>Ga0115012_10000038_pt1 | contig 82971 bp, 82 predicted proteins | sample TroAtlMetagenome_FD_88706 | JGI IMG/M metagenome (GOLD analysis project Ga0115012, IMG submission 88706) | Marine eukaryotic phytoplankton communities from Atlantic Ocean - Tropical Atlantic ANT10 Metagenome | ecosystem: Environmental > Aquatic > Marine > Oceanic | place: Tropical Atlantic... | reverse complement strand
GCCGGTCTCCTGGATGGCGGCGAGGACCTCGCTCATGCGGTCATCGGCCTCGCGCAGCAGCTCGCCGCGGCGAAAGCTCTGCATGAATTCGAGGAAGTTCAGCTCTTCTCTGGCCATCGGCCTCTCCTTGAATTTGTTGCCCCCGCCGCGGGTTCGGCACGGCCATTCCTGAGAATTGCTGTTGCGGCGGGGGATGCGGGCGGAATGCCCGGCATTCGGTTATCGGTGGGTCGCGATCCGGCCCGTCCAGGCGTCGAACTCGGTGGTCAGGACGCTGAAGCGGGCGCGGGCCGTCTCGTCGGTGTCGAGCGCGCGGCGGCTCTCGATGCGGCAGAAGCTGCGCAGGAACTCGGCGGCGGCGCTGGTGCAGAACTGGCCATCCTCGAAGCCCGACCGGGCCGCGGCGAAGCGCTGGAACCGCGCGTCGTTGCAGAGGATGCCGGCGCGCTGCGCGAGCGGGGTGTCAGAAGCTGTCATGCTCGCCTCCGGCGCTGGCAATCTCCCCGATCAGGACGGCGGCAAGCTTGCGCGCCGAGGTGATCTCGTCGGGCTCGTGCGACAGCGCGATCACCGTGCTGCAGGCCTCGAGCATCACCTCGTCCGGGATCTCGCCAAGCTGCCAGCCGGGCAGGGCCCGAAGCTGCCGGGCGTACCACAGGTGGTCGCCCGGCAGCGGGACAGGCGCGGTTCCGTGAGTGATGGCGGGCGCTGTCATTCGAAAAGCCCGGGGGCGGTGTCAGGTGCCTGCGGCGTGTGCACGACCTGGTAGATCTCGAAAATGATCCATACCCAGACCATGATCGAGGCGATCACGATCAGCAGCGGCGAGCGCCAGACGAGATCGTCGTCAGTGTCGACCTCGAAGGCTTCGCACTGGCGGCCGAGGTGGGGGCGATCCATCATGCCGCGTCTCCGCCGCGCCCGAACTTCGCCACTGCCGCGCGGATCGCCGGCATGGCGTGCTGGCGGCCCGCCTCGACATCGGTCAGCGCCGGAGCCGGAGGCTGCGGCTCGGGGTCGGTTTCCGTGACAACGTGAACCAGAGTCGGGCGCCCGGAAATGCGGGCCTCGAGGTCGTGCAGGCGGTTGCCTGCTTCATTGCAAATCGGGTGTCCCTGACGCTGCTTCGCATGAAACCAGAAATCCTGGCGTGTCACACGATCAGCGGCGGCGGCTTCCGGGTCTGTCAGGAAGGCCGCCTCTTCGGGGAGAACGTACTTGTTCGGCATGGGTGCCTCCATCGGTTGATGGGTGGCACGTTGTCCGAAAATTTCGGACGCGTCAACATCATTTGACGAAAAATTCGGACCGCACCGCCGTTATGCGTTGAGCTACTGGGTTCTGAATGTAGAATATAACGGGAACATTTAAGGAATCGGTATGATTGTTTTCCTGCGTTTGTGGATCAAGCTTGGGGTCGATTTGAACTGGATTTGCGATCCGCTTACCCGTCTTCGGCGAGGATCGCTTGCGCGAGCTTTTCTCGAACGTCGGTCGGAAGCTGTGCGAAATCGCCATTGAACAGGAAGTTGAAGTCTATTCTGTGCGCTCGGTAGAAGTAGCGACCTGTTCGAATAGACGGTGCGCCTCTAGCCTCCTGGGAGTGATAGGTCGTTTTGGGCACTCCGATCGCATCGGCAACCCCCTTCTGGTCCAGCCCGGACGCTTTTCTTGCTGCGATCAGTCTGATCCGCAGTGCCTCGTTGGAGTTGTCACCGTGGCGGAACAGGCGCTCAAGTTCATCGTGTGTCATGGGTAATCTATCGGCTCCGGTCCGAAATTTTTGAACAGAAGATGTTCGAACCGTTGACAGTCCGAAAATATCGGACCAATGTCCGGGCATCATGTATCAGAACCCTAGAAATTTCGTTGATGCTCTTGGTGGGTACCGGTTGGTAGCACCAAGGTTGGGGCTCGCGACCACGACGCTGCACACGCACATCACAAGTGGGAAGTTGCCGGCCAAGCTCTACAAGGCGTGTTGCGCGCTTTCGGCTGAATGTGATGTGGCGCCCCCGCCGTTGTGCCTCTTTAGTTTCACGGAGCTCGCACCCTCCCGGGCAAAGTTGGACCTTTCTGGGGAGGACGCGGCATGATTATTCCGATTTCACTACAGTCCTGCGATGCGTCGCCTGATCTGTTCTTCTTGGGCTGCAGCAAAGTTGGCAAGCTCGTCGAGGAACTCTTTCTCATCCGTTTTGAATACACCGTCCGCGATCACAACGTGTTCGAGCGCCTTGGCGAAGCGGGCTCGGTCTTCGCTGTCGTATTCGAGGATTTTGGAGAGATATCCAGGAATAGAACTGCGCTGTGGGCGCATCCTGGAGACTATCTTGGTCAATTGGTTGAGCACGTCAATCGTGACAGCCTCTCGGAAGCGCTTGCAGCGATGGCTGAGCATGAGTTCACCTTCGATATACTGGCAGATCGAGTCGAGTTCTTCAGGGTGGAATTCGCCGTCACTGGTGGCGGCTGTGACGAGAATGGAGAGGGCGGGGCGCAAGTGTTCGCGGATCTCGCGAGCGACCGGTGCCCCCAGATCGGTTTTGCTCGGGACGAGACTGGCAAGATCGATGGCCAGATGATTTTGAAAGAACTCGCTGCAGTCGATCACTTCTCCATCTGGTTCGATGAAGCACGAGATTCGGTCGCAGCGAAATTGTCTGAACGCTCGGCGCTCATGGCAGACAGCGCTGAGGATTGGAGCGCTTGGGCCCGGAGAGACTTTAAGCAGGGTGATCCGGCGGCGGGTGGTTTCGCCAGTTCCAGCTCGGTAGTCGATGACGCAGAACAGTTCGTCGAGCGTGATATCTGTCGTAGTGTCTGGGACATCGTGGTCTTCGTCTTCTGGAAGATCCTCCGGCGTCGTGAACTTGATGCTTTCTTCGAGGCGCATTGGCTCTGGCGGTGTTTCAAGATCTGGGGCGCGGCTGGAAATCCAGAACAAAAGCGACATCGGCGGATCCTATTATCAATTCAGTATCAACTGTGGCAGCGTGCGTCGGCTCGGGCGATTCGCGCAACCGATGGGTGTGCGGCATGAGTTCTCATCTGAAGCTTGTGTCATCTGGTGCCTCATGCCGAGAGATTGGCGCTGCACAACTGGTTGTGTCTCGGTCCAATGAACTGGACCGCTATAGGATGCAGGTCATCGCTGCCGAGATCTGGTCGGACTGGCTGCACGCGGATTTCCGTCGACCTGAGGATGTCGCGAGCTTCTTCGGGGTGCGCAACAGTACCGCTTGGAATTGGTGGAATGCTATCAGCCGCCCAACCGCGGACAAGGTGATGATCGCGGCGCTGGAATGTTCGGGGTTCCTCGAACACTTGGCCGCGCATGCGAACGCAGACGAGCGGAGGGCGGCATGAGCTTCGAGACCGATCTTCTCGGGCGCCCGCCGGTGATGCGCCCGTTCGAGCGCGGCCCTCGCGAGGACCGCAAGCCGCTGGCGCGCGAAACCCGCGACGGGGTGACGATCGCGCATGTGCCGCGCGTCGGGATCAGCAGTGCTTTGGGAGTTACCGCGCCGGTCACCATGCCGTCGGCGCCCTGGGAGGTGTCAGCATGAGGTGGAAAATTGCATCGACGTTGCGTGCATTCGCAAATTGGGTCGAGCCCCAAGACTTCACCGCGCAGGGTCGCCGCGGGGACCGGGTTTGGACAGCGCCCTGCGATGTGAACGTGGTGAACTTGTCGAGCTCGAAGGTCGACGTTTCGCACCAGGACGGCGCGATCATGGTTGTGGTCCATCCGAGGTTCGAAAGTCGGGTCGTCACATTTCCGGATAGGAGTGTTGGGCTGGAATACGGCCCGGAAACCGGCGCCGGCCTGGAGAGAGCGGTGGAGTGGCCCAGAGGCGGAGCATCCCGCCTGGGGCAGGCCTCGGAAGAGGATTGGAGCGCGTGCGACGCGGCGCGCTGGGTTTCAGAAGATCGATCAGGCTGGACCCATGTCGACGAAGTGGAACTCGACGTCGCGGATGCTGGTCTCCGCCGTCGCGCCTCCGGAGGCGGGGGTGAGCCTCATGCTGTGACGATGAACGAAGGGGCCGAGGTTGGGGTATCTGGGGTTGTTCCTCATGAGTAGCACCTTCCGCCGTTCCCCGCTGCTCAGTTTGAGCGCGTATGTCTCTTCGAGGGCCATCAGAGTTTCGAACTGCGCATCGTTCATGGTTGCGAACGCACGGAACCCGTCGATGTCGCTTGCGGTCCTTCTGCTTTTGGTGTGGCCGGAGTCGAAACGGATTGTGTGCCGCCTAGCTGGGAGTGCGCGGGCCTCGATCTGCGTGATCGAAGACATCACGTCTGCAGGAAGGTCTTTGAGAGCCATGTGGAATCGTCCTCTTTTGCTGTCTTCAGAAGGGGATGTAGGGGCCGGATGGTGCGGTAACACCGTTCGGCCCTGCCGTATGAATCACTATGTTCTAGCACAAAGTGTTGTGGGAGTCATCTGGCGGCTCTACGGCATTTTGTTTGTCTTCGATTCTGCGAATGCCCGACCTGTTCGGGCCTGCCTGGCGAGGGTCCAACCTCGCCAACTGGTGCGCGGGGCTGTCCCCGAGCTGGTTGTCTCCTCCCCAGTTGCCAGCATGCCCTGCGCACCCTTTTCCATCCCGAGCGCCGCGGGGCCTCGGCGCACCTCCCTGTTGGACCTTGCCCCGGTGTCGCTTGCGGTGCCGGGGTCTTTCGTGGGGGTGGGCTGACATGGCGTCGACAGCACCAAGTCGGTCCGATGACGAAGGCCTTCTGCATCTGCTCGATCTGAGAGACGAGCACGGCCTGACCTTCACTGAGATGGCGGAGCGCACGGGCCGGACGAGATCTTCGATCGCGGGGGCGTTCAAGCGCTTCCGGGACGGCGACATGAAGTTCGTGCAGCGATGCGCCGATCAGGGTCTGCCGTATTGCGCCTGCCAGAAGCCCGAGAACCGCGACGGCGGGATGCCGGTGCGCTGGTGGAAGGCCGCGGGAGCGCGCCGGTGACCTGTGGGGTGCTCACGCCATCCGATTGCCGGGCGCTCTGGGCGGCCGTGCTCGGGCGCTCCTGGTCGGACAGCTTTGGCGCGCGGAGCTACTCGAGCTGGAAGGGCACCGAGACGCTGGCGGTCGAGCAGGCGCGGCAGTGGATGGGATCGGACGATTTCGCGACGGTCTGCCTATTGGCGGGCCTCGATCCGGCGGCGGTCTATGGCCGGTGGCGCCGAGCAATTCAGGAAAGGAGCAACGCTCATGGCAGAAAGCTGGTCAGAACAGCAGCGGCGCCACGCGCGAGAGCGGGTTGAGCTTCTGCGCACCATCCTGGTGGATGGGGATGCTGAGGCTTGCGGCTCGGCGGTCTCCGCGATGGATTTGCTCGAGGTGATTTGCGAGGAGGTTGCAGCGCGCCACCGCGTATCGAGCGAAGATATGCGCGGGCACTGCCGTCGCGCTGCGCTCGTCGAGGCGCGGCGCGAGGCCTATGAGCTGATGCTCCGGGCGGAGTTCTCGGTGTCGGAGGTCGCGCGGTTCTTCCGCCGCGACCACACCACGGTTCTATTCGCATTGCGGGGCGTCGAGGGCGCGGCGCGGCGCCGGTCTCAGCTTGTCGCGGCGACGGTCGGCGCGCTGGGGGCGGCATGAGCGGGCGGGGCGCGCAGCGGGTGCCGATCGTCCGCTCGGTCACGACGCCGCTTGGGCATCTCGATCTGCGGCTGCACCAGCTGGAATGCGGCACGCGCGGCTGGTCGCTCCGCCCGGGTGGGTTCCAGCCGGCGGAGACCCGGCCCGTCGTCAATGGGACGCTCGACGGCCCGGCGTTTGAGGCCTTCATCGCCGACATGGAGATCGCGCTCTCTGCCCTCCGGCGCTTCCGGGAAGACGTCGGAGGTGCGGCATGAGGGGCGCTCCGGGGCCACGCGCGCGGCTGGTGACGATCTCGACGGCTGTCGCCCTGTTCCGGGGTGGCATGGATCTGTGCCCGGACCTGTTGGTGCGCCTCGACGCCGTTCTGCGGTCGATGGGCGGCGCACTGGATGACGATCTGCGCGAGGTCGCGGGCGCCGGTCGCGCGCTGTGCGATGCGCGCCTCGATGGCGACGTGGCGGCTTTCGACGATGCCAAGATGCGCTTGTGGCGTGAGCTGGCGCGGTACTGGGCCGGGCGCGCGCTGGGGATGGCCTCAGCGGCAGGCTGACACGCTGTTCGGTGCGAGGCCGGGCGGAAACGAGAGGGGCGCTGAGGCGCCGAACAACCCGTGTGGCGGCCCGGAGAGGTCGCGCGCTGAACCTATCAAAGGGGGTCGCTGTGGCTGACGCTGCGCGAGATCAGGAATTCACCTTGCCAGACGACCGGAGGCTGATTCCGGCTGATGCGTGGGATCATCAGCGCTGGGGATGGCTTGAAAGCGTGCGGCGTGACGAGGCGCTCAGCCCGATGGCGCGGCTCGTCGCGCACGTTCTGGTGCTCGACTTTGCGAACCGTCGGACGCAGCGCTGCGACCCCTCTCTGCGCGAGATTGCGGGCGTTCTCGGGACCTCTCAGGACACCGTGAAGCGGGCGATCAAGGTGCTCGTCGAGTCGCGCTGGATCGTGCGCGAGGAGGGTCGTGGTCGCGGTCGGGCGAGCGGATACGGCTTCCTCACTCGGGCCAAAATCGTTCCCATAAAAGGGGGCAAATCTGCACCCCCAAAAGGGGGCGAGGATGCCCCCTTTTACAGATCTCAAAAGGGGGCAGATCTGCACCGAAAAGGGGGCAAATCTGCACCTGCCTATAATAAGGATAAACCATGTAAGAACCATGAGGGGCGCGCAGGCGCGTCCGCAGGGGCTGAAAACCCCCTGCTGGTTCGAGACGCCGAGCGGGCTGTCGCGGCCTTCCGAGAGGGTCGCCGAGACGCGCTCGCCGAGACCCGGTCCTGGGTGCTGAATTACATCCTCACCGCAAACCTCCTCACGCCGGAAGAGCGTGAGGCGGCAGGCTTGAGCTGAGAAGGGGCAAGGCCATGACCGACGAGCAGACGACCAAGACCGAGACCAAGCGTGACCGGGTGCGCCGGATCCTGATCCATCCCCTGACCGAGTGGGGCTTTCGCAAGCCGGGCAACGTGACCGAGGAGAAGCACGGCAAGTTTCTCGTCGATCTCGCCGATGGGCTTGCCTACCTCAGCGACGAGCAGCTTGAGCGTCTGCGCGAGTTCCTGAAGACCAAGGGCGAAGGCAAGGATCGCCGGGGCTGGCCGCGCATGGCGACGATCACGCCGCTGGCCGAAGCCGTCGCGCCGCGCCCGCTCGAAGAGGTTCCGGTGATCGCCAGCTGGTTCGGCTCTGCGCGCGGGCCGAAGGCGCTGGAAGAGGGCACGCTGGTCGCCGAGTTCCAGTTCCTGACCGCGCTCAAGCGTCCACCGCTTCACGATGGCGACTGGCGCCGGATCCGGGAGCGCGCCGCGGAGCACGACAGCAACAAGCGGGTGCGCGAGGATCGGGTGCGCCGTGGCGTGGCTGACCAGGACGATCGGCAGTGGCTGGCCTGGTACGCGAAGCTCGAGGCGCGGGCGATGGCGCTGCTGCCTGAGCAAGGGCAGGGCGCAGCATGAGCATGATGGGGCAGATTACGATGCAGAAGAAAGACTGGTTCGCGGTGCGCTTCCGGGTGCGCAACAACCCAGGCCGCACGACGAGCCTCATCGGCGCCGAGTATGAGACCTTTTGTACTCGGGCAGGGCGTCGGGCCAAGCGCCCGGTTGCCGGGACCGGAGAGCGGGTATACGTGCCAGAGCTTCTCTGCCGGCGTGCTGGGTTTGACGTGTTCTTGCCGGTGCGCAAGGAGTGGCGCCGCCGGAACCAGTTCTCTCCCGAGAAGACGCTGCAGGACTTCCCGCTAATGCCCGGATGGATGTTCGTCGGATGGTCGGCGGCAGAGTGCCGTTGGCAAGAGCTCATGGGGCTGGACATCGTCTCTGGTGTGATGGGCACTGGTGGCAGGCCGCTGAGGATCAGCGAGGCGATGATCTGCTCGCTGATGCGGCGCTGGGGTGGCGGCCTCCTTCCGCCAGATCTCAACCGCTACATGCGCCGCGGGAGTGAGTTCGATGTTGGGGATACCATGCGAGTCACAGAGGGGCCGTTCGTGGGGTTCCCGGCGCGGGTGCTGGAGATCGATGGCCCTGAGACGAAGGTTGTGGTGAATATTTTCGGACGCGATACGCCGCTTTCGATCAACACGGAACACCTTGAAAGGTAAAGGGATATTTCGTCTTTCGCGCATACCTCGCGGCGTGGTGGTCGCGAGGAGGTCGGAGTAAAAGCTGTTGACAGCCCCTCGCTCGCGAAACTATCGATTGCCTCAGGACGATCCAATGCGGTCCCTGCCAATGAGGTAATCACGCGCCACGGCGCGGAAGGGCAACACCGTGGACCCGAGTATCGCGGACCAGGCAATAGCCACCTCCGCGACGCCGAGTGCAGCGCAATGGTTGAACGGGTCCGCTATCTCGATAAGGGCTTAAATCTCTTATCTGAAAATCAAGTCCAACTTCGGTGCGAAAAATTCGGCGGGTCCCTCCCAGCCGGCGGAACGTATACGGGGCGGCTTGGCGCATATGTTTTAACTCACTAAACCGAAACCAAAGCCTAAACCTTGCGGGGGGTTTAGCGATTTAGCGGGGGTCAGATTTAGCGAGCGGGTGCAGCGCGGCGATCGGCCGGGGCTGCGCGGGCGCCTCGGAAAGGAACGCATGACACGGCAGCTGACCGCGACGGAATTGGCCGGCGTCCTGGATCTCTCCAAGGGCCGGATCTCCCAGCTGGTGAGCGGCGGGCAGCTCAAGGGTTGCTACAGCGGCGACGGGCGACATCGTCGTTTCGATCTCGCCAAGGTCGCCGCGGCGCTCGGGCGCCGCCTCGATCCCGGCCAGATGCTCGGCAACGGGGCCAAGACTTCGGAGGCCCTGGCGCGGATCCCGGCAGCGGATCCCGCGCCAAGCCCGCCCCAGGACCCCGCCCCGGCGCCACCGCCGGCCGGGCTCGGGGCGACCGAGCTGCCGAGCCGGGATCCGAGCCGCTACGAGCTGGCGAAGACCCTCAAGGCCGAGGAGGACGCCCGAACCGCCCGCCGCCGCAACAGCGAGGCCGAGGGCACGCTGGTGCTGGCAAGCGTGGTCGCGAATGAGACGATGCGGCAGATGGCGCAGGAGATCGCCCAGATCGAAAGCTCGGTGATCCGCACCGGTGCCAGGCGCATCGCCGACGAGCTGGGCGTCGACTTCCGCGAGGCCCGGGTGATCCTCACCGAGGTCTGGCGCGAGTATCGCACCGGCCGGGCTGTGGTGAAGGCCGAGGAGGCCGAGGCGGCCGAGCTGACCGACGACGAACAGGCCGAGGATTTCTGAGCCCGTGGGATTCCTGATCTCGGCCGAGGAGGTGATCGCCAGGGCGATCTCCCAGGCCATCGACCCGCCGCCGCCGCCCGACATCACGCGGTGGTGCGAGGAAAATATCGTCTTCGACGCCCGCTCGCCGATGCCGGGCCCGTTCGACATCAACCGTTTCGCCTTCCTGCGCGAGATCCACGAGGTGCTGTCACCGGAGCACGCGGCGCGCGAGGTGACGATCCGAGGCTCGGCGCAGTGGGGCAAGACGGTCTCGATCATTCAGCCGACCCTGGCGGAATGGCACGAGTACACCCCGCTCGACTCGCTGATCGTGCATCCGACCTCGAGCGCGGCGACCGAGTGGGTCAACAACAAGTGGATGCCGATGCGTCGCCAGGCGCCGGGGCTGCTGCGGGTGTTCGGCGCAGGCAAGGGTGAGAACCGCGACAACACGTTCAACCAGGAGACCCTCGACCGGAACGGCTCGCTGAAAGTCGCCTCGGCCGGCTCGCCCGCGGATCTCACCGGCACCAGCCGGCGCCTGGTCATCATGGATGACCTGTCGAAATTCGAGCCCTCGGAAAAGGGCGACCCCGAAAAGCTCGCGGAAAGCCGGGCCTCGGGGTTCGAAGATGCGAAGATCGCGCGGGTCAGCACCGCGATGATCAAGGGCACCTGCCGGATCACCGCCGCCTATGATCGCAGCGATCAGCGGCTCTATCACGTTCCCTGCCCGAGCTGCGGGCATGAGCAACCGCTGACCTGGGAGAACTTCCGGGCGCAGATCGACCCGGAGAACCTGGCGGCGGCGCATTTCCGCTGCGAGAGCTGCGGCGAGCCGATCCGCCACGGCGACAAGGAAAAGATCGTTCGCCTCGGGCGGTGGGTGAAACACAATCCGGGCGGCAGTCACCCGGGCTTCCACCTCTGGCGCGCCTATGCGCCGCAACGGGATTGGGCCTCGATCGCGGTCGAATACGCCCAGGTCATGGGCTGGACCCGGCTCGAGGCCCAGGGCGGCAAGAAACCCGCGGCGCCGACCGCGGTCAGCGCAGCTGTCGAGCAGGTGTTCTGGAATGACGTGTTGGGCCTGCCCTACGAGCAGGCCACAGACGCGCCGGATTGGGAAGCGTTGCGCGATCGGACGGAGAACGCCGAGCCCGGCGAGATCCTCGAACGCGGCGTGCTGCCGGCCACCGGGTTTATCTTCGGCGCCGGCGTCGACTGCCAGGACGATCGCCTCGAGGTGCAGCTGGTCGCCTTCGGGCGCAACCGCCGGCGCTGGGTCATCGACTACAAGGTGATCCCGCACCATATCGGCGACGACGAGGGGCGTGCGGCGCTCAACGCGCTGTTGCGCCAGAGCTGGAAAACCGAGCTGGGCCTGCAGGTCTCGATCGACATGCTCGCGATCGACGGCGGCGCCTATACCGATGACGTGTGGAGCTGGGCCCGCTCGCATCCCTGGTCGCGCGTCATCATCGTGAAAGGCGCCTCGACGCAGAACGGCCCGCTGATGTCGCTGCAGCGGTTCGAGCGGCGCAAGGATGGCAAGGCCAAGCGGGCGCAGAAACGCGCCTTCAACCTCAATGTGTCGTCGCTCAAGGCGGGGCTTTACGCGCATCTCGGCAAGGAAGATCCGAGCGATCGCGGGCACACCCGCTTCGCCCGTGCCCTGGGAGATGAGTATTACCGGATGCTCGCCTCGGAGACCCGCGTGGTGAAGCGCAACGCGCAAGGGGTCATGACCTCGAGCTGGAACCTGGTCGAGCCGACCCGGCGCAACGAGGCGCTCGACACGATGAATTACGCCGAGGGCGCCGCGATGCGCCGCGGCTGGCACTCAATGACCGATGACCAGTGGGACGCCCTGACCGCCGAGCGGTCGATCGCCCCGCCGGATCAGCAAGGCGATCTGTTCGACGCCGAGCTGCCGCTCGCGGCCGCCACGGGATCCCGGGCGGGCGCGGCGCAGAAACCCGAAACCGACGCTGCAAAGCGTCTCCTGAACGTGTTGAGGCCCGATGCCGATTGAGACCGCGACCCTCGAGGCCCGTCTGACCGAGGCGGAGAATGCGCTGCACACGCTGCTGCTCGGCCAGACCGTGACGGTGGTCAGCTATGACGGCCACCGGACGGAGTTCAAGCCGGCCGACGAGGGTAAGCTGCGGCGCTACGTCCAGGAGCTGAAACGCAAGCTCGGCCAAGCCCCCGCGGGCCGCATGTCTCGCCGGGTGGTGTTCTGATGGGGCGTGATCTGACCCGCGTTCCCCTGGTGCCGCGCAAGTCGGGCGCCGCTGCCCGCGACGCGGGCTTCTCCGGGACCACGCCCTACACCGCCGCCGACCCGACGATCGACACCATGTCGGGGTTCCTGCCGTCAAACCGCGCGGTCGACGCGGAGATCCTGCCGAACCGCGATCGGGCGACGGCCCGGGCCCGCGACCTAGTGCGCAATAATGGCTGGGCTGCCGGCGCGGTCTCGAAAGAGGTCGACAGCGTCATCGGCGCGAATTTCCGGCCGCTGCTCAAGCCCGACTGGCGCGCCCTGGGGCTGAGCGCCGAATGGGCGCGCGAGTTCAAGGAGGAGGTCGAGGGGCACTGGCGCAGCTATGCTCAGGATCCCCGCTTTCTCGCCGACACGACCCGGGCGCAGACCGTGCCGCAGATGTTTGGCACCGCCTATCGGACCTATCTGGTCGAGGGCGAGGCGATCGCCCTGGTCAATTGGCGCCGGGCCCGGCCGACCAAGACGACCATGCGCCTGGTCGACCCGGATCTGCTCTGCAACCCGCAGGATATGCCCGATCGGGCCCAGCTGCGCGGCGGGATCGAGATCAGCCGCGACGGCATCGCGAAGGCCTATCACTTCCGCCAGGCGCATGCCGAGACCATCTGGGTCGACACCGCCGATCGCTGGGCCTGGAAGCGCATCGCCCGCGAGACGCCGCACGGCCGGCCGCAGGTGCTGCACTTCTTCGACAAGACCCGCGACGGGCAGACCCGCGGGATCTCGCGTCTGGCGCCCATCGTCGAGCGGCTGCGCATGGAGGACCATTACAGCCGGGTCGAGCTACAGGCTGCGGTGATCAACGCGGTGCTGGCCGCCTTCATCAAGTCGCCGATGGGGCCTGATGTCATCGACGAGCTGTTCGCCGAGGGCGGCGGCGAGGGCTTCCTGAAGTATCAGGAGGCGCGGCAGGGCTTCTATGGCAATTCCGGCGGCGTGAAGGTCGGCGGCGCGCGGGTGCAGGCGCTCTATCCGAATGATGAGATCGGCATGGTGCAGACCGCCCGGCCGGCGGCGCAGTACGCGGATTTCGAGAGCGCGGTCCTGCGCAACATCGCCTCGGGCCTGGGGATCAGCTACGAGCAGCTCGCCTCGGACTGGTCAAAGACCAACTACTCGAGTGCACGCGCCGCGATGATCGAGATCTGGCGCGGATGGAGCGCCCGGCGCACCGCCTTCGCCCAGGGCTTCTGTCAACCGTTCTTCATGGCCTGGCTCGAGGAGAAGATCCTCGACGGTCATATCGCGCTGCCCTCCGGCGCGCCGGATTTCCACGCCTTCTGGCCGGCCTATGCGCGGGCGAAGTGGATCGGGCCCGGCAAGGGCTTTGTCGATCCGGTCAAGGAAGCCCAGGCGGCGGCGATGCGTGTCGCCCTGGGTCTGTCGACCCTCGAGGAGGAGGCGGCCGAGCTGACCGGCACCGACTACGCCGACAACATGGAACAGATCAAAGGCGAGATCGCCGCCATGCCCGATGGCACGCTGCACCCGATGCAGGAAAGTTTCGCCAAGCTGCTCGGCCATAGTGGCGGGCCGCAGATGACCCCCGAGGACTGACATCATGGATTATCCGCAGATTGCGCAGCGTGTGTTTCACACGCCGCTGATGGCTGCGCCGGCGAAGGCCGCGGCCTTCGTCGCCGGCCTGGGCCCCCGCCTGTTCGGTGGGCCTGTCACGATCGAGGGCGCAGAGGCCACGAAAGAGGCGCGCTCGCGCCCGGTCGCTTCGGTGCTCGACGAGCGCCTCGAAGACGAGATCCGCGCCGGCCGGCGCTCGCCGTTCCGCAGTATCGACGGCGTCGCGGTCATCCCGATCACCGGCTCGCTGATCCATCGCGGCAGCTACATCGGCGAATCCTTCTCCGGCAACCAGACCTACGAGGGGATTTCGGCGCAGCTCACCGCCGCGGCCGAGAGCCCGATGGTGCGCGGAGTCGCGCTCGAGATCGACAGCTTCGGCGGCGAGGTCGCGGGCTGTTTCGAGCTGGCCGACGAGATCCGCGCGCTGAGCGCGCAGAAACCGGTCTGGGCCTTCATCTCGGCGCATGCGTTCTCGGCCGCCTACGCGATCGCCTCGCAGGCCGATCGCATCATCATCCCGCGCTCGGGCGGCGCTGGCTCGATCGGGGTCATTTGCATGCATGCCGATCAGAGCGAGCGGCTCGAGGCCAACGGGGTGCGGGTGACCGTGATCTCGGCCGGCGCCCACAAGGGCGACGGCAACCCTTACGAGCCGCTGCCCGAGGCGGTGCGCGAGGATCTGCAGCGCGAATGCGAGGATCTCCGCCAGCTGTTCGCCGAGACCGTCGCCGAGGGGCGCGGCGATCGGCTGACCCTCGAGGCCGCGCTTGCCACCGAGGCCCGCACTTTCATTGGCGCCCAGGCGGTCGAGGCCGGCCTCGCCGACGAGGTCGACAACCCGCGCGCAGCTTTCGAGCGCTTCGTCGCGCAGATCAATGGGCGACCGGCACCGGCGCCCAGCACAGCCAGCAAGCAAGGAGCTGAGACCATGACCGACAAGACCGCGACCACCCCGGCGCCGGCGGCGCCGACCGCCAGCGCCCCCGCGCAGTCGGCGCCCGAGGCGAGCACGCCCGAGCAGCCGACCCCGGCGCCGACCGCCACGGCGCCCGAGGCGCCCGCCGCCCCGCCCCCCGCTGGCCCGAGCGCATCTGACGAGCGCAGCCGGATCTCGGCGATCCTGAACCACCCCGAGGCGAAGGGTCGCGAGGATCTCGCCAAGAGCTTCGCTTTCGAGAGCGACATGAGCGCCGAGGATGCAGCGAAGCACCTAGCCGCCGCGCCGAAACAGGGCGCCGGCCAGAGCCTGAGCGCGGTCATGCAGGCCGAGGACACCGACCTCGACGCGCCGGCCGCGACCGGGTCCGAGACCGCAACCGCTGCCGATCTTGCGCGGGCCCGTCACGCAAACTGAGCGCCGGCCTCCGGGCCGGCATCCCCTGACCGTCCAGCAACATAGGAGTGATGGACATGCCGACACTGACCGAGGGCAAGACGCCCGGTGACTTCCTCCTGTTCGAGGAACAGGACCACTACAGCCGCGAGGAGGTGACGATCGCCGCCGGCGCGGATCTCGAGCCCGGCACCGTCCTGGGCATGGTGACCGCGAGCGAGAAATACGTCGCCAGCGACGAGGCCGGTGCGGACGGGTCCGAGGCGGCCGCGGCCGTGCTGCTGACCCCGGCGGCCGCCGCCGAGGCTGACGTGACCGCGGTGGTGCTCAAGCGTCACGCCCGCGTGCGCCGCTTCGGTCTCACCTTCGATCCCTCCTATGACACCGAGGCCAAGCGCGACGCGGCCTGCGCCGAGCTGGAAGCCCTTGGCATCGTGGTGAGCTGACCCGGGTCGCCGGCCTCGCCCGGCGGCCTGTCCTTCCGCGCCTGACCGGCGCACCCGAAACCGAAAAGAGGAGCCGCTTTCATGGCCCATATGGATATTTTCAAGAACGACGCTTTCCGGGCCATGGCGCTTGGCGAAGCGATCCGCATCATCCCGAACCAGTGGGGCCTGATCGGCGGCCTCGGGCTGTTCGGCGCCAAGCCGATCCGCGGCACCAAGTTCTCGATCGAGAAGAAGAACGGCGTGCTGCAGCTGGTGCAGTCCTCCGAGCGGGGCACCTCTCTGCCCGGCCAGGCCCGCAGCAAGCGCGCGATGCTCGATTTCCGCACCGAGCGCTTCGGCCTCAAGTCGCGCATCACCGCCGATGACATCGACGGGATCCGTGCCTTCGGGTCCGAGACCGAGCTCAAGCAGGTGCTCGGCGAGGTGCTCGACCGCCAGGAGGAGCTGCGCGGCTCGATCGACATCACCCGCGAATATCTCCGCGCGGGCGCGCTGCAGGGCCAGGTGCTCGACGCCGATGGCTCGGTGATCGTCGACCTGCACTCGGCCTTCGGGATCACCAAGAAATCGGTCGATTTCGTGCTCGGCACCGGAACCACCGACCTTGGCAGCAAGGCGCGCCAGGTGACCCGTCACATCCGCACCAACCTGCTCGGCGACGTGATGACCGGCGTCATGGGCCTGATGCATCCGGAGTTCACCGACAAGCTGATGGAGCACGCCGACTTCAAGGAGCGCTACAAGCACTATCAGAACCAGAACGGCGGCGACCCGCTGCGCGACGATACCTCGGCCGGCTTCGACTTCCAGGGCATCCGCTGGAAGGAATACCAGGGCGAAGGCCCGGTGCCGCAGGAAGATGGCACCGTGGTGACGCGCAGCTTCATCCCCTCGGGCGAAGTGTCCTTCTTCCCGGTCGGCACCCGCCAGACCTTCCGGCAGTTCAACGGCTCGGCCGATTACCTCGGCATGACCAACCTTCCGGGCGAGGAGTTCTACTCGGCGCTGTTCCCCGACCGTCAGGAAGACCGCTTCGCCGATGTCGAGGCGATGATGCAGACGCTGCCCATGTGCCTGCGTCCTGCCGTCCTGGTGCGCGGCCACAGCTCGAACTGAGGCTGAGCCGCTGACCGGCCCGGCGCCTGGGGCGCCGGGCCCCCTGACATGAGGAGACCGCTACCATGGCGACCCGCAAGACCACCGACGAGACCGTGACCGTCAAGATGACCGGCGCGCATACCTACAAGACCGGCCCCTCGACGCGCCGCACCCTGCCTCAGGGCTGGTCGGGCTCGGTGCCGGCCGCGATCGGCGCCGAGATCGAGAAGGCCGGCAAGGGCAAGATCCAGAAGCCCAAGGCCGCCGAAAAGACCAAGGCCGCGAAGAAACCGACCAAGGCAGCGACCACCGCGCCGGCGGCAACGGCTGGCGCAACCGACCCGGCGGCGACTGGCGGCCAGGCCCAGGGCGGCGGGTCCGCATCTGGCGACGGCGCCACCGGCTGAGCCTGATGGATCCGTTTCTGCGGGCAGTCGAGACCGCGTTCGAGCAGCACGGGATCGAGGCCACCCTCGATCCCGATGGCGCCGCCCTGGCGGTGCGGCTCTTGCCGAGGCGTGGCGACGACATCGCCGATTTTGGCTCAATGCAGATCCAGGAGCCCGGTGGCGTGTTCGAGATCCTCGCCAGCGCTTTCGCTGGCCACGATCGAGGCGCGACGCTCGAGATCGGCGGCGAGCGCCGGCGCGTGAAGCACACCCAGGTGCGCGATCCCCGCCGCTTCAAGGTGCAGCTGAACACGGTGCCGCTATGAGGGACCGTCTCGAGGCAGCGCTCGAGGGCAACCTCGTCGACTTCATGGCCGAGGAGCTGGATCTCACCGAGCGCGCGGTGACCAGCGGCGTGCATGGCCGCGCCGATCGTCTCAAGGCCGCGCTGCGCCAGGACGTGATTTCCGGCGGGCTCGGCCGGCGCGTCGCGCGCAGCTGGCAGTCGAAGAATTACCCGACGCATGGTGCGTCGCTGGGCGCGGCCGCCTACGTCTACACCAAGGCCGAGACGCTGATCGAAGCTTTCGACGCCGGCGTGACGATCAAGTCGCGCGACGGCTTCTGGCTCGCGATCCCGACGCCCTCTGCGCCAAAGCGCGGCATGGGCCGCAAGCGGATCAACCCGTCGAATTTTCCCGAGCATCGCTTCGGGCCGCTGCGCTTCGTCTACCGCCCGCAAGGGGCCTCCCTCCTGGTGGTCGACAACCAGCGCCAGACCAAGGCCGGAAACTACACGCTCTCGCGCAGCAAGCGCGCGCTGAGCAGCGGCAACGGGCTGTCGACGGTGCCGATGTTCTGGCTAATCCCGCAGGCGCGCCTGCGCCGGCGTCTCAACGTGGGCGCGGTCACCCGCACGGTGGCCGCTGGCCTCGCCGGCGACATCGACGCCGCATTCAAGACAACCCGCCGCCGGAGGCTGCGCTGATGCCAAGCAAACACGAGGCCGCGATCGTCGCGCTGCAGGGGCAGCTCGAGCCGCATGAGGCCGCGATCTTCCGCGAGCATGATTTGCCCGAGGACTGCCCGCCCGAGGGGCTGATCAACATCGTCCCGGGCGACCCGCAGGAAATGGGCGTGCGGCTCGGGACCGGCGTGCGCGAGTGGCAGCGCGGCGTCGAGCTGGAATGCGTGGTGCAAGGCGCTGACGCCGCCACGCGCGACGCGGCGATCGACGCGGTTCTGACCTCGGCGGCGGCGCTGCTGATGGCCGATCGCACCCTCGGCGGTGCCGTCGATTTCCTGGTGCCTGGTGCGCCGGAGGAAAGCGAGGCCGTTCCCATGCCGGGGGCGGAGAGCCTCAAGGGGTCGGTGCTGTCCGTCGCCCTGTTTTACGAAACCCCCGAAAACCCGATGGAGAATTGACCGATGCCCAACGCACGCGGAGATCAGGTGAAACTGCTGGCACGGCGCCAGTCGACGTTCGGCGCGGCCGAGGCCGCCGCCGATGGCGCGTTCTACACGCTGCCTTACTACAGCTACAGCGTCTCGCCGACCGGTGAGCTGGCGAATGACGAGGCGATCTATGGCGACGCCTTCCCGGGCGAGGTGGTCCAGGGCCTTCGCAATCTCGCCGGCAGCTTCGAGGTCCCGATGGGGCTCGACAGCATCGGGTGGCACCTGGCGCAGATCCTGGGCCTGCCGACGACCACGGGCACCGGGCCCTACGTTCATACCTTTGCCGCCGCAGCTCAGCCCTCGATCCTGCTCGCGACGCACGGGATCAGCCACGGCGGCGTCGGCCAGCACTTCACCCAGGACACGCTCGCGACCACCGGCATGGAGATCAGCGCGCAGAAGAACGGCACGCGCCAGCGCGTGACCTTCAACGCCACCGGCCGCGAGGAAGTGAAGGCCGGCGCGACGCTCGACGCGACCCCGGTCGAGTACGCAGCCGATCCGGTTCCGGTGAGCTTCCAGGGTGCGCTGAGCATCGACGGCAGCGAGGTGGCCGGCGTGACCTCGGTCGGGCTGACCCTCAACACCGGCCGCGAAGCGGATCAGGAGACCATGAACGGCGCCGCCACGGCGGCCGAGATCTCCGATGGGGTCTGGGATCTGGGCGGCACGCTCGGTGCCCGGTTCCGTGACGCTCAGCTCTATGACCTCGCCGACGCCGGCACGGCCTTCGCGCTGACGATGGCCTGGCAGCTCAGCGCCAATTACAGCCTGTCGATCAACGTGCCCTCGCTGCTGCTCGAGCGCACCGGCGTGCCGATCACCGGCCGCGGGCTGATCGCCCAGGACTACAACTGGCGCGCCAACCGCCCGGCGACCGGCGCAGAGCTGATCGAGGTCACGCTCACCAACGCGACCGAAAACTACGCAAACGCCAGCTGATGGTCTTGCGCCTGGTGCGCGGCCTCACCGAGGGCCGCACAATCGAGCTGGGATATGGCGTCACGGTCACGCACCGGCCCTTCACCTATGCCGACCTACGCGAGGCGGAATCCACCGCCTTGCGCCTCGCTCGCGAGACCCTGCCGGCAACGCGGGCGTTCGATGCAGCCTCGATCGACGACGAGGATCTACCGCCCGAGCACGAGGAGGCGCTGCGCGGTCAGGCCGCGCGGCACCTGGTCAAGCTGCTGCTCTTGCGCTTCGGCACCGGATGGGGCGGCCTCGAGACCGATCGCGGCGAGCCGGCGCCGCTTGAGGCCGACAGCCTCGACCTGTTCCTCGATCTCTTCCCCGGCGTCGCCTCTGCCCTTCACGGGCAGCTGCTGTCGCCCTGGCATGAATTGGAACGGGAGGGAAACGGCTACGCGCCCTCGCCCTCTACCGCTACAGCGGAGGGCTGAGCCATTGCCAGGACTGCCGGGCGATGCCCGGGTATTCCTGCGCACGGTTCGGCGGTGAGGGCGCGTGCCCGGAAGATCTGCACATGCCGCAATCGGTCGAGGGGCGCGCGATCGCGGCCCTTGGCAGCCAGATCCTGCACCAGCGCCGGATCGGCGCTCGAGGCTATGTCGGCCTCGATTTCGCGGCTTGCCTGGCGCTGCTCGAGGCGCAGGGCATCCCCGAGAAAATCGCATCGCTTTTGCTACCGCATTGGGAGGCGGGCCTGATCGAGGCCGGCGCCCGCATGCGTGACCAGGACGGGACCGAATGAGCAACACCGCGCGGAATTACACGATCCGCCTGTCGGCTGCGGGGCACCGCCAGCTCGAGCAGGATCTCAAGTCGCTGGGGGCCTCCGGCGAGCGCAGCCTGCGCCGGATCCAGGGCGCCGCTCGACCGGCCTCGACCGGCATGCGCGAGACCGACCGCGCGGCGCGCGAGCTGCGCGGCTCGCTCGGGGCGATCTCGGCCGAGCTGCCGGCGCTGCAGCGCGTTGCCCGGTTCATGGGCACCACCGCCCTTGCCGGCGGTCTGGTGGCCTTCGGCCGCAGTGCGCTCAATGCCGGGCGCGAGTTCCAGGCGATGATGCAGCGCGTCGAGGCGGCCACCAAGGCAAGCGAGGCGGAGATCGCGCAGCTGTCGGCCGCCGCGAAGGATCTCGGCGCAACGACCGCGTTCACCGCGACGCAGTCCGCCCAGGCGATCGAGGTGCTCGCCAAGAACGGCCTCGACGTGACAACGATCCTGGGCGGGGCGCTCGACTCCTCGATCTCGCTCGCCGGGGCGCTCGGGTCCGAGGTGGCGCCGGCGGCCGACCTGGTCACCGACCTGATGCAGCAATTCGGCCTCGAGGCCGACAAGCTGCCCGAGATCGTCGATCGGGTCACCGGTGCCGCCTTCACCTCGAAATTCGGCTTCGACGATCTGCGCCTGGCGATCGCGCAGGCCGGCGGCGTCGCCGGCACCACCGGCGTCGAGATCGAGGAGTTTCTCACCGTCCTGTCGGCGACCGCCTCGAGCTTCGCCAGCGGCTCGGATGCGGGCACGAGCTTCAAGACCTTCCTGCAGCGGCTGACGCCGGAGTCGGCCAAGGCCGCCGGGGTCATGAAAGATCTCGACCTGCAGTTCTTCGATGCGCAGGGCAACATGCGCACAATGGCCGAGATCGCCCAGGAGCTGCAGGACGGCCTCGCGGGCCTGTCCGAGGAGGCCCGCAACGAGGCGCTGAAAACCGTGTTCGGCACCGACGCGATCCGCACCGCGGCCGCGCTTGCCAAGCAGGGCGCCGAGGGGATTCGAGATCTCTCGAGCGCGATCGGCGAGATCTCCGCCCAGGAACAGGCCGAGGTACGGCTGCGCGGCCTCGACGGGGCGTTGAAGGAGCTGGCGGCCGCCTGGGAGGCGCTGAACCTCGAGGCGGCCGAGAATGGCGGCCTTGACCTCGCCGAGGAGGCGGTGCGGCGGGTGACCGACGCGCTGCGCTACCTGACCGAGAATTTCGAGCTGGTCGAGGAGGTGGTCGAGCGTGTGGCAAACGCCTTGACCGTCTACCTGGTCGGCCGGGGCATGACGCTGGTGGTCGCCAAGGCGGTCGCCGTGCGTGCCGCGCTGATCGAAATCGCCGGCGCCGCGAGCGGCGTCGGCACCGCCGCGGGCCGTGCGGCCGCCCCCATGATGCGCTTCGGGGTCGCGGCGCGGGCGCTGACCGGGATCATGGGCGGGCCGCTGTCGCTGGCGATCACCGCCGGCTCGCTGATCGCCTTCGGCATCGACACCGATGTCGCGGCGGATGCGGTCGAGCGGGCCGAGACGGCCGCGACGCGCGCCGCAAGCGCGCTCGATGCCTACCAGGAAGCCAGCCGGCGGGCGGCCGAGGAGCAAAAGAGCCTCGGGGGGCAGGTTTCCGAGACAACGCAAAACATGCTCACACAGAGCAAGGCTGCGCTGATCCAGGCGCTCGATGAAGCCAAGCGCGAGCTGCGCGAGGCCCAGCAAAGCATGACGGGATCGCTGTTTGACGCGAACGGTTTCGACGACTTCACCGCTCAGGTCGACACCATGTTCCGAACCAATATTCGGACGGGCGTGCCGATGGGGCCGCAAAACCGCTTCATGACCGAGCTTGCGGACATGGCAGAGCAAGCGGGCGCTCTCGAAATCTCGGTCAGCGACTTCATGGAGGCTTTCGAGCGCGTCCAAAGCGTCGGGCCCGGTTTCGAGGATCTGCGGGACCGCTTGTCCGAGATCCTCGAGGCTGCCGAAGGCCTCGCGAACACAGATGCGTTGCGTTCGATCCGGGATGTGGCGGAAACGGCCGGCATCTTCGGCGATGAAATTTCGGCGATTGACCAAGCCTCCAGCGAGTTTGAGGTGCAGCGGGCCTATGCGGCGCTGCTGACGGCGATCGACGAGGCGATCGTCGCGGGGCGGTTGCTTCGATCTGAGCAGATCGAAGGGTTCCGGGAGAATGCGCGCGGCCTCGCGGATGCCGAGGAAATGGTGCGGCAGCTCGAGGATAGCGAGCGCGCGGTGATGACCCTTTCTGAGGATCTGAAAGCCGATCGACCGTTCGACGAGACCGGAGACAGCGCCCGCGTCGCGGCCGAGGAGATCGAGCGCTTGAACCGGGTTTACGGGGAGTATCAGGCCGGCCGGGCTGCAGCGCCAAAGCCGGTCGATATGCGGCCCTGGGAACAGCCGCGCTCGCAGTTCGATCCGACCAACATGGACCCGGCGACGGTGCGCGCGCTTGCCGTGCTCGAGCAGGCCTCGGGAAAGACTTTCAATATTACTTCCGACTACCGATCGCCGGACGAGAATGACGCCGCCGGCGGAGCAAAGAAATCGCAGCACATGCATGGGCGTGCCTTCGACATCGACGTGTCGGATATGTCGATCGACGAGCGGCTCGAGCTGATCAAGCTCGCGCGCAGCGTGGCCGGTTTTGGCGGCGTCGGGGTCTACAGCAACTCTCTGCATTTCGACACCGGGGCCGAGCGTGCCTGGGGGCCCGATTACACCTCGGGCTCGGTTCCGGCCTGGGCTGCAGAGGCGGTGGGCATGTATGGCCGGGGATCCGGCGCTGGCACAACCACGACCGACGATCTCGACGCGCAGGCTGAGGCGCTCGAGCGCGTGGTTTCGATCGGTCGCGATCAGCTCGAGCAGCTGCGCCTCGAGGCCGACCTCGCCGGTCGGACGGTCGAGGAACAGGCCCGTCTGACCTTCCAGTATGAGGCGGTCAAGCGCGCGAAGGAGGCAGGGATCGACCCCGAGACTGCGCTCGCGGACAATGGCCGCCGGCTGATCGAGGTGATCGACGAGCAGGCAGCGGCCTATGGCCGCCTGATCGAGGCGCGAGAGCGGGAAGAAGATTTGGGAGAAGGCAGTAAGCGCTCCCCCGAACAGGAAAGATCTGATGTCGAAGCCTGGAAATCGCAGATCTCCGGGGCCTTCGATAATCTCAAGCCTGGCGGCGCCGGCGTCGAGGCATTCTGGGATGATCTGACCTCGATGATCCTCGACAAGCTCTGGTCGCTTGCCCTCGACCCAATCTGGGAGCAGCTGGCCCAGCTCATGGATCAGGCCTTCTCGGGCTTCGGTGGCGGGATCTCGTTTGGCGCCGCTGCCGGTGGCGCTGCGACGGGGGGCTACAGCGCCTCGGCCGGGGCGATGACCTCGGGCGGCTTGTATCGCAACGGCGGCCTGATGCTGCCAAAGCGCGCCGAGGGCGGCGGGTTCCGCGACGTGCCCCGGGCTGAGGGCAAGCTCGAGGGGCTCGGAGGAAAGCGCCAGGATAACCTGCTGTTCTGGGGCTCGCGCGGCGAGTTCATGCAGCCGGCCGCGGCGGTCGATCACTATGGCGTCGAATTTATGGAGGCAATACGCACCATGCGCCTGCCCAAACGAGCTGATGGCGGTCCTCTCGTAGGAGCGTCTCCGTCGCAAATGGCGGCCGCCCCGGCTGCAGTCCTAAAAATGACCGTCATCGACGAGACGGGTGGGCTCCTCGACATCAGCGCGACCCAAAAAAATGGAGAGGTCACACAGCGCATCCGCGAGTCCGAGAGCACTGCAAAGGCGATGAGCCAAGGTCCTTCCGAGCGGTTCTTGCGGGCCAGAGGTGTCAGGGCCCCGAGGCCTGCGCGATGACGATCCCAACCTTCCCGCCCGATCTCCCGGCGCCGCGCCGCTCTGGCTACCAGTCGCAGAGTATGGACCCCCGCAGGCTAACATCCTTTGACGCAGGGCCGGCGAGATCGGCCTTGCGATATTCGGCTGTGGCGCGCCAGATCCAGCTCGGTTTCACTCTCGAGCTTTGGCAGAAAGCCAAGTTCGACAAATTCTATTCAGAGACTTGCGCTTTCGGTACGCGCCTTTTCTGGATGCCGGATCACATCGTGGATGGCGCTGGCCTTCTCGATGAGCTTGGCGCGCCCTTGCTCGACGAAAATGGCGCTCCGCTCCTGATCTCTAAGATGATGCTTTGCCAGTGGGGTGACGGGGCTCCGGTATCAAGTGAGCCGATCATGCGTCGCCAGGTCGTGAAATTCTCGGTCGTGGAGCTTCCAACATGAGCCGGGCGCTGTCTCTGAACGCGAGGGCGCAGCAAGATGCGCCTTATGCCGATGATCTGCCGGCGGTCCTGATCGAGATCAGCCATCCTGACCTCGCGACACCGATCCGCCTGAGCAGCGACAATGCCGATCTGATCTCGCAGAGCGCCGAGGGGCAAATCCGCGGCACACGCTCGAGCTGGCGCGGGGCTGATCCCGCGACGGAGCCATTCCTGTTCCTGCCGATGGGGCTCGAGATGCCGAGCGACGAGAGCGACCGGCCGGCGGCGATGCGGATCGTCTTCGACCTTTTCGACGCAGCGCTGCCGGCCCTCCTTCGGACCATTGCCGACCGTGCGACGGCGAATGTCGCCGTGGTCATGGCGTCTACCCCCGACCTCGTCGAGCAGGCTTGGCTCGGCCTCGAGATGGTTGGCGCGGGCTTCGGCTCGCAGGTCTCGATCGAGATGAGCCGTGAGGCGATAGAGGAGGAAGGCGCGCCGATGCATATCGTCGGCAAGCACCGTTTCCCAGGGCTCTATCGATGAGCTGGTCGGACTTCGTCGGCCTCCCGCATGCTGATCTGGGTCGCGAGCGTGAAGGGGTCGACTGCTACGGCCTCCTGCGGCTGGTCTATGCCGAGGTGCTGGGCGTCGATCTGCCGAGCTACACCGAGGCCTATGGCAGCTGCTACCAGCGCGATGAGCTCGCCGCACTGATCTCTGGCGAGACGTCCGCGCATCCGTGGCGCCGCGTCGAGACGCCTCAGGCCTATGACGCGCTGCAATTCCGAATCGGGCGGCATGACTGCCACCTCGGCATCGCGGTCGATCGTCGCCGCATGCTTCACGTTCACTCGCGCAGCCATTCCGTTATCCAGTCGATCATGGCGGATGGTTGGCGCAATCGACTGGTCGGGATCTACCGGCATGAGGCCTTTTCATGACAACTGCCGTCCAGATCTGCCGCATCCCTGCGCCTGAGGCGCGGCGCTCGTTCGAGGTTGAAGAGTCCCTGACGATCTCGGAGATCGTCGAGGGCTCCTTTCCGGGCGCGCCGGAGGAAATGATGGATCGCGTGGTGGTGGCGATCTACTGCCGGGATCAGTATCAGATCATCCCGCGTGCTTGGTGGCCGCGTGTTCGGCCACACGGCGACGCGGGGGTGATCATCCGCGTCCTGCCCGGGATCGAAGCGGCTGTCGCGGCGATCACCGGTGCGATCGCTACGGCGGTGGGTGCGACAGCTGGCACATTTGCCTATGCCGCGATCTCGGTGGGCGTGACCTTGGTCACGACGCTGGCGGTGAGCTACCTAGTCAACGCCCTGATCCCGCGTCCGTCCCTCAATTCGCCCGACGGGCCGGAGAACCGCTACTCGATCAACGGCTGGAGCAACGATCTGCCCGCTGGCAAGCCGATCCCGCTGGTGCTCGGCAAGATGCGCATGGCCCCGGTCTATGCCTCGCTGCCCTACAGCCAGGTCATCAACGGCGAGCAGTATGTCTGCGCCGCCTTCACCTTCGGCTATGGCCGGCTGAAGATCTCCGACATCCGGATCGGCGACACCTCGATCGATGAGTTCACCAACGTGCTCTACCGCACGCGGGAGGGCGTCGTCGGCGATGACCCGATGGAGATCGTGACGCAGCAGGTGTTCGAGGAGAACGTCAACGTCGAGCTGAAGGGGCCCCAGGAGCCGCTGGACGAGTATGGCAACCCGACAGGCGATCCGGCAGAGCTGCAGACCAATGTCTATGAGACCTGCGCGAATGCCACCGAGGTGTCGATCATCGTGCATTTCCCGCAAGGCCTGACGAGGATCGACAGTGACGGCGATCCAGATGGTCGGACGGTGCGGCTCCGCATCCGGCAGCGCGAGAGCGGCACGACGGAGTGGAGCGAGGTTCAGGAGGTCTCCTACGGTGAGAGGACGATCACGCCGTTCTTCCGGCAGTTTCGGTGGGCTTTGCCGTCGCGCGGATCGTGGGAGGTGGAGATCACCAGGCTGACCGAGTCGCGGACCGAGGCGCGGTTCCGCGATGACACCACTCTCTTCGCATTCCAGTCCATCCGACCGGAATACCCGATCAACTTCGATGCGGCGCCGCTGGCGCTTGTCGAGGCCCGGGTGAAGGCAACCGAGCAGATCAACGGGACAATCTCGCGCCTAAACGCAATCGTCGAACGCTATGTGGAGGCCTTCGATGGGGTCGATACCTGGTCCGAAGGGCTGAGCCGCAACCCGGCAGACATCTACGCGGATGCTCTGCGCGGCGCCTACCAGGCGCGGCCTGTCCCAGACGAGGAAATCGACTGGTATGTGCTCGAGGAGTGGTGGCACTTCTGCGACGACAAGGGCTTGCACTACGACGCCAAGATCACCGCGCAGATGAGCTTCGGCGAGATGCTGTCGGAGATCGCGGCGGCTGGCCGAGCATCCCCGCGCCACGATGGCGAAAAATGGAGCGTCGTGATCGACCGGCCGCAGGACGTGGTTGTCGACCACATCTCGCCGCGCAACAGCTGGGGCTTCGAGGGGGAGCGTAGCTACATCAAGCCGCCGGACGGCATTCGCGTCCGCTTCCTCGATGAGACCGACGACTACAGCGAGGCAGAGCTGATCCACCCGTGGCCCGGAAACGAGGGCGCGATCGACCTGCTCGAGGAGTGGGAGATGCCGGGGAAGACCAATCCCGACGAGGTGGCGCGCGAGACCTATCGGCGCATGCAGGAGGTGATCCAGCGGCGTGACACCTTCCGCGTCATGCAGGAGGGGGCGATCCGGGCGGCGACGCGCGGCGACAAGGTGCTCCTGTCGCATGACGTGCTGTCCTCGGTGCAGATCTCGGGCAAGGTTCTGACTGTCGATGGCTCGTGCGTAGTGATCGACGAGCCGGTGACGATGGAGGCCGGCCAGAGCTACGCGCTGCGCTGGATGGCCTATGATGAGGCGAACACGGTGGGCGACAGCGCCATTGCGACCGTTACCACGTCACCGGGCACGACGCAGGCGCTCCTGGTGCAGGGCGATGTCCTGCCCGCGCCCGGGGATCTTGTCCTCTTCGGTCCGTCCGAGGAGGTCAGCTTTCCCTGCCGGGTTCTGCTGATCGAGCCCGGTGAGAACTTCTCCTGCCGGCTCACGCTCACCAACGACGCCGAGGAGATCGACACGCTGACCGACGCCTACGTGCCGCCGGATTGGAACCCGATTGTCGGCTCGATCATCACCGAGGGCCGGCCCGGCGCGCCGGTCTTCACAGGTTTGCAGCTGGTCTACGACACGGTGGATGCGTTTTCCCTGTTCTTTCTCGCCGGTTGGGGTGGCGACCCGGATCTGCGGGCTCTGCGGGTTTCAGCGCAGATGCCTGATACCGAGACGGTGCCTGTGGGGTCGATCCTCGTGCAGCATCGCCTCGACGGAGAGGCGGCTTGGGAAAGCGCGACGATCTACGGGCGCGATGGGTCGGTCGATCTCGAGTACGAGCTTGGCGACGACATCGAGGTGCGGCTGACGGCTTACAGCATCGGCGGCGCTGCCGGCGGCACGAGCTCGATCCTGACCTACACGGTCGCAGACACCGTGTCGGTCCCTGATACACCCGATACCGAGAGCATCCTGCTGACTTCCGGTTTGGGATATGCCGGCATCGACTACGCCAACGGCGACCCTGGCACCTCAGATGTGCTGATCTTCCGCACCTCGGTGGGTGACGCGTTCGACGCCGAGACCGACCTCATCAAGAATCTCGAGGTCGAGCTCGGGGTTACCTCGGCCTTCACCGACGGTGACCGAACCCGGGCCGACATCCTGAGTGCCGGAGACATGGATGATCCTGCGGAATGGACAGCGGGCGGCGGCTGGCTGATCTCAGGCGGCGCCGCGGAGCATACGCCCGGCGCGGCCAGCACGCTATCTCAGGCGCTGAGCCTTTCAGCGGGAACCGTCTACCGCGGCGCAGTGTCAGTCTCCGGGCGAACGGCTGGCAGTATCACATTGCAGCTGGCCGGGGAGACGTCAGTCGCGACCGACCCGATCGACGCTGACGGCCAGGCGCTGTTCAGTCTGACGGCGACCTCCGGCAATGACAGCATCGAGATCGTCGCGACGTCGGACTTCGACGGCTCGGTGACCGAGATCGTTCTCTATCCGCTGACCGCCGCGACGGCGCCGCAGGGCGCCTATGAATACCGCTTCGCTGCTGTCGGCGCGGGCAGCATCGTTTCCGGCGTTTCAGACGCCCTCATCACCACCATAATCTGAGGTTCTCGCCATGCCTGATGGTATCCGCGTGCCCGACATGGGCACGCTCCCTTCTGCTGACTTGCTGCTTGCTGTGAGCGGCGGGACGACCGGTCTGCTTTCGAGCACAACTCTCGCGACCATCCTGGCGGGGTCAGGCCCTATCGCGGATGCGATCGGGAGTGCCAGTGTGCTTTCGGGCATCTCGCAGAGCTACTACTTCGTCGCAACGGAAGGGCAGACCGAATTCGGTGGCGTGGATCTGTACGGCGCTACGGTGGAGGACCTCTCCTCGACCTCTCTGGTTTATCTGAACGGCTACGGTCCGCTGCAGGCCGGGTCCGATTTCTCACTCAACTCGGCACTCGACGGGGTGGAGTTCTCGGCCGGTCTGACGGAAGGCGACGTGGTCGTGATCGTCGGATCGCTCGGCGGGGGTCTTGCTACCCGGTTGACCGGCGACCGTACCTATTTCGTCTCTCCCGAAGGGGATGACGCCGCGACCGGGCTTAGCTCTGACGATTCTTTCGCAACGCTTCAGCGCGCTGCAGACGCAGTGCAGGCGCTCGACCTGAATGGTCACAGCGCCATCATCTCCGTGGCGGATGGGACATATAACGCGGGCGCCTTGATCCAGGGCTCGGTGAAGGGCGCGCGGACGCCGTCTTCCATCCGCTTTGTCGGGGCGGGAGCATCGCGCGCTGATGTCGTCGTCAGCGCCACCGGTGCAGACTGCTTTCGAGCGGAGAACGGGGCGATGTTCAGGGTTGAGAATATGACCCTAACCACGGCGACTGGAGGCAACTGCCTGAACGCGCCTCGCGGTTACATCGAACACGCCGACATCGGCTTCGGATCTTGCGCTGGCTTTCACAAGCAAGCCACTGATGCCGGAAAGATCTCGAGCACTGGCGATTACGCAATCACGGCTGGTGGCGTCGCCCACTTTCACGTCACGAGCGGAGCTTACATTCTGGTCGGCGGCGGAACGGTCACCGTTACCGGGGCGCCGGCCTTCTCAAGTTTCTTCGCAGGTGTGTCTGGTGCCATGCTGCAGGTGCAGGCCGGCGTGTCCTGGAGCGGCGCAGCGACTGGGCAGCGCTTCTCTGTCCATAATGCGGGCGCGATCCGCGATTTCACTGGATCTCTCGATAGCCTTCCGGGCGACAGCGCCGGCGTGGCCTATGGTGGCGGTTCATACGAGGATTTCGAAACCCTCTCGGTTCTTCGCTCCGCATCCTCGCCGCTGTTGGTGGTCAACGACGCCGATGTCAGCGACAGCGAAATCGCGCGCTTCCGGGGGGAGCGGGCGACGCCGGCTGTTGGAGATACCTTCTACAACCACCTGCAGGCGATGAATGACGCAGGCGAGGTCTTCAATGCCGTTCGTCAGGGGTGGATCGTGACAGACCCGACGGACGGTTCCGAGGATGCCGACTACACGCTTGCGGTGCGCCGTGGTGGCGCGCTTGTCACGGTGATCCGTGCGATCGGCAGCGTCCTCCAGTTTCTCGTGCCGCCGCGCTTGCCGTCCATGACGGTCGTCGAGGCGTCAGCGGTCGCGGGATCAGTCGGCGCCGGCGCGCTCGCTTTCATCACCGACGAGTCCGGGGGGGCCTGTGTGGCTTGCTCGGACGGAGCAGCGTTCCGTCGCGTAGACGACAACACCCCGATTTCGTGAGGCTGGCATGACCACTATTTTTGAGACTGCGCGTGAGGCGCAGACCTTCAACATCATCACCCGCGATCAACGCCGCCCCCTCACCGCGTTCGCCGGGATCAAAGCTGAGCTTGCCAAGGATGTTGGCGCCCGAAGCTTTTCCGCCCTCATTCGAGATGCCCTCGCGACCGGTGAGGCGATCTATGTCCCGAACGGTCTCTATCCGCTACGCGAACAGGTCGATCACGACGGCGAGCTGAACATTTCCGGCCTGATTTCTTTGGAGGGCGTCCCGGTCGACATCGAGTTCGCGGGCAGAGCCACCCTCGTCGTCGGAAGTGAGGTCGCGTCGCTTTCCACCAGCGCTCTGACCCTCGCCTCGTACCCTTATCCTGGCAGCGTTTCCGAGGACAAGCTGAGCGTCAGGAACCTGCGCATCGACATGCGCAACGCTGCAAGCCTGACGACCGGCCTCTGCGGGCTGCGCGTCTACGGTTTTGTCGGGGGGCGCATCGACAGTCCGCTGATTTTTTCTGAACCGCAGGAAGCCTCTGGCGATAACTTTGTTGGTGGCGGGGATCAGGGCATTACGACCCACAATACCCGAGGGCTCGCAATCGACCGTCCCTACATCGTGGGCATGGCTGATGCGGGCATTTATCTTTCCGGTGATGACGGGGGCGGCGTTGGCGTCGACGAAGTTGGCGAGGCCACCAGCGTGACCAATGGCTATTTCGGGCGCTGTGGCGTCGGCCTCGCTGGCAAGCGCGATCTGTGGGGCACCATCGTGCAGGGGAACACCTTCTTTGAGTGTGGGGGTGGCGTTCTCGCAGGGCGCGCAGATGGCGAGTTGTCGAACCACGGCAAGGGTTGGACCGTCTCGTCGAACCGATTCAACAAGATGCAGGGGCGCCCAGTTCTGCTGGCTGGTGGCTTCGGTGATGTCGTGACGGGAAACCACGTGTGGGATTTCGGGCTGCGGATCTCCGATCAGGCCTACACCTCGATCTCAACTGCCAACCAGATCGGTGGCATCGAGGTGCAGGGCGGCGTGGCCGCCGTGATCTCGGAGAACACCGTTGGTTACAGGCAGTGGGGCGTTCCGTCAGCGCCGGAAGAGAACAAGGCGCCGGTCGGTATCCTTGTCGGCCAGGCCGAGGATGGCTCGTTTTGTGATGGCCTGCTGGTGCAAGCGAACGTCATCCACAAGGTGCCCCAGCCGTGGCTCGCTCGTATTGGCACCGAGTCGGTCGAGTTCCGCGACAATATGTATATCGCGAGCTACCACCATCGCGCGCCACGACCTGAGCGAAACAACGGGCTCGCCCCGGGGCCGGCCTGGTTTGGGGCGCAAGCGCAACACCAGGTGCTCGCTGGGTTGAGCATGACCGCCGGAAGCGCGGACATCACTGCGACTGGCACGCCGTTCAGTTCCGCGAGCGTTGGCCGTCACATCGTCGTGTACGGTGCTGGTGACGCGGGGATCTCCGGGACGACCCTGATCACTACGGTCGCCTCGGTCGAGGATGAGAGCAACGCAACGCTTGCAGTGGCGGCGTCGAACACCGTCGCCGATGCCGATGGCTCCATGAGCCTGAACGACAACGCAGCGCTGGTTGAGTTTGCGCTGCAGGGCGGTCAAGTCACGGCGGATCAAGGGAAGACCTACCCCCTCACGGATCGCGCGGCTGGCGCTCTTGTGTGGGGCGACGGCGCTCGCGCTCAGCTCAATGGGGCGACATTTCTGCAAAACTACGACGCCAACACGGACGGCGGTGCTATGGCGCTTGGGGAGGGTGCCGAGGTGTCCGACTTCACATATCGCGTGGCGGCGGATTTTCAGTTCGAGCGGGGTATCAGCGTCCGTGCCGGCTCAACGCTCAAGAATGCCAAGGTTATCTTTGAAACGCATAAGCCCTCGGTGGATGACAATTACGACGCCGCAGTCATGTTCGCCGGTGGACCAGGTGGCGCAATTGAGGACGTCGAGATTGACGGCGCTTTCAAGGCGGTGGATTTCTATACTCCCGGGACGCCCGATCTCTCGGATTCCCGTATCACGAACCTGACACTCAGGAACTGGGCCAAGGGCATCTCACTTGCATCGAACGCTCCGAGGACCGTCATCGACGGCGTCTTCGTGCACGCGCCCAGTGAATATGCAGCCACCGACCCGGGGGACAACGTCGTCACTGGCGGTGCAGAGGGTGTTGTAATTCGCAACATCCAACAAATGTTCGAGGGTAAGGGGGCCGGTGAGCACTTCATCTATTCTGCGGTTCCCGATGGAACGCAGGGGATGCTCTTTGAGAGCATCTTCTCGAACGGCAGCGGGCAGTGCTTCATCAAGAAGCGCGGTCATGACCGCTCCAGGATGATCGACTGCCATGGGAAATACAGCTCTGCGGGAAATGCCCCCGGCACGAACGAGGACGGGTTCCGCGAAGAATACTGCCGAAACGGCTATTCAAACGGTTTGTCGATGCGACTTGGCGCCGAGACGCTGCCTGGGCAGTTCGCGGGCTACGACGGGTTCCATCTCGCCCACTGTTGGAACAATACATACGACGACAGCTATCTTGATCTCCCGGCGCGGGCCTACATCCATCTCAGCACCAACAGCACCCCGTCGGAGAGCTACAGCACATCCGACAACGATGCTTGCGAAGAGCTCACGTGGCGCGGCCTTGTAGCGCGCAAACCATCCGATGAATCGGCCAAGCCGCTCCTGATGCTTGGCAGCGACAATGGGGATGCTGGCGTGAAGATCGGAAACATCACGATTACCGAGCTGGAGTATGATGGGCCGGTTGGAAATTTGGTCGAGACACAGGCGGGCATCACCGCCGTGACGCAGGTTGCGGGGACGCGGCTCTACATCGACGGGCGGGCCGACGACAAGCGCATCACCTACGAGTGGGTCGAGGGAAGCGACCCGACGATCTTCTACCATAACCCGCGCGACCTGACCGATACGGTGGCGAACCTGACCGCTCTGACGACCGCAGCGAGCCCGGGGCTCGGCGAGGCGGTGGTGCCGGTCGGCCAGCGGGCCTTTGCGACCGATGCGACCGCTACGACCTTTGCGAGCGCTGCGGTTGGTGGTGACGAGAACACGGTGCCGGTCTGGTGGGATGGGGCGGACTGGATCATCGGCTGATCTGGGCGACCCCGATTTCATCTAAGGGCTGCAGGACCCGCCGCCGGCGGGATTTTTTATGACCGGAGGCAACGTGCTCGGCAAACCACTGGAATTCTGGGTCGCGCTTGCCGCCGGGGCCTTGATCGTCATCGAGAGAAACAGGGCGCGTCCGTTTGTCGGGCGCGTCTTCATCGCCGCGATCAGCGCCGGCATCGGCTACAGCCAGACGCCCGAGGTCGCGGCCTGGAGCGGTCGCAGCGAGACGCTCGTCGTCATGGTGCTCACCGCGTTCGGCTACATGCTGCTCGACATCGTCGCAGCGGTCCTGGCCGATCGGGAGTTCGTCAAATCCATCATTCGGGAGCGGTTGGGAAAATGACCCATACACGCGCAGCGCTGCTGCAGTATCGCGGGCTGGTCGGAGTCTTTCTGTTGCTCGGGCTGGCCTACCTTGTCGCGCCTCTGGCGGAGACCCGGTTCTGGCCGGTGACGACACCGTTCGAGCGGGTGGGCGTCCAGCCGGCGACTAGTGGTGCGGCCGTCGAGCTCCAAGGCAGCGCGGTCAAGCTGCGCGGCGGCTGCGAGTACCGGGGGATCGAGGTCTTTCTCGGGGCGCGCGGGAACGGGGTGAGGATACCAGGTGCGCATTTCAAGGACCGGCCTCAGGAGCGGGGCGAGGGCGTCCAGGCATGGGAGCGGCTCTTCGTCCCGGTGCCAGAGTTCATGATCGACCAGACCTTCGCGGACGTTCTCCACGCCTGCTACCGCGGCGAGCGATACCTGACCCGCACGCACTTCTGGTGAGGCGAGAGGCGCGAGCGCCGCGTCCGCCCGGGGGCAGGCGGGATGACGAAGGGAAACAAGGTCTACCGCAGCACTCGCTCGCGGACATGAGCAGATCACCCAGTTGAAGACAACCCTAATGCCCGGCCATCGCGCCGGCTTTTTTTTAGGAGATGAAGATGCGACCAATCACGGAGATCATTGTCCACGCCACTGCCACACGCGCCAGCTGGATGGAGGGCTACCCGACCGGCGCAAAGGTGGCGGAGGTCAAGCGCTGGCATGTCCAGGACAATGGCTGGTCTGACATCGGCTATCACTTTCTGATCGACCGCGACGGCACGGTGGCGACCGGGCGCCCGATCGAGCGCACCGGCGCGCATGTCCGCGGGCACAACACCGGCACGATCGGTGTGTCGCTCTTCGGCGGCCACGGCAGCGCGGAAACCGACGCCTTCTCGGAGCACTTCACCGAGGCGCAGGACGCCGCGCTGCGCGAGCTGCTGGCGGAGCTCGACAGCACATACGGGCCTGGCCTCAAGATCAGCGGCCACAACGATTACGCCGCCAAGGCTTGCCCGGGCTTCAATGTGGCGAAGTGGCTCGCCGGTGCACTGCCGCCGGTCGATGCCGATCCAGCGACCGATCCGGACTACACCGCCGCGGCCAAGCTGCGCTGGCGCCTCGCCGAGATCCGCGACACCGCCGATCGCGCGCTGGCCGGCGAATGATCCTCCCGATCACCGACTGGCGCCTCGCGCTGGTCCTCTCTGTGGCGCTGTGCCGCTTCCCCATGAAAGGACACACTCATGGACATCCTGACGTCGATCCTCGCCGATGCGGGGCTGCAGGAGGCACTGTTGGGCCTGTTCGGCATCCTCCTGACGATCATCATCAACCGCGCCGCCGGCGCTTTCACGGCGGCCACGGGCATCGCGATTGAGCGTGATGCGCGTGAAGCGCTGCACTCCGCGATCAAGAGCGGCGTTGAAGCTGCGCTCGCCCGTGGGCCGGAAGCGGGATTCGAGGAGGTCAAGGCGTTCGCGATCCACCACGCCCAGCATTCCATTCCGGAGAAGATCGCCCAGCTCGTGCCCGGCGATGGCGTCCTCGACCGACTGGCTTTGCGTTACTATGGCGAGGCGATGGCACGCGCGGGCGTCCAGATCCCGGCCTGACGAGATCCGCCGGCGCGGTGCCGGCGGTCGGCGGGCCGGGCCGCCAGCATTCCATTTTCCCCCGGATTCCAGATCCGAACCGGATCACAGAGATAGCTGCCTGCTGGTGGCTCGTCTGTCCCCGCCCGCGTGCTTTGGTCGGCACGCGGGCGCCCCTTCCTGTTTTTTCAACGAGGTGCAGAGATGCCTTCTGATGACCGTTTTACCGCCCTCCCTGGGCAACCGAACCTGATCACTGCTGCAGACGCGGCGGCGATCTTTGTGCAAAATCGCTCGAGCGCGGCCGTCGAGGTCATCGGCACGGCAGACGCCACGCCGCCGGTGGACACCTCTGGCGGCATTCTGCTCGAAGGCAAGGGTGTGATCCTCAATGAGGCGTTGTCGGATCTATTTCCTGGCGTGCCTGGCGTCGTGCGCATCTGGATCTGGCCGACAGACGGTCACGCAGTCGAATTGAAGGTCAGCTATGCGTGAGTCCCTTCGCAGCTTTAGCTCTGCCCGGTTTGGCCGGCCGCGCAGAGGCGCCGCCCCCGTGCCCCCGCCTGCCGTCGATCCTCTGGGATCCCCGCCGAACCTGTTCACCTCGGCGCAAAGCGCGTTCACCGATACGGCGCATATCGACTTCCGTAGCAACTGGGAGGTGGACGGCAGCGGGCGCCTGTCCTGCACTGGCGGCAACGCCGGACAGGCCGCACGGCTGTCCCTGGCCGAGGCTCTGACGCCGGGTCGCGCGCACTTCGTCCACTTCGCTCACGCGCCGACCGCAGGCTCGCTCCGGGCTCGCTTCGCATCTCCCGGCATCACGAACAGTCGGCAGCTCACTGCACCCTACATGGATTTTGAGTATATCACGGATGCCGAGGTGGCTGACGCGGCAACCCGGCTCGATCTCCAGCCATCCACCGACTATGCCGGCACGGTCGACAATGTGGTGGCCTATGACCTGTCCACGGTAGATCCGAACGTGGTTGCCTGCGACGTGATCATCGTCGGCGGCGACAGCAATAGCGCCAACGCCACCTCGGAACGTTTTGGCGACGAGATCCCTATGTCGGCCCGCGAAATCCCGTTCGATCCGCGCATCTGGTATGTGCCGTGTCTCCGGGCTTCTGGAACCTATCCAACCACCGACAGCACGCGCCACATCCCGCAGCCCTGTATCGAGCCGGTGGCGGCGGTCGAGGCGCGGCGCATGTCTCCGGTCCACGCTGTGGCCGGCGAGCTGGTCGAGTGGTCAGCCGCTCGCGGGCGTCCGCTTCTGGTGATGGCGCTCGGCGATCCCGGCTCTGGTCTGTCCAACACCGAGGACTGGGTGAAGGGGTCCACCGTGGTGGGTAACCAACCCACCGGGGCGCGCATGTACGACGAGATGCTCGCGATGAAGGCTGCGGTCGAGGCCCTCGGCCCGGCGCACGAGATCGTCGGTGCGGTATGGTCGATGGGGGCGAATGACCTCTACGGTGGCGACTACACCATCCCCGGCCAGTGGATGGAGAAGATGTCCCAGTTCGTGGCGAACGTGCGCGCTGACGTGGCGGACGTGCCTATGGTCCTGTGGAGCATTGGGCAGCACTACGAACCGACCGACGAGAATGACGGGCGAGGTGCGGCGATGCTGGCGGCCCAGCAGCTCCTGGATCAGAACAGCGGCGATGCCACCTGGTCCCTCAAACGCTTCCGCGTCGTTGTGCCCGAGGCGGGAAACGAATTGGCCGATGCTGATGATCCGCACTATGACGCGCACGGCATGCAGCAGAATGGCCGAGACGCCGGGCAGGCGCTTCTTTCGTTGCTTGCATGACGGAGGACATGGCGAAGCTGCTCGAGCGGCTAGGTTTCCCGGCGCGGCGGATGGCGCTCGCCGTCTTGGTGCTCATGCTTCGCCGCCGCGGCGCGGTCTACACGATGGGCCATCTGATGGACCACATCGAGGAGGTTGCCGACTATCGCCCGAGTGAGCTCGCCGTCAGGGACTCGGTGAAGCTGGCACGGAAGGTGCTGGTGAAGGCTGGATGGCCGGTGACGATCCGCACCGAGTACGGTATCGGGTACAGCGTCAGCTGGCCGGCTGGCTGGAAGATGCCGGAGCGCTGACCGGCCTCGGCGCAGGGATATGCGGAGGCTTTACGGAGGACCGTACGGACGTGCGAACCGCGTCCGTACGCTGCTAACAGGCCCGTCGTTTCTCGAGATACTTAAGCAGACCGCCATCCGAGCCAGGTGTACGCACTGCGCCTTGCGCGATCGAAACGATCCCGTGGCGTAAGAGGAACCTAAATGTCTTGTACGTTAGGTAGAAAATAGCGAGCGGATTCCTGACGATCATAACTGTGCCCCACGCGGCTACGACGTTCCGGTAGTGGTCTCCAAGCCCTTGCTCTTCAAACTCGGAGCTAATGCGAGCGGCTTCACCGGGTTCGGCAGAGGAACCCACCGCAGCAGGTTCACGGCTGGCTTCACGAGCCTCGACCCGTCGCAGAATTTTCAAGAAGGTCAGCTTGTCTTGACCTGAAGTCGCTGAGGCATTCAGGGTGTCTAGCATCCCAAGCTGCGTGTCGGACAGGTGGGCGCCTGATTTCAAAATTTCTTTCGTCTCACTCTCAAGTTGTTGCAGCGCATTCGAGAGGACGCTGTTGCTTGAGGACAAATATGCCAGCAACAACCTCATGAGAGACAGTGCAAGCAATGTGAACACCATCAGTACAATGTAGTATGTCATTTTTGTATCCCATCCTCCCCTGGGCCTTCTTCTCGACGCTCTGTCCTTCTCCTATCCTCGATCTCAGACTGGATACGCTTACTTTCGCGCTCGTGGTGAAGGGTGGTCTCCCTCCATCTGTTTATCTCAGTAAATAACTTAGGAGAGTTCCAAAGCAAGATGAAGAGGCATACAACGACGAATCCTAGTGAACCAGTTAGACCAAAATATGTCGCAAAAGATGTAGCGTCCTCAAAATTAATCATTGACTTCAAGTCTTGAGCCTTGTCTATCGGTTTGAAATTAATTACTTTTTGGGCCTCTGGATCTTGCATGAGCCGCCGCTCAGGGCCTTTCCGCCACGGCGCTTGATCAAAGTCCAACTCGCGCAAAAAAAATCTGCGAGTGACCGTTGAGAGTCAACCCTAGTCGTTCAGGCATCTTCGTCAGTCGGCCGTTGGTTGTTCTGGGGTGACAGAATGGGCGTTTTCTGGACTGCGGCCGTCCGACCGCTCGCGGTCCTTCTTCACAGTCATGCAGCGCGCAGCATGACACTAGGCCCCGGCGAGAAGGCCGGAAGGCGAATGTTCGCTGCGTTAGCGAACGCACCCCGGCTTACGGCAGAAACGGACACTCAGTCAGGCCTATGCGGTCAGCTCCGAGATGATCGGCACCGCGGGCGGAGTGAGACATGCGCCGCAGTGGGGCGGTCAGGCCAAAGAAATTGCAGTATCGGGCTGGGGCACTCGCTTAGGGGCCGGAACATCGAATCGAACAACGCCCCGGTCCCGCATGTCTATGAGGACCTTGTTCAGATGCGTGCGACGGATCGGAACTTCCTCCATCGCCAGATTGAACATCGGCCCGGGAAACGCACGTGTTCTACCTTGCAGAAAGTCGATTATGATCTCCTCAGCCCGCGCCCTGTTGGCCTTGCAGCCGACGCCTTTCTGTTCCTGCTGAAACGCCGCGATGTCCGCCGACGAGAAAAGACTGACCTGCGGGCTGTCCCCTTCGCGAAGGTTATGCCGCATCTCCAATTCCTGCTTTTCGACCTTCTCCTGAACGTCGCGGAAGACCACCAACCCGGACGGACTGTGTGTCCCGAGTATGAGGCGCATCTTCACCCTTTCGCGCCTTGGTACCATTATCGAGAAATCTGGCAGGTATGACGCGACCTTGTTTGTGCGCATTGCCGATTTCATCAAGTGCAGCATTTTCCGCTCGTTGTTCCAGTCAGCTGGCAGGCGCGCAAACTCGTCAGCCCATTGGGCATCAGCGAGGAACCGACCGAACGATGTCGCCACCTCGTGAAACTCGGCATGTCGGTTGATGTGGTCCGACATGAAATTCAACATGAACTCGCCGTTCTGTTCGCGCAGAAAGCGAAACACCTCCTCGTTGCGGATATTCCATCCGGTCGGGTCGATGAAGGTGAACGTAAAGCCATCGGTCAGCTTGGCGGCGATGGCGTTGAGGTTGTCTTCGAATGCGCCTTCGAAAATATGTATCTCGAACCGGCCTTTCGAAGCGGCGTATTCCCGAAGGCGCGCAACTGCCTCTGGGCGCTGTTCGCAGAAGCAGAAGCGTATTTTCAATCCACCTACACCACGCTTCCCGAGATCGGCGCGAACGGCTTCCAGTGTGTTGATTGCCTGATCGAACGAGGCGTCTGAATACTTGGCGTCATCCGATACGCGCCAAGGTCCGGCGAAGGCATCTACGAAATTGAATGTCGGAGAATGGCCTTGCAGCGTCTTGTAGGCCGCCGCTTGGAGGTACTTCGTTAAGAATTGGTGCTTGATGAACGACTGTTCGCGATCGCGGTAAAGGTCTAAATCTGCTGTCATACGTGTTTTCGCTACTGCAACTCCGATATGATCGCCTTCGGCACGATCTGCCATGGGAACCCGTTCCATTCTTCACCTTCGAGCAGACGACCGCCGGATTTCGGACGCGCACCGCCCCACTGTTTGAAGAAGAACGCCACGTCGTATCGCTCGCAGGCGATACGCAATTCGGTCGCCCATGCCTCTTCCATCGGACGCGCGCCGGGTCCGCTCTCGCCGCCGACAATCGCCCATGCGACACCGGTCAGGTCGACCTCGCCAATCGGGCCGAGAAGCGGTTCGAATGAGACGAACCGCGCGTTCGAGTTGATCTGCCGAAGGTGTCCGAGGCGACCTTTGTGAGCGGCATCCTCGACAGACACGCCCAGCCAGATATGCGACGGCACACGCCCGCCGTCGTAGCGGCGGCGCACGTAGTTGCGCATCAGCGACGACCGTTTGGTAAGCACCTGATAGACGTGCCAGTCTGCAGCTTCCATCGCATCGAACACGCAGTCGATGAAGTCGCGCGGAATGTCCTTGTGGAAAAGGTCGCTCATCGAGTTGACGAAGATCATGCGCGGCTTCTTCCACAGCGTGGGCTGACCGAGCCTCGATGGCCAGAGCCGCATATCGAAGCCCTGTTCGTATGGATGCCCCTGTGTCCCGCGCCAGCGTTCCGCGAAACGTTCAGCGTAACAGTGGTCGCAGCCCGGACCTACCTTCGTGCATCCAGTCACAGGATTCCACGTCGCGTCAGTCCATTCGATTTCAGATTTCTGTGCCATTGTCGCCTCGGTTTTCTTGACGACGCTACCAGCTTTTACGCTTGTACGGAATCCCCCTCTATTGCGCAGCCGCGGAAGCGGACGCATCTACTTTCGCCCGAACACGCCGGGGATTGATAGATTCAGACTTTGATGTCGGCGAGCGCCTGGTAAGCGCGGGCCATCCTGGTCACGTCGCCAGACGCCAGCGCGTCTACGCCTTCCCGGATCGCGGGGTTGATCACCAACTGGATCGCGGGCTGTCCCGCCGCGCCGATGCCCTCATACGCGGGCAAAACTTCCTCGCGCACGCGGTGGATCGCAGCTGGTAGGGCGTCTCCAAGTGTTTCGGGCATTCGTACCTCCGGCTCGGCTTCCTTATCAATTACAGTAAGTGGGCCGATTGACCGGCGCAAGCCGTTTGCTTATCAAATACAGAAAGCAGACAGAAAGCGGCGGGACATGAGCGACGGTAAGGAAGCGGGGCACTTCAACGGTAAGTGGGCCATCATCACGGTGAACGAGCGCTTGCCGTCTCGGGGTGAGCAGATCGCCCGCGCCCGCGCCTGGGGCGTGACGGAATCCATGCACGGCACGCGGGACGTCTCCGCGCTGATCGTGGACGACGTGACCGGCAAGCGCACGACCAACTGGCCGGGGCTCCTGAAAGAGCGCGCTTCATTTCTCGACGTGATGGGGTCGATCCTGCCCGTCGGGGATCAGGTTTTCTTCGCTACGCCGCTCTGCATCGGCTTCTCACCAGCTCACGCGCGGCAGGTGATTGAGCGGCTGTGGTCCTGCGGTATGATGGTCTACGTCCACACGGTGCGCGGCAACGGCTCGGCGCTCTATGCCGAGGGCGACGATATCACCGACCTGCTGGATATGGTGGCCGCCGAGCAAAACGCCGCCAACGTCCGCAAGTCGCGGAAGAAAGGGTGAGGTGACTGTGATGAAGCTGACAGATTTCGAGCGTGACGTACTTGAGCGCGCGAAGGTGCGGAACACAATAACCGTGGAAGCCAGCGGGACTGAGGCGGTCCAATTGAGTGGCCTGCGAGACCGGGGCTGCATCGGCATGCAGGGCGTCGGACCTGCCTACACGGTCTTCATTAAGCCGGCCGGACTTGCAGCTGTAGAAGCTCCCTACGGCTTAGCATCAGACCTCAAAGAAGTCGGCAAGCGTTCCTTCCCTCCATTGCTTGCCTCGTTGCTAGGGGCGTTCTTGGCTGTGGGGGTGGCAGGAGTGATTTACTATTTGGGTTGGTCCAACTGAGGAGCGGGGCGTGGTGGAAAGAGGTGAAAGCGATATCGCCTTCCTTAGGAAGGTCGATGAAGGGTCCAAAGGTCGGCCTTGGGCATCTAACAACGTGGATTGGACGGTGGATGATCCGGCGGTTTTTAGAAGGTTGCGAGCTGAAGGGTTAGTGGAGGGGCCTGACAAGTACGGCCACTTGCAGGTTCGGCTCACGCTGCTCGGGCGCGATGCTCTAAAAGAGCATTTGCCAATTCGGAAAGTTAAGAGATTTTTGGCTCAGAGAGCGACAAACGCCTTGGATGTAGGCTTAGGCCACCTCATCACCTTGGCTCTTGGTTTCGTTATTGGTTTCTCGGTCAAGGTGTATTTGGAGGATTCACCTCAATCTGACGAGACGCAGGATCCGACTGCCTTAACTGAGTCTGAATAGGAGATCGGTTTGACGCTAAGTGCTTGTGAATATTACCGAAGGATCGTCGACTTGGTCCTGAAGTCGAGCGCACTTCTTGGTGTGTCTGGCCTGATTTTCTCCGCAAGTGTAGCGTCAATCGCTCGCCACAAGGATAGTTGGTTGTGGATCGTGGCTGTGCCGGCCGTTCTAGTAGGGCTGACATTGCTTACGCTTGCTTGGCGGCTTTTTGCGGCCGAGATCCTCCAATTGAACAAGGAAGAGGGCGCAAGTCCTCCAGGGCGTTTTGCGGTGGCATTTTTTGCGCCGGTTTTGATCCTGGCTACTTTCTCCCTACTGGCAGTCTTGGTCGATCAAGTCCTGTGGCCGTTGTTCGAGGGTGCAGAGGTGGGACGTCGAACAGAGTCTAACGCGGAGCTATGCGATGATCGCGAGATCAGAGAATGACACGCGCGAGTTGCGGACCTTCGCAAGGTTCCTCCGTGAGCGCGCCGCGCACCAAGAGCTCGAGCGCTTAGCCGGCCGGAGGCTCCCGATGGAGACCGCGACGGTCGATCGAGAATGGTGGGATCCGCGCGGTGCGTTTCCTCGAGCCCCAGAAGAAAAGTCTAGATAGAAGCGAGGCGATGGCGATTGATCTGATTTCTGAGCTCCGCGCCTCGGCACTGCCGGGGACGCACGTCGGGGAATGCATGATCCGCGCCGCTGACGAAATTGAAGAGCTCCGCCGCCGCCTCGGCGGAGGATGCGAGGTTAGAGGCGGCGGCGACCATCTGGTGATCACCGAGGGGCGCTACAAGTTCTGCGGGGATTGCGGCGAGAGCCTGACCGGCGTTCGCTATTGCCATGCCCCGCGACAGTCTAGTTAGGAGCGAGGCGATGAGGTTCTTCAAGTCACCAGAACCCCTGGCGATCGGCATGGGCGTCAGCAAAGCGCTTGGTGGATTCTGGGTGCAGGTCGGCCCTTGGATGGTGGTGATCTAAGGTCCCCATGCGCCGCGGTCACTACGCACTCCTGACCTGCGCCTGCGGGCGTGACAGCACGATCATGATGGCTGACCTGCCGCGTTCTGATCGGGACGCGACCGGTTGGGTCATGACCGACGCGGCGCTTGCTCGGCTCCGGTGCTCCAGGTGCGGGCGGGTAGGGCGCCCGGAGGAGGTTCGGTTCGGCTGGTCGGCGGGAGCGGGTCAGCGCCGTGGGACACTCTCTCTGTAACCCGTTGTTTTCTATAGGTGCTAGTGGCACCGTAAATGGGACACAGTTTTACTGAAATTGTTGAGAAATTTCGTGTTTCTATCAGCCCGTGTGGGGGCACCAGTTTTCCCAGATCATCGCACAGTAGCGCGCAGCGACGCACTGCGGACAACGGCACGACTGCGTCCGCTAGGAAATCGCTCCGCCGCCTAGCGCCCTGCTGGCGGCGCGGGTTGGGTGGGGTCCGACTTCAGCTCGGCCAGCGTGGCTCTGGCCCAGGCGCGGGCGGCTTCGGAGTAGGGTGCGTCAGGCGCGGTCTTGGCGCGCATCTGTTCCTTGGCGTCGGCCCGAAGGGCGTCGAGCTTGACGGCGACGCGGCGGTCGAAGTCTCGGTCTGAGGCGGGGCGCGTCGTTTCCTCGGCCCGCTCGCGGAGGTCCATTGCCAGCTCGCCCAGCGACACCACCAGCCGGTGCAGGAAGGCCATGTCGCGCATCACCCGCGTGCGGGCCTGCACCAGCCCGGTGCGGTTCAGTCCGTAGACCTGAATCGAGACCGCTCCCATCGGGCTGAGCCCAGCCTCGGCGGCGGCGCGCACCATCGGGCCGGTCTCCTCCAGCGCCGGCAGCGCTCCGGCGGCATCCGCCCGCCCGGGATCGGGCCGGTCGGGATCCGGGCGCGCGTAGATCAGCCCCAGAGGGGCGGCGAGATCGACATGGAACGCGAGGTGCAGGGCCGGGTCGTCGCGGGTCGGGTCGAGCAGCAGACGGCCTTCGCCCGAGCCGTCGTCCTCACCCTGTGCGGCGCTGTCTGCCCACCGCCTCGTCGGGTCGCGCAGGGGAAATAGCGTCTGCTTGCCGGCATTGACGTCGGTCGCGCCGGCCGGGCCCGCGATGCGCTGGCCGCGGCGTCGGTTGCAGTCGATGCAGGAGGGCAGCAGGTTGCGCCAGTCCATCGCCAGCCACCAGTAGCCGTCATGGCCCTCGGCGCCGTCGACCGCGCCCTTGGGGCGGTAGTGCTCCACGTCGACCGGCTGGACGATGTCATAGGCGCTTTCGCAATAGGCGCACTTGCGGAAGAACAGCGCCTCGAGCGCCTCGGTGACCGCATCTTCCTTGTAGCGCAGGAAGGTGTAGGATCCGGTCGCCTCACCAGCTGCCTTGCGCGCCATGAAATCGGTTACGTCGTCAAGCTCGGACAGGCCCTTCTTCCTGCCTCGGGTGAAGGGGGCCTGCAGGATCTCGGGCTCGGCCACGGCCTTGCGGTCGACGAACCTCATCGCAACAGCTCCTCGAGAAACGAGCGGATCTCCTGCTCGACCGCCGCCCGGCGCTTGCCGCGGGCGGTCGCGTCCAGCGTGCGGCGATCCCGGAGAAAATCGGCGACCGCCTTCTGCACCAGCGTGGTGACCTCGCTCACACCGGCGGGCATGCCCTCGGCGACCTCTTCGTGAAAGGCGCGCAGCTGGTCGCGTTCGATGGCGGTGAGGCCGGCATCCGGGTTCCCGGAAGCCTCGGCCTTCGCCTGTTGCCCAAGCAACCGGGCGACCTCGGCATAGCGTCGCTCGGCGCGGGGATCATCGACGGACACCAGCTGGAACATGTCCGAGGTCAGCAGCTGCTCGATGGTCAGCCGCTCGAAAGCGCCGAAATCCGAAACCCGCTCCACCACCTCCATCTCGGAGGGGCCATCGCCCACGGCATCGGGATCGCGCAGGTGGCGGTTCAGCATCAGAACCTCGCCCGGTCGCATGCCACGCACGCAGAGCGGGTCATGCGAGGTGAGCAGGAACGTGGCCCGGGGCAGGGCGCGGCGCAGGCCCGAGATGATCTGGAGCTTCCAGCGCGGGTGCAGATGCGCCTCGATCTCGTCGATCAGGACAAGGGCGTTCGAGGTCCGCGCCTCGTAGACCGAGGCGCCGTCCGCCATCAGCCCCTGCAGCACGTCGCAGACCAGCGCCAGCACCGCCCGGTACCCCGAGGAGGCGAAGGCAAGGCGCTGGCGCACGCTGCTCTTGCGGCCCTCCGGCCCGTTGCGGGTGAGGTGGATCCAGGCGCAGAGCGCGTCGCCTTCGAGCGGGTCCGGTGCAATCTCGATGGTCTCGAAGCGCCCGTCGATCTGGATTATGTGGCGCAGCGCGGCCACGACCATGTCGAGGGCGCCGTCATCGCGTTGCGCCAGCTCGACCAGCCAGGCTTCAGGGTTCGACAGCCGGCGGCCGGATTCGAAGAGCGTGTCGTAGTGGCGCCAGGGCGTGTCGAGTGTCTCGCTGCCATAGATGCGGTTGGGGCCGTAGGCGAAAACGAAAGGGCGCGGACCGGGCAGGTCGTCGCGTTCGTCGAAGACGCCGCCGCGGGCGTCGCGCCGCGCGGTGAGGGCAAGGTGGCGACCGGTCTCATCGGGCTCTTCGGGATGAAAGACGATCTCGATGCTGGCACGGTCTCGCGGTTCTTGCTCCGGGGCGCCCATGTAGCGCGGATCGAGCGTGAGGCGGCGGGGGCTCAGGCCCACGCTTTCGGCCAGCGCGGCGCGGGCCGGGGCGTCGAGGCAGGCGAGCGCCACGCCCTCGAGGATCGAGCTCTTGCCGGTGGCATTCTCGCCGAGGATCAGGAGGCAGGGGGCCGAGGGCGGCTCCATGCTGGTCTCTGTCAGGATCTCGTCGCTCTCGGTATCGAGTGCTGCGGGCAGCTTCAGGTCGATGGCCTCGAGCGACTTGAAATCGCGCAGTGCGATCTGAGCGATGCGTGGATGGGCGCGCCGGGCGGCGGTGTCGTCGGGGGGAGGCGCCGGCTGCGGCGCCTCGGGGGCCTGCGCTCCGGTGCCGGCAGTGCCCTCATCCTCGGCCTGGAACGCCGCGAGCGACTCGGTCAGGGCGCGGGGGAAATCGACGTCGCGTTCGAGAGAGAGCGTGCTGCGCATGATCTGGGAGAGCGAGAGTGGACGCTCGCTCCCCAATCGCCCGAGCGCGTCCGCAAGCAACTGGCGGAAGACGAGATAGGCGAAGCCGGGGAACTGCAGTCCCTCGGGAATTGGGTGGGCTTCATCGGTCCGCAACCCGGTCAGCCGATGAAGGGTCTCGCTCGCCCGGTCCGGCGCTTTTTCAAGACGAAGTAGCAGCTCGCGCGCGACCCGGCTCCGGGCGGCGACGAGCTCCGCGCGGTCGAGGCGGTAGGTCTTCACCGTCTCCCGGGCGCGGCGGTTGAGGGGGATCAGCGCGCCATCGAGGGTCGCGCGGAAGGCGCTGGCGGGCTGTGCGGGCTCGCCCGGGTGATAGAGGATGGCTTCTTCGTCGGGCGAGCGCCCCGGTGTCTGCCCGGGCCCGATGATGGTCTGGTGCACATCACCAGAGAGCGGAAGCCGCCAGAAGCTGCCGGTCGAGCTGCTGCTCTTGTCGGGCGCGGGACGGGGCGGAGGGCCCTCGCGAGGACCGTCGACCGGGAAATAGGTTTGCGGCGAGGGGGTGCAGTCACGACAGATCGGGAAGAAATTCGGCCACTCGAAGCTGCGCCAGAGATAGGCGATCCGCTCATCTGGGGCGGCCATCGGCATGGCATGGGCCGGCGGGCGAAACCGCCAGGCCCCGAGGCGGGCGCGCTGCTCGCAAAAGGCACAGAGCCCCATCGAACGATGCTCCAGCGCGTCCAGCACATCCCGACCCACGGGGAGCTTCCAGACCGGCGGCGGGTCGGTCTGGGCACGCTCACGTGCTCCCAGAGACAGGAAGGCGTCGATCTGGCGGAGCGCCTCCTCGACCTCGCGCGAGGCGAACCACTCGGGCGCGTCGCGCTCGCGGTCGGCATGATCGAAGAAGATCATGCGGAGCCCTCCCTGGCCGCGCCCGAGCGAGACTTCGGCCGGCGGTCGGCATCCGCCAGCAGCCGCAGCGAGGCATCCTGCCCCGGTCGCGGGCCCTCCTGTACGGTCTTCTTTTCCCCGGCCGCGCGCGCTGTGGCGACCTCTTCGCCGATCTCGGCGAGCCTGTCGGCAAACGGGGCGAGCACCTCGCGCCGCCACCTTTTCGAGGCATTCTTGATTGTGGCCTGGTCGTACTCGGTCAACAGCGTCTCGTAGGGCATGGCATCGGTGCCGACGGGTGCCTCGCGATAGGCGCGGGCGAAGCCTTCGAGATTGCTCTCGATCTCTCCCATCAGCGACATGGCGCGGCGCCAGCGGTTCTCCTCGAAGTCGAACTCGTCAACCAACATCCGCCCGGCCTGACGGCCCAGCCCGATCAGGCTCTCGATCGTGTCCTTGCTCATCGAGAGGTTCAATCCGCCTTCCTTGGCTTCGTCGAGGCGGATCTCGACGGTGCGCTCGGCAAAGCCGGGCAGCGCGGTCTGCAGCGTGTCCTGCCAGTCCTTCGCGGTGTTGAGGACAGACGACAGGAAGGCGCCGAGGCCGCCCAACTCCTGGGTCGGCAGATCCGTGCTCTGCCCGGATTGCCTGGGCAGGTGCACCCGCTCCCTGCCATGGCGTTTCGGATCCCACGAGGCGAGCGAGATCGCGAAGGTCGGGCGGCGCGGCAGCCATGCGTCGAAGAGGTGGATCGGCAGGTTCGACGATATGCCGCCATCGGAGAACAGGCAGCGGCGCCAAAGCCCGTTCTCTCCTGCCGGCGTCTTGAGTTCGTAGTCCTTGCGCCACAGCGGCACCGCCTGAATCAGCCCGGGAAAGCTCAGCGACAGGCGCGCGACGAGCAGAAGCGGAAAATCCTCGTCGATGCGCATCGGATAGAGATCGGTGGGGCCGCCGGCGACACTGGCGTCGAACGGCGTCGCCTCGCCAATGAGATAGGCCATGATGCGCGGCGGAAACAGCGCCTCGAACTCTTGGGCCGAGAAGAAGTGATGGCCCGAGCGCAGCGGCAACTGGAAGGGCCGCTTCGAGGTCAGATCGGTGGTCATCGCGGCAAGCTCGATATCGCGCTCGTCCAGCGCGCCAACGGTCAGCGGGGGCCCCGGTTTGCCATCGGCGCCGAGATTGCCCGCCACGATGTCGATCTTGTCGGCCAGCCAGTCGGTCAGGCCCGGACCCTCGCCACCGGGCTGCGTGGTGCCGGGCAGCAGGCCGAAGCGGTTGGCGGGCAGATCCCTCACAACCAGCCGGCGCAGGTCGAGCGCGATGAGGCCGACCGTCAAAACCAGACCGAAGAGCGCCCCGAAGAACAGCCAGCCGAGATCGCACAGCACCGCCGCCGCGACCAGCCCTGCCAGCGCGGTGCCGGCCCCGAGCAAGATCGGGCGCTTCCAGAGGCCGGCGGCGGCGGACAGCAGGCCCCTGATCTTCGAGCGGCCTCCCGCCGGGTCCGAGACCGCTGCGAGCAGGAGCTTGAACAGCCCGGCGAAGGGGGGCGCCGGCTGCAGCAACTTGCCCAGGTCCTCGGCCAGTTCGCCGGCGATCTTCTCGATCTCGTCGAAGCCGCCCATGTCGTCCTTCTGGGGCGACGACTGACGCCGGTATTCGGCGGCTGCGGCGAGGGCCGCGGCGATGGCTCCGGCCGAAGATCCGCCGATGCTGCGCAGGCGGTAGCTGCGGGCCAGCTCGGTGATGGCATAGGGATAGACCACCCCGGAGGTGATCCCGCCTTTCATGATCAGATCGCAGTCCTTCATCCCGGCTTCTCTCCCGCAAGCGGTGCCGCCACAGGGGCGCATCAAGGAGAGACGTTGGCGCCTTCCCCGGCGTCAAGCATCAACACGCAAGGCGTGTGCGTCAACGAATTGCTTTCGCGAAGAGGGAGGGAAGAGAGAGGGGACCGGGTCCGGCGGACCTGCGAATCCGGCAGGCCGAGGCGCCTTGGGCGCAGTCACAGGCGGCACGTTGGTGTCCGCCTGCGACAGTCTTTGCGGGGACGGCGGGGCTCAGAAATCCCAGTCGTCGTCCTCGGTCGCGACGGCGCGGCCGATGACGTAGCTCGAGCCCGAGCCGGAGAAGAAATCGTGGTTCTCGCTGTCGGGGCTGAGGGCCGCGAGGATCGCCGGGTTCACCTCGGCCGCCTCTGGGGGAAACAGCGCCTCGAAGCCGAGGTTCTGCAGCGCCTTGTTGGCGTTGTAATGCAGGAAGGCCTTGACCTCTTCGGTCAGCCCGATGCCGTCATAGAGCTCCTCGGTGTAGCGCGCCTCGATGTCATAGAGCTCGAAGAGCAAGCCGAAGGCGTAGTCCTTCAGTTCCTGCCGGCGTTCGGGGCTTTCCAACTCCAGACCGCGCTGGAACTTGTAGCCAATGTAATAGCCATGCACCGCCTCGTCCCGGATGATCAGGCGGATCAGGTCGGCGGTGTTGGTCAGCTTGGCGCGGCTCGACCAGTACATCGGCAGGTAGAAGCCGGAATAGAACAGGAAGCTCTCGAGGAACACGCTGGCAATCTTGCGCTTCAGCGGGTCGGCCTCGGGGGCATAGGTCTCGAGCACGGCGCGGGCCTTGGCCTGCAGATGCGGGTTCTCGTCCGACCAGCGGAATGCCTCGTCGACCTCGCGGGTCGAGCACAGCGTCGAGAAGATCGACGAGTAGCTGCGCGCGTGTACCGCCTCCATGAAGGCGATGTTGGTCAGCACCGATTCCTCGTGCGGCGTGAGGCAGTCGGGCATCATCGCCGGCGCGCCGACCGAGTTCTGGATCGTGTCGAGCAGGGTCAGGCCGGTGAACACGCGGATGGTGAGCTGGCGCTCCTCCTCGGTCAGCGTGGCCCAGCTCTGCACGTCGTTCGACAGCGGCACCTTCTCGGGGAGCCAGAAATTCACCGTCAGGCGGTTCCAGACCTCTAGGTCCTTCTCGTCCTGCAGGCGGTTCCAGTTGATCGCGCGGGGCACGGCGCGGGCGGAGACATTGTCCTTCATGGCGGATCTCTTCCTAAGCGTTTCGGGAGGGGCTCAGAGCGTGCAGGACACGCAGCCCTCGACCTCGGTGCCTTCCAGCGCGGTCTGGCGCAGGCGCACGTAGTAGATCGTCTTGATGCCCTTCTTCCAGGCAAGGATCTGGGCGCGGTTGATGTCGCGCGTGGTGGCCTCGGCGGGGAAGAACAGGGTCAGCGACAGGCCCTGATCGACATGCTCGGTGGCCGCGGCATAGGTCTCGATCAGCGCCTCGGGGCCGATCTCGTATGCGTCGCGGTAATACTCGAGGTTGTCGTTGTTCATGAACGCCGCCGGGTAGTAGACGCGGCCGATCTTGCCTTCCTTGCGGATCTCGATCTTCGACACGATCGGGTGGATCGAAGAGGTCGAGTTGTTGATGTAGCTGATCGAGCCGGTGGGCGGCACCGCCTGAAGGTTGCGGTTGTAGAGCCCGTGCTCCATCACGTCCGCCTTCAGCGCGGCCCAGTCAGCGCGCGAGGGCAGGGCGATGCCGTCGAAAAGCTCCGCCACGCGCTCGCTCTCGGGCAGCCAGTCGCGCTCGGTGTACTTGTCGAAGAACACGCCCGAGGCATAGTCCGAGGCCGCGAAGCCCTTGAAGCTCTCGCCGCGCTCCTTGGCCAGCGCGCAGGAGGCGCGGATGGCGTGGTAGGCCACGGTGGCGAAATAGACCGAGGTGAATTCGACCCCCTCGGGGCTGCCGTAATGGATGTGCTCGCGGGCGAGGAAACCGTGCAGGTTCATCTGGCCGAGGCCGATGGCGTGGCTCTCGTCGTTGCCCTTGCGGATCGACGGTACCGAGTCGATGGCCGACATTTCCGACACCGCGGTCAGCGCCCGGATCGCCGCCTCGACGGTGGCGCCAAGATCGCGGCCATCCATGGACTTGGCGATGTTGAGCGAGCCGAGGTTGCACGAGATGTCGGTGCCCATGCGGGCATAGCTCAGGTCCTCGTTGTATTCCGAGGCCTCGTTGACCTGCAGGATCTCGGAGCACAGGTTCGACATGGTGATGCGCCCGTCGATCGGGTTCATCCGGTTCACCGTGTCTTCGAACATGATGTAGGGATAGCCGCTCTCGAACTGGATCTCGGCCAGCGTCTGGAAGAACGAGCGGGCGTTGATCTTGGTCTTGCGGATGCGCTTGTCCTCGACCATCTCGTCGTATTTCTCGGTGACCGAGATTTCCGAGAACGGCACGCCGTAGATCTTCTCAACGTCATGCGGCGAGAACAGGTACATCGGCTCGTTGCGCTTGGCGAGCTCGAAGGTCACGTCGGGGATCACCACGCCGAGCGACAGCGTCTTGATGCGGATCTTCTCGTCGGCGTTTTCGCGCTTGGTGTCGAGGAAGCGCAGGATGTCGGGGTGGTGGGCGTTGAGATAGACCGCCCCCGCGCCCTGACGGGCCCCGAGCTGGTTGGCGTAGGAGAAACTGTCTTCGAGCAGCTTCATGATCGGGATCACCCCCGAGGACTGGTTCTCGATGCCCTTGATCGGGGCGCCGTGCTCACGGATGTTGGTCAGCATCAGGGCGACGCCGCCGCCGCGCTTCGAAAGCTGCAGCGCAGAGTTGATGCCTCGGCCGATGCTCTCCATGTTGTCCTCGAGCCGGAGCAGGAAGCACGAGATCAGCTCGCCGCGGCTCTTCTTGCCGGCGTTGAGGAACGTGGGCGTGGCCGGCTGGAAGCGGCCCGACAGGATCTCTTCCATGAACGACATGGCAAGGTCCTGATCTCCGCGCGCCAGCGCCAGCGCCACCATCACGACGCGGTCCTCGTAGCGCTCGAGGAAGCGTTTCCCGTCGCGGGTCTTGAGCGTGTACGACGTGTAGTACTTGAACGCGCCGAGGAAGGTCGGGAAGCGGAACTTCTTCTTGAAGGCGGCGTCCCAGATCTGCTGCAGGAAGGCGCGCGGATAGGCCTCGAGCACCTCGGCCTCGTAGTAGCCCTCCTCGACGAGGTAATCGAGCTTCTCGTCGAGCGAGTGGAAGAACACCGTGTTCTGGTTGACGTGCTGCAGAAAGTACTGCCGCGCGGCCATGCGGTCGGCGTCGAAACGGATGTGGCCCTCATCATCGTAGAGGTTCAGCATCGCGTTCAGCGCGTGGTAATCGAGCGTCTCGCTCATGCGGTCAAGCATTCGGTCCCCCAGAAGGCGTGCAGCCCGTCTTTGACGCGGGCAATGTCGGTGAGCGTGCCAGCCAGCTCGAACTTGTAGAGCAGGGGCACGGAGCATTTCTTGGCGATGACATCGGCGGCGAGGCCATAGGTGGCCCCGAAGTTCCGGTTGCCGCCGCCGATGACGCCGCGCAGGCGGCGGCGGTGGTCGGGATCGTTCAGGAAGCGGATGACCTGTTTGGGCACCGCGCCGCGGCCTTCACCGTCGGCATAGGTGGGGCAGATCAGCACGAACTCCTCGGGAATGCGTCCCAGCACCGCCTTGGGCGAGACCGGGATGCGGCTGGCCAGCATCCCGAGCCCGTCCACGAAGCGCGCGGTGTTGCCGCTGGCCGAGGAGAAGTAGACGATCCCCGGCATGGCTCAGGAGGCGAGCGCGCCGATCATGTCGGGGCGGAAGCCCGACCAGTGGTCCTCACCGGCGATCACCACGGGCGCCTGGCGGTAGCCGAGCTCGGTCACGCGGGCCATCGCCTCGGCATCCTCGGTCAGGTCCACCACGTCATAGGGCAGGCCGCGGGCGTCGAGCGCACGGGTGGTGGCGGTGCACTGCACGCAGGCGGGCTTGGAATAGACGATGATCGACATGGGCGGCGTCCTCTTTGTGGCTGGCGGGCAGGGACGCGACCGGACGGCGCGGCCTGTGCCGCTCCGGTCCTGTGACACGCCCCGAACCCACCGTTCGTGGTCAAATCCTGTTGCTTCCGGCAGGTCTCCTGACTCGCGGCGGGTCCCGCTTGGCCGGCCTTCCCGGGGTGGCAGCCCCAGTGGCATGATCGGCCTCGCGCGCCGCTTACAGTTGCGGGGGCAGTGCCGGCTTTTCACCGGCTTCCCTCTTGCCGGCGGATGATTCCGCCGAGCACCTGAAGCACCTATATCTAGATCATGCGGCCCAAGGTGCGTCAATATGCAGTTGTGCAACGGTTCCGGGCACAAGAGCTTGTGTGGCCTTGCAGGGCTGGGATTCGGGTGATTTGGGGGCGAATTTTTTCGCTCCGGACGTGGAGATTGGGTGCCTTATTTATGGGCGGGCATGGGGCCGGGTCTCGTGTCTCCGGCGCGTCGCATTGTTTGAGTCCCGCTCTGGCGCGGAACAAAGGCAGAAGGCAGCCGCGCCATCGCCTGCCTGCCTCGACGGGCTGGCGATTTGGGGGGGCCGGGTCTGCAGGATCTAGGTCATTTGGACTTGACCGGGATAAATCGAGAGGCTCGGAAGGGGGATCGCACCCCCGCGGGCAGGCGATGGCGCGGCGGCGTCCAAAAGCTGCCACCGAGGCGCATTGCCCGGCACCTTCCGATCCTGTAGATTTGCGCCATCCGCTGTGAAGGATGCCGACATGGCCAGCCCCGCCAAGATCCCTGCCAAGCGTCTGAGCGTTGCCTTCGTTCTGGCCGACCGCTTCACCCTCTCGGCCTTCGCCAACTTCGTCGATGTGCTCCGCCTTGCCGCCGACGAGGCCGACCACTCGCGCCCCATCCTCTGCGACTGGGTGGTGCTGTCGGACAGTCTCGAGGCGGTGCGCTCCTCCTGTGGCGTGCGGGTGCAGCCGGAAAAGCGCCTGCGCCATGCCGGGCGCTACGATTATGTCGTCGTGGTGGGCGGGCTGATCGGCGACAGCGCCGCGCTGGGGGGCGAGGCGCAGGCCTTCCTGCAGCGGCAGGCCGCAGCCGGGGTGCCGCTGGTTGGGCTTTGCACCGGCGTGTTCATCCTGCAAAGGCTTGGTCTGCTCAAGGGCTACCGCTGCTGTGTGAGCTGGTTCCACCACCAGGACTTTCTCGACCAGTTCGAGGCCGAGACGCCGATCTCGGACCAGATTTTCGTGGTCGACCGCGACCGGCTGACCTGCTCGGGCGGGCACGGGGCGGCGCATCTCGCGGCCTTCCTCGTGCAGCGCCATGTCGGGCAGAACGCCGCGATCAAGAGCCTCAACATCATGATGATCGAGGAAGCGATGAGCGGCGAGCGCCCGCAGCCCGGACAGGCCACGGCGCGGCGCGCCGGCGATGCGCTGGTGAAGCGTGCGGTGCTCAGGATGCAGCAGAACCTCGAGCATCCGAAGACCGTCGAAGAGCTGTCGCGCGAGCTTGGCGTCGGGCGGCGCACGCTCGAGCGGCGCTTCCTCGCGGATCTGGGACAGACGCCGCTCAAGGTTTACCTCGACCTGCGGCTGGAGCGGGCGTTGCAGCGGCTGAGGGGCTCGGAGGCCTCGATCACCGAGGTGGCGCTGGCCTGCGGCTTCTGCGACGGGCCGCACCTGTCGCGCACCCTCAAGGCCGAGCGGGGCGTGACCCCGGCGGAATACCGCAAGGCGCAGGCCGGGCAGGGGCGGGCGGAGGATCAGCCGCCGGTGGGGGTGCTGATGCGCGGCGCGGAGTGACCGCGCCACGCGTGTCTCAGATGAGCGAGATCAGAGCTCGACGGTGACCTTGCCGCGCGGGTTCGAGCAGCAGGCGAGGATGTAGCCTTCCTCGATCTCCTCCTCGGTGATGCCGCCGTTGTGCACCATGTGCACTTCGCCCTCGAGCTTCTTGACCTTGCAGGTGCCGCAGACCCCGAAGGTGCAGCCCGACGGGATCGCCACGCCGGCCCCGCGCGCCGCGGCGAGCACGGTGTCGGTCTCGGGGCAGGAGGCGCTGACGCCGGAGATGTCGAAGAGGATCTCGGCCTGCACGTCCTCTTCCGGCAGGTCGTCTTCCGGCAGCGGCGCTTCGACCAGTTCGGGGCCGGGGGTGCCGGGCGCCTGGAAGCTCTCCTGATGGTAATGCTCCATGTCGAAGCCGAGGCCCGCCAGCGCTTCGCGCACCGCGGTCATGAAGCCTTCGGGTCCGCAGCAGAACACTTCGCGCTCGAGGTAGTCGGGGGCCATCAGGCCCAGCATGAGCTGGTTGAACTGGCCCTGGTAGCCGGTCCACGGCTTGTACTTGTCACGCTCGGCCACGACCCAGCGCAGGTCGAGCCCCTCGATGCGCGAGGCCATGTGCTCGAGCCGCTCACGGAAGATGATCTCAGACGGCTTGCGGGCGCAGTTGACGAAGACGATGTCGCAGGTGCGGCCGCGGTCGTAGAAATCCGTCACCATCGACATCATCGGGGTGATGCCCGAGCCTGCGGAGATGAGCAGGTACTTTTCCGCCGGGTGATCGGCCGCGGTGAAGCGCCCGCCCGGGCCGAGCGCGCGCAGCGTCATGCCCGGCTTGAGATTATCCATCATCCAGCGCGTGCCGATGCTGTCGGACTGCGCCTTCATGGTCAGGGTCAGCGACATCGGACGCGAGGGCGAGGACGAGATCGTGTAGGTCCGGTAGAGCGGCCCGCCGGGCACCGGCAGTTCCAGCGTCAGGAACTGACCGGCCTTGAAGTCGAAGGGCCGGCCCGAGGGCGACTGGAAGCACACGGTGATGACGTTCGGTGTCTCGGGCAGGATGGAGACGCATTCCAGCGCCTCGTCGTCGGTCCAGTGCCCCGATGCGGCGACGAGGGAGGTGGTCATGGGCAGTTACTCCGCTGCAAGGGTGGCGGGGGCGTGCGCAGAGCGCATGCGGCCGAGATACCAGTTCACGAACTGGATCACGCCGTCTTCATGGGTCTTCGAGTAGGGGCCAGGCTCGAAGGCGGGCGAGTTGATGCCCTGCTGGTTGTCCTCGACCACGCGGCGATCCTCGTCGTTTGTGTGCTCCCAGACCGTGGTCAGGTTCTTGAGGTCGTAATCCACGCCCTCGACCGCGTCCTTGTTGACCAGCCAGGTGGTCTGCACCTCGGTCTCCTGCGGCCCGATGGGGGTGACGCGGAAGGTGATCGAGTGATCGGTCAGGAAGTGGTTCCAGGTGGTCGGGTAGTGGAACAGCAGCAGCGTGCCGGCGTCGAGATAGGGGATGTTGCCGAGGCGCTTCTGCACCGCGATCTTGCCCGAGACGGTGTAGCTCTCGGCGCCGTCGAGCAGCGGCATGCGCGCGACGCGGTACTGGCCGCCTTCGTCAACCTTGAAACGCGACGGCGCGCCGGCGGCCTCGAGACGGTTGAAGTGGCTCTCGACCTTCTCGGGGAAGGTGCCGTCGGCGCTGACACCGGTTATGGTGGGATCCTCGGGGTAGGTGCGGCACAGGTCGGGGTGGTTGCCGGCGCAGTGATAGCACTCGCGGTTGTTCTCCCAGACCAGCTTCCAGTTGCCCTTCTCGATGATGGTCGACTGGAACGCCACCTTGGCGTTCGACAGGTCGTGCACGCCGAGATAGGGGCTCACGGTCTGCGCGAAGGGCTCGAAATCGGGGGCCTCGGCGGCGAGGCAGATGTAGACGAGCCCGGCGTTGGTGCGGCAGTGCACCGGCTTCAGGCCGTGCTTCGAGGGGTCGAAATCGGGGCCCATGTCGCGCGCCCAGAGCAGCTTGCCGTCGAGGTCGTAGGTCCACTGGTGGTAGGGGCAGGTGAGCTTGGCGACGCGGCCCTGTGCGGCCGAGCAGAGCACCGAGCCGCGGTGGCGGCAGGAGTTGTGGAAGGCGACGATCTCGCCCTTGCCGTCGCGGATCACGATGACGTCGTAGGCGCCGATGCGCAGACGCTGATAGGCGCCGGTCTTGTCCAGCATGCAGGCCGGGAAGGCAAACAGCCACTCGCGGTACCAGATCGTCTCGAGGTCGGCCTCGTAGATCTCGGGCGAGGTGTAGAACGGCTGCGAGAGCGCATGGCCGGGACGGTGCTGGCTGAGCAGTTCGGAAAGCGGGGCGGTCGGGCTGGCCATGGCGAAACTCCTGTCGCGGGAGGGCTATTTCGGCGCACAGAGCCATCCTAGCCGGAATTTGGCAATTGGCAAAATCCTCATGTGGGTTTAGTTGAATTAATGTCACGATCGGTTTTCGCTTGTTTGCGACATCCGGAGCACGAAAGCGACGCCCTTATGTCCAAGCCCTATGATCTACCCTCCCTCGGAGACCTTGCTTGTTTCGAAGCCGCTGCCCGAAATTTGAGCTTCAAGCTGGCCTCAACCGAGTTGAACGTCACGCCTGCGGCGGTGAGCCACCGCATCAAGGCGCTGGAACATGAGCTGGGGCAGGCGCTTTTCAACCGTCAGTACCGAGGAGTCGAGCTGACCGAGGCCGGCGCGCTGCTCTTCGTCTCGTTGCAGAGGGGATTCGAAACGATCTCGGAGAGTGTCACGCGTATTCGCAGCCGGCATGATCGCACCGGCGTGTCGATCGCGGCCACGACGGCGATGAGCGGACTTTGGCTGACCCCGCGGCTGGCCGCCTTCTGGAAGGCACATCCGGGCGTCGCAATATCCCAGCTCATCCAGGACGACCAGAAGGCGCAGGGGGTCGACCTGTCGATCCACTACGGCGACCCGGAGGCGGAGGATGATGAGACGCGGGTGCTGTTCCACGACCGCATCCTCGCGCTGGGCACCGAGCAGTTCGCCAAGAGCTACGGCATTGCGCGGTTGGCGGATCTCTCGGACGTGCCGCTGATCCACACCCAGTCCGGGGTGAACCCCTATACCGAGTGGCCTGAATGGTTCGCCTATCTCGACCGTCCGGCGCCGCGGGGGCCGGGATTCTTCCTCAACAACTACCTTATCTCGCTGCAGGCTGCGGAGGATCACGTCGGCGCGGTGCTGGGCTGGGAGGGGCTGCTCGGGAGCCATCTGGGCAGCCGCCGACTGGTGCCGCTGGTGCCCGACGAGATGCCCTCGCCACATCCGTTCTACCTGCGCATCCACGGCCGCGCCTCGGCCAACGCGCGTCTCTTCGCGGACTGGCTGGCAGAGCACTGAGGGGGCGGCGCGTGCCGCGCCTGGAGTTCGCGCCTGCGCACGAGGCTCGGCCCATGTGCACCCTGCCCAAAACAAAACCGGCAGGCCGAAGCCCGCCGGTCAGTCGTGCCTCCTGGTGCCGCGTCAGCTGCGCGGCTTGAGGTTCTCGGGATCGTAGAGCGGCGCGTAGCCGACGCCCGCCACCTCGACCTCGAAGGGCTCGTCGAAATAGGTCACCTGCAGCTTGCGGCCGACCTCGCAATACTCCTGCGGCAGGTAGGCCAGCATGATGTTCTTGCCGACGGTCGGACCGAAGGCCTGCGAGGAGGTGTAGGAGCGGCGGCCGAGGCTGTCGACCAGAACCTCGCCGGTCTCCGGGTCCATCACCGGCATGGTGTTCACCGGGTAGCGGGCCACGCCCTGGCTGTCGGTGTTGTCATGCATGACCAGCGTGCAGAGCATCGCCGGCTGCTTGTCGCGGGCGCGGTACTCGAGATGCTTCTCCTTGCCGCGGAAGTCGGCTTCCTTGACTTTCGGACGCGCGAGATCCGCCTCGTAGAGGTTGTACTGCGTGTGCAGGTCTGCGTTCTGCAGGCGCAGCGACTTCTCGAGGCGGCGCGAGTTGGCATAGGTCTCGACCCCCACCGCCATGACACCGGCGTCGCGCAGCGCGTCCCAGACGACGAGGCCGTCCTCGTAGGGCATGTGAAGCTCCCAGCCTTGCTCGCCGACATAGGAGATGCGGAAGGCCATGACGGTCTTGCCCGCGATCTCGATCGGCTTGATCGCCGCGAAGGGGAAGTTCTCGATGTCGAGCGCGTCCGGATCCGCGACCACCTTCTTGAGGTTCTCGCGGGCGTTCGGGCCCCAGATGCCGATGGTGGTGAACTTCTCGGTCACGTCCTCGATGGTCACATCGAGGCCGCGATCCTGCGCCATGCGCTTCATGTACATCAGGTCGCGCGGTCCGGCATCGGCGCCGTTCACGAGACGGCAGCGGTCGCCCATGCGGAACACGGTGAAGTCCGCGCGCACGTTGCCCTCGTCATCGAGCATGTGGGTGTAGATGCCCTTGCCGACCATGTTGTCGCCATCGATCTTGGCAGCGCAGAGATACTCCATCAGCGCCACGTGATCCGGACCGGAGATGTCGGTCATGTGGAAGTGCGACAGGTTGATGATGCCGCAATCGGCGCTCATCTCGAGCTGCTCGGCGTTCGACACGCGCCAGAAGTGGCGGTTGTCCCACTCGTTCTCGCGCACCGGCACCTGGTCGGCGTATTTCTCGAGCAGGTGCTCGTTGGCGGCGTAGCCATGCGCCCGCTCCCAGCCGCCGAGCTCCATGAAGTAGCCACCCAGCTCGACCTCACGCTCATAGAACGGCGAGCGGCGGATGCCGCGGGCGTTTGCGAAGGGCTCACGCGGGTGAACCGGCGGGTTGTAGATCTTCTTGGCGGTCTCTTCGCAGCGGCCCCAGATGAAGTCCTCGGTGAGCTGGTAGTCCTGGAAACGCGCGTAATCGATGCTGTTGTGATCGATATGGGTGCGTCCGTCGGTCATCCAGTCGACGATGAGCTTGGCCATGCCGGGCGCGTCCTTGACCCAGATCGCCACGGCGTACCACAGGCCGCGCACCTTGCGGCTCTCGCCCATCGAGGGGCCGCCATCGGTGGTGGTCTGAAGCAGGCCGTTGAACGAGTGGCTCTCGTTGAAGCCCAGCTCGGCCAGGATCGGGGTCAGTTCCATCGCCTTTTCCAGCGGCTCGATCACGTCCTCGAGTTCGAGGTCGCGCATCGACGGTCCAAGGCGGGCCTGGCCCTTCTCGAGAATGTCGCGCGGGTGCACCATGCGCGGCTCTTTCTCGTAGTAGTAGCCCCACTCGATCTGGCCACCCTCGGTGGTGTTGGGATCGCCGGTGTCGCGCAGGTAGGCGGAGTTGCCCTGATCGCGCAGCAGCGGACGGCCGATCTCGAGGCCGGTGCCGGCAAACTCATCGTAGGGGCCGAAGAAGGTCAGCGGGTGATCGACCGGCATCACCGGCAGGTCTTCGCCCACCATGTCGGCGATCAGGCGGCCCCAAAGGCCGGCGCAGACCACGACGTGATCGGCCATGATGGTGCCGCGGTGGGTCTTCACGCCGGTGACGCGACCGTTCTCCTGGATCAGCTCGAGGGCCGGGGTGTTGGCGAAGGCGCGCAGCTTGCCGGCCTTCTCGCCGGCATCCACCAGCTTGCCCGCCACGGTCTGCGAACGCGGCACAACGAGGCCGGCATCCGGGTCCCACATGGCGCCCTGGATCTGGTCTTCCTCGAGCAGCGGGAACTTCTCCTTGGCCTCGGCGGCGGAGATCATCTTCACGCGGGTGCCGAAGGCGCGGCCCGAGTCGCAGCGGCGCTTGAGCTCCTGCATGCGATCGTCATCGCCGACGCGGGCCACTTCGAGACCGCCGATGCGCGAGTAATGGCCAAGCTTCTCGTAGAAATCGACCGAGTAGGTCGAGGTGTAGGTGCTCAGCAGGTCGTGGCTGGTGACGTAGCAGAAATCCGAGGCGTGGCCGGTCGAGCCGATATCGGTCGGGATGGCGGATTTGTCGATGCCGACGATGTCGGTCCAGCCGCGCTCGATCAGGTGGTGCGCGACAGACGCGCCGACGATGCCTCCGAGGCCGACGATAACGACGTTTGCGCGTTCAGGAAACGAAGACATGGTGCGTTCCACTTGTCTTTGAGGGGTGTCGAAACTGTCCGATGCGCGGGCATCGGTGGCTAGCGCTCGACCGGCATTCACCGGACCGAAAACGACGACCCGCGGCCCGGGTCGGCGAAGGGCGGGGCAGGCCGCCAAGGGGGCAGGGCAGACGCGGCGCGGGAGCAAGGGGGGGGGTGCGTCGTGTCTGCCCTGCGGATGCGCCCTGGGAGGCGGGCGCGAAACATGGAGGGCAGACTTGCAGCAAAGCGCTCGCGAAAAACAGGATGATTGCGTCAATGCGGGATGAGCGCTACGACACCGTATCAGGAATCCTTCGCGCCGCAGGACTGTGCCCATGGACCAAGCCGCCCGCACCCCCTCCGTCCCCGCCCGAAACGCCTCTGCGCGTGCGCTCAGGCCGCGCAAGGACAGTGCCCGCCTGTCGGTGGGCTTCATCCTGTCGCGCAAGTTCACCCTCTGCGCCTTTGCCAATTTCGTCGACGTGCTGCGTCTGGCGGCGGACGAGGGCGACCGCTCGCGCCCGATCCTGTGCAACTGGACGGTTCTGTCGGACAGTATGGATGCGGTGATGTCGAGCAGTGGCATCACGGTGCAGCCCAAGGAGCGTCTCGGAGATCCCGGGCGCTTCGACTACATCGTCGTGGTTGGCGGCCTGATGGACGAGCTTCCGAGCCTGAGCGCCGGGCAGACCCGGTTCCTGCAGGAGGCGGCCTCGCAGGGGGTGCCTCTGGTCGGGGTCTGCTCTGGCGCGTTTCTCCTGCATCAGGCCGGGCTGATGGATGGCTACCGCTGCTGCGTGAGCTGGTTCCACCATTCCGAGTTCCTGTCGCAGTTCGAGGGGCTGAACCCGGTCTCGGACCAGATCTTCGTGGTCGACCGCGACCGGCTCACCTGTTCCGGGGGCGCCAGCTCGGCGCATCTGGCGGCCCATCTGGTCGACAAGCACGTGGGTCAGGCGCAGGCCAGCAAGAGCCTGCATATCATGATCATTGATGACCAGTTGCAGGCCGAGAAGCCGCAGCCCGGCATCAGCATGGATTTCAAGACCCGTGATCCGATCGTGCTGCGGGCGCTGCTCCTGATGCAGCAGAACATCGACACACCGCTCTCGGTCGCCGAGGTCGCCAAGCGTATCGGCCACAGCAAGCGCCAGCTCGAGCGGCATTTCCGCGTCGCGCTCGATACCTCGCCGCAGGCCGCCTTTCTCAGCATCCGCCTGTCGCTGGCGCATCACCTCATCGAGACCAGCGAGAAGTCGGTGGCGCAGATCGCCCTCGACTGCGGCTTCTGCGACAGCTCGCACCTGAGCCGCATGTTCCGCCGCCAGTTCGGCTGTACGCCGCTGGCGCTGCGCCAGAGCCGCGAGGCGCAGGCAGGCTGACGCATCGATCCTGCGCTTGGCGCGGATCTCCATCCCGGCTGTCGCAAACGTTCACGCTTGAGGCGGCATCTCAGGCTACCCCACTGCGATCATCTCTGCAGCCGGGGGCCGACTCATGACGCGCTTCAACGCCTTTTCCCTCCTCAAGAACGCCCTGAGCGGCCACAAGAACTGGACCGAGCAGTGGCCGGACAGCCAGCCGAAAGACGAGTACGACGTGATCATCGTCGGCGCTGGCGGTCACGGCCTCGGTGCGGCCTACTACCTTGCCACCCAGCACGGCATCACCAACATCGCGGTGATTGACAAGGGCTGGCTCGGCGGCGGCAACACCGGCCGCAACACCACGATCATCCGCTCGAACTATCTCTACGACGAGAGCGCGCGGCTGTTCGATCACGCGGTGGACCTGTGGCAGGGGCTGAGCCAAGAGCTCAACTACAACGTCATGTATTCCAACCGTGGCGTGCTGATGCTGGCGCACAACGTGCACGACGTGCAGAGCTTCAAACGCCACGTCCACGCCAACCGGCTGAACGGCGTCGACAACCGCTGGCTGACCACCGAAGAGTGCAAGGAATACTGCCCGCCGCTCAACGTCTCGCCCAATGCCCGCTACCCGGTGATGGGCGGTGCGCTGCAGCAGCGCGCCGGCACCGCGCGCCATGACGCGGTTGCTTGGGGCTATGCCCGTGGCGCGGCGATGCGCGGCGTCGACATCATCCAGAACTGCCCGGTCACCGCGATCCGCCGCAACGCCGACGGCTCGGTGGCAGGGGTCGAGACCGGCAAGGGCTTCATCAAGGCCAAGAAGGTCGCGGTGTCCGCCGCCGGCCACACCTCGGTGGTGATGGAGACCGCCGGCGTGCGCTTGCCGCTCGAGAGCTACCCGCTGCAGGCTCTGGTCTCTGAGCCGGTCAAGCCGATCTTCCCCTGCGTGGTGATGTCGAACGCGGTGCACGCCTATATCAGCCAGTCCGACAAGGGCGAGCTGGTGATCGGCTCTGGCACCGACCAGTACACCTCCTACAGCCAGCGCGGCGGCCTGCCGCTGATCGAGCACACCGTGGCCGCGATCACCGAGGTGTTCCCGATCTTCAACCGCATGCGGATGCTGCGCAAATGGGGCGGTATCGTCGACGTGACCCCGGACCGCTCGGCGATCATCTCGAAGACGCCCGTCTCGGGGCTCTACGTCAACTGCGGCTGGGGGACCGGCGGCTTCAAGGCGACGCCAGGTGCTGCCCACACCTTTGCCTGGACCATCGCCAAGGACGAACCGCACCCGATCAACGCGCCCTTCACCATCGAGCGCTTCCGCACCGGCCGCCTGATCGACGAGGCCGCCGCCGCGGCCGTCGCCCACTAAGAACGAGGTCTCTTCCGATGCTTCTGATCCATTGCCCCTATTGCAACGAGACCCTGCCCGAGGCCGAGTTCACCTATGCCGGTCAGGCCCACATCGTCCGCGCCGAGGATCCGTCCAGCCAGAGCGATGACCAGTGGGAGGAATTCCTCTTCATCCGCGCCAACGTTAAGGGCCCGCATTACGAACGCTGGCGGCACTTCCACGGCTGTGGCCGTTATTTCAACGCGGTGCGCGACACCGTGTCGGACAAGTTCCTCACCACCTACGAGGCGGGCGCCCCGCGTCCCGATCTCGCCAGCCTCACGGAGGGTCTGAAATGAGCCAGTATCGCGTTTCCGGCCGCGGTCGCGTCGACACCTCGCGCCCCGTCACCTTCACCTTCGACGGCAAGCGCTATACCGGCGGGCGCGGCGACACCGTCGCCTCGGCGCTGCTGGCCAACGGCGTGCACCTCATGGGCCGCTCGTTCAAGTATCACCGCCCGCGCGGTGCCGTGGCCGCAGGCAGCGAAGAGCCCAACGCGCTGATCGGCACCCGCCGCGGCGCCGGTCGTTTCGAGCCCAACACCCGCGCCACGGTGCAGGAGATCTGGGAAGGCCTCGAGACCAGCTCGCAGAACAAGTACCCGAGCCTCAAGTTCGACGTGGGGGCGGTGAACGATGCCGCCTACATGCTGTTCTCGGCCGGCTTCTACTACAAGACCTTCATGTGGCCGAAGAGCTTCTGGGACAAGGTCTACGAGCCCTTCATCCGGGCGGCTGCCGGTCTTGGCGTGTCGCCCACCGAGGAAGACCCCGACCACTACGCTTCGCGCTACCTGCATTGCGACGTGCTGATCGTCGGTGCGGGCCCCACGGGCCTTGCCGCGGCGCGCGCGGCGGCCGTCGACGGGCTCAAGGTCGTGGTCGTCGACGAGAACCCGGAAGCGGGCGGCACGCTGCTGTCCGAGCCGCAGGCCGAGATCTCGGGCCGCCCCGCCTGGGACTGGCTTGCCGCCGAGGTCGCCGAACTCGAGGCGCTGGGCGTGACCATCATGACTCGCACCACCGCCATCGGCTACTACCACCAGAACATGATCGGCCTTGTGCAGAAGCTCACCGATCACCTGCCGAAGCTGCCCGACGACACTCCGCGCGAGCGCATGTGGCGCGTGCGGGCCGGTCAGGTCGTGCTGGCGCAGGGTGCGCTGGAGAAGCCGCTGGTGTTCCACGGCAACGACCGCCCCGGCGTGATGCTGGCGGGCTCGGCGCAGACCTTCCTCAACCGCTACGGCGTGCTGGTGGGCAAGTCGCCGGTCGTGCTGACCTCGCATGACAGCGCGTGGTACGCCGCCTTCGATCTCGCCGATGCCGGTGCCAAGGTGCAGGCCATCGTCGACACCCGCGAGGGCGTCCGCGAGGAACTGCAGGCCGAGGCGCGCAAGCGCAACATTCCGGTGAAGCTCTCGCACACCGGCACCGCCACCAGCGGTCGCCTGCGCGTGTCGTCGCTGCGGGTGAACCCGGTCTCCGGCGGCACCGTCGGCGCCGGGACGGAGATCAAGTGCGACGCGGTGCTGATGTCGGGCGGCTGGACGCCCTCGCTGCACCTCTTCTCGCACACCAAGGGCTCGCTCGCCTGGGACGACGACCGCACCACCTTCCTGCCCGAGAAGACGCCGGAGGATTGCGTCATCGCCGGCGCGAGCCGTGGTCTCTGGGGCATCGAGGCGGCGCTCAAGGACGGTGCCGAGAAGGGCCGCGAGATCGTCGCCGCGCTGGGCAAGACCGGCGCAGAGGTGAGCTATTCGGTCGCCAATGACCGCCCGGGCACCGGCGTGTCGCACAAGGAGCTGCCGACCGACCGTAGCCCCGGCAAGGCCAAGGCCTTTGTCGACTACCAGAACGACGTGACCGCCAAGGACCTGCGCCTTGCTGTGCGCGAGGGGATGCGCTCGATCGAGCACGTCAAGCGCTACACCACCAACGGCATGGCCACCGACCAGGGCAAGATGTCCAACATCAACGGCCTGAACATCGCTGCCGACGCGCTGGGCAAGGCGCCGCCGCAGGTCGGTCTGACGACCTTCCGTCCGCCCTACACGCCGACCTCCTTCGGCGCCTTCGCGGGCTACCATCGCGGTGCGCATTTCGAGGTCACGCGCAAGACCCAGATCGACCCATGGGCCGAGGAGAACGGCGCGGTGTTCGAGCCGGTCGGCCAGTGGCGCCGGGCGTGGTACTTCCCCAAGGCAGGCGAGAGCATGGATGACGCGGTGCGCCGCGAATGCGCCGCCACCCGCGAGAGCGTCGGCATCTTCGATGCCTCGACGCTGGGCAAGATCGAGGTCGTGGGGCCGGATGCGGTCGAGTTCATGAACCGCATGTACACCAACCCCTGGACCAAGCTCGGCATCGGCCGCTGCCGCTATGGCCTGCTGCTGGGCGATGACGGCTACATTCGCGACGACGGCGTGATCGGTCGGATGGGGCAGGACCTGTTCCATGTCACCACCACCACCGGCGGGGCGGCCCGGGTGCTCAACATGATGGAGGATTACCTCCAGACCGAGTGGCCCGACCTCAACGTCTGGCTCACCTCGACCACCGAGCAGTGGTCCACCGTGGCGCTGAACGGCCCCAACGCCGCCAAGCTGCTGGCGCCGCTGGTCGAGGGTGTCGAACTGACCGAAGAGACCTTCCCGCACATGTCCTGCGTGGAATGCACCGTCGCCGGGATGCCGGCACGGCTGTTCCGCGTCAGCTTCACCGGCGAGATCGGCTTCGAGGTCAACGTGCCGGCGCCCATGGGCCGCAAGCTCTGGGAGACGCTCTGGGAGGCGGGCCAGCAATACGGCATCACCGCCTACGGCACCGAGACCATGCACGTGCTGCGCGCCGAGAAGGGCTACATCATCGTCGGTCAGGACACCGACGGCACCGTCACGCCCTTCGATGCGGGCATGGGCTGGGCCGTGGGCAAGAAGAAGCCCGACTTCGTCGGCAAGCGCGGTCTGGCCCGTCCCGACCTCGTGGCCGAGGGCCGCAAGCAGCTCGTGGGCCTGCTGACCGAGGACAACTCGAAGCTCGAGGAGGGGGCGCAGATCGTCTTCGACCCGAACCAGCCGGTGCCGATGAAGATGGTCGGCCACGTGACCTCGTCCTACGACGTGGGCACCTCCGGCCGGCCCATCGCGCTGGCGCTGGTCGAGGGCGGGCAGTCCCGCATGGGCGAGATCGTCCACATCCCGATGCCCGACCGCACCATTGCCGCCAAGATCACCTCGACGATCTTCGTCGATCCCGAAAACGCCCGTCTGAAGATCTGAGGAGAAGAGCATGAACGCACCCGTATCGTCCTTCACCCCCGGCACGCTGGTCGAGACCTCGGCCGCCAGCGTCTCGGCTGCGATGCCCTGCACGCGCCTGTCGCTGCGCGCCCGTGGTGATCTCGCGCCCTTCGAGGCGGCGCTTGGCCTGTCGCTCGGCGGTCACATCGGCAGCCGCTCCTCCTCCGACGCGCTCGAGGCGATGCGCCTCGGCCCGGACGAGTGGATCCTGCACAGCCGCAGCGGCGATGTCGCGGACGTGGTTGCAGCCATGTCGGCGCTCTACGACAGCCACCCGCACAGCCTTGTCGACGTGTCGGGCCGCGAAGTCACCCTCGTGATCAAGGGCGGGCGCGCGGCCGAGCTGCTGACGCTGGGCTGCCCGCGCGACATCGACACCATCCCGCCCGGGGCCGGGCGCCGCACAGCCTTTGACGGCGTGACGGTCGTGCTGTGGCGCGACGGCGAGACCAGCTTCCGCATGGATGTCTGGAACACCTTCGCACCGCATGTCTACGATCTGCTGGCGATCGGCAGTCGCGAGCTTGCGGCGGAAAGCCACTGATCCGGTAGACGCGCAGTCTGGACGGGATAGTGTTCATCCCGTCCGGCACCCTTGGCCTTCGGCCTCTTTCCGTTCCCGCCGGCGCAAGCCATGCAAGGAGAGCAGCGATGTTCCTGTCGGTCTTCGACGTCTTCAAGATCGGTATCGGCCCCTCGTCGTCTCACACGATGGGCCCGATGGTTGCCGCGGCGCGCTTTCTCGACGACCTGCGGGGCGGGGCCGAAAAGATCCCCGGCGCCGGCACTGTGCACCGGCTGGCCGCGAGCCTGCACGGCTCGCTGGCCTGGACCGGCAAGGGCCACGCAACCGACCGCGCGGTGATCCTCGGCTTCTGCGGCCTGTCGCCCGAGACCCTCGATCCCGACAAGGCGGAAGCGCTGGAAGAGACCGTGCGCCGGGAGGGCATGGTGCATCCTGACGGGCTCGAGCCGCTGGCCTTCGACACCCAGAACGACCTGGTCTTCGATTTCGGCCCGCCGCTGCCGGGCCATGCCAACGGCATGGTGCTCAAGGCCTATGACGAGGCCGGCAACACCTATCACCAGCAGACCTATTACTCGGTGGGCGGCGGCTTCGTCCTCACCGCCGCCGAGCTCGAGGCGCAGCGCGCCGGGGCGCACGATCTGCACGAGGAAAAGGTCTCGCACGCCTTTCCCTATCCCTTTGGCACCGCTGCGGAGATGCTCGAGATGGGCGTGACCTCCGGGCTCAGCATTGCGCAGATGAAGCGCGCCAACGAGCAGGTGCTGCATGGCGCGGCCCTCGACGACCGCATCGACCGCATCCTCGACACGATGGACGACTGCGTCGCCCGCGGCCTGACGCAGGAGGGCATCCTGCCGGGCGGGCTCAAGGTCCGCCGGCGGGCCAAGGCGATCCACGATCAGCTGCAGGCCGAGCGCGGCATGAACCTCGCGCAGCCGCATCAGGCCAATGACTGGATGAGCGTCTACGCCATGGCGGTGAACGAGGAGAACGCCGCCGGCGGTCGGGTGGTGACGTCGCCGACCAACGGCGCGGCGGGCGTGGTGCCGGCGGTGCTGCGCTACTACCGCGATCATTGTGTCGGCGCGACCCGCGCGGGCTGCCGCGACCTGCTGCTGACCGCGGCGGCGATCGGCGGGCTGATCAAGCACAACGCCTCGATCTCGGGCGCCGAGGCCGGCTGCCAGGCCGAGGTCGGCAGTGCCGCGGCGATGGCCGCGGCCGGGCTTTGCGCGGTGCTGGGCGGCAACAACGAGCAGGTCGAGAACGCCGCCGAGATCGCGCTGGAGCATCACCTTGGCATGACCTGCGATCCCGCCGCCGGGCTGGTGCAGGTGCCTTGCATCGAGCGAAACGCGCTCGGCGCCATCAAGGCGGTCTCCGCCGCCTCCCTCGCCCTGCGCGGCGACGGTCAGCATTTCATGCCGCTCGACAACTGCATCCGCGTGATGCTGCAGACGGGGCAGGACATGAACGAGAAATACAAGGAAACCTCCACCGGCGGAATTGCAGTCAACCTGCCGGAATGCTGAGACAACGAAAGGTCCAACAGGAATGTCCCAGATTATCCTGACCGTCGCCTGCCCGGTGCGCTCCGGCATCGTCGCCGCGATCTCCACCTTCCTCGCCGAGCAGGGCTGCAACATCCATGACAGCTCGCAATTCTCGGATATCGGCAATGACCGCTTCTTTATGCGGCTGAGCTTCGAGAGCGAGCAGGGCAGGAGCCGCGAGGCGCTGGCCGAAGGGTTTGCTGCCACCGCACAGAGCTTTGGCATGGAGTTCGCCTTCCACGATCCGAGCGAGAAGATGAAGGTCATCATCATGGTCTCGCGCTTCGGGCATTGCCTCAACGACCTGCTGTACCGCTGGCGCATCGGGGCGCTTCCGATCGACATCGTGGCGGTGATCTCGAACCATATGGACTACCAGAAGGTGGTGGTGAACCACGACATCCCGTTCCACTGCATCAAGGTGACCAAGGCCAACAAGCCCGAGGCCGAGGCCGAGCAGATGCGCATCGTGCGCGAGACCGGCGCCGAGCTGATCGTACTGGCGCGTTACATGCAGATCCTGTCGGACGAGATGTGCACCGAGATGTCGGGGCGGATCATCAACATCCACCACTCGTTCCTGCCCTCGTTCAAGGGGGCCAACCCCTACAAGCAGGCCTTCGAGCGCGGCGTGAAGCTGATCGGGGCGACCTCCCATTACGTCACCGCCGATCTGGATGAAGGTCCGATCATCGAGCAGGACACGGTGCGCGTGACCCACGCGCAAAGCCCGTCCGACTACGTCTCGCTCGGGCGCGACGTGGAAAGCCAGGTGCTGTCCCGTGCCATCCACGCGCATATGCACCGCCGCGTGTTCCTCAACGGCGACAAGACCGTGGTCTTCCCGGCCTCGCCCGGGGAATACGCCTCCGAGCGCATGGGCTGACACCGGCCAACCGGGGGCTCTGCCCCCGTCCGCGTGCCGCGGACTCCCCCGAGGTATTTTGAAACCAGAGAAGCCAGGAGCGCTGCGCCCCTGGCTTCTCTTCGTCAAAACTACTCCCGCCGGAGGCGTCCGTCAGAGCCGCCTGATCTCGCGCGGGGTTGCGTGCGGAGAAGGGGGCCGCTCTCGAGCATACGCGACCGATGCAAAATGCGATGGCCGCAGGTCCGCTACACACGGTAGAAGCTTGCGCCCACCGTCGGCGTTCCCCGCAGGGTGGGCGGCGTCTTCTTGGCGGCGGTCAGTGCGCCGGGCTGGCGGAGCAGACCTTCTGCAACGCGTGTTGCAGGCGCTTGGTGTCGATGGGCTTGTGACAGCACATGGCGTTGCCGTATTTCTCGGCGATGTCGGAGTCCTGCACATGGCCCGAATGGAACACCAGCCCGACACCAAGTTCGTTGAGCTTGTCGGCCAGCGGGAAGACCTCGCCGTCGCGCAATCGCACATCAAGCACCGCCATGTCGGGGCGGACCTCGTTCAGCGCCTTCAGACCCTTGGAGAAACTGTCGAACGGACCGATGACCTCGTAGCCGAACTCCTCGAGCAGCAGCTGCAGGTCGAGGGCGACGATATACTCGTCCTCGCAGAGCAGCACAGTGGGCTTCGAGCCATCGCCATCAGTCATTCCGCAGTAGGGGCCCATAGGTCAAGGTCATCCTTCGTTCGTGTTCACCAAACTCCACCGAGACCGACCCGTTGAGCTGGACAGCAGACAGCTGCACAAGCGTCGAGCCGAAGCCGGACGCACCATTGTCCGGCTCAACTTCGGCAGTGTGGATTTCGTTCCACGTGAGAATAACCCCGCCGTCGGTTTTTCGTTCCCAAAGCACTTCGAGCCGTCCTTCGCACGGTCCGAGCACGCCGTATTTGGCCGCGTTGGTGGCCCATTCATGCAGCAGCAGCGACAGCGCCGTGAGGTCCTGATCCTCGACCTCGACCGTCGGTCCGGCAACGTGATAGCCCGCCTGACCGGCATAGGGTTCGAGCGAGGCGCGCACCGTGTCCTCGAGCGTCAGCGAACGGCTGCCGGGGCGGCGCTGGGTCAGGTCGTGCGAACGCGCCAGCGCATTCACCCGGGTCTGGATGCCGTCGACCAGATCCTCGACCGAGTCGGTCGCGCGCCCGGCGATGCGCACCATCCCCGAGATGATCGAGAACATGTTCTTCACCCGGTGGTTCATCTCGCGCAGCATCATCTCGCGGATGTCGCGGGCCTCCTGCTCGGCGGTGATGTCGAAGAGAACGCCCAGAACCCGGGCCGCGCGCTTGCTGTGCACGCGCCGGCCGACCACCCGTACCGAGCGGTACTTCGGCCCGGTGCCTGCGCGCTTGAACGTCAGGTCGATGGCATCGCCCTCGCTTGTCAGGCCGGCGATGGCTGCCTTGACGCTGTCGGCGTCGTCGGGATGCACGGTGTCGAGCAGGCTCTCGAGCGACAGCGCATTGGCGTCGACGCCAAGCACGCCGCAGCCGGTCTCGTCGAGCCGCAGGCTGCTCAGGATCGGGTCGAACTCCCACACCCCCAGCGACGACACGTCGAGCGCCAGCCGCAGCCGCTCACCCTCGTGCTTGAGCGCCTCCTCGAGACGGATGGCGTCGGTCAGCTCGGTGAACACCAGCGTGGCGCCGTCGATCTCGCCCTCGCGGGTGCGGTAGGGGGTGACGACAAGCGACCAGGTGCGCTCCTCCTCCTCGCGGTCGCTCACCCGCATGTGGCGCACCTCGCCGTCGCTCACGGTCTGCGAGATGGCGTCGAGCACATCGTCGTTGCGGCGCAGCTTGCTGGTCACCTCCGACAGCGGGCGGCCGCGATCGGTGGCGCGGAACGGGTAGATGCCCTGGATCGCGTCGGTGAAATTGCGGATCGTCAGCGTCGAGTCGACCACCACCAGCGGCAGGGCGGTGGAGGCGAAGAAATTGCTGAGGTCGGCATTGGCGATCGACAGCTCGTCGACCTTGCCCTTGAGCTCGTCATTGACGGTCGAGAGCTCCTCGTTGGTCGACTGGAGCTCCTCGTTCATCGACATCATTTCTTCGTTCGAGCTCTTCAGCTCCTCGTTCGCGGTCTCGAGCTCCTCGACGGTGGTGTGCAGCCGCACGCGGGTGCTGCGCAGTTCGTCCTCGAGGCTCTGCACGTGGCTGTCGATGCTGTCGATGTCGTCGAGATCGGCATCGTCGAGCGGCTCGAAGCTCTCGCGTTCGCGGAACACCACGAGGATTGTGCCGTCCTTCAGCGGCTCGGCGATGAGATCGAAAGCCTGCCGGCCGAATTCCGACCGCGCCATGAGATCACGGGAAATCGTGCGCCGTTTGTTCTCGCTGACCTGCCGGATGATTGCCGAGAGCGACTCGCGCGCGCCGGGCCGCGCAACCGATGGCGCGAAACGGTTGGTCTCGTCACCGGGGGAGAAATCGAGGTATTTGCCGAGCCGCCCGGTCGAGGCGAGGATTTCCCCCGCAGTGGTGACGCGCAGCGTGGCCGGCGCATAGGTCGACAGGATGCGGTCAGTCGCCCCCCCGTCGGTCCATTCACGCCGTGGCGAAGGCTCGCTCTGGCGGGCCTGGCTGTCACGGTTGGCGGTGTTGGCGGTGTCCTTGCCACGCAGGTGCAGCGGGTATTCCGGGCGGCCGTCATTGCGCCGGAAGATACGCGAGCTCTGGTCGATGGCATGGAAGGCGTGGTCATGGCGTCCTACCGTCTCGGACGGGCCAAGGAACAGCGTGCCGCCCGGCTTGATGGCGTAGTGGAAGATCGGCAGGGCCGAGTTCTGCAGCGTGTCACCGAAATAGATCAGTAGGTTGCGGCAGGACAGCAGGTCGATATTCGAGAACGGCGGATCGCGCACGACGCTGTGCACCGAGAAGCGGATCATGTCGCGGATCTTGGCCGAGATCTTGAAGCGGCCATCGCGCGCCACCGTGTAGAGATCGCGCATCGTCTCGGGGATATCGACCAGCGCCGCCTGCGGGTACGAGGCCTCGCGCGCGATGCGCAGCATCTGCTCGTCGATGTCGGTGGCGAAGATCTGCACGTTGACCGAGCGTTTGCGGATCCGTCCCTCCTCGGCGAACATCATCGCCATGGAATAGGCTTCCTCGCCGCTCGAGCAGCCCGGCACCCAGACGCGGATCTCGTCCTCGTTGCCGGCATTGGCCACCAGAGGCTTGATCACCATTTCGCGCAGCAGTTCGAAATGCTCGGTGTCGCGGAAGAACCGCGTGACGTTGATCAGCAGCTCGCGGAACAGGATCTCACATTCCTTGGGTTCCGCCTTGATGTATTGCAGGTAGGCGTGCGCATCCGAGAGGTCGAGCACCTGGATGCGGCGCTGCACGCGGCGGATCAGGGTGGATTTCTTGTAGCCCGAGAAATCGTGGCCGACGAAGTTGCGCACCACCGTGAAGATGCCGTCGAGGTTTTCCTCGACGGTGACCGCGAGCTTCTCGCTCTTGGTCTCGCGCAGGGCATGAGCATAGAACTGGTGGATCGCCTGAACGATTTCGGAGGGGCGGCGGACGAAATCCACCAGCCCGGTGGATTGCGCCGAGGTGGGCATGCCGTCGTATCGCGCGGTGCGCGGGTCCTGCACGATGCACAGCCCGCCATGCTCCTTGATGGCGCGCAGCCCGGCGCTGCCATCGGCGCCGGTGCCGGACAGGATCACGCAGGCGCCGAAGCGGCCCTGATCGAGCGCGAGGCTCTCGAAGAAATCGTCGATCGGCCGGCGCAGCCCGCGCGGCTGGGCGAACTCGGTGAGGTTCAGAACGCCGTCCGTGATCGACAAGCCAAAGCCCGGCGGGATGATGTAGACATTTCCCGCCTCGACCTTTTCACCTCCCGAGGCCTGCGTCACGCTGAGCGAGGTGTGCCGGCCCAGAAGCTCGGCCAGCAGGCTTTCGTGGTTGGGATCGAGATGCTGGATCACAACGTAGGAGAGGTTGCTGTCGGGCTTGGCCTCGGTCAGCATCTCGCGGATCGCCTCGAGCCCGCCTGCCGAGGCGCCGACGCCGATGATGCAGAGCCGTTCGTTGTCGCGGGTTGCGTCGTCCTCGAGGGACTTGTTGGTCTTGTCGTCTTTCATCGTCCGCCTGATCAAGGGCCTAGCGCTGGCTGTCGTCGAAGGTCAATTTTGCCATCAGGGCGATCGAATCCGCAAGAAGCCCTGCCGACCCCATCATGGCGAGACCGAATTCGCGTCCGATCTGACCGACATCCGAAAGCACATCCTGCAGTTTCTCGTCATTGAGCGAGATCTGCGAGCGCTTGAGGGCAGTGGTCATGTCGAACTGCGACGCGAGAATAAACTGGGGCTGACCCCCGGTGTCTTTTAACCGTGACATAAAAACGTAGTTATGAAACGCAGACCCGTCCTTGCGATAATTGAGGATCGGAAAGCGCCCGCTGTCGCCGCCGTTTCCATGCACGAAGTCATGCAGCGGCTGACGGGCGGAGTCGGTCGTGTCGGGGCCCTGCAGGAAGCGGCAGTTATGGCCCACCACCTCGTCCTCGGAATAGCCGGTCATGTCGCAGAACGCCTCGTTCACCACCAGAAGCGGCGCGTCGTCCTGTATGGCAGACAAGGCAAGCGCGACGCCCGACTTCTTGATGTAGTCGTGCAGCGCCGGGGGAAGGTCGAGCTGATTGATCATGGCCGTATGATGGTACCGACGGAACGCGTCTTCAAGAAGATGACGCGGCGTTCCTTGGAGGCAAGGGGAATAATCGCGTAGAGCCGTTTCTTGTCGGTTTCCCCGGCCCCGATGTCAACCGAGCTCGAGCGTCGCCACCGCGTAGAGCATATCGGATTCGAAGATCGGCGCGCCGCGATACATGCGCGCGGTCTCGAAGCCGGGCGCGAGGCCCAGCTCGCGGCAGATGCCGGTCAGGGTGCGGTCCGAGGCGGGCACGTCAATCGACACGTCGGCCTCGCCCGAGATCGTGGCAGCGGCCTGCAGCAGATTGCGCGCCTGCACGTCCGAGCGCGCCACCAAGGGGCCGATCTTGTAGCCGTCGCGACATTCGCGGATCACCACCATGCCGGTGCCATCAGCGGTGATGAAGCCGTGCCGGGTCGGGGCGGGCCGGAACCACTGGGTCAGGAAGCGCGGCTTGGCGACGCCCGAGGCCACCGCCTCGAGCTCGGTCATGCGCCCGATATCGGCGGCGTTGGCGGGGCGGGTGTCGGCGGCGGGGCCGGAGGCCAGCGGGCCGGTGTGGCGCACGGTGGAGCCCACCAGCTCGAAGCCGCTCTTGATGTAGTTCTCCTGCTGCTCGGGCACCCCGTCGAGCCCGACGGTACGTTCGCCCGCATGCGCCATCGCTGTTTGCCAGAGCTCGTAGGCGATGCCGCGGCCGCGCGCTTCGGGCGCGCAGATGTAGAGGCCGAGGAAGGCGTAGTCGTCGGTGTGGTTGACCACCGAGATCGCGGCAAGGATCTTTTCGTCCTCGACGGCGATGAAAAAGCCGTCCGGGTCGGCGGCGTGGAACGGGGCGGTATCGTCGAGCCCGGGGTTCCAGCCTTCGGCGGCGGCCCAGTCCAGCACAAGGCCGAGGTCAGCCTTTGTCATGCGGCGGTGCGTGACGCTCATGCAAGCGCATCCTTCAGTGAGAGTGAGCCCGGAGGCGTCTGGCGCAGATCGAGCAGCGACAGAAGGTCAACGAGATGACTGGACATCAGTTCTTCGGCGGCAATGCCATCGCCGCGGGCCAGCGCCTCGATCAGCGCGTCATGAGCGTGGCTTTCGCACAACGCGTTCTGCCGCCGCCAGTAGAGCGCGATCACCAGTGACGAACGCGAGATCAGCTGTCGGATGAAATCCTCGATCGTGTCCTGATCGGCGATCTTGGCGATCTGGATATGGAACTCGCCCGACAGCATCAGCGCGCGGCCGCTGTCGCCCTCGCGCATGGCGGCGTGCTCGGCGTCGATATGCTCGCGCAGCAGCGCGATGTCGGCGGGCGTGGCGCGTTCGGCTGCCGAGCGCGCGGTGCGCGGCTCGAGCAGGGCGCGGGCCTCGAACACCTCGCGCGCCTCGCGGATGCTCGGGCTGGCGACAAAGGCGCCGCGGTTGGGCTCGATTGCGACGAGCTGCTCATGCGCCAGCATCTGCAACGCTGCACGCGTGGTGGTGCGGCTGACATCGAAGATGCCGCCGACTTCGTCCTCGCTGAGCTTGGTGCCCGGGGTCAGCCGGTGGGCGTGGATGGCCTCGCGGAGCCGGTCGGCGATGTCCTCGGCCCGGCTGCGTCCTGTCGCGCTTTTTGTCTGCTTTGTCACACTCGTTCTCCGTGAGTCGGATCGTCATCCGAGGGCCGGGGAACTGCAAGGGGTGAGGATTGAGAACAGGATTGTATACGAAATTAGCCAAAATTTTAGACAATGCGCTGGCGCTTTTGTCGAAGATTCCGGCAATCGCGGTTTCGGGGCCTTCGGGGTGTCGAAGAGTCTTGGGCCGGGCAGGGGGAATGGCACAGGCTTGAGGCAACAGGGGAGTGCCCATGAAGTCGGATCTGAAACTCGTCAACGTCACCAAGCGCTACGGTGAGACCGTCGCGGTGAAGTCCATCAACCACCATTTTCGCAGCGGCTCCTATGCCTGCCTGCTGGGGCCCTCGGGCTGCGGCAAGTCGACGACGCTGCGGATGATCGCCGGGCACGAGAGCGTGTCCGACGGCTCGATCGTGCTCGACGGGCGCGATGTCTCCTACCTGCCGCCGGCCAAGCGCGGCACCGCGATGATGTTTCAGAGCTACGCGCTGTTCCCGCATCTCAGCGTCGCCGACAACGTCTCCTTCAGCCTCAAGATGAAGGGCGTCGACGCCACCAAGCGCCGTACCCGCGCGATGGAGATGCTCGAGCTTGTCGACATGGCCAAGCTCGGCGACCGGCTTCCGGCGCAGCTTTCGGGCGGGCAGCAGCAGCGCGTGGCGCTGGCCCGCGCGCTGATCACCGAGCCGCAGGTGCTGCTGCTCGACGAGCCGCTTTCGGCGCTCGACCCGTTCCTGCGCATCCGGATGCGCGCCGAGCTGAAGAAGCTGCAGCGCGAGACCGGCATCACCTTCATTCACGTCACCCACGGGCAGGACGAGGCGCTGGCGCTCGCCGACGAGATCGTGGTGATGAACAACGCGGTGATCGAACAGGCCGGCCCCGCGCGCGAGATCTTCGATGCGCCACGCACCGCCTTCGTGGCGAAGTTCATCGGCGCGCACAACGTCATCGCGCTGCCCGAGGGCAAGGTGGCGCTGCGCTCGGACGCGATCCAGCTCACCGATGCGCAGGCAGCCCAGCTCTCGGGGCGGATCACCGCCATTGAGTACCAGGGCACGCATGTGGCGCTGACCGCGATGGTCGCGGGCGAGCAGGAGGTCACCGTCCTGCTCACCGACAAGGAATTCTTCGGGGCTCCGAAAGAGACGGGCGAGGCCATTGGCCTGGCTTGGGATGCGCGCTCCGCGCATGCGCTTTCGGCCTGAAGGACAAGGTCATAATAAAACAGGGAGACTGATACATGACCACGATTTCCAAGGTTCGTTACTCGCGGCGGTCGCTGCTCAAGACCGGCGGTGCCGCGCTCGCCGCCTCGGCGCTGCCGGCGCCAATGGTCTGGGGTCAGGAGACCAAGAACATCACCCTGCGCCAGTTCGGCACCGGCGTTTCGAACCTCAACGAGGTTGGCCAGAAGGTGAAGGAAGAGCTCGGCTTCACGCTCGAGATGACAGCGCTCGATTCCGACAGCGTGACCCAGCGCGCCGCGACCCAGCCCGACAGCTTCGACATCGCCGACATCGAGTACTGGATCTGCAAGAAGGTCTGGCCGACCGGCAACCTGCAGGCGATGGACACCTCGAAAATCGCAAACTACGACAAGATTGTCGGCATCTTCAAGGACGGCAAGCTGACCCCGGAGAGCGAGATCGCGCAAGGCACCGCGCCGCACACCGTGGGCTTCGTGCCGGAGCAGGGCGCCACCAGCTTCGCCGACGAGCCGACCCAGTGGATGACGCTGATCCCGACGATCTACAACGCCGACACGCTGGGCATCCGTCCCGACCTCATCGGCCGTCCGATCAACAACTGGTCCGAGCTGCTGAACCCCGAGTTCAAGGGCAAGGCCTCGATCCTCGACATCTCCTCGATCGGCATCATGGACATGGCCATGGTCTGTGAGTCGATGGGCGAGATCCAGTACGGCGACAAGGGCAACATGACCCGCGAGGAGATCGACGCCACCTTCGCGATCTTCACCGAGGCCAAGCAGAACGGCCAGTTCCGCGCCTTCTGGAAGACCTTCGACGAGAGCGTCAACCTGATGGCCTCGGGCGAGGTCGTGATCCAGTCGATGTGGTCGCCGGCGATCACCGCGGTCAAGTCGCGCGGCATTCCCTGCGTCTACCAGCCGCTGGAAGAGGGCTACCGCTCCTGGGGCGGCGGCATCGGCCTGTCGAAGTCGCTTTCGGGCATGGAGCTCGATGCGGCCTATGAATACATTAACTGGTATCTCTCCGGCTGGGTCGGCGGCTTCCTGATGCGTCAGGGCTACTACTCGGCGGTTCCTGAAACCTCGAAGGAGCACATGTCCGAGAACGAGTGGGGCTACTGGTTCGAGGGCAAGGAAGCCACCGGCGAGATCACCTCGCCCTTCGGCGACGTGCTGGCGCAGGCCGGCGAGACCCGCGACGGCGGCTCGTTCTACGACCGCATGGGCTCGGTCGCCTGCTGGAACGCCGTGATGGACGAGAACCAGTACATGGTTCGCAAGTGGAACGAGTTCATCTCCTCCTGATCCATCCAAACCAACGACTTGCCCCGGCCGTCCTCCCTTTCCGGCCGGGGCCCTTTGACCCATCGGACACGCGTCATGACGGCAGAGACCGACACCCCCACCGCTTCTTCCGCGGCCCCCGCCGCCCGCGCCGGCCGCCGGCTGCCCGCCGCAATGGTGGCGTGGTTCCAGGCCGCGCCGCTGGCGCTGGTGCTGGGCGCCTTCCTCGTGCTGCCGATCATCATGATCGTCATCGTCAGCTTCTGGGGCGCGACCGAGTATTCGATCTACCCGGCCTTCCAGTTCGACAATTATGAATTCCTGTTCAGCTCGCCGGTGACCTACAAGGTGTTCTTCAACACCTTCAAATACGCCCTGATCACCTGGGCGGCGACGCTGCTGATCGGCTTCACGGTGGCCTATTTCCTGGCCTTCCACGTACGAAGCCTGACCTGGCAGATCGCGCTTTTCCTGCTTTGCACGATCCCGTTCTGGACCTCGAACATCATCCGCATGATCTCGTGGATCCCGTTCCTCGGACGCAACGGCATCGCCAACTCCACGCTGATCTCCTGGGGGGTCATCGACGAGCCGCTGGAGTGGCTTCTGTTCAGCGATTTCAGCGTCATCCTCGCCTTCGTGCACCTCTACACGCTGTTCATGGTGGTGCCGATCTTCAACACCATGATGCGCATCGACCGCTCGCTGATCGAGGCCTCCTACGACGCCGGCGCCACCGGCTGGCAGACGCTTTGGCACGTCATCGTGCCGCTGACCAAGCCCGGCATCATGATCGGCACGATCTTCGTCATCACGCTGGTGATGGGCGACTTCATCACCGTGCGCTTCATGTCGGGCTCGCAATCGGCCAATGTGGGCCGGCTGATCTCCAACGATATCGGCCTGCTGCAATACCCCTCGGCGGCGGCCACGGCGGTGGTGCTGCTGGTCACCGTTCTGCTGGTGATCGGCATCCTGCTGCGCTTCGTCGACATCCGGAAGGAGCTCTGAGATGGAACGTCGCCCCCGGTCCTTCTATATCCTCGCCGCGTTCTTCGCGCTGTTCATCCTGTTCCTCTACGGCCCCACCATCACCATCGCGATCCTGAGCTTCCAGGGCCCGCAGGGCGGCCTGACCTTCCCGATGCAGGGCACCTCGCTGCACTGGTTCCGCGACCTGTTCCAGGAGCAAGCGGTGGGCGACATCTGGGGCTCGTTCCGGCGCAGCTTCGTGCTTGGCCTGATGGTCATGGTCACCACCGTGGTGGTCTCGGTCAGCGGCGGGCTCGCCTTCCGCAAGCGCTTTGCCGGTTCGGCGGTGCTGTTCTACCTGATCATCACCTCGCTGGTGATCCCGTCGATCCTCGTCTCGCTCGGCGTCGGACTGATCTTCAGCCAAGCCGGTCTCAAGGTGCACTGGGCCAGCTCCGGCTTCGGCTCGCAGCTCACCTGGACGCTGCCCTTCGGCCTGCTGATCATGTTTGCCGTGTTCAACCGCTTCGACAAATCCTTCGAAGAGGCGGCGCGCGACCAGGGGGCCACCGCCTGGCAGACCATCCGCCACGTCGTGCTGCCGATCATCGCTCCCTCGCTGATCGGCGTCGCACTCTTCGGCTTCACCCTGAGCTACGACGAGTTCGCCCGCACGCTGCTCACCGCCGGAAGCTACAACACCCTGCCGCTCGAGATCTTCGGCATGACCACCAATGTCACCACGCCGGTGATCTTCGCGCTGGGCACGCTGACCACGGCCTTCTCGCTGATCGTCATCGGGGCCTTCCTTCTGACCGTCTGGCTGATGGGCCGCCGCCGCGCGCGGCAGGGCTCGGATGCCGGCAAGGGCATGGTCTGAGGGCCGGGCATGTCGATCGTTTTCGTCAATCCCAACAGCACCGAGGCGATGACCGCGACCATCGTCTCGGCAGCCCGCGCCGCTGCTCCGGAGCTGCTCATCACCGGGCGCACCTCGCTCGGCGGCCCGCCCTCGATCCAAGGCGCCGCCGATGGCGATGCGGCGACTCCTCCGCTGCTCGAGATCGTGGCCGAGCTCGACGGGGCGGGCGCGGAGGGCGTGGCGATCAGCTGCTTCGACGACACCGGACTGGACGAGGCGGCGCGCCGGGCGCGCTGCCCGGTGATCGGCATCGGGCAAGCGGCTTTCCACTTCGCGGCGCTGCGCAGCTGGCGCTTCAGCGTGGTCACCACGCTGCCGATCTCGCTGCCGGTGATCGAAGGCAATATCGCGCGCTACGGGCTTGCCGGGCACTGCGCAAAGGTGCGCGCGTCGGGCGTGCCGGTTCTGGCGCTGGAGGACGATCCTGACGCCGCGCTCACCCGCATCGTCGAGGAGGCGCAGCGCGCCGAGGCCGAGGACGGGGCCGATTGCGTGATTCTGGGGTGTGCCGGCATGTCTGCGCTGACCCGGCGCGCCCGCGCCGCGCTGGGCTGCCCGGTGATCGACCCGGTCGAGGCCGCCGCGCGCAGCTTTCGCCTCTTTGCCTGATCGCGCGGCTCAGCAGTAGCGCTGCGCGTAGCTTACCAAAAGCCATTTGTGCAGCGGTTTCAGCAGCAGGTCGTCCATTCCGAATTTGCTCCAGTCGCCCTTCTCGAGAAACGCCATGTGAGAGGTGATCCCCACCACTCCACAGGATACGGTTTCGGTCAATTTCTTGAAATCCCGCGCGTAATCGAGCCCGCATTCGCCATCCGGGAACCGGATATCGAGAAGGATCAGTCCGAAGGCCTTCGGGTTTTGCGCGCATAGCGCCAGCCCCTCTTCGAGCCGAGGCACCGCGCGGGCGTGGAAGCTCTCTTCCTTCAGGTGTTTCTGGACGGAGAACCGCGTCCATTCGTCGTCGTCGACGATCAGGACGGTTTTCTTCAGTGTCTTGGCGTCGAGCGAAGAACTATGCCCGGTTTGCAACATGCCGTGTCTCCCGAGGCGATTGGAACTCCGGGTCGCCTCATCCCGATTTCTTCGCGCTATGGGCGATGCCGGAATGCGCGCACTCGCAAATTGTCAGAAATCGGCGGATTAGTGAAACGTTTTTGTGGCGAATTGATACATTTTCTATGCGGGGCGTGGGGAGCGGCCATTGGCACTATATGTCAAGTCTGTTTCGAGGATCCCACGCCGTCATGGAATTGTATATCGGCTATATACCTAAGAATGGAGCGTTTTATTTCGGATTTAATTGTCCGATACCCACATGGCGCTTGAATTAAGTTCCCGGCGGGCCCAGTATTTGCATTGGTGGGAGATCTTGAATGGTGAGAGCGGTATCTCCGTGCGACAATAGGTCCGAGGCGGCAGAGGCGTGTGAAGGGCCGAACTGGGCGCTCCTCGTGATCGGAGAGGGCGGCATCTCCGACCTGACCTCGGAGGTCGCGGCACTATCCGAATCGGCTGAATCAGGAGCGGCGCAGGACCGTTCGTTGCTCCTCACCGTGGCGCTGTCCTCCCGGGAGCGGGAAAAACTTGCCAAGCTGACCGATTCGCCCGCGCTGCTCCACGAGATCGCCGAGGGAACGCGGGCCGCGCCCGGTCGAATCTATTTCCCTCCAGACGGGCAGACTCCGGTTCTGCAGCCGGACCCCGAGGGCTCGGAGCTTCGTTTCGGACTGATCCCTGCCAAGTCCACGACCGGAGAGACCCTCGTGACCGTGCACGCCGGGTCCACTGCGCTCCGGCCCGGTGGGGGGAGTGTCCTCTCGGCGGACGATGCCGATGGCCCTGCAAGCGCCGTGCGCGCGCAGGTTGAACGCATGATCGAGGCGGGGCAGGCGGGGTTTTGGGACTGGTACGTGCAGGACAACACCGCCTTCATGAGCCCGCTCCTGAAGGCGATGCTCGGGTTTGGCGGGGGCGAGCTCGGAACCAGCGCCGCGGCATGGCGGCAGAGGGTGCATCCCGAGGACCTGCCGCGCCTGCAGCAGGCGTTTCGCGCCCATGTCGAAAGCCGTGGCAAGCAGCCCTTCGACCTCGAGTTGCGCTACCTGCGCAAGGACGGCGCGACGATCTGGGGGCATTGCCGCGGGCAGGTGGTGGCCTGGCGCGGCGCCGCGCCGTCACGCGTGATGGGGATCCTGAGCGATGTCACGGACCTGCGCCGGCGCGAGGCAAAGCTGGACGAGATTCGCGACTTCGCCTTGATGGCAGCGCATGACCTGATGGCGCCGGCTAACACCATCGCCGGGGGGCTCTCGATGCTGCACACCGCGCTTGGCGAGGCGGTCGATGACGAGGCGCAGGAGGTCTTCGGCATTGCCAGCCGCGCCGCCGACAAGCTGCGCGCGCGGATCGGTGCCGTCGTCGACCTTTTCCGTATCGAAAGCACCGAGGTTGCGTTCGAGCCCGTGGATCTCGAGGCTTGTTTCCGTGACGCCGTCGACTTGTTGCGCGACGAGGTCGCGCACAGCGGGGCAGAGGTCAGTGTCGGGCCTTTGCCAATGGCGTCCGGTGGGCCTCTGCTGATCGGACAGTTGGCGCAGAACCTGCTGATCAACGCGCTG
>Ga0115012_10000037_pt1 | contig 83142 bp, 75 predicted proteins | sample TroAtlMetagenome_FD_88706 | JGI IMG/M metagenome (GOLD analysis project Ga0115012, IMG submission 88706) | Marine eukaryotic phytoplankton communities from Atlantic Ocean - Tropical Atlantic ANT10 Metagenome | ecosystem: Environmental > Aquatic > Marine > Oceanic | place: Tropical Atlantic... | reverse complement strand
GGCACGGGCCGCGGAGATGGCGGTGTGGCTGTGTGCTCGAGGTCGACAAGCCCACTACCTGGTGGGCGGACTCGCTGGCTGGCGTGGACCCCTGGAGCGCACATGATCTCCTGGCGCTCTCCTTTTGATGAGGCCTTGGCGAGACATGGGCCACCCGCCGTGTTCACGCTGGATCACAAGGGTCGGCTCGGTATCGATGAGGCGAGAACCAGAGAGTCGTGGACACGGCTGGATCACATCGGTGACGTGGTCCACTGTCACTGCTTGTTTGAGGACGTGGCGACCGGCTGGCACCAATATGTGCTGGTGACGGCGGAGGCCTTATGTGCCAATCACCCCCGTGCAAAAGTACACCAGTATCCGAGTGCTGAGGCTGCGCTCGCAGCCCTTGAGTCCATGGGTGGTGTGGCTATTTGTTCCACTTAAAGTGAAGCAGGGGACCGTTGGTCTCCACGAGGTTCTCAGTGGCTGAGCGCTCGATGAGGCTGACGGTGAACTGAATCGCATCACCCACGGCTTCAGTGAGTTCGAGGCCGCGTGATAATCCCACCGCGACGGCCGTGGAGAGTGTGCACCCAGAACCGTGAGTATGGCGTGTGTCGATCTTTGGGTGGGACCACCTGCGATGAGTGCCGTCGGGTAGCCACAGGACGTCATGCAGCGTGTCACCAGACCCGTGTCCGCCCGTGTGCAGCACGGCCACTCTCCGTTCGATCGCCCAACGACCAGGGGGCGTCTCCCCGATCAGTGGTTCGAGTTCGTCCCCATTTGGGGTGATGACCGTGGCCTCGTTGATCAGTTTATCCATCGTCAGCAGGTCACAGTGGCCAAGTGTGGCGCCGCTGGTGGCGATCCGAACGGGGTCGATCACCACGGGGATCTCGACATCTGAGAGCAGCGGGAGGAGTGCCTCTGCGATCTCTGTGGAACCGAGCATGCCAACCTTGATGCCGCCAATCGGCATGGTCTTCAGCAAGGTTGCGACCTGTTCACCGACAATGGCCGCCGGCAGCGGTGCAACCCGATCGACGGCGCCCGGGTGTTGAACCGTCACCGTGGTGAGTGCCGCCATCCCATAGGCACCCATCGCAGTCGCAGTCTTCAGGTCCGCTGCAATCCCTGCCCCGCCGCTCGGGTCAAGACCGGCAATGCTCAGTACACTGGCCGTCATCCACTGTCTCCTTCAGCCTGTTCGGGTTTGTCCTGGTCCTCTGTAAGTCTGTCTTCCGGTCCGACCTCTGTCGGTGTGTAGTAGAGGTCGGCCTGCTCGAGGGAGATCCAACCCATGTCAGCAGCCGACCGGTGCCCGACGCGGATCTGGTCTAGTGTTGAGACCTCCATCTCACGGGTTCGGCTAATCGGCACGTCCACGGCCATGAGCTCAGCGAAGCTCTGCGGAAAGAGCGGCTTCGAGAATGGCTCAACGAATCCCTCTGGGTGGATGGCTCGGCTGGTGTCCGGATCGTAGGTGTCACCGGCGCCGAGCGTATGGCCGATCTCATGGGCAATGGTGGCCAATGGGTAGCCAGCATTCAGCTCGTCCAGGCTCACGTAGACGACGGCCACCCGGCCGGTCTCCGACCCACGGGAGTGACTGGCCATGTCGTAGGCGGAGCCGCCGTAGACCACGTACACCTTGACCGTATACCGCTTGGTGTCGACCCCGTTATCCGCGGCGAGCTGCTGGAAGTAGCGGGGGTACTGGACCGCCCGGACCATGCGCGTGAACCAGCTGTCGCCGGGCTCAGATAGGGCAGGGGCGTTCACATCGACCGCGAATGGGCCTCGGACGTCAACTCGGAAGCGGTCGTCGGGATTACCTGAGTAGCGGGTGAATTCGGCGTTGAGCCAGGGCGCGAGATCGCGCAAAGTTCGGCCCTGACCAGGCTCATGACTTCCATAGTTCAAGTCGCGGATAATGTTTGCTCTGGTGTCTGCTTTGGGCGCGAACTGGATGACGCCGATGGTGATCGGTGCGCTACTCTCCATTCGCTCGGTATCCAGGCGGAAGTGGTCCCAGACCTTGTAGAGAAAGGCGGAGAAAATCAGCAGGAGGAAGAGCTGCCTCCGTCGAACCCGGGTGTTCTGGTTTACGATCGCCGCCTGGCATCGGACACATCGAGGGTCGCCCCTCGCATTGACCATGCACCCTGGGCAGATGGCCGCATTGCAACGTTCGCACTGTCGCGCTGCCAACTGGGCGGGGTGATCGGTGCAGAAGGCGGATCCATCACGATCGATGGGTTCCTCGACGATCACCACCCTGGCGCCGGTCTGGCGGAGACGGTGTGCAGTATCGTGCGCGGAGGTGAGCTCATCGGTCACGCGCGTCACGAGCGGCAGGTCCTCGATGCTCACGGGCCGGGATCGCGGCAGGACCGCATCAAGGGTGCGCGGATCCTTGGGCAGCTGGACCAAGATCACGGCCCAGCGAGATCGAACGCTTGTGGGGTCTGAGGCAGATGTCGTCACTTCCATAGGATAGACGACTGAAGCATGAGCAGCATTGTCCTTGCCATCACCAGTGCGTTGTCCTGGGTCGCCCTCGGCGATGTGTCCATGAATGTGGGCAGCGCCATTGCCTTGCTTGTCGTGTGGGGCTTGATGGTCTGGTTGCTGCCGCGGCCCCAGTACAGCGTGGCGACGATGCTGTGGGTCGCCCTCGGGGTGAGGCTCATCCTGGTGGGCTCACCGCTTGCACTCTCTGATGATCTGTACCGCTACCTCTGGGAGGGTCATGTTGCCTGGTCCGGAGGCAACCCATACCTCCACCCGCCGGCGGATCCGGTGTGGGCAGGGGGGGCGCTCGAGTCGCTACGGCTCCAGGTTGCGCATGCCGACATATCGGCAATCTACCCACCGCTGGCGCTGTGGTTCTTTGGGCTTCTGGCCCAAGTCTCCACCGAGCCTTGGATTGGAAAGCTCAGCATGGGACTGGCGGATGTCGGCGTGGTGTGGATGCTTGTCTTGATACTGCGGGATCGCCGCCGGCATTTGGGTCCAGCCTGGCTCTACGCCCTCCATCCTCTGGGCGCGATTGAGTCTGCAGGGAGTGGCCACATGGAGTCCTTGGCGCTCCTGCTGACCCTCGCCGCGATTCACAGCTGGGACCGTCGACGAGGCGGCGCGGCCTGGGCGGCCCTCGGGATGGGCATCAAGCTCTTGCCGGGCGTCTTGCTGCTCAGGCTATGGCGACACAGGCCGATGACCCTCGTGGTCGCCCTCGGCTTGTGTGTCGCGGCGACTGTTCCGTTCTTGGATGCGGGCGCAGCGCTGGGAACTGGCATGCGAACCTATGTGGTTCACTGGTCATTCAACGCGGGTCTGTTCAGCATCATTGAGATGGCTTTGGGCCAATATGCCCGACCTGCTGCCATCCTGCTCGCGGCCATTCTGCTCCTCCGCGCCGTTCGAATACATGCGGATCCTGCCCGCATTGCGCTGTGGGCCGGGGGTCTCTTCGTCCTCTTGTCGCCCACTGTTCACCCCTGGTACGTGCTGTGGGCCTGGGTCCCAGCTCTACTGTGCGGGGTGCGGTCGTGGACCGTGCTGGCGACCCTGATCCCCTTGTCCTATGCCGCACTGGCCAGCTACGATCCGAGCACAAGCACATGGGAGGAGCCTTGGTGGCCGCCAATGATATCGACGCTGCCCTTCTGGGTGGCCCTGATCTGGGAGTTCGTGCAGCACAGCACCCAGCCGGGGCCTTGGGCGGCTGGACCGATCTCCACAGCCCCGCCATCTGCATCCCGGACGGAACCCGACGCCTCGACATTGTTTCCGCGCTGAATGCGCTGGATGAGCGCTTGCCCAATCGAGGCCCAGTTATCGTTGGTCTGGGACTCCATAGACGCATGACGTCGTCGGAATTGGCGGCGATTTCCAGTTTCGATCCGATTCAGCACGATCCCGATGATGTGGTGCCGACAGCTGTCGTGGATGGCATCGAGGGTGCCGTCAGTGTTCATGTCGCTGAGGCGCCTTACTCGATCGCTGTAGGTGTGGTGGAACTTCACCAGTATGCAGGCGTCTCCGGTGGCCACAAGGCGGTGGCGGTGGGGTGTGGTGGCCGCCAGACAATCGCGGCGCTTCATCATCGCGACAGAATCCTTGCGGCTCAGGTCCAGATCGGGCGCGTGGCGGGTAATCCCTTCCGGGCAGCCATCGAGGCTCTTGGTGAGGCCGCCCGCTGTCGACTGGCGCTCGTATGGGTACCTGCGGTGGGGCTGTGGATGTTTGGTCCGCCAAAGGCTGTGGTCAGGGAGGCGCTGAAGCGCATGGAGCCGTGGTCCTGGCAATCCACTCCCGCACCCGGTGCAGTACTCGAGGTTGGCGCTGAGAAGGCCGTCAGCCTCTACCAAGCCAGCCGGGCCGCTTCATACTTGGCACTGTCGCCCCGACCGCCGCTGGTTGAGGGAGCCACGCTGGTGCTGCGGGCCGGTTGTCCGGATGGACTTGGTTCGGAAGATGGCTTTGTGCAGGCCCTCCAGCGACATCCGCAGCCGTGGACGGCGCTCCTTGATGGTCCTCCACCCTCGGGAGCAGGGGCGCAGAGGGCGGTCATCCTCGCGCTCATGGCGAAGCGCTACCGCCTGGTGGTTGAGGGGTGCCACAACCTTGATCCGCTTCTTGCTGTGGGGATCGACGCGCGCTCGACCCATACCGAGCGACCCTCTACTTGGTTGCGGGTAGCGCGCCCATTTCAGCAGATTCCACAGCTCGCTGACCCTCCAGCCAGAGGCTGAGGCTGACACCGGTAAAGCCAGCCGTAAACAGCAGCATGAACGGCAAGCTGGACCACCACCCTTGGCTCAGGGCCCAGGCCAGCGCAGCCATGAAGTAGAGGGCCATACCGCCCGTCACACTCGCCCGAATCCAGGGAACGGCGGAGACGACCCGCGTGCGCTGCCTGCTTCCCTGCTTGGGGGTTCGCTCGAAGGTGGCGTCGTTGCTGACCAGACCTTCGATTACAGCGATGGTCTGGGAGGCTGAGCAACCGATTCCCACGGCCATCGCAGCAGGAATTTCCCACCAGCGAGCGCGGGCCGAGTGACCACCACGGGTGAGGGCCTGCCCGTAAAAGACACTGATGCTTCCTGTGGTCGCGAGGACAGTCAGCACATCCAGCCAGAGCCAGTTGTCTGAGAGCACGGAGGCTCGAGCCAGGATGGACGGAGGAAGGAGCAGGGCGAGCAAAAAGACCATCGGATAGGCCGCGACCATCGTCAGGTGATTGATGGCCTCAAGTCGGATGGGCCAGGGAAGGGGCGCTCTGAGCAAGGGCCCAGACAGCTTTCGTGCAGTTTGCACGGTGCCCTTGGCCCAGCGGTGTTGCTGCGTGAGGAAGGCGCGCATTGTCGAGGGAAGCTCAGCGGGTGCCGTGATCTCGTCCTCATAAACGAATCGCCACCCCTGAAGTTGTGCCCTGTAGCTCAGATCGAGATCCTCAGTGACCGTATCGTGGGACCATCCACCGGCCTCTAGAATCGCCGCTCTGCGCCAGATCCCAGCTGTACCGTTGAAGTTGAAGAACAGGCCCCGGCGATATCGGGCCGTGTGCTCGATGATGAAGTGTCCGTCGAGCATGAGGGCTTCTATGCGTGTGAGTAGCCGCTCATCTCGGTTGAGGTGACTCCAGCGGGCTTGGACCATGCCCACCGCTGGGTCAGATAAGGCAGGAGTGAGTCGACGCAAGAACCCTGGCTCTGGCACAAAGTCCGCATCGAAGACGCAGATCAATGGGGCATCATTGAGCGTCATGCCATGAGCCAACGCTCCGGCCTTGAATCCATCGCGGGTCGAGCGCTGCACATGGACGATGTTGACCCCTCGGCTGCTCCACTCGTTGACCCGATCTCGTGCCAAGCGGACTGTGTCGTCGGTGCTGTCATCGAGAATCTGGATGCGGAGATCGGGCCAGTCGAGTGTCGATACGGCATCGATCACACGCTCAACCACTGCGGACTCATTAAAAATAGGTACCTGGACCAAGATGGGGAGCGTGTCTGGTGCTCCGGTGTGTACGGACGATGTGCGCCGTCGCAGCCATGTGAGCAGCAGGAGTCTGTGCACACCCCAGGCGCCCAGACCAGTCAGGCAGGCGGCGTACAGGGCTACAATCAAGAGGGGAGTCGACATGAGGCTGCCCCAGCGTAGCCTGGACGACGAGGATGTTCATCGGCGACGGTGTCCTGACCCAAGAATCGCAAGAACTGACTCAGTATTGCTTGGCGGTAATTGGGCCATTGGCTAAAATGTGTACTCTGCCTGGAGGGTGTTTCGGACCGATCATTTGGCCCCCGTGTTTTCTACTTGGGAACCCGCTCTTGCTGTGGATGGCAAGCCTTTATGAAAAGGTAGTCAGAAGCAGTAATCATGGTACCCCCCTGTTTTTCTGGGGGGGCCTTAGAGACAGTCCTCACCGCCAAGGTGGTTCCCCTTCCCCGGCTGACGCCGGGGGAGGTCTTTGCTCGAGAACAGATGTGTTGACCCTCCTCCTGACATCGCTTGCCCTGGCCAGCTCTACTCCAGTCGACGCCTCGCCAACCCCAGTGGCCACTCCGTCGACAGATGTTGTGTCGCCTGATGCGCCGCCGGCTGCACCGGTGATGACCCAGCTCGACCTGCTCGAGGAAGGGGTGGCCCTTCGCAGGATCGGAGCCTTTGAGGACGCGGCTCGCATGCTCAATCAGGCCTCGACAGTCTCCGGCGATGTTGATGAGCAGGTCGCCTACCAAACCGGTGTCTTGGCTGAGGTGCGGGAGGACTGGCGCAGCGCCATCACAGCTTATGAGGCCGTGGAAGACGGCTGGCCTGACAGCGCCACAGCTCACGATGCTCGGTTTCGACGGGCGTACTGCCTCGAGGAGCTGGGAGAACACAAGGCCGCCACCAGGGTCGTCAAACGCCTCCAGCGGGAAGGGCGCTGGAGCGCGGATGACGAGCGAACGATGGCGCTGCAACGGGGCATCACGGAGCTCCGATCCGGCAAGATTCGTCGCGGCATAAAGCGCATCTTGAAGGCGCTTGCGTCCGGTGAAGATGAACGAACCTGGATTCGAGCCAAAGCCAGGCTCGCCTTGGTTCGGGCACAGTTGGGAAAGGCAGCATCCCTGAAGCTCAAGGGTGACAAGCGGGCAGCGAAGAGGCTCAGGAAGCGCTCGTCACTGATCAGCGCCGCAGAGAAGCAGGCCATCGTGATGTTCAACCTTGGGGAGCCAGAGTTCGCCCTCGAAGGGTTGCTTCTGCTCGGTGATGGATACATGGATCTGTACGATGAGATGCTCAACTACCCGCCTCCTCGCAAAGTGGATGACCCAGAGACGTATCGGGAGGTTGTGATGGAGAAGGCCTCCATTCTCCTGACGAAGGCCCATGCGCGATACGACGAAGGCGTGCGTGTGGCCGCACGGACTCAGTGGGTGGGGTCGGTGACTGCTCGACTCAAGGTCAAGCGCGATGCCCTCGCGGGTCGTCTGCCTCAGCCCTCTTCAGACTGAGGCTTTCGCTCAGACTCGACCATCCGCAGGAAGCGGTCGGCCCCCTCATCTGGACCGAAGCTGCAGGGCACCCTGCGGTCCGCTCCGATGACGGTGATGGTCATCTTGTAGTCGCTGATCTTCTCGACGGATGTGTCCACAATTTCATCCCACTGAAGATGGGTGCTCACACCCTCCTCAACCCGCCCGACGCCGCTCTTATTGAGCACGCAGGCAGTGGTTCCATCGTAGCGAAGACTCTCGTCATGCCATGCGTTTGGGACCTCGGTCAGCTCAAGAAGACCCACATCCCGCATGGGTTGTAGGCGCCAAGTCTGGACTTCAGATCCGTGGACCAGATTGCGTGCCTCTGCTGGTTCTGAATTGAACAGCGCGACGGTGGCGCCGCCCATACCCACCAGCCCGATCACGCAGATGATGAGCAACACGATCGCGTACAAACCCATACCGCAGCCAGACAGGCCAGTGAGGCCTTGTTCTTTGGCATCATCTTCCATTGATCAGGAGCTATCCTTGTCCGGTTGAACGGGCTACGGAACCCGCATGGCAGGCATCGCTTTCTTTGATCTCGACCGAACGCTGCTGGATTGCAACTCTGCGACCCTGTGGGTTCGCCGTCAGGTCCGGGAGGGACACCTCAGCAGGACAAAGGCCGCCAGTATGGGCCTCAAGATTGGGTTGTACCAGCTCGGGTTCGGGCACGTAGAGGATGCAGTGGTGGCGGCCATCCGGGACCTGCGAGGTCAGAACGAAGAAGAGATTCGCCAGCGAACAAACGCGTTCTGGACGGAGGAGGTCGCCCACAGGGTTCGCCCCGGTGCCCAAGCAGCGCTGGACGCACACCGAGCGCTCGGCGAGCCGCTTGTGCTGCTCACGGGAAGCTCCAACTACATGTCGGATTGTGTGCTGTCGGCGCTGGGTATGGACGATGCACTCTGCACGAGATTCGAGGTCGAAGATGGCCTGTTTACAGGTCAGGGTTCGCTCTGCTACGGCGATGCCAAGCGGGTTGCCGCAGAAGCATTTTTAGCTGACAAGGGCATTCCGCTTTCGGAGTGTGCGTTCTACACGGACAGCTACACCGACCTGCCAGTGCTGCTGGAGGTTGACCGGCCAGTCGCTGTACACCCAGACCCTCGGCTCAAGCGACATGCACAGCGAGAGGGCTGGCCTGTCCAAGACTGGGGCGTCTCCTCGCGGTCTTAGCGCTTGGCTACGCTGACGTTGAGGGCCTGAAGGGTGACCATCGTGGATGGACCCTGACACTTGAGGGCGAGCACAGCAGAACGCGGGTTCAGCCGCGTGCTCTCGCGAGCGCGGGGAAGACGTCCGGTGACGGACAGAACACGCTCGGGGGGAACCCGGTTGGGGTTCCATCTGGCCCGCAGAGCACTCGCTTGAGCACGAAGTCTCCGAGGAGCGGATTCTTTCTGAAGAGCTTGGACAGGCCCCGCTTGTCCTCCCACTTGATGAGTCCAAGGCTCCACAGTTGTGTGAGGTTGATGAGTGGATTGATGCCTGGGATGGGGTAGTCCGAGCCGTTGACCAGTCGGTGATGCAGATCGGTCCGCTCCATGAGGCCTGGTCCGGCATGAGACACACGGTTGAACAGCAGCACAGCGGAGATCTCACCATAGAGTTGGCCCTCATACCTCCGCTCTTCCATCATTCGAATGAAGAGGTCGAAAGCCCGCGCTCGAGGGTGATTGGGGGCGTCCAGATCGAGGGAATGACCGTGGCTCGCGCTGTGGGCCACCACGACCTTCACCCCCGCATCAAGGGCCGCCCGAAGTCTCAGTGGGTTTCCAAGCTCTTGGGTATCCGGCGAGGGGACCGCAGACTCCTCACCACCGTGGCTGATGAGCGTCAGGCCTCGCGCTGCCATCACCTCGTAGCTCGGTGTACACAGCGGGCTTGCAGGATCGATGTGCATTGCATTTGGGAGCCACTTGATGGCCACAGCCCCGCGATCGGCGACCTCGTTCAGGGCGTCGACAGCATCGGGTCGGTATGGGTGCACCGAGGCGCACGGCGCAAAGCGGTCAGATAGCTGAACGGCGTCGAACATGTGGTCATTCGGGACGCTGAAGACGGTGTGCTCGGGCTGCGGCACCCCGGCCTCGTTGTGTACCTGGTCGAACGCCATCAGCAGAGACGTGCCGCGGGTCGGCATGGCTTCTACGCGCCGCTTCAGGACGGCCATGTAGTCGGCATCGACGTTGTCCATATCGGTGATGCCGCTGGCTTTGATGTAGGCCCGAAAGCGAATCCAGTTTAGCGGATGGGCAAGGCCTGCAGTCATGTGAGGATGAACGGTGACCCCGGTGTCCCCGTGTCCCATCCCAACCACGTGATTGTGGACGTCCAGGTAGGCCTCTGGCTCAATACCCGTCATCGCGCGGGTCACCAATTCGTCCTCGGAAGTGCTTGCTCCATGAGCAGCAGATGGCAGGACCATACTCGTGCATGCGCTCGCGCACGCGGCGCTCAAGAAGTGCCGTCGTGTGATCACGTGGGGTGCTGAACTTTGCCCTCAACGGGTCCTGAGGGGAGCGTGATCTGAACGGTCTGACCGTCGGCCCATGCGGCCTTTCGGATCACCGCCAGTGCAATGGCGTGCTGACCGTTGTGTGTGGCCGACGTGATGGTGCCCACCTGCTTGTCATCGAGCTGCACCGCTGCTCCGGCGAGCATCGCGGGATCCGTATCCACCACGATGGTGTGGATCTTCTTGGTGATCTGACCCTTCACGTCCACCCGGTTGATGACTTCTTGTCCCAGGTAGCAGCCCTTGTTGAAGTTGCAGACCTCTTCGTTGATGCCGAGCTCATGGACCATGGACTTTTCTGTGCCGTCGACTGGCCAGCGCGCCCTGCCGCTCTCGATGCGGAGTTGCTCCAAGGCGAGGAAGCCGATGGAGGTTGCTCCAGCGCTCACCAGGGCGTCGTAGACGGACACGATGCTGTCACCGTCGGCGATGATGTCCACGCCGCCCAATCCACTGCGATCCTTGGAGGTGACGCGTACGCCGTCTTCTGTGCTCAGGTGGTGTCCCTGGACTGGCTGAGGAAGACCTGCGGCAGCCAAGATCTCTGCGGTAGCTGGACCTTGCAGACTCAAGACCCAGGGCGATGTGTCGAAGACGTCCAACTCGACATCATCGAAGACGATGTACATCCCGTACCGGTTTTCAAACCACTCTGCGCTGACCCCTTCGAGCACCCCCTCAAACGTGTCATCGGCGGTACACAGCACGTCCAGCAGGCCTTGTACGCGACCTCGGTCATCGCACATGGCGCTGCGCACACACTCACCAGGCTGCAGATCACGAATGTTGTTCGTGAACATCCCGTTCGTGAAGCGTCGGGCATCAGGCCCACTCAGGCGAACGGTCTGAACATGGCCCAGGTCGACGAGACCCGCACCGGCGCGTACCCGCTCGACCTCCTCTGCAGTCTCGGTCATGACGAGTGGAATTTCGATTCCGTCCACGGGCCCCGAGAGGGACGCTGTGGTGTTGGTGTTCAGAGGAGAGGACATCAGTCGTACTCGTGTGTGGTGGGTTGGGACCGGTCGATGATCACGGTGGCGCTGTCCGCCTCCGCGTCGATCAAGTCGGCGGTGGAGAGAAACGGTCGCTCTGGCACCGGGGCCGCGATCCGCTCCGTGGCGTCCTCGGGCTCGAGGCCTGCCCCTGCAACAGTCTTGCGAGTGGGCTCGTCGACCGGGGTCAGGGTGATCCGTGGCTTCGGAGGCGGACCCCGCTCGGTGGGAGGCTCTGGGTCATCGATCAGGTGCGCGGAGACCTCGGCTGCGTGTTCGGGTTCCGGTGCGGGTCGCGAGGGACGAACCACAGGCGGTGGGGGGCTGTGCGCATCCTTGGTCGCATTCACCACATCCACAGTCATTGGCGGCGGCTCTGGCGGTGGGAGCGCGCTTCTGTTCTGTTGACGTGTTCTGATGGCGATGAACGCGCCCCCGACCAGGACCACCACCAAGAAGGTGCCCAAGAAGGCCAGGCCCATCACCATCAGGTGGGTGTCAGTCAGCTGCTCCACGCGTGCTCCGGTTCGCTACTCTACCGCACTTAGGCTCACGGCCCACACGCCGCCACCACCCCAGTCCGCAACGAGAAGCGGATCTGTCCCCGTCATGCGACCAGGCCGTCTGACATCTGGCAGGTCAAGCCGCCGATCGGTCCCCACGGCGAAGACGCCCCAGTCGGGATTTGTGGCCCAGAGTGTATCGCCCACAACATGCAGTCCGTTGACGGGTCTGGCATCGATGATCTCGGGCGTGCCTTCAGGCCAAGTAATGCGGACAACACCGCCCTCTCCTCCAGCGTAAACGTGGGTCGCGTCGGCAGTCACTGTGCTCGGTCCCTCGAGTGGAACACCCAATTGTTCCACGGACTCGCCGTCGTCCCGCACCACGAAGAGGGTCCCGAGGGTGGTGTCAGCGAGCACCCAAGCTCCGTCGGGTGCTTGGCACAGATCTCTCGGTTCGCGGAAGATGGTGCTGCCTGCAGCATCTGCCAGAACAGTCCCCGTCCGGCCCTCGAGCTCCATGAGTGCTCCAGACTGGCGGTGGTTGGAGACGCTGTAGTAGATCGTGTCATCGGCCCAGACAATGCCGAACACGGCGCCGAGATTGTCGGTATGGGTCTCTACCCAGTCCGACTCAGGATCCCAGACATCGATGGCATGCTCTGCAACGCTGGCGAAGATCCGACCGTCGGGAGCAGAGGTGAGGTCAAATGGACCGCCGACCACCTCGAAGAGCGGTGACGCCTCGACTTCCTCGGGCGGTGGCGCGTCCGGACTCGGTCCGCCTGCGTCTGACCCAGCGGGTGCGTCGCCAGTGTCTTCAGATTTATCGGTTGGTCCGCAGCCATGGGCAATCGGGACGGCGAGCGATAGCAGCACACAGCATCTCATGGCTTCATCCTGCCATGAAGGGAGGCGATGTGCCGACGATGAACGACATGATGGTCTGGCTCGACCCGAGTCAGTGGGGCTTTGGCTGGGTTGACCCAAGGACGGCCTGTGTTGTCGTCGGCGTCCTGTTGCTCTTTGCGGGCAGTCGCCTGTACCGCCTGATGTTGGTTGGCCCTGGCTTTGTGGGTGGCGTGTTGCTTGCCCATCATTACGCGCCTGCCGGCACAGATTTGATGAAGATGGGCATCATTCTCGTCGCGGGACTTCTTGGTGCTCTCGTCCTGCATTTGATGGAACAGACCGCCCAGCGTATCGTCGGTGTGGCGCTTGCTGTCGGGGTGTCGACGGCGCTCGCACCCGAGATTTTTGGCGGCAAGCCACCGTGGTATCTGCACTACGTTGTTGGTGCAGTCGGTGCGGTGGGATTCCCGATCGTCTACGAGCGAGTCCTGCCGCTGCTGACGGCGCTACTCGGCTCGCTCGCTCTGGCATGGTCGATTGGTCGAGAACATGACATCTGGATGATCGGCATCTTTACGTTCTTAGGGACGGCCGTTCAGGTCATGATTGCAGGTCGTCGCTAATCGCTCGTTGTTGAGCCCTCAGGCGCCGGATTTTCGCCCTCGATTGTGGCGTCTTGCTCGCCCTCGACCTTGGGTGGGGGAAGGGTCCCTCCGTGGCGGCGCATACGCTTCATGTAGCGCTTATCCCAGCGCTTTGGACGGCGACTGAGTTCCACCCATTTGTCCACTGGTGGGGCAGTGATGCCGTCACCCTCCAGGAATGGGAGCAACTCTTGACCTAGGGCGGCGACAACCTCAGGATGGTCTTCGGCCCGATCGATGCGGTTGTTGGGGTCGGCTTCACGATCGTACAGGTCCACCCGGATGCCGCGCTTCATCGAGTGCCAGATGAGCTTCCAGCGTCCCCGTTGAACGGCTCGATCCTTGCCCGCGATGAGGTGGGGCAGGAACTTCGTGCGGATGTGAACTTGGTCGGCTTCGGCATCGAAGCGGTAGCGCTTGCTCACCTTCTTGAAGGGATAGCGCTTGTGCCCCGGTACCCAGTATCGAGGTTCACTCAGGCCGGTCTCCATGTACACCAAGCGCTCGGCTTCGTCGTTGTCCTCTTCTGCGAGCGGCATGACGGTTCGCCCATCCATCTCGCCTGGCCAGCTCAGATCGAAGAGGTCTGCCACAGTCGGGGCGAAGTCGGTCAGCCGGATCTGGTCAGAGATCTGCTTGCCTGCGTGGCTACCGTCTGGGAAGCGGATGGCGAAGACGACGTTTGACGATCCTTCCCCGTACATGTGGAAGCCGTGGTTTGGCCCCCGCCACTTGTAGGGCAGGTCAGTGTCCCAGATTTCCTCGCCGTGATCGCTGAAGAGGACCACGATGGTGTTGTCGATGAGCCCGCTCTCTCGCAGCTCACCCATGATCTCACCCACCAAGTCGTCGGCCATCAGGATGCCGGCGTCGTAGATCCGCAGATCTTGATCCGCGATCCGCTTTGCCCGTTCACCCTTCGCACCCTCGATTTCGTTGACAACCAGAGAGGACCCTGTCGCCGAGTAGCGGAATCGATTGCGACCCTTGTAGCCCTTCTGCCCGAACATGCTGTGCCAGGGATAGACCCGATCACCAGGGACATGCAGCACACATGAGTGCATGGCGTAGAAGAACTTCTCATTCTTCGAGATCTCTGCGAGCCCATCGACGGCCCACTGGACGAAGTCGTGAGGTCGGTATGACGCCCCGAAGGCTTGGTTGTAAGCCTGAACGGGTAAGAACATGAAGCCTACACGGTTGTTGAGGAGGCCGTGGAACGCCCTGAAGCGTGGCTCGTTTACGCTGATGGCGAAGTTTTGTAGTCCGACCACTGGTTGGCGGATCATCTCAAAGCCAGTACCGGGCACCATGTACGAGAATCGACTGTCGTCCGTGGCAAAGCCCGTGGCGAAGCCCGCATCGCCCATGACCTGGGCCAGCAAGGGCACCTCGGGGACCAGCCGATCCGCGGTGGGCAGGTTGTCCCGAATCCCGTGTCGTGTGGGCCATGTACCAGACATGGTGGTCGTCCAGGCCGGATAGGTCCTAGAGAGCTGAGAGAAGGCTTGGGTGTACACCAGACTCTCAGAGAGGAACTGATCGATGTTGGGGCTGGTCTCGCGCTCGTTCCCGAAGTGTCCGAGTCGGTCAGCCCTCAGTGCATCCACACCGATCAGGACGAGGTTCATCTCCTCGTTGTCCTGCGCTGTGTCGGCGTCGATTGGGGCGGTGGACCAGGCGAAGAGTGCAGCGAGACCGGAGGCGATGGCGAGTCTCTTTCCAAACGTGGTCTTGCTCAGCCGACCCCAGCGCATCCAACCCGTGAGGAGGATGACGAGGGCAAACAGACCCCATGCGCCATCGACCCAGATCGGCTCGGCCAACTCCACCCACTGCTGCCGGAAGGGGTAGCCTGCAAACAGGGCAGGGAATGTGATCATCTGCCGCGCGAGTCCAAGGAGTGTCCCGACACCGAGCAGATACAGGACGGACTTCAGCCAAGGCTTGGTGGCTTGAGGGTGCTTGTTCAGCAACCGCATGATGCAGTGCAGAAGCAGGCCCATCATCAGACCCATGAACAGGTATGCCGCCGCCGCACCGCCCACGAAGCTGAGGACCGCTCCCTCGACGGCCTCCATGGTGCTCGCATCGGTCTTGATGCGACCGGTCGCGCGCTTGAGCTGGTAGTAGCTGTCCACCGCATCCCAGACGAAGAGTCCGGAGAACCAGAGCACACCAGCGATGACGTCGCGAGAAAAGGGGTGACGGGATGGGTTTTGCATCATTGTAGGGGCGTACGAGTGGGGCCGGGAGGGGTATCACGCCAGCAGTGGTCTGGCTTAGCGACGCAGAGAAACCAGATCAGTACTTCTCGATGGCTGATCTCTCCGCTATTGTAGGTATAAGGGGGCGCGTCGTGCGGGTCATTCTCATCAATCCACCCATCGATTGTGTACTGGAAAACGGCAATGCCTCCCCAGTGACGTCGTATCTGTTCTACAACTCGGCACCGCTCGGGCTGCTGTACATCGCGTCCACGCTCGAGGCTGCTGGTCATGCAGTGGCAGCCATCGATGGCGCCGCTGAACAGCTGAATGTGGCGAAGGTCGTTCAGCGTGTGGTGGACTTCAAGCCGGATGTGATCGGCATCGGGTCGTTCACGGTGAGCTTTGAGACGACCCGTCGACTCGCAGAGAAGCTCAAGTCGGTGCTACCCAATGTGCCGATTGTGCTGGGCAGCTACCACGTCACCCTCGTTCCCGAGGATGCGATGGCCGACGACCACTTTGACGTCGGTGTCCTCGGAGAAGGGGAGCACACCATGCTCGAGCTTGTGGAGCACTACGAGCACGGCGGTGATCTGAGCCAGATTGCAGGCATCTGCTACCGGGAAGCAGACGGAGAGCTGCACTTCACGCCCAAGCGCAAGAAGTTTAAGGACCTAGACCAGCTCCCGTTCCCTGCCCGCCACTTGCTGCCGCCGAACATCTACCGGCCTGTCCCGGTCGATGAGCATGCCTTTCCTAAGTTCTCGATGGTGACGAGTCGTGGGTGTCCCCACGCGTGTGCGTTCTGCCAGAAGTCCCGCTCGGGCTATCGCAGCCACAGTCCAGAGTTCATCGTGGACGAGATTGAGCACCTGGTGCGAGACTTCGGTGTGCGAGACATTGCCTTTGTGGACTCGCTGTTTTGTGCGAATAAGCGCCGGGTACACGCCATCTGTGACGAGATCCTGCGCCGTGGCGTGAAGGTGTCCTGGACGTGCTCGAGCCGAGTTGAGGTTGTCGACAAGCCCCTGCTGGAGAAGATGAAGGCGGCCGGCTGTTGGCGGACACGGTTCGGGGTGGAGTCAGGCTCAGACCGGGTCCTGGATTTTATCTCCAAGGGCATCACCAAGGAGAAAATCCGGAACGCCATCACATGGGCTGACGAGGTGGGCTTGCGCCCCAAGGCCTTCTTCATGGTGGGCCATATGCCGGACTCAAGGGAGTCGATCCTGGAGACCATTGAGTTCGCCAAGTCCATCCCGCTTCACGATGTCACGGTCCAAATCAACACCATTCTGCCCCAGACTCCGCAAGAAGAGACCTGGATTCGCGAGGGTGAAAAATGGGGCCGAGTCGTGAACCCCAGCACAGACGAGAAGTCGTTCTGGGAGCCGACGTTTGTACCGTGGGGGATGGAACCGATGGAGATCATCGAGTTGCACCGCCGCTTCTATCGGGAGTTCTACTTCCGGCCGATTACTCTGGCGCGGCACGCTGAGAACATGAAGAGCTGGGCGGATGTTCGCAAGTACCTTGCTGCGTCAAACCTCTTCACATTCTTGTTCTTCAACAAGGAACAGCCAGCGCTCGAGAAGCTCAGGCAGATGTTTGGTTCAGGCGGTGTGGACGCAGCGGCCGCCAAGTAGCGGTCTGATCATGCTCCTTGCCGTCTTGGCAGGGTGCGGTGACCAGTCGAGGGAGCTCGAAGAGGCATCCTGGGCGGAGCTGCACGATGGCGATCCTGCGGCAGCAGCCGAGGAACTCGCGGCGATGGACGCGGTTGGACGGATAGAAGTGGTGTCCAAGCTCGTCGATGCCGATCCGGAGGGCGCTGCTCCATATTGTTCGCTGCTGCCCCACAGCATCAGCCGTGCCCGATGTGAGGTGGCGGGGGCGTCTGAACACCTCTGGGCACCCCCCAAGGACTTGGAGGCTGTGACCAGAGCAGGGCGTGGCCTCGGGCGCTCTGAACTCACTGCCAGTGCCGTACCGATGTCTGACTGGGCACAGGTCAAGATGCCTCCACCCTCAGGCGTGGCTGACCCACAGGCACAGGCCTGGAGCCAGGCTCGAGTGATGGCGGAGACCGGGACCATCGAGGATGTCGCCCAAGCTTGCGCGCAGCTGCGCGGCGGAGAGCGTTGGCGACACGATTGCTTCATGCAGGCTGCCCAATTGCGCCTCAAGCGTCTGGGCAGGGCGGGGGTCGGCGAATCATTCGCTCTCTGCGGCGCAGCCGGTGTGTTTCGAGGGGCTTGCGTCACCCGACTCATCGATGGTCTCGCAGCGGCAAGTCCACCTGCAGACGTGGGTGACCCCTTGACCTGGGCGCCGGTGTTGATGCGTGCCCATGACCTGCGTGCACTCTCTGATGACGCTGAGCTTCACGGCGAGTTGCTGGACCGATTCTGGTCGAGGGTGGCGTTGCACAGTGTGTACGCTGCGCGCGGCATGAGTGGCGATGCCATGGACGTCATCCCGCGTGCAGCGCACCCTCATCTTCGTGCTGCCCTGGCGCACCGGGTGGTTGGATCAGCAGACCAGGAATTGTCCGGTCGCGATGCTGGGCGACTGATCGAAACGGTCCTCGATAGGCGCATCGGTGGCGACGGCGGTGAAGTCAGCGGTCTGGCGCTACCCGAGGTGACGGACCTCTGGCCATCGGACGGACACGGGGAGTCTCACATTGCAGCGGTCAGCTACATGGGCGTGTCCAGGCGAACGGTAGCAAATGACCCTGAGACAGACCTCGTCCTGAGTGTGCTCGAGGCTGCGGCGAGGAGTGCTCCACCCAAGATGGCGCTGATTCGTTCCGCGGAGCAGCATGCCGATCAGCGGGTTCGTTGGACCGCGGCTAGGCTGATTGAGCAGCTTGGCGCGAGAGCGCTTGCGGTCGAATCTCCTCCTCGATCTCGAGTGTCCGCCGAGCCGAACTGAGATTGGTGATCGCATCCAGTGAGGAGGTTCCGAGCGCGTCGCCCATCCCACGGAAGAATCCACGAAGCGGGCGACCAGGACCGACTTCGATGATTCGCTGCGGCTTGAGGGCGCACAGCGTCTTCATGTTGTCGACCCATCGAACCGTTCCAGAGATCTGACGGGTGAGTCTATCGATCAGCCCCTCAAGATCACCGTCGTGCATTTTACCCGTGGTGTTTGAGGCGACGATGCGGCTGTTGCTGGCGTTCCAGTGGGTCGCGGCGTCATACAGCAGAGAGCGGAATCCAGGCTCTATCTCGGCCATCATTCGCGAATGGAAGGGGGCGCTCACGGTCAGCATGCGAATCTTGGCACGCATACCTTCCGACTGGTCTTGGTAGCGCTCAGTCGCGGTGTGTACCGCTCCAGCCTCACCACTGATGACCACCTGATTTGGTGCATTGTGGTTGGCAATGTCCACCTGTAGTCCATCCAAGCACTGGCTGAGCAGCGCCATCGGGAGGTCGGGCTGGATCACTGCGGCCATCGCACCAATGCCTGCAGGAACGGCTTCCTGCATTCGACGTCCGCGCTCACGGACGATCCGTACAGCCTGACTGAGGGGAATCACCCCGGCAGCGACCAAAGCCGTGTACTCCCCCAGGCTATGACCAGCGAATCCAGTCCCCTCGAGACCATAGGTGTCTGTGAGGACAGTCCACATGGCGATCTCTGCGGTGACAATGGCGGGCTGCGTGTACTCGGTCAGGTTCAGCCGATCATCATCCTCGAAGCACAGCCGTGCCATGTCCAGGTTCAGCGCATCAGACGCTTCCTCAAAGACCCGTTGTGCCACGGGATAGGCGTCGACAAAGTCTTTCGCCATCCCATTCTTCTGGGACCCCTGGCCTGGAAATACGATGACGGTGGACATGTGGCTCCTTGTTGGCGCGCGCAGTATCATTAGCCCCAACCCTTGCAAGGGGAAGGGTAGCCGTTAACAATGCTCCCTTTTCGACACATTTGGTCACAGGAGTCGATCGTGAGTGTGAACCCGAGCACCCGTCTGTACGAAGCCATTCAAGGTGCCTCTTCAGTGTTGTTCACCGGCCCCTTGGATCCAGACGGAGACTCCTTGGGTGCATGCCTTGCCCTGGCTCGTGCTGCCGCAGGATTTAGTCAGGCCACCTTGCATGTCGCAGGCGAGGCAAACTACCGGTACGACTGGATGCCTGACTCGGACACCTTGCTCGATGATGGAGCACTCCTGGAACACTACGATCTCGTGGTCGTGATGGATGGTGACCGCAAGCGACTCACCCGCCGGGTCACGGACTTGTTCGCTCAGGCCAAGGTCACTGCACTGGTCGATCATCACCGCTCCTCCAGCCCCGATGGCTACGATGTGGTGCTCCTTGATCCGGATTCCCCGAGCACCTGTGAGATGGTTGCCTCCATGCTCGCTTCTTGGGACGTCGATCTGGACACGGCCATGGCGACGCATCTGTACACCGGCATCATCTTTGACACCGGTGGTTTCAAGCACGAGAACACCATGTCAGACACCCATGCGCTGGCTGCCAAACTCCTCGACCTGGGGGTACAGCCTGCACCAGTACACGCCAAGGTGCTGCATGAGCGAACTCAAGGTGGACTTCGCCTGTTGGGTGAAGTCTTGGGCGCGGCCCGCTTCTATGCGGAAGGCGCGGTTGTCGTCGGCATCGTCACAGAAGAAGCCGTCCGTCGGCTTGGCATACAGTCTGGCGACAGCGAAGGCATTGTTGATGCACTCCTGAACACAGCAGGCGTAGAGGTTGCAGTTCTCGTCAAAGAGTCGGGCGACAACGCCTGCCGGATGAGCTTGCGGAGCAAGACACGGGTCAACGTGGCTGAGATCGCACGCAGCCTTCACGAGGGTGGTGGTGGTCACGTCAGGGCTGCTGGATGTCGGGTGCCGACGAGCCTGGACGCGCTCATGACGCGTCTGCCCGGTGTCCTTGAGGCGGCGGTTTAGCTCAGTCTCGTCCGTCGACTCTGACCTCTTTTGGTCCCACTGCGATGTCGTAGGTGTCCCCAGGATAGTGCTCTGCCGCATCGTCTGTGATTGAGCTCACATCGATGGTGAGGGTCTCCGTGACCCATAGATCGCATGCGTCATCTTTGGCGTTGTGGCTGAGGTTGAGTGTGGCCTTGGGGGGTAGACTGCGGAGCCACGAGCCGGACCAGCAAGCGCCCCACTCGTGGGTTTCGCACCCACCCGAATACTCGACGGTGACGGATAATAGGTCGCCTGCAATGCTCAGTGAGATGACATCGAAGGGATCGTCGTGGGCAGGGCTGCAGATGTCAGTCCAGGCATCAACCTCATCGTCCGCGTCGGCGTCCGCGTCGGCATCTGCGTCCGCGTCGGCATCCGCGTCTGCGTCTGCGTCCGCGTCGGCATCTGCATCTGCGTCGGCATCTGCGTCGGCATCTGCATCTGAGTCGGTATCTTCGTCTCCACCGTCCACGCAGTCGATCAGATTGAGGATGTGTGTCTCCGTCTCGCAGGCATCCAGCACAATGTCGATGTCCTCCGAGAAGCACCCGTACTTCGATGCAGAGATGCTGTAGGTTCCAAATGGAAGCCGCGTTGAGAACTGACCGTTGCCGTCAGCGAGAATCTCGATGCTGCTGCTGCTCGTGTTGGCCGGCGTGGCCACTATCTTGGAACCACCAGCGGGTGTGGGGTCCGCATCGCTCCACTGGAAGTCGTTCATGACCTGTCCGTTCAGTGTACCCAGGTCAGACTCGCAGTCGTCGGGTCCTCCGTCGGCGTCGGCGTCGGTGTCTGTGTCGGAATTGTCCTTCGGATCATCAGGATAGACGACGCGATCCGCACATCCGGCGCACACGACCAGGGCCAGAGAGATCAACCAGTGCATTATTCCTCCATCCCATAGAGCATGGGATCAATTCACGGCTTCATCAAGCCCTTAGAAATTCACCACTTCAGTATCGTCGGTTCTCAGCCTCCCTGGAAGGACCACCGCTGCACCGTCTGGGCCATACAGACTCACGTATGCTTTGTAGTTGCTGACGACTTTCTTCACGTAGTCTCGGGGTTCGCGCCGCGGAATCATTTCAACGAATGCGTCGAGCTCGAGCCGTCCGAGTGTCGAGCGGTGGGCGCGACTCATGTGGTGGGGCCCACCGTTGTAGCTGGCGACCGCCATGGGGAAGTGTCCGTTGAAGCGGTCGTCCAAGAGGCGGAGGTAGTAGACCGAGTACCTGAGGTTGATGCTGGGGTTGTAGAGCGTCTGAGGTGAGAAGAGGGGTTCGTCCAGGAGGGCGGAGACCTTTGCGCCTGTACCCTTGATGAACTGCATGAGACCGATGGCCCCGGTGTGACTCAGTGCGTCCGGGTTGTAGATGGACTCCTGGCGCATGATCGACAGCACGAGAAACGGGTCCATGTCCCAGCGCTGGCAGTGTGGCCACAGCTCTCGTGCGTGGGCGACTGGGAGCGCGAGCTTTTTCCACGCATCCGGGTCGACCTGTGGTGTCTTGGCGCCGGAGAGTCGCTTGGCGATGTGGTGGTGGTCCCGTGCTGCGAGGCTGGCGAGTGTCCATGTTCGCTCTGAGATCCCGAGGGCAGCCAAGGCGTCTCGCTCTGCAGCAGAGCCTTTCTTCCGTATGCGTCGAACCTCCGAGTAGGCTGCACGAAAGATGGGTCCGACCTCGTCGTAGAGTCCGGCCTGCGCGAGGTGAGCGGCATCTACGAGGTCTGGCCACCGCTCACCGCCCTTCTTTCCCAAGGTCACCAGCGCCCGCAGCGACGCCTCTGGGTCGTAGTGGGCGGACGTCTCAAAACCATGGGGAATGTTCAGGTCGACCGTCGGCAGGACACCTGGCTCGGGGGCAGTGTAGGCCTCGGATGTGTTGGAGTAGGGCCACGTCAGGTTGCCCCAAGCGATATCCGCGGCTTCCGGTTCCTGCAGGGGTGTCGACGCATCGCTCCATCCCACCTGTACCCCTGGCTTCGACTCGATGGGCTTGAGGTCGGGAAGGGACACCACAGGCTGTCCATCCCAACGTCCATCACGAACAACCCAGCCCTCGCCCTTGGGCTGGGGTGGCTGGAGCAGAAGCTGGTACCACCCGGCCTTGGTGTTGGATGCGATCCGTGTCCGGTCCGACATGGTGTTTGTTTTTCCGGCGGCTTCTCTCGCACGAATCCGCCAGTAGCGGGCCGCCATTTCGTCTCGTCCACCCCAGTTGATGAGGGTGGTAAAGCCAGCGTCTGCCCGCTCGTGGTCGCCTGCAAGGTGGGCGGTGAGTGAGCGATAGAAGAGGGCCATTCTCTTGGGCCCATGTCGGGCCTTGAGGGCGCCGTCCCAGGCCTCAGTGGCGGCCTCCCAGTCTCCCGACAGCATGATGGCGTGTGCCACTTCGTCTCTTTGTCCACGCCAGGGCCACTGCTTGCCGTGTTGCTCGAGTCCGATTTGGCCCCATTTGGCGGCCTTGTCCCAGCGCCCGGCTTTTCGCCAGCCCTCGAAGATGCTCCAGGCTCGCCGTCCCGTCGCGCCACCGGGTGCGCGATACTCCGCAACCGCCTTGAGTGTGCCAGGGATTGGGTGGCGCGTACTCCGTGCGAAGCTCGCTGTGCTCCGCTCTACCCAGGCTGAAACCTCAGCGCTGTTCTCCCCTTGGGCCTTGATCTCGTGGAAGAGGGACCAGGCCTCGTCCACCCAGCCTGAGCGCCGCAAAGATTCGGCCAGCAGCATCTGACTCTGGATGTCATCAGGGACCACAGCGCCCTCATGTCCGTCCTCAGCCAACGACTCCAGGGCTCGCCTGGCCCCAGCACCCGTGGCTGCAAAGCGGTGACGCAGTGCGAGATTCTGGAGCAGGGGGATGGCCCGTTCAGGGCGGTGCTTGGCTGTACCCAGGGCGAGTCGCAGACTCATCTCCTCTTCCCGAAGATGTGGCTTGTGCTCAGGCTTCTCGAGGTAGTCCTTGTAGGCCTTCTCAGCCTCTCGGAGCCGGCCTTGTTCAGCCTTGGCGTCGCCGATGAGAACCATGCACTCACTGACTCGTCGGCCATCTTTGTATTGGTCGATGTAGTCCAGGCACTCGCGTATGGTGGCGTGAGGGCGTCCCCGCTTGAGATCCGCGACGGCCTCGTACCAGGCAGCCACCTTTGCGTCTCCGCCCTCGCCGCGCCGCACCTGGTAGAACACCGCGCTGGCCCGGTTGTAGAGCCCCAGCTCCATGTAGATTCGTCCGAGGAGCAAGCGAGTCGCGCTTCGGACCCGCCAGCTGTCGCGATCTGCGAGGAATGGCTCGAGGACCGCTCGGGCGCCGGCGTAGTCTGCTTGGTGATAGCGCCGTCGGGCCTCAGCAAGGGGGTCGTCAGGAAGCGGTGCGACAGTGCCTGGTGGGATCGACGGGGTCACCGGCAATGTGGTCGGGGCACCGTGGCAGACGGCCACAATCCAGGCGAGAAGGAGCATGATGGCAGTGTAGATTAGGTGGTCAGACGACCACAGTCCAGACGGCCATATAGTGGAGTGCTGCACCGAGTACCACCGTCACGTGGAAGTACTCGTGGTAGCCCCATGTGTTGGGCCAAGTGTTGGGAGTCTGTTTGGTGTAGATCACAGCGCCGACGGTGTAGCTCACGCCACCTGCGACCAGCAGGCCGACCGCCTGTGCGCCCAGCTCCGTCACCCACATGCCCATGAGCGGAACCGCCATCCAGCCCATGAGCACGTAGATGCCAGCTTTTATCCAGCGCCTGACATTCGGAAGGAAGAGGGTCCGGGCAATGCCGGCAAGCGTCATGATCCAGACCAGGGGTAGGAACCAGTCGTAGATGTCCCCCTGACTGGCGAGCAGGAACGGGGTGTAGGTTCCGCCCAGGAATACAAAGATCATGCAGTGGTCGATCAATCGGAGGACGGCGCGAGTGTTCTCGCTCCACTGGGGTGTGTGGTAGGTCCCGCTCGTAGAGAAGAGGAAGATCATCGACACGCCGAAGGTGAGGGCTCCCCATCTGAGCGGACCGGGTTGGGTCGCGCTGACCAGGATCCAGACCGCGGGAATCGATGCCACGGCTGATGCCGCATGAACCCATCCGCGAGTCTTTGGTTTGACCGGATCTTCTGCAGAGGAAGGAGCGACCTCAGTCATCCGGTGTGAAGCTCAAGCACACAGAGTTGATGCAATAGCGTAGACCTGTCGGTGGTGGGCCGTCCGGAAACACATGGCCCAGGTGCGCATCGCAGCGTGTGCATCGCACCTCTACACGAACCATCCCGTGGCTTCGATCGGTGACCTCCACCATGTTGGCGCCCTCGAGTGGCTCAAAGAAGCTCGGCCAGCCACAGCCCGACTCAAACTTGCTGTCTGACTTGAACAAGGGCAGGCCACAGCAGACGCACCCGAAGGTGCCGATCCCTTTCTCGTTGAGGAGTGCACCGCTGAAAGGAGGCTCAGTCCCCGCTTGTCTGGTCACGTGGTAGGCCTCTGGGCTCAGTTGCTCACGCCACTCTTCCTCGCTCTTCTCGACCTTGTCCATGCTGGCCAGCCCCCTTCTCTTTCACCATACACAAAGCGACGAGCACTGGTGCATCAGAGCGCCTTTCGTGGGGGCATTACGCTGCCCGCCACCACCATGCCCATGACCAGTGAGATCGCCACCAGCGTGAGCTGTCCTGCAGTGACAGTGGCTTGGTCGGTTTGGCCTGACATGACGGCCTGAATGCTTAGAAAACTCAGCGAACCAGGCACCAAGAACAGCAGGCCAGGCATACGAATGATGGCTGCAGGGAGGTCTTTTACTCGTGCATAGATGTTCGAGGTCACCCCAAGCGTGAGCCCGCCGATGAAGACAGCAAGCTCGGCGTTCATGACGGTGGAGGCCAGTTGGAGGGCACCATATGTGACGCCACTGGTCAGTATGATCCAACCCCATTGCCGCACGGGTGCCCTGAAGAGCACATTGATCGTCATGACCGCGACCGGAAGGACGAGCCATGCAGCCCATGTGGGCGCGGGTGTGCTCGACATCAGGGTGTTGAGGTCCACCAAGCTCCCGCCCACAGTCCGCCCCATGAGAACGCCGAAGCTGAGACTGAGGGCCGTGATGAGTGCAGCGCCGAGTCGTGACACACCTGCAGTGATGTTGTGGGTCACGAGTTCGGAGACACCCAGCGTGAGTGTGAAGCCTGGAACCAGCACGATGACACCGCTGAGGGTTACGGCGTCCAGGTTGACTGCAGGCAGGAGCGGCGCCAGCACTGCCACAGTGAGCGCAGCAGAGAATCCACCGAGTGGGACGAGCAGTCGTGCAGGTGCGAGGAGGGACACCAGGGCCACAGCGGTACCCGCCGTCAGGCCGAGGACCATGTCAGTGAAGCTCCCTCCAAACATGGGCGTGGCACAGGCGGATGTGAGCCCGTAGGCGATGAAGTCGTGTGTCTTCCCGAAGCGGGGAGGAGCAGCGATGATCCGGTCAAGCGCCACGAGGCCCTCGGATGGAGTCATTGATCCACTCGCGACCTGGTTGAAGAGCTGGTCGAGCTGCCTGAGCCTGGTGAGGTCGATTTCGTTTTTGTGGATTCGCTCGATCCGGATGTCGTGTCGGTCGGTGCTTCGGATGTCCATCAGTAGAACAGAGGGTGTGGCACTGAATACACCTTCAATGCCGAGGTCCCGTGTGAGCAGGCACAGCACGTCTTCGACGCGATGAGCAGGTGCACCATAGCGGGACAGTGCCTGCCCGAGGCGGGCTGTGAAGTCCAGGGTCTCTTGAATGTTGGCCATGGGACACCTCAAGCGCGCCGCCGGCTAACCCAGGTGACTAGCCTTGGTCCAGGACAGTCTCGTAGGCTTCACGCAACTCGACCGTTCGGGTCTGCGCGAGGTTTTGAATTTCTGGATCCATTCGCGCAACCTTGTCTGGATGAAGCCCGGCCAGCTTGGTTCGGTATGCCTTCTTGATGTCCGCACGTGTGGCATCCCGGTCAATGCCGAGCATTTCCCAAGGGTCCTCAATCTTTGATGCCAACTCAAGTTTTGTCTCGACCTCAGGCCATCGGTTCTCCGGGATACCCATGAAGATCGCAACGTCCTTGATTTGTCGTTTCGCCCGGCGACTCGGAGCCCCCTCACACCGGGCGACTTGAACCAGGAGTGCCAGCAGGTCCAGTGGCGCGAGGGCGGGCATTCGACGCTTCACCGCCTGCGCGTGCGGGTGGCAGTCGTCCTCCACAGGGGCCACCATCAGCCCCTTAAGGGCCGAACGCTGGGATCTTGGGATGTCGAAATTCTCGATGAAGAAGCGCTGAATTATCTTCGACCCGCGCTCGCTTGGCTTGCCGTCTGCGTGCAATATCGCCATGCACAGGGCCATGAGTGGTCGCAGAAAGTCCAGCCTCGACCACTTCGACGGATTCGGGAGGATGAAATCGAATGTCTGGTGTCCCATGGTGGTGGGTTGGTCTGCACCTGGCGACAGCATGATGACGGTGCTCTTCAGCGTGTAGGTTCCGGGGCGTCGATATTTCAGCGCAGAGAAGGGGACATAAAACTCGGCGGTTCCGCGCTCGATGGCTCGGTGGGCGACAAATTGTCCACGGTCTGCGAAGGCGTCAATGGCCCGAACGGTGCGGCCGCGGCTGTCCATCAATACGTTCACAGTCACCGCGCCGCTGGGGACATCTCGCTTGAAGAAGAGCTGAACGAAGCGTCCAAAGTCGTCGTCGATCAGGCGGATGTCGATGTCGAGCTCGGGCACTCCCTGCTCAGGTTGATCGTTGGTCGCACCGTCAGCGATGGCGCCGAGGGCCAGTCCGAGAATCGCGCCGACGGGACCTGCAATGGCCCAGCCCACTGCGCCCCCGATGACCTTTCCCCACCATCGCATCGTTTGTTCTCCAATCGGTTTGTTCCGTCCTCAGTACATCGGATCTCAGTCAGGTTGCCCTGAGCCGATCATGTCCTGGGTACGAATCCGCGACCGATGAGTACACCGGCGATCGGATGCTCTGTGTGGAGCACATTGAGCCGCTTGAGCAGGTCCTCGATGGCGGTGACTTCAGCGCGACCGCAGTCAAGGTCGTAGCGAACCGTAGTCGGACCAAGCTGCAAGGGGTCCGTGATGCTGTGGAATCGACCACGGTCGGGCGCGCCATATTGTCCGTCGAAGCCCGCAGTATACCAGTCACCGATCGTCGGGTCTGCCGCTTCGATGGGATCGCCGGACTCGAATGTGATGGTGATGTTGAGCAGGTTCCACGGCATTTGAGAGCTGCCATAGGCTGGGAAGTCTTGATCGGGCCACTCAAACACAATCGGCGCCTGGGCGATGACCTCGTGGCCCGCCACTGCGACCACCATGGGTTGGTCTCCGACGAGGGCGGCCTGACCCGTTGACGGGTCCACCAGGTCCACCCTTGTGCCAGCGTAGGGGCGTGCACCATCGGCAATGACGGGAACCATCTGGCCGTCCTCATCACGTCTCATTCTTGCCGCCTCTGCAATCCACCCCTCTGCGGCTTGTTGGTCTGCGTGGTGTGTGAAGAACGCATCGTAGCTACCGCGGTGGGCGTCGGCGAAGTTGCTGGGATGGAGGTCGTCGCTCAGGAATGCCCGTACGCCAGCAATGAGCTTCTCGGATGCCGCGATGAAGCGCGGATCGTCGGCGCCGGAGTCCACGACGGCTTGCAGGGTGGCCAGTCCCTCTTCGAGCTGGCCCCAGGCCAAGAGCAGGTGGCCTTTACCTTGGGACGCCAGAGGATGTCCTGGATGATCTTGAAGAATGGCTTCATAGGCTCGAAGCGATTCAGCGGGTTGGTGGAGTTCTTCGTGGGCCGCTCCTTGGGCGAGGAGGAGCAACGGCAGGAGTTCGAGGTCTCCCGCATCGCGGCGCTCAAGCGCGAGTGCGCTGGCCTTCTGGGTGAGGTCAAGCGCATGATCGGGTCGCCCGACCTGGAGCTCAATGATGGCGAGCGTATGAACCAGATCGAGTCGTTCTGGGTACTCCGCGAGTGCCTCCATCAGCGCTGAACGCGCCTCCTCAAGATCATCTCCACGCACAGCCTCGAGGGCCTTCTTGACCACCATTGGTTCGCTCACGCTGCCTCCTCAGTTTGGCTGCAGCAGTATAGCGGGACGGCGTCCTCAGTGGTGGTATTGCCCACCCCATAAGAGGGTTGAGGCCCGGTAGAGTTGCTCGGTCAGGACGACACGCGCCAGACTGTGGTTGAGCACCATGCTGGACAACTTCAGTGTCTTCCAGGCCCGGTCTCGCACGGCAGGACCGTGGCCATAGGGGCCGCCGATAGCGAACACCAGGCGCTTGGTGCCGGCCTTGGCTGCGCCATCAATCATGTTGGCGAAGCCGTGGCTGTCCAGGGCGATCCCTCGCTCATCCAAGGCGATCAGGCGGTCGCCATCGTTGAGCCTCGCCAGTATTCGTGATGCCTCGTCGTTTCGGACGGACTCGATGTCGCCACGGAAGGTGGTCGGCTTGAGGCTGACCTCTTGAAAGCCGAGGTGTCTTGGCAGTCTTCGCGCGTATTCGTGATGAGCCGCATCGGCCCACTGGACTCGGCCTTTGCCGACCCAGATGCTCGCGATCTTCACGGAAGTGCGTAGCCGAGGGCTTCCGCGGGAACGTCCTCGATGCCGAGGTCCTCTGGAGACACCCTCGGGGCATCGATCCAGAGCCCATCAAGGTCGTAGTGACCGCGCATGTGTTGATCGAAGACGTGCACAATGACGTCTCCCAGGTCGACGAGGACCCACTTGTCAGTCCCGCCGCCCTCTATGCTCACCGGCTGCAGGTCGTTCTCCGTCCTGCACGCGTGCGCGATGCGCTCAGCGATGGCCTTGAGTTGCCGTGGGTTCGTCCCGTTGCAGAGCACGAACCAGTCTGTGAAGGAGGTGCGGCCTCTCACATCAAGGATGGTGAGTTCTGTGGCCTTCATCTCGATGGCGGCTTCTGCAGCCGTCCTGACGATGTTCTGGGTATCGATGGTGAGTCCTCCTGGTACCTTCATTTTAGATCGTACCGGTGCATGTGCTGAGGGGCAAGTGTCATTGCGGTTGTGGTCTCTTCGGTAAGCGTCGAAGCTGCGCGCCGGGTTTAGTGACGGGGAGCTGAGGTGAACTGATGGGTTGGGTCTCGCCGATGTCAGACCGACGAATGCTCAAGGTGGTCTTTCGGACCAGGCCGACCTTCTTTTCGATGGCCTTGATGCTCGCGCGGAGCCGAACTGCGGTCGCTTTATCGATCAGGACCTCGCCTTCAATTCGATGAGGCATGAGCCGGCGGTCGTTATTTCGTCGCTGTTCGCGCTCTGATAGCTGTGCGAGTCCGACCTTAAAGCGCTGAGCAGGCCGACCATCGACCACCGTATCGCCCATGTCTTCCAGGGTGATTCGGTCTCGGAAGCCCTCGAGGGCTTGGTCCCATGCATTCCATCTTGTGTAGACGTCCATACGGGCCATCTCACCATCGAACTCGGGGCGCCAGGGGCCTCGACCATCTCGCGAGCTGGCCACCCCATCGTGGGCGATGACTTCAAAGGTCGGAAGTCCCTCAACGAGGCGCTGGAAATGAAAGCTTGTCCAGTCGTTCCAGGCGATGTCGATGCTCTCTGTGGTTTCTCGCGGCTCTGAATCGCCCAGCGTATTGGTGCGGGTGATGTCACTGATCGCTCTATGGGGCCCCAGGCGAGCGACAGAGTCGAAGGTGATTTCTTGGCTGACAGTCTCGATTGTGGCCGGCGCTTCCGTCTCTTCGATGGCGGTACATCCGACGAACACGGCAGTCAGCGCAATAGCCCGGATCATTCCTCTGCCGCCTCCGACTCACGAATCATGACGTGGAGCGCTCGCTTGAGTTCATTCAGGCCCTCCCCCGTGGGTGCAGAGATGGCGAAGACCTCTCGGCCTGTCCGCTCTTCAAAGTATTTGCGAGCACGCTCCACATCTTCATCGTATGCCAGGTCTGTCTTTGTCAGGACCACGACGGTCGGACGTGCAGCCAACTCCGGATCGTACCTGAGCAGCTCGTCCTGGAGTGCCGCATAGCGACGATATGCATCCATGTCCTCGGTGTTGCCGCCGTAGACAGCACCTTCATCATGCTCACCCAGGCTCACCAGGTGGGCGAGGACTCTGGTGCGCGCGACATGTCGAAGAAATTGGTGGCCGAGACCTGTGCCATCGCTCGCGCCCTCGACCAGGCCGGGGATATCGGCAATGACGAAGCTGTTGTCGAGGTCGAGCTTCACCACACCCAGTGATGGGACGAGGGTCGTGAACGGGTAGTCTGCAACCTTCGGCTTGGCTGCACTCACACATGAGATGAATGTCGACTTTCCTGCATTCGGGAAGCCAAGCAGACCCACGTCTGCCATCAGCATCAGTTCAAGCCGGAGTGTACGGTCCTCTCCCTGCTCACCCGGTGTGGCTTTTGTCGGCGCTCGGTTTGTGCTGGTTTTGAAGTGCAGGTTTCCTTTGCCGCCGCGACCGCCCTTGGCCGCCACCCAGCTCATGTTGTGCTCGGTGAGATCGGCGAGCACTTCATTGGTGTGATCGTCGAACACTCGAGTGCCGACCGGCACCTCGATGATCATCGAGTCAGCACCCTTTCCGTACTGCTGCTTACCGCGACCGTGCTCGCCAGATTTGGCACGCCAGATGGTCTTGCCCTTGAGCTCCAGAAGTGTGGAGCGACGCGTCGTGGCGACCATGATGATGTCGCCGCCTCGGCCCCCGTCTCCACCGTCGGGACCGCCGAAGGCAATGTATTTCTCGCGTCGGAACGAGCGACACCCATTGCCCCCAGCACCGCTGGAGACCTGGATGTGTGCTTCGTCGATAAAGCGCATGGTTCAATCCCCTGAGGGCCAGGGGTCCGGGCTAAATTAAGCCTGCGCTTCTTGGGCGATGACGCTCACCAGACGGCGGTTGTTGCGCTTGTGGTAGCGAACGTGGCCATCAACTGTAGCGAAGATGGTCCAGTCGCGACCGACGCCGACACCGTCACCGGGGTGAAAACGGGTGCCAAGCTGGCGAACGATGATGTTGCCGGCCTTGACGAGCTGTCCGTCGCCGCGCTTTACGCCCCGATACTGGGGGTTCGAGTCGCGACCGTTACGGGTACTTCCTTGTCCCTTCTTATGTGCCATCTTGGACTCCTTAAGCCTTAATCTTGGTGACCTTGACGCGTGTGTAAGCAGGGCGTTGACCCTTGCGAACACGGCTACGTCGTGTCGGACGATACTTGAATGTGCTGCGCTTGTCGCCGAGCTCGTTTCCGATGACCTCGAGGGTGACCTTGGCGCCCTTCACGGTGGGGTTACCCACCTTGACCTTGTCGCCGCCGATGAGGAGAACCTCTTCGATGTCGATGCTGCTGCCAGCCTCGGCGTTGATTTGGTCAAGGACGATCTCATCACCTTCGCTGATGCGATGCTGCGTGCCAGAATGTGCGATGACTGCGTACATGTTTCCTCCGGTTGCCCGGGGTTAAAACCCTTGTGCGAGGGGTCGATTTCGGGCACATCGAGCCCAAAACCCTCCTCACGGACCCGCCTGTCTACGGTCTTGGACGCGCTCTGTCAAGGATCTCAGACGATCGGATCCGCCTCTGTCACTCGATTGATGCTGAATCTCTGGGGCGGCCCGCTCGGTCTTGTTCATCCAAGGGGTACGGGCAGTGCCTGCAACCTGCTCCGCAGCAGTGCCCTCGCTCAGCCAAATAAGCGCCTGTCAGCACCAGCATGCCCGTATTGGGATCGATGTACCCGGTCTTGCCGCGCCGTTCAGCGGCATCGTGTGCGCTCTGAACCTTGGAATCGATGTGCATCGGGGGCACATAATTCAACAAGCGGACACGTCCAGGGACGGGTCCGCTTGCAGTGAGGAGCCAGGGTATGGCTACGCGGGGTGAACTTCCTCGCGAAGGTCCTCGGTGACGAGGTCCAGGAGCGTGGTGCTCAACTCGATGATCTGTTGGTGCGTGAAGCCCTCACCTTTGAGCTGTCGGTAGAAGCTCTTGGCGACGGACTTGTTGCGGTGCAGGTACAGTTCTTCTGAGTGCTCATAAGTCATGACCACATCCTTGGGTGCGGGGTACGGTACGAAGTAAAGCAAGTACTGTGCCAATTGTTGAAAAGCGTTGACATGTCTGTGCTGGCGGTCGGCTGATCGCAATTGTTGGGAGACGAATTTCGCGCCAAGATCTGTCGGGGTGCGAAATCGTTTTCGCAGTCAGCGGCGGGGCGAGACCATGCGGACATATCGGTTGATATTCGGGATGGTCGGATCGACACGTGCGGCCTCTGTGAGGTCTTCGAGTGCCTGACTCGGGCGGCGAGTGTGGTGGTGGCTGATCCCGCGACGGCACAGCGCCATGGCGTGCTCCGGGTGGAGTTCGAGTGCATCATCGTAGTGTGCGATGGCGCGGCCATAATCCTTTCGAGCGAAGAAGAGGTCGCCCATCTCGACGTGTGGATCTGGAGAGTGCGGCGCGTGGTCCTGTGACTGGATGAAGTCGCTCATTGCGCCAACGGTGTCGCCGAGATCCCGTCGACAGCGTCCCCTGGCGAGACGGGCATCGATCTGTTCAGGATCCCAGTCGAGCGCGTCAGAAAAATGCACCATCGCGGCACGGACGTTCCCCTGACGGAGGGAGTCAAACCCTGATGACACGGCATCGAACAGGGTGGTTGCGTCAGGGGTGGGTTCGCGGGACGGTGCTGCAGGCTCAATGGACGATGATGTCGTCAGTTGGGGCACTTGAGTCTCAAACCTGAGTGGCTCATCATCAGCAAACTCATCCACGATGACGTCCACCTCGAGTCGTGAGCGATCTGGGTCGAGGACTCGGGGGGGGACGTGCCTGGGTGGACTCAGCTCGGCGGCCGAGGTGAGATCTTCGATAACGACAGGACCGTGCTCAGGCTGAACGGTTTCCGGCTCAGGCGCCGTCTCCAGTCTATGGTCCGGTTCTGGCTCAAGCTCCAGATCCGGCTCTGGTGCGGCCGTCGGTGGCGTCTGGACGGGGCGTTGGGATTCGAAGGTTGACGCCTCAGTTCGCTGAGGCGCGCAGTTGGCGAGGGTCACGGGGAGAGGCATCAGCGGCCGGTCCCTTACTGGCGGAGGGGTGCTCAGCGGCTCCTCAATGGGTGTGATGTCTGATGGCTCATCGGTCGCCGGCGGCGGGAGCAGGTCGATGAATGAGAAGGGGTCCTCCTCGTCCGGTTCGGTCGAGTGTTCATCCGGGCCTGGGCCATCATCGAGATTCGCCTGCTCCGGTGCTGTGTTGTCTGCAATCGGCGCAGCAGGCTGGTCGAGGTGGGACCAGCCTTCGCTGACGTCGTCTTCGCTGACGCCGTCTTCGCTGTCAGGTTCCGGGATGCCCAGGACCATCGATGGTCCGCTGATGTCGGTGTGATCATCCTCGAGGGGTAGATCGTTAAACAGCGCTTGGTCGTCGACTGCGACAGACTCCTCGGTGGCGCGTTCGTCTGGTGGGACCATTGGTTGCTCGGCCTCGAGGGACGGCTCCACGCTTCCCACCGAGTCGCCCCGCATTGCTGCGAGGCGGGCACGGCTCGACACGATGGTATTGAGCAGCCGCTCAGCTTCGTTCTTGGGCTTGGTCACCGCTTAGCCTTCCGGGTCGCCACCAGCGAGACCAGACATTTGCTGTGTCAGCCCACTGATACTGCTCATCAGTTCGTCCCGCAGTTGGCGCATTCGCGTCACATTCTCTTGAAGTGTCTTGGCCTTTGTTCGCAGCGAGGTGTTCTCGTTTCGAAGGCTGCTCGCCTCGTTTTCGGCCTCCAAGACTTCCGCGCGCAGCGCCTCTACGGTCGAGCGAAGCTCATCCGACTCTTCAGTGAGTGCTTTCTGCCTGGCTGCGAGCTGGTCTCGATCTGAGAGCAAGCGCTCGTGTGTGGTCTCAATTTCTGCGTTTCGACTTCTGGCCGCGGCCACTTGATCCTCAAGCATCCTCGCTTGAAGCGTGAGTTCGGTCTCGTTGCCGCTGAGGTGCTCCAGCTCCATCTCCGCCTTGATCAGGCGCCGCGTCATGCGCTCCGCATTCTGCAGGACGGCCTCCAGCGCCAGAATGCGCTCGTCCACGATCTCGCCAAGTTCGGCCTGAATGCGTTCCAGTTTGTTGCTGACTTGATCCGACATCCTGTGTCCTTGGCGTGTCGAGGGAGCCCGCTGGAGACCTCGGAGTGGTCGGCGCGTGCGTAGGAAAACCGTATCAGTGCAAAGAATCGGGTGTCAATGTCCCGAAATACACTGACGTGCGTGGTGCTCGGGGGGTCGCGTGGTGTATAAGATCCTGCACGGCGCCTTGTGGCGATTCAAGCGGAGTTGAGCATGGACCGACAGCCGGTACTGGTGGCCACAAAGGGTCCGCTCGAGGGTGCACGGTTTCCTGTTCCCACGGATGGGCTGAGTATCGGCCGAGATCCGGACTGTACCGTCATTTTGGATGATGCCAACGTCTCCCGCTACCACGCCAGATTGGTCTTCCATAATGCTGCCATCTGGGTGCAAGATGTCGGCAGTCGGAACGGCGTGTTTCTGAACGAGAAGCGCGTCGTACGCCACAAGCAACTCTCTCCTGGAGACGAGCTTGTCATCGGTGAGCACATTTTCACGCTGGAGCTTGAGCTCCCCGAGGCTGAGCCATCGCTGACCGGCAGTATTCCAGCCGTGAAGGCGCCGAGGGATAAGACGGGATTGACCATCGGTGCGCTGGTCGTGGTCTTGCTGATGGCGGCGGCCGCTTGGTTTTTGGGAGCCGCTTGAGCATCCAGGAACTGGCCATCGTTGTTCGTCGTCCGGGACACCCAGAGCGCCGGATCACACTTGGCTTGGGTGTCGTCCATTTGGGCAGAGCTGACGACAACGAGGTTGTCCTGACCGACATTGGAGTGAGCCGTCGACATGCGCGCATTCTCATTCAGCCCGGTGGGGTCTTTGTCGAGGATCTAAGCAGCGGTAATGGAACCTACTTTCGAGGCATGCGCATCGATCGTCAGGCGGTTCGAACCGGTGATGAGGTGCTCATCGATCCCTTCACACTGAGCTTCGCGGTTCTGGAGGGTGAGGCGACGAACACAGAGGGACTCACCCACGACCTCGAGGATGTCGGAGATGAGGACACCGTGGAGGTCGCCTCTGACCCGACGCGCTTACCTGAGCCCAACCCCGCCGCCAAGAAGCGTCGTGCGCGGCTCACCACCATCCAGGGGCAGCGCCTTGCAGCGAGCTATCCGGTCCGACCCACAGGATTGACCATCGGTCGCTCTGAGGCACGTGATGTCATCTTGTTTGACCCAGCAGCCAGCCGAAATCATGCGCAGCTCGAGTGGGTCGGTGCCGACATGTGGCTTCGAGATCACGGCAGCGGCAATGGCACCTTCGTGAACGGATCACGGGTCCGTGAGCAGTGTCTCCGACAGGGCGATCGCGTCCGGGTGGGGAGCACAGAATTTCGCTTCGAGTGGATCGACGGCCCATCCCACGAGCCCCCGACCTTACCTGCGTCTCAAGCACAAAATCGTCGTGGTTCCGAGGCTCAGCCTGACCAAACACTCAAGATGGCCATCCCTCGGCAGGACGACACCTGGACGATTCCCCCCGTGGACCAGGGTGCCCGACTCGTGGCCACTGCCGCTGTCGGTGGCTTTGCTGTCGCAGCAGTGATGATTGTTGGCGGACTCCTTGCACTCCACGTGGTGGACTTCGACTGGCGCGGAACTGAGCAGGCCCGGATGGCAGAACCATTCGAGGTGCCGCGAGAGGCCAAGGCAACCCTGGCCAAACACCTCAAGCGGGGGCACACTCATTTTGAGAATGGCAGCTACCTGAAGGCGGCCTCCCAGTTCTACGCGGCGCAGAAGTTGGTCGATGGTCATCCTGAATCCGAGCGGATGGCGGTTCGCTCTACGGAAGCACTGCTGCTGGACACGATGCGGGAAGGGCTCGTGCTCCGCGGACTGTCCGAGTCTGAGCAGCGCCTTCGACGGAAGGTGGCGGTCCGCCTGGCCAGCCGTGCACTGTCCGGCCGTGCCGACCCAGGCCAAGCAGTGGATGCGCTCAGAGAGGTCCTGGTTTTTGCGCCGGACGACACACGTGTCCGAGACTTACTCACCAAACTGAAGTCGTGACCACGTTGACGCGGGCGCTTCTCGTGGCGCTGGCGGTGATCACGGCCTGTCAGGCCGAACGTCAGCCTGTGGGCGGGAACAATGTCGCTCTGTCAGCCCCTTGGTCACGGCCTGTCGCGTTGGCCGTGCTTCAGCGCGCCGTTGATGTCGAGGATGATGTCCTGCGTGCTGAGGCCTGGACACGCTGGATTGAATCGGGTGACCCCAGCATCGAGCCGCTCCTGGGGCGAGCGGTGATGGATCCAAGTCCACTTGTTCAGCAGTCTTTGGCGAAACATCACGCAGACCGGGTGGGGGATGCGCTGATCAATCGGGCGGGTGCCGATCCCGTCGCTTTGGCTTGGTTGGCGCTTCAGGGGCACAAGGTTCCAGCGCCACCGGGTGATCTGTGGGCGACCCTGTTTTTTGCCTTACAGGGACATCTTGATGCGCAGGATGCCTTGCTCGCCGAACTTCGTGCTGGCCCTGATGTCCTCGAGCCCGGTGTGATCGAGATTCTAGGTCGATCGGGGATCAGTGGCATGGCTGATGCGCTCATGACCGGCGCCGAGCAGGTGGATTCCGTGCTGGGCCAGGACATGCAGCTTGCTGCGCTCGGTCTCGGGCATGGTGGCGCTGCGGACACACTGCTCGCTGTGGACGCGCCCCTACAGGCGGCGGCGTGGGGGATCGAGATTGCAGTCCGTCACCCGACCTCCAGAGCGACTGAGCGCCTGCAGAGGCTTGCAAGAGCCTCCGATCACCCGCTCGCTTTGCACGCTCGCTTGGGTCTGATGGCCCTCGGCCGCGGAACCTCCGCGGATGGAGTAGAGGGCCTGAAGCACCGAGACCGAGACACCCGCTCGTGGGCTGCCGTCTGCCTCCGAGGGACCCGCATGGATCGAACTGTGCTCCGCGATGAGATCACACTTTTGCAAGGGAGCACACGGGATGAATCAAGTCGAGTGCGGGTCGAATCGGTCAAGACTTTGGTGGCCTTAGCCGGTGTAGAGTCCGTCCCATTGAGGCCACCATATTCGGACGATAAACCAAGGCATGTGGATGTAATTATCGCTTCATCATGGCTTGCGGTAAGCGGGATTCAAAACGAGAGATAGGCCCCAGCTTTGGTTGGCCGTCAAGACCTTAGAGTTTGCCGCAGTCCGTGCGCTCTTTTGACAGTCTAACGTTCTCACCGGTAGCCTTTGGCTCGGGTTTGGTTCTCGATACCGAGGGTCACAGGGGGTGACATGCAAGGACGCTTCGAATTTCACGGACGACTCTGTCGTTCAGACAAGCGACCGGCCAACCCCGGCGTGTACCACCTACAGTTTCAGCTCCATGGTCAACCCCGAGACAGCCAGCGGGACAAGCTGTACTGGGAGGAGGTCATCGAGAAGGTGGAAGTCGTCCCAGGGGGCTTCTACAGGGTGGTGCTCGGACAGACGGTCCCCGTAGACCCGGCAACCTTCTCTCGGGGTGTCCGCTGGATGAGTGTTCGTGTGGTTCGTGCCGGAAAACTCGACGAAGAGCACGGCGTACGCATCCCGATGATTGGGCACTCCTTTCGGCTCTACTCCTCCCTCGGCAAGCTCGGGGCTCGGCTCGAAGAAGTCGAAACACGGGCCCAAGCGCTGGCGTCAGCCAGCCCTAAGGTTGAGCAGTTCCAGACTCGAGTCAACCGGATTGTTGAGGCGCTCGAGGGCGTACACGCCCGGCTCGTACCCATTGAGGCGGCGACGGAGTTGAACGCTGTGATTCGCCGGGTCGAGTCGCTCACCGGGCGGCTGGACGTCATCGATGCGGACGGTGGTCGGCTCGATAAGGTTGAGTTCGAGATTGAGGACATCGTCGGTCCTGACGGTGATGTTGTCGACCTCAACGAGCGTATGGACCGTCTGGAAGGGAAAGCTCCCGAGCTCATTAAGACGCTGAAGGCGCGAGAGAAGCGCGCACCAGAGGCACCGAGTCTGGGCGGAGTCAAAGCGCAGGTTGAGGCCATGCAAGCCAAGCTTGAGGCGCTCGGCGATGCGGTGGGTAAGGCCCGCCCGGCTCCCGCAGCAGACTCGGATACAGGTGGAGGTGGCGCGGTTAAACGCAGCGGCGATGTGATGACAGGCGGTCTCACGATCAACCGAGGCGGACTCGATGTGTTGAGTGGTGGGGTGACATGCCGCGGTGCACAGGTCACGACGCTGGAGGCATCCAACCTCATCAAGGCGCCCAAGATCCTGGCAGATGCCCTTGAGTTGCGCGGAGACCTCACCGTAGATTCGGCCACGAGGGCCATGCAGGTTCGGTTTCTCGAGGGGCGTCAAGCTTCCGCTCGACGCGATGGCGCACTGCACTTGAATGGACGTGGTGGTGCGGAAGTGGTCATCGGTAACGAGGCGTCGGCCAAGGGGACCGATGTGCACGGCTCGGTTCGTGCGAACAGTCTTGTGGCGCACGCTGTCGGCGGTGTCGCCCAGTGCTTCCATGCCACGGGCAACCTTTCTGCTGGGGATGTTGTTCGGGTAAATGACACCGGGGAGCGAGTGGTTCGGGTTCGAAAGCTGTCCGATGCTCGCGTGATGGGCGTGATCACTGATGATCCTGGAGTGTTGCTTGGTGGTGTGGCGCGAACCGGTGTGGTCGTTGTCGCCGTCACGGGTGTGGTCAGCTGCAAGGTTGAGGCGATCAGCCAGCCGATCAGGGTCGGTGACCTTCTCGTGGCCAGCGGAGAGGCTGGCCATGCGCGCGCAGTCGACGATCCTGGGCAGGGCACCATCCTCGGGAAGGCCTTGGCTCCACTTGCGAAGGGCAAGGGTGTCATCTCGGTTCTGTTGGGTGGTGGCTGATGGACGCTCAGCTACCGGCGTGGGCAGAGCGCCTCAAGGGCCGGTATCTCGCGGGCGAGTCCAGCATGTTCATGCTGCACGGGAACACCCGAGACCTGTGCCGCTGGCAGGGTGAGGGTGGAGATCCCGAGTACCTCGCATTGGTCCCGTTCTTGGTCGAGATGTTTTCCCGGTCCAAGGACATTGTGCTGACCTACAATGTGTCCCAGGGGGTCCAGTTCCCCGACAAGACGATGCAGAAGCGGTGCTTGGTCGCTGTGAATACGCGTCGCGCGCTCGAGGGAGAGCTACCCCTCGATGCGTTTCCGACCTCACCGGCTCATGTTCTTCCAATGATCGAGCGCTTGGTTACGGACCGAAGTCAGCGTGTGGCTGTTGTCCTTGATTTCTTCGAGACCATCGTTCCCATGAGCGACCTTTCCTACATGGGTGAGGCGGACAAGGCGAACCTGGTGGCGATGCAGCGCTGGGCCTCTGATCCTGGCTTGCTGGCGAGCGACAACTTGGTCGTGTTGGTCACCGAGCACCTGTCCGATGTGCACAGGCGAGTGGTGAGCAGCGCCCAGTTGGCCACGCTTCGGATCGCCCTGCCCGAACAAGACGAGCGTGCCGCATTCATCGGTGCGTGTGATCACTCGGGGGTCGAAGCGGAGATGGATGACGCGGTGTTGTCCAAGATCACGGCCGGGCTCACCCTCTCTCAGATCGCCGCACTCTTTCGGCGCGCGCGACAGTCAGGCGAGCCGATACAGTTCTCGACCGTCTCGAGCAGAAAGAAAGAGATCATCGAGCGTGAGTGTCATGGACTCGTTGAGTTTGTCGCCCCCGGCCACGACTTCAGCCATGTGGGTGGAATGGAGGGGCTCAAGCTGGACTTGATGCGGGTGGCGAAGGCCATCAAAGCAGGCCAGATCAACCGGGTACCCATGGGCATCATGTTCGTCGGTCCGATGGGCACAGGTAAGACCTATGTGGCCGAGGCATTTGCGGCTGAGAGTGGATTGACGTGCCTCAAATTTAAGAACTTCAGGGAGCGCTGGGTGGGTTCGACTGAGGGCAACCTTGAGAAGATCCTCGATGTCGTCGAAGGGTTGGGGCATGTCCTGCTGATCATCGATGAGGCCGACCGCTCGATGGGCAATGGCTCAGATGGCGACGGTGGGACGACGAGCAGGGTCATCGCGCGGCTCAAGGAGTTCATGAGCGATACCAGCCATCGCGGGCGCGTTGTGATGATGATGATGACCAACCGTCCGGACAAGCTCGACGCCGATCTCAAGAGGCCAGGGCGGTTTGACTTGAAGATTCCGTTCTTCTTTCCAGCCGATGTTGAGACTCGTGCTGCAATCCTTGGCGCATCAACTCGAAAGAACAAGGTCAGTCTGGCGGCCGGTGCAGATCTCGCAGCGGTGGCAGAGAAGACAGAAGGGTATGCCAGCGCCGAGTTGGAGCTTGTGGTGCTGGCCGCCTCAGCCATTGCCAGCGACGACGGTCGTGACCGCGTCACGTCGGAGGACCTCGCGAGCGCAGTCGGTGACGTGATTCCCAGTCGCGACACGCGGATGCTGGACTACATGGAAATGCTCGCGGTCTTCGAGTCATCGTCTCGCCGCATGCTGCCTCCTCGGTACGCCGACATGGAGACCCATGAGGTCCAGGCGGCCCTTGACTCCCTCCGAGTTCAACTGGGTCGTCGCGTTCTCTGACACCCGCCGGCGACTCGGCACTCGACTGTCAGTCAACAGTGTCGACACTCGCCCACATGCGACTGCTTACGAACGTCCTTGATTTCCTGTCTCCTGCGGGCTGTACGTCCTGCGGTGCCACCGTCACCGGTGATCAGTTGGGTCTGTTGTGTGGGGACTGCCGGGGAACGCTGCCGGTGACCGTGAAGCGGATCACTGGCCCACCAAGTATCGTGGAAATGGTCGCCATGGGGCCGTATGAGTCTGCCCTCGGCGGCATGGTTCGGGCGGCCAAGTATGGTCCCCATTTGGGTGCGGCGGATGCATTAGGGCGTCGCTTGGGCGAGGCGCTTTGTGGCTGGGTTGATGTGGATGCAGTGGTGGCCGTGCCGATACCGCGTGTCCGTCGATGGCGCAGGGGGTTTTGTCAGGGAGAGCGCTTGGCCCGCGCGGTGGCTGCTGAGACCGGCCTCAGTGCGGAACCACTCTTGGGTCGGGCTTCGGGGCCTCCACAGGTTGGACAGCGGGCAGCAGCTCGTCGAGCGCTCCCAGTGTCGGCGTTTTTAGTGTCAGACGCTGTGATTCCGGAGCGGGTCCTCCTGGTGGACGATGTGCGCACCACTGGTGCCACGCTCCATGCCGCTGCGCGGGCGCTGAAGCGGCGTGGAGCTCGTCACATCTGGGCTGCAACGGTGTGTTTCCAAGGATCGTAAGAAATCTTTACGATTGTAAAAAGAAATCTTTACCTGTGACGCTTGGGAAACATCGAAAGGCTTTGCGTGTTGCGGTCTTGTAATGGCACGAGTTGTGCACAATAAATCACCGTCCACCCATTCCAGGAGCGACATCATGACAACGAAGACCACAATGGGCGAGTTCATCGAGATCTACTTCAACGAACTGGTGGAAGAGTTCGGCGACGAAGACTTGGCTGAAGTGATTGCCTCGACGCTCATCAACGAGATGATCTTGGCTGGGCTCCACGTGGACCAGGAAATCGCCGCCGCCTAATTCGGGCACTGCGCAGCTTTTCTACTGGGAGGGCTGGGGCATTCGGGGAGTCATGCGTTACGATGGACATCCCCAGGCACGCACATGACCATGTGTGGCCGATGCATCCCATCCTGAACGTCCATGAACACTGGCCAAGCCAGCAACCCAGTCTCACACACGACGTCCGTGCATGCGGCCGTGACGGTGCGTGTGGCGTGGTCGCTGATGATGTCTGGTATCCGTTTGCGGCCCGGGGTCCTCAAAGATGCTCGTGACCACGTCTTGTACTGTTTGCCCACGTCGGTTGAGGCAGACGAGGCCGAGCAGCAGACGGACCAGCTCGCGGAGGACTACCTCAATCGCGTGAAGGGTGGCCGTCTTCGGCACCTGAGTCGTGAGTCTGGTGCAGACATTGTTCTCCATGAAGGCCTTCGCGCTCGCTTGGTCGCCGCGCTGGACCCTGTTTCAGATGCCGTCCTCCGTCTCCATTACGGAGATGGAATGCCACTCGAGCAGGTCGAGCGGACAGCAGCGATCGACGGCTCCGCGCTCATCGCAGCACAAGAAGGACTCCGCATCTCGGTTCGTGAGATTCTGTTGGGTGAAGGTCTGGGCGGGTCTTGGACGGACGATAAACTCGACACAGCCCTCGGGCGTCTGGCCAATATGGCGCTCCCTGGGTGCCCTGAGCCACTGGAACTATTGGCCGACCAGCATCGTGCACATGTCGATGCCTGTCCGCGCTGTTCCAGGGCGGTGAGGTTGATTCGTGGTGGCTTGATCTCTCCCTCAGATCTGCTCGCGCCGTCGGATGCAGGCCCCCACCCGGATGTGGTCGTGGGGGCGTTGATTCTTCACCCGGATGCTCGGCGAGTGCGCCGGAAGCTGGAGCGGGTCATGGGTCCCGGGGCTGTCCGTGCAGGACCGGATGTGTGGTTGATGAGCAAGGACGAGCTTGCTCAGATGGGTCCAGGCATTCGTGGACTGGTCAGTGACGGTGTCCTGCCTCGACATCATCTGCGCGGTGCTGTGGTGAGGGGTAAGGGGCGCTGGTCTGGGGCCGTCTTGCTTGGTCCGACGGCCATCGAGGCGATCGAATCAGCTCGATCGCGGCCTTGGTCAGAGATCGATACCCTCGGAGAGCTGCCGCCGCCCCGACCAACTCCGCCAAAGCCGACCCGATGGTGGATGGCTGCGGCTGTGTTGATGACGCTCACCGGTGTCGTAGGCGTAGACACCTTCAAGGCTCAGCCGCAGCAACCTGATGTGCCGGTCGAAGCCACATTTACAGCGGCAGAGGATGGCTGGGAGATCACATTCGATTTGGCTGATTTCGCCGTCTTGGATGTCGTGGCACTGGGTGCTGAGGGACTGACCATTGTGCACGGAGATGTCCGCGCCTCCAGAGGGCAATGGGCGACTGGGGGTGGAGCCTACCGGCTGTACGTACCGGATCCCCACGTCGCACTCATTGCATCGACCACGGGTGTTGCCGAGCTCAACACGCTGGTTCAGGCCGCCAGATCAAGTCCAACACCCTTACAAACCCTGGAGTCGCAGCTTCTCCTCGCTCACCCGACAGTGGCGTGGGTGGGCTCTCCTGCGATAACGGGACCAGAAGACTCCCTCGAAGATACCCTCGAGGACGGCGTCCCAGCCCAGCCTTAGAACGAGACAAGCCATGCGCGTCACCCCGCTCGACATCATCCAGAAGCAGTTCACCGCGAATCGTCGAGGCTACGAGCCCGATGAGGTTCGAGGGTTTCTCGAAGAGATTCGTGAGACGATGGAGGACTTGCTGAAGGAAAATCAGCGTCTCCGCGAGCAAATCGCGAGGTTTGAGGCAGAGATTGCTGAGCTTCGGAGCGAGGAGCACGAGGTCAAAGAGACCCTGCAGCTGGCCCGTCAGGTCAAGGAAGAGATGGAGCGTACCGCTCGTCGGGAGAGTGATGTGATTCTCGGAGAGGCTCGTCTCGAGTCTGAGAAGGTCATTATGGCTGCCGTCGATGAGCGCAAAGAGATTCAGGGCGAGCTTGTTGGTCTTCGTGCACAGCGAGCACAGTTGCTCGGCGAGATGCGTGGGATCATTGAGACCCACATCAGGCTCCTCAATGACCTCGAGGCCGAAGCCCCCGCAGCTCGATGAGGCGTCAACGGCGAGGGGTCGACATGGGCCCTCGGGTCGATCTGCATTGTCACAGCGTGGCATCGGACGGGCTGGAAGAGGCGCATACTCTGGTGGAGCGCGCGGCATCGGCCGGTCTCTCTGCGTTGGCCATCACCGACCATGACCTGCCCCCGGTCGTTCCGCCGGGCATCCACACCATCGGCGCGACAGACATTCGAATCATCGCTGGTGTGGAACTGTCCACGATGCATGAGGGCAAGGAGTTGCACCTGCTGGTCTACTTTGCACAGGCCATGCCGCTCCAGTTCGAGGAGTGGTGTCGGTCGAGGGCGGTGTGGCGTGCGGAGTGGTTCGATACCTGTGCGGAAGCACTCGGGCTCGATGTGAGGGCGGATGCGGATGCCAAGGCTGGCGCGCGGACCCTCACCCGCCTCCACCTGGCCAGAGAGGTCGTCTCCTCCGGCTTGAGCCGGAGTCTTCGGGACGCCTTCGACCAGCATGTGGGACACAAGTCGACGGTCATACCGCCGCTCAATCTCGCCTTTCTTGATGCCCTTGAAGCAGCCAAGGCGGCGGGGGGATGGACGTCTTGGGCTCATCCTGCGCCAGCGTTGGCGGATCAGTGGGCCGCGGGATTTGCAGCTGCTGGACTGGATGCCTTGGAGACCCACCGTCCGGTGAAGACAGGACGCAATCGCCTATCTGCTCTGGCGGCGAGGTTGGGGATGGGCATCACGGGTGGCAGCGACTGGCACGGCTGGGAGAAGCGAAAGATGGGGTCTTTTCGCGTGCCTGCACGGACGCTACACAAGACCGACAAGGCGCTTGGATTGCTGAATTGAGGGGTTGCTGAGTCCGGGCTGGACCCATAGGTGTGGTGTCTCAACCCAATCCTGGAGACAACATGTCCAAGACCCAAGGCTTCTTCTCAGAGTACCTCCCCAACAAGATTACCAACAAGCCTGACTTGGTGGATGAGATGGGCGCAGTCATCGTCTTCGATATCGATGGCGCTGGTGGCTGGACGGTGAACCTGAAGGATGCCCCTGGAGCGGTCTCAGAGGGGCTCACCCCGGGCGCTGACTGTACGGTGAGCTGCACTGCAGACACGTTCGAGAAGGTGCTGACCAACCCGAACTCCGCGATGATGCTCTTCGCCACTGGCAAGCTGAAGGTCTCCAACATGCAGATTGGCATGAAGCTCGGGAAGGTGATGGGCTGAGCCCTATCGCTTACGCCGGGTCAGCCACGTCGCCACGGCGCCGCCAATCATGAGCGCCGGAATGAGCAGAACACTCACCAGCCACACGATGAGCCCCTGAATGGTGCTCATCGTGAAGGTGCCCTTTGCGCCTGCGTTTGGACGGATGCTGACCTGATCGTCCTCTCCGACCAGCCACGCGATGGCATTCGGCATGAGGTCGAAGTTGCTGGCTTGGTCGAGCAACTCGTTGCTTGCGAAGTCTGAATCGCCGAACACCACGACCTTACCGCCGTTCTTCGACACCGATACGGCAGCCAGACCCAGGCGACCCATGGGGTCTTCGCCCTCGTCTGGCTGTGGAATGGTCAGTCCGTCGAGGGTCGTCTCTGCCCAGGCGTAGTCGCTCGTGAGGAGCAATTCACCCACGTCGAAGTCCTCAAGCGGGGGCTGCATGGCTTGGACCGTTCGGGCCACACGGAGGAGGACCATACCCACGATGGGCTCGGTGATGGGATGGTCCGTCATCTGATTCTGACCGACGACCAAGGTGGAGGCATCCCCGCCCATTACTTGGTAGTTGGGGTTGGCCTCGAGCACGATGTTTTCGCCGACGTCAATTCCGTACTGGGCCATGTGTACGGCCAGCCCTGGTGAGTGTCCGGGCTCGAGCAGGGCCAACATCGAGCCACCGCGTGCGTTGTATGCGAGGAGCTGTTCACGCTCGGAGGCGAGGAAGTCTACGCGGGGGTCTGCGATCAGCAGCAGGTCACAGTCATCGGGGACCGTCCCAAGCTTCAGGATGTTCACAGACCTAAATGTGTAGTTTTGACGCTCGAGCTTGTTCGCGACTGCTGAGATCGACGCTGGATTCATGTCGTCGTCAACATCGATCTCGCCGTGGCCGACCGTGGTGCACAGGATGTGCTCGGCGCTGGACGTCAAGCGGATGAGTGCGTTGGTGACGGCTTCCTCATCCATTGTCGCTTCGAGCCGCTGGGTCTGTTCTTCCGTGGCAAGGATGATGGTGCCCAGCGGAGAGTCGACCCCGTCTTGGTCGGCTTGGGCGGGCTCCAGAACCGGATCGATCAGCCGAAGGTTCAGGTTCTGAGTGTGGGCTTTGTATCCCTTTATCAGGTCTACGAATGCAGACTTCTCGATCGACTCACCCCCGAAGTAGGCGCGTATCTCCACGGGCGCCTCGAGGGCCTCAAGCACAGAGATCGTCTGCGGCGAGATGCTGTATCGATCCGAGGACGTCAGATCCCACCGAACGTCATGCTTCTGTGCGAGTACATTCGCACCGACTGCCAGTATGGCTGCCACGACCACCAGCGCCACGGCGAAGCCAGACTGCTGGGTGCTGCGTGCACCCAGGAATCGCTGGATTCGGGCACGGTCGATCCCCAGCCAGAGCAGGGTCAGACCTGCACTCAGCCCACCGATGATCAAGACGGGCGGCGGGAGGGTTCCCGTGTCGTAAGTCGCCGCCACCAGTCCCGTGCCGAGCAAGCCGACAAGACCAGCACCACCGGCCACCCAGATTCGCTCTTTTAGCGCCATCGGAAGGCCTCCACGCGCTGTGTGGTGGCGAATAAGAAGACGCCCACAAAGGTGATGAAGTAGACGGCATCTGCGAGGTGAAACAAGCCCTTTAGGAGTTGGTCCAGATGGCTCAACATTGAGATGCCTGCCAACACTTGGCCCAAGGCACCGCCAGCGATGGTCTCAGCCCAGCTCAGCACCCAGAGCACCAAAAGCAGAGCAAAGCCTGTCACGAGGGCCACAATCTGGTTCTCCGTCATTGCGCTTGTCAGCAATCCGACCGACAGGAAGCTCGCGGCCAACAGGAATGCGGACAAATAGCAGCTCAGCAAGATGCCTGTATCTGGTGTTCCCAGCCAATACAGCATGCCGGTGAGGGGCAGTGTCGATGCGAGCATGACCGAGACAAATCCCAGTGCACCCAGGAATTTCCCGAGGACGATCTGGCCGGAGGTGACCGGTGACGAGAGGAGCAACTCCAGCGACTTGTTCGCTCGATCCTCTGCGAACAGCCTCATGGAGAGCGCGGGACTGAGCATCAACAGCACCACTGAGGTGTTCGCGAAGAAGGGCTGAATCAGCCAGTCGTTGAGGTTGATCTGCTCAGCGACGTAAGGGTTGTACGCCGCCGTGGTGGCTTGGACCGAAAATTCGGTGGCCATCATCGCGAAGAAAAATCCTGAGATGGCTGCAAATGCGGTCAGGCACAGCCACCCGACCGGCGTGGCAAAGAAGGCGGCGACCTCTCGACGTGCGATGGCGAGGATGGGTGTCATGCCTGCCCTCCAGTCAGTCTAAGGTAGATGTCCTCGAGTCCTTCAGATTGGCTGAGCTCGAGGAGATCGAAGACTGCAGCCTCTCGCGCAACATCCGCTCGGACGTCTGCACCGACGGTGAGTTGTAGCCGTCCCTCTCCTTCGTCCACCACCTCGCTGACGCCGCGGAGTGCCGAGAGGGTGTCGACGAGATCATCGCTGGGTTGGCCCACCCGAAGACGAATCATCGAGCCTGTCCCTCGGAGGGCCTCAATGCTGTCCTGAGCCACGACACGTCCGCCGCTGATGATCACGACCTCATCGCAGATGGCCTCGACCTCAGCGAGGACGTGAGTCGACAAGATAACGGTCCGATTTTGGGCTCGAGCGAGGCGCTTCAGTAGGTCGCGCAGATCTCGGCGTTGGGCAGGGTCGAGACCACTGGTCGGCTCATCGAGGACCAGCACGGCCGGGTCATGAACCAGTGCTTGCGCCAGACCAACGCGTTGCTGGTATCCCTTCGACAGATGCGAAATGATGCGCTCCGATGCGGGCAGGCCGCCCACATCGTGATCGAGGCCGACGGTCTGAATGACGGCGTCGGTTGCCCCTTCGACATCGGACACCCCCTTGATGGTGGCCGCGAAGCGAATGAAGTCCCGCACCACCATGTGTCCGTAGAGCGGCGGAGTCTCGGGCAGGTAGCCGATGGCTGACTTCACTGCTGCAGGTGCTAAGGCGACGTCCTGGCCGTTGATGGTGGCGGTTCCTGCCGTTGCGCCGATGCACCCACAGAGGATGCGCATGGTCGTCGTTTTTCCTGCACCATTTGGCCCAAGAAGTCCCACGACTGCCCCGGCTTGGACCTTAAAGCTGACGCCAGATATGGCATCGACAGCGCCATAGGTCTTCGACAGCTGATCGACATGAATCATGGGGGTGAGGCCGGGGCTTCAGTGGACGGGGGTAGGCTGGATGTAGCTCGACCTCCCAAGTCGTCAAGAGGGTCACTTGCTGTCCGCCATCATCTGGAGCTACGCTGTGCGTGGTTCTTGGGGAGTTACATCTATGTTCCACGCGCGAGGCGTTCTGTTTGCGGTCCCATTCCTGGTTGCGTGCAGCAGCAAGTGGAGTTTTGAAGATGGCGATGGCGATGGAATCTCGCCTGCCGAGGGCGACTGCTGGGATAAAGTCGAAGGACCCGAAGGCACCGGCCTGAAGGGCAGTGACATCGGTCCAGATGCCGAGGAGACTTGGTACGATGGATTCGACCAAGACTGCAAAGGCGACGATGACTACGACGCCGATGGCGATGGGTTCGTTCCGGATGACTATGTTGGACTTGGAACGACCGGTGTCGAGGGCTCAGGGTTTCTGCCGGGCGGTGACTGCTGGGATGCGCTCGAGGCGCCTGCTGAAGGACTGCTGGGTGGGTTCGACATCAACCCTGACTCAGCAGAGATCTGGTACGACGGGCTCGACCAAGACTGTGGCGGCGAAGACGACTACGACCAAGACGGGGACGGCTTCGCCTCGGTGCTGTACGCGTCGGACTATCAGCCGACTGTGCTGGTCGACGGCGAGGCCCTTCCGACGACGGATTGCGAGGATGCAGACCCCGTAGACGGTGAACGTGACGGCACAGCCGTGACCATTCAGCCTGATGACATCAATCCTGGCGCGGCGGAGACTTGGTACGACGGGATCGACCAAGACTGCGGTGGTGAAAATGACTTTGACCAAGACGGAGACGGACAGAACTCCGCGAGCTTTCCCGACGTGGACGGTGTCTACGGCGCAGACTGCTACGACGGTGACGTCGATGATGTGCTTCCCCTCGAGCCGAGGCTGGAGGAGCTGGCAGACTTCCTCGAGATGTCAGACGAAGAGATTCTCTCGGCCTTCGGGCTCTCGGCAGCAGACGTGTACTCGGGGGCTCCTGACGCCCTCTATGATGCACTCGATGCAGACTGCGGCGGCGTGGGCGGCCAAGACTGCGACGGCGATGGCGACGGCTTTCAGAGTACGGCTGCTGGTCCGCCGACGTGCGCGGACTGGGAGCCAGATGCTGAGGATGCTCGAGAGGTAGAACTCTACGATGCCCTGTGTGACTCGGCGCTGTGTGAGAACGACGACTGCGACGACGACGATGCCACGGCTTACCCGGACCCAAGCGTCGAAGAGGTCCACTACAACGGCATCGATGAAGACTGTGACTTCTCGACTGGTGACGGTGACGCAGACGGCGACGGCTTCTGGGCCATCGACTACGCGACGATTGTGCCGGATTCGCCGCTGGCCCCCGGGCTGGGTGAGGGGGGAGATTGCAACGATGACAGCGCTGCACAGAACCCACACCCCGACACCGTAGAGGTCTGGTATGACGGTATTGATCAGGACTGTGGGCGGGACGACGACTTCGACCAGGATGGGGACAACTACGTGCCCACTGAGTACGAGGATTCGGTCACTTGGTATGTCCTCGGCGCCGTCTTGGCAGACATCGATGAGCCGCGCCTTGGGGGTAACGATTGCGACGACACCCGCGCCAGTGTGAACCCAGCTCCAAGCACCAACGAGGACTGCGGAACGACCTACGACGACGACTGCGACACAGACACCAATGATGCGGATGCAGAAGGGTGCACACCGCACTTCGCTGATCGGGACGGTGACGGATGGGGCAAGATCGGGGACTCCGTCTGCTACTGCGAAAATCGCGACGAGTACGTCATCGAGAAAGACTTCGGTGAGGACGGCTTGGACTGCGATGATGCATCAGCCACCACGCACCCGGGCGCCGCACCCTCGGACTCGGGATCGGCGTGCATGAAAGACGACGACGGCGACGACTATGGGGACATTTCCCCGCCATCAGGCGTTGTGGACGGGTCAGACTGCGACGACACACGGTCCGGTGTGAACCCAGACCCGAGCACGAATGAGAACTGTGCCACGTCGTACGACGATGACTGTGATGGGGACACGAACGACCGTGACCCGGACAACGGTACGACCTACTACGCAGATGCGGATGCCGACGACTTCGGCGACCCTGGTGATCCACGCGTCTACTGCGATCCTTTCGGTATCTACAACGAACTCGATAACGACGACTGTGACGATGACGACCCGCTGGTGAATCCGTCGGTGAACGAAAATTGTGCGACGTCCTACGACGACGATTGCGATGGCGATACGAACGATCGAGACCCGGACAACAGCACGACGTACTTCGCAGACCGTGACAGCGACGGGTACGGCGACCCGGCGGACTCTCGGGAGTACTGCGACCCGAGCGGTGTGTACAACGAGCTGGACGACGACGACTGCGATGACTCTCGCGCCGCGGTGAACCCCTCGGTCAATGAGGACTGCCTTACCGGCTACGACGACGACTGCGACGGGGACACGAATGATCGAGACCCGGACAACAGCACGACCTACTTTGCAGACCGCGACAGCGACGGGTACGGCGACCCTGCGGACTCCCGCGAGTACTGCGACCCGAGCGGTGTGTACAACGAGCTGGACGACGACGACTGCGACGATACCCGCGCGCTGGTGAACCCGTCGGTGAATGAGAACTGTGCGACGTCCTACGACGACGACTGCGACGGGGACACGAATGATCGAGACCCGGACAACAGTACGACGTACTTCGCAGATCGTGACAGCGACGGGTACGGCGACCCAGCGGACTCTCGGGAGTACTGCGACCCGAGCGGTGTGTACAACGAGCTGGATGACGACGACTGCGACGACACCCGCTCTGCGGTGAGCCCGGCTGGTACCGAGACCTGTGCCACGCCGTACGACGATGACTGTGACGGTGACGACAACGATCTGGGCGCCGTGGGTGCCTCTACATACTTCGCGGATCGTGACAGCGACGGCTATGGCGACCCTGCGGACTCCCGCGAGTACTGCGACCCGAGCGGTGTGTACAACGAGCTGGATGACGACGACTGCGACGACACCCGTGCGCTGGTGAACCCGTCGGTGAACGAGAACTGTGGAACGTCCTACGATGACGACTGCGATGGCGATACGAACGACAGAGACCCGGACAACAGCACGACGTACTTCGCAGACCGTGACAGCGATAACTACGGCGACCCGTCAGATTCCCGCGAGTACTGCAACCCAAGCGGCGTGTACAACGAGTTGGATGACGATGACTGCGACGATACGCGGGCAGCGGTGAGTCCGGTTGGCACCGAGACCTGCGCCACACCGTACGATGATGACTGTGATGGCGACGACAACGATGAGGGCGCGGTGGGTGCGAGCACGTGGTACGCCGATGCCGACGGCGATGGCTATGGCAACCCCGCCGATTCTCGCCTGTTCTGCGAGGCCGAGGGCATCTACAACGAACTGGATGACGACGACTGCGATGACGGGAACGCGTCCATCTACACAGGCGCACCAGAGGCATGTGATCTGATCGACAGTGACTGTGATGGCAGCTTGTTGGACGGTGGCGAGCCTGACTCAGATGGAGACAGTCTCCCCGATTGTGCGGACGATGATGTTGATGGCGATGGGTTCACCAGCGATGTCGACTGCGATGACACACGATCCAGCGTCTACCCGGGTGCAACAGAGACGTGCGCCACGTCCTACGATGACGACTGCGATGGCGATGACAATGACGAGGGCGCGGTGGGCTCGAGCACCTGGTACGCCGATGCCGACGGCGATGGATACGGCAATCCCAGCCTCTCCCGCTTGTACTGCGATCCGAAGGGCATCTACAACGAATCCGATAACGACGACTGTGATGACGGAGATTCTTCGGTCTACCCCGGTGCACCGGAGGCGTGTGATCTGACCGACAGCGACTGCGATGACAGCCTGCTGGATGGCGGTGAAGCGGACACAGACGGCGACGGTCTCCCCGACTGCGCGGACGACGATGTCGACGGCGATGGGTACACCTCTGGCGATGACTGCGATGATGCGGATCCCGACATCTACCCTGGCGCGTCTGACACAAACGCCACCGAAGGCGTGGACGACGACTGCGATGGCACGATCGATGAGGACTCAGTGATCTCGGCGCTGGCATCCGATGCAGTGCTGATCTTCACCGAGGCGCAGGTCAATCCGTTCTCTGTTGGAACTGAGAATTCCAGGGAGTGGTTCGAAGTAGTGAATGTCAGCGGGCTCACGCTGTACCTCGACAACTGGGTCTTTGAGAACTGCAACCCCAGCTCCGGCAGTTGTGCGTCCTTCGACGTCAATCCGGCGGACGAGCTGACGGTCGCTCCTGGGGACGTCGTGCTCTTCTGCTACGACCGTTCCTTCATGGACGGTGTGTTGGGTGGCGGCTCCTGCGACTACAGCTACGGCACCGCTCCTGGCGTGTCTTCTGACTACAAGTCACCCTCGTTCCGGCTTCGAAATTCTGGACTCAATGTGTTCGCGGTGAGTGTTGACGGCGAAGACGTCGACACTGTCAACGTGTCGCTTGCCGGCTTCCCGTCCACCGGAGATGCAGCCAACGAGGGGCAGAGTCTGATGCTCAACGGAAGCTTGGTGGGGGCATCCGGCCTCGATGCAATCAACGACCTGGCATCCTCATGGAGCTTGAACGACGACACTGCGGACTCTTACGAGACAGTCAGTGGCGACGATAATATCGGGACTCCGGGCCAGCCCAATCCGACTGTCCCCTGATTCAAACTCACTGAACCTCAGCGGCCGACCATGATCAAAAGCACGCTTGCGCTGTACTTTGACACCCTCAGAGAGACTGGGAACGCCCTCATGCGTGGTCCCTTTGTCTGGCTGTTCCTGCTCGGGCTGCCAGTGGTCATCACTGTGGCCAGTGTCATCCTTGGTCCGCTCGGCATCATCGGAGGGTTCATCATTGGGTTTGGCGCGGTCTATCTGTATGGAGCCTACCTCTACGGCGTGGGTCAGAGCGTCTCCCGCCGCAACGCGCTCGGGACGGGAATCATTCGTGAGAGCATGGGACACCACGTCTGGGATGTGATGGGTATCGCCTTCCTACACTGGATTCTGAGCATGGCGCTGCAATTTGGTGCGCTGCCAGATGCGATTCCCACGTTGGTGGCCGTGGTGACCTTCATCCTCTTCAACCCCTGGCCAGAGGTCATCCACACCGAGCCTGTTCAGGGATCAATGGACATCTTGGTCCGTGCCTTCCGATTCATGCAGTCGAACGGTCCGGAGTGGGTGCTGCCGCATATCGTTTTGTTTGCATTCGGCTTTGGCTTCACCATGGTTCCAGGCGACCTCTCGTCGACCATGGTCTTGGGAGCAGGGGTCTTCCTGCATCCAGTCATGGTCTTTCGCGCAGTCCTGTACCGGAAGCTGGTCGCCGGATCACGGCGATCCCGTGCATGGCGAGGCCGCCACTAACGACGTCTTCTGCTTGCCAACAGGCCCAGCAGAGGAAGTGCGAGCCAGCCCACACGTGGTGGGGTCGTTGTCGCACAGCCACAGCCACCTGGTTTCTCCGCGTCGTCCGCCGAGGCGTCATCCTCGCTGTCTCGGGTTGGAGGCGAGTCGGGCATGCCGCCATTCCCAGTCCCCGTGTCCATATCGCCTGTGTCCACATCGCCTGTGTCCACATCGCCTGTGTCGGGCTCATCCGTGTCATCGGGTGAGGGAAGCAGGGTCACGCGGTCGACCATCTCCCAGAACGCTGGGTCATTCCCGTCATAGCCAAGGGCCCAGTAGCCCACACCCTGGATGCCCTGATCAACACCCCAAGTGAGCTTGGTCTCCAGGGTGGCGTAGTTGTCGTACCAGAGCTGGCCGACTTCTGTGAAGGCCCAGGCCGTCTGACTCGTGTCGTCGAAGCGGTATGGATAGTCGGCCGCGCGCGAGATGGCGTTCTCTACAGTGATCGATGTTGCGTCCCCGGTGGCTGTCCCTGGTACTGCGTCGGAGGCTGCCGGCCACTCCCGGCCATACATCGGCACACCCAGGACGATCTTGTCGTCTGTCGCTCCCCAATAGCGGTAGTCTTCGAGGGTCCAGTCCATGGCGTAGTCTCCCCACAGGTACCCGCCATAGAGTGGGCCGACTGGTCCTGGGTCACCGCCACCCCAGTGGTAGTCATAGGCCATGACGAACAGGCCGTCTGATGCGGCGGACAGTGCGCTGTAGTCGTAAGCGCCCGACCAGTCGACTGCCGGAGTATCCACGTAGACCTCGTCCACCTCGGCCTTGAGGGCAGTGACAAAGGCCACCAGGTTGTCCTTCTGGCCGTAGGGGGTCCCCTCGAAGTCGACGTTGACCCCGTCGGCTCCAGCATCGTTCACCAAGCTGGCCAAGGCGCTCACGGCATTGGCTCTGTTTGTCGCGTTACCCAGCACGCTGTTCTGAGTGGACTCATCGAACACCGCGACAGTGAGGTGGACCTTGGTGCCGACCGCGTGCGCAGCGTCGACCAGGTCATCCGCAATGGCGTTCCACCCGCTTGTCTCGGTGGGTGTTCCCGAGCCATTCAGGCCCACGCGAAAGTAAGCCACATGGGTCAGAGAGTCGTAGTCCAGGGTCATGGGATCACTGATCCAGTACGGGAGAAATCCGTAGGACGTGACCCGTTCGCCCGCAGGAGACGCCAGCGCTGGAGCCATTGGTTGGCCGGCCCCGAGCTGCTCATTCATGTGACGAGCGTGAGTGGGCAGGGCCGTAGCGAATGCCGAAGATTGAAGAAGGCCTAGCAATACAAGCATTAAAAACCCCGTAATGACGGTGTGAAGTGTCAGATTGTACACCACTGAAACCGGTTGCAACGGTCACACTGTAGGTTTAGGAACTAAACGTTGGACGCGTGGCAACCGTGTCCGGGAGAAAAGCATGGGATTTTTTAGTCGCGTCGGGAACCTCTGGAAGGGATTTTGGGGCCTGTTCATCTCTGACATGGAGGCCAGCAATGCTGAGGCAGTCTACGAGTCTGCCATCGAGGAGCGCATCCAGAAGCATCGTGAGTTGAAGAAGGCGGTCAGCGGGATTGTCTACCTCCGAAACAAGCTGTCGACCGAACTCGAGCAGAAGCAAGCGGCCCTCGCCGAGATTCAGCCACAAATCCCAGTGGCCATCGAGGAAGGAGAGGACGAAGCGGCGCTGGTGCTCATCCAGAAGAAAGATGAACTCAATGCAGCGGTCGCTGAGATTCAAGCTGAGCTTGAGAAGGTGAGTGCGCAGGCTGAGGACGCCAAGGCAGGCCTGGTGGCCTTCCAGGGTGAGATTGAGAAGCTCAAGCGTGAGAAGCACGAGATGCTTGCGAAGAAGGCGAACGCCGAGGCCCGCATCCAGATTCAAGAGACGCTCGATGGGCTCAGCACTGATGCAGACATTCGGGCACTCGAGAACGTGCGTGAGGGCATCGACAAGCTTCAGGCTGAGGCCGATGTGGGTGCGGAGATCGATGACTCCAACCTCGATTCCAAGCTCGACGAGATCAAGGCCAAGACTGCGACCGCAACTGCGCGCGCTCAGCTCGATGAGATGAAGAAGCAGATGGCCGCTCAGAAGGCCGCGAAAGAAGGCAAGGTCGAGAAAACCATCTGATCCGTTCTGCACCTCACGGTGCAGTCAGGTGTAGCCATGAATGTCATCTCAAAGCGTGCAACCGCATGGTGGTCGGTTCTCACTGATCACCAGCGACGCGTGGCATCTGGGCTGGTGTTGATTGGGCTCCTGTATACGACTCACTACCTGATCTACTGTTTTCCGCAGCCGTTCTACATTGAGGACGCAGCCATCTCGTTCGCCTATGCGCGAAACTTTGTGGATGGAAGCGGGCTCGCCACCTACGCGGGCGGACCCAGGGTCGAGGGCTACTCGAATCCATCGTGGACCTTCTTGGTCGCCGTACTCTACGCGCTCGGACTGCCCCTGTTTACGACAGCCAAGGTGTTGGGCTGGCTCTTTGGTATGGCCACACTGCCCCTCGCATGGGCACTGACTCGTCGTGCGCTTCCCGATCGAGAAGACACGCCGTTTCATCCCGACTTCATGGCGCTCATCGCACCCTTTGGGCTCGCGATGAGTGTGCAGTTCACGGTGTGGAACAGCAGCGGACTCGAAAACTCCCTGTTCTGCTTCCTGCTGACGCTTGGATTGTACCGCTGCGTTGTGGAGCTCGAGGATGGAGGCAAGCCGTACTCCGCGCTCGTATTCTTCTTGCTCTGTGCATCTCGACCTGAAGGCATCATGTATGCGCTGATTGCGCTCGGACTTCGGGCCTGGCACGCGCTCTTCTCGGCGGAGGGCCGCAGCACCACCATCGGACAACGACTGTGGCTTGTCGGGTCGTGGGTGCTGGTTTTGGTCGTTCCTTTGGTGGCCTACCATGGCTGGCGGTACTGGTACTTCGCGTGGGAGTTCCCGAACACCTACTATGCCAAGCTCGGGACTGGTCGGTCCTTCAAGCCCTTCTCGTGGACGCGGAAGGGTTGGAAGTACATCAATGCATGGGGTGGACCTCATGGTGCAGCGTTCTTGCTGCCGGTGGCTGCCGTTGGCCTGATGGGCTTCGGACGCCGGATGCGCTGGGCGGTCGTTGGCCTCTTCGCTGTCTATGGCGTGCTGCTTGGATGGGACGGTAAGGAGGGGCTCGATGCGACTCCTGGCTGGTGGTCCAAGGTGTCCGGTGCATGGGTGAAGGCCAGGGTTCTTGCCCTCGCAGCCCTGGTTCCAATTTTTTGGTTCGCCAGCCTTCGATCTAAAGCATGGCGGGCCAGGGGCGTCATGTGGCTGTGTGCTGCAGGGGGGCTGTTCTTCGTTGTCTATGTGGGCGGCGACTGGATGAAGGCACACCGGTGGTTCAATCTCTTCAGCGTGGTGATGATCGGTACGCTGGTCGTGGCGTTAACCGAGTTGGTCTGGATGGTGTCGGGTGAAGGCAAGACGGTGTTTCCCAGCTGGAAGCCGATTCGCTTGCTCAAGAACCGAACCACCTACGCATCCATCCTGCTTCTGCTTGGCGCAGGTGGCTGGGGCCTCAATGAAGCCCGTCTGAGCCTCAAATTCTTGGCCAACCCCGAGACTTCGGTTCGCGACATTCACCGCCGCGTCATGTACATGAAGGGTGTTCAAGCACGCCTTGATCTGGACCACATCACCCTGCTCGACGTCGACATGGGTGCCCACATGTTCTACACCGACTGGGCGATTGTGGACATTGCAGGTTTGGTGGATGTGCCCATGGCTCGGCACTCCGATTTCAACAAGCGCTTCCTCCGGGAGTACCTGTTCGAAGAGCGACGTCCCGACTTCGCTCACGTCCATGGTGGTTGGGCCCGCGCATCTCGAATCCCGAAGATTAAAGCATTCCCAGAGCGCTACATCGAGATTCCAGGCTACCCGATTGGGACCCGAAAGCTGCACATCGGGAACCACATCAACAAGAACATCTTCGTCAGCCGTGATGACAAGCGTGCGCCGCTTGCTGATTTTGAGGGCGGGGTATCACTCGTCGCGCTCGATATCCCCGCACCGATGGTTCAGCCCGGGGCTCGCATGTTCGTCGAGACAGCTTGGCGTGCACCCCTGCGCAAGGCGGGATTCCGCATCCTCGTGGCCCTGACTGCTGCTGATGGTACGCGGGCCGTGAGCAGCTTTGGCCCTGGATATGACTGGTACGGCCCCAAGGAGTGGAAGCGCTCTGAGACCGTGACCACCAAGCTCCGTGTGACCGTTCCCAAGACGTTCCCGGAGGGCGAGGCCTCAGTGTCTGTGGCGCTCCTCGACGAATCAACCGGCTTGGTTCTAAGTCACCTCACTGATGAGACTCAGGCGCATTCCTGGGTCACAGGGGCCTTCAGTTGGTCAGGTACGGTTGAGATTGGAGATGCGGAGACGGTGGGTGAGGCTGCCGAGGCCGCTCGTCTGGCGGCGGTGGAATTCGCCGATGCCGATCAATGCGAGGCCGCCTGGTCATCATGGAAGAACGCCATGCGTCATCGACCTTTCCGTAAGGACTACATCGATGCCCATGACGGTGCGATGCGCTCGACGGTGGCCAGTTGCTATGCGACGCGTGCCGCTGGCTCCGATGACGATCAAGTGCGGGCTGAGGCACTTCTGGCCGGCTTGCTCTGGGATCACGATGCCCCCGATGTGGTGAAGCTGGCCCGGCCGCTTGCTGAGGCGATGGAATCTCGAGGTGATGCGCTGTGGGCATCGAACGATCTCGACGAGGCCTATCAGGCCTTCAAGACCAGCATCGAGCTTGACCCAAGGCGGTCGTGGGCGCGGCGTAAGGCCGAGGACGTACGAGACCTCAGGCTGAAGATCACCCGCCCTGGACGAAAAAAGAAGAAGGGGCGGGGCTGATCAGTGAACTGCTGGTCCGCGGAAGTCGCGCCCGGCCACTTCGACAAAGTCGACCAGCTGAAGGAGTCTCGAGTAGACCCGATCGCCCACCCGGTCGCCGAGCGTCTGGCTGGACGTCTGGGTTGTCGAGAGATTTGGGGGCGCGGCACCCGTTGGGTTGCCAGGCGCGTAGTTGGTCGTGGCGAGTGTGCAGCCCATCGCGTTGTAGCGACGACTTACCACCTCGTCGATGATGGTGAGCTCCCAGTCTGACAGACGCCCCTTCCCCAGCTCATCGACGGCCAGCACTTCCACTTCTGCCAGCTCGGTGAGTACCGGTGCGTCCGAGCGTCCCTCGCTGTAGCCCTCTTTGAGCAATGAGAGGAGGCGCGAGAACTCCATGAAGCGGACGGAAATGCCGTGGCGAAAGATCAGCTCTCGGACCAGCGCGATGAGCAGGTGTGTCTTGCCGCGGCCCACGTCTCCATAGAGGGTGAGGCCGCGTGCGGGCTCGCCGCTCACATAACCATCAACAAACTGAGAGCAGACACCCAGAGCGCGTATGGCGCTCGGATCCAGGTCCTTCAGCTGCCCCGACTCCGACTGCGCAAAACTCACGAAGGTGGCATGAGCGTAGCGTGCTGGGATGCCGGCCTGATTGAAGAGCTGGATGCGATCAGGAAGCATCTGGCACCGGCACCGGCCAGTTGTCAGGACACCATCGACCTCGCGCGTCGCGTAGCCGGAGCCACCGCAGGCCGGGCACAGGGGGCGGCTGAGTTGCTCTGCAACGGCCAGCTCCCCACGGGGAACAACGCGGTAGGCGTCGAGCGAGAGGGCAGGGTGATCGGCTGGAAGCGGCGTCATGAGGTGGTGACCCTATCCCAAACTGCTGATGCCGACACCAGTGGGGTCTGTCGTCGCACGATGTCTCGGCAGACTTCCTCGATCGCAGTCGCCATGGCCTGCGGTGTGAGCACACCCTGTAGGGCTGTCAGTTCCTGGGCTGCCTCCTGTCTGATCGACTCCAAGTGAGGTTGAGCCCGTGCCCATGCGGCCTCCTGGAAATGCCGGACAGCCACCACGGCTTCCGTTGCGAGGTGCTCCGGGCCCAGTGAGCTATCGATTGTCTCGATGCGATTGATGAGGCGCTGGTGATCATTCTCCAGTCCAGAATGGACCGTCATCTCGCGCAGTGCTGTGATGTACACCGACAGGCTTGCGCTGGGTGTGGGCGTGTTGGGGCGTGTCTGGGCAGACTTGCCCTCGATGCTCCGCTTGCAGGCGGACAGCGTCAGTCTCCCGCGGGTCCGCTTTTTTCGGCGTTTCTCCGCGACGTCATCCACTGCGGCGAGGATCCGGGCCACGCTGATTCCTGACTCGAGCCACCCCACCAGCAGGCGCCCATCGGCGGCTGATAGGAAGGGTGCACCACCCCGTGTGGCCACCACATAGGCGCGGACTTCCTCCGCCATGGCGGCGAGTCTTGCTGGGTCCAAAGGTGCAGGTTGTGTCAGGCTCATGTTCCAATGCTTGCAGTGGGTTGGTCGGAGAGCTTACTATCCCGCAATAGACCATGGAGTCGCCCATGAGCTTTGCTCGTCAATTTGTGTTTTTGTTTGGCCTCAGTTTTGCCCTGAGCATTGGCCTGTCCACAGCGGACGCTGCACAGGACGATGATTTCCTTCTCGACGAGGATCCTGACGATGACGATGACGACATCGAAATCGATCGCGTCGATGAAGAAGATGACTTCGAACTTGATGGCGATGATTCTGAGCTCGACGAGTTCGAGGGAGAGATCCAGATTGAGATGGGTGCCGTTCCTTACGATGATGAGGACGACGATGAGGAGGAGGCGGAGCTGCCTCCTGGTACGGACAATGCGGCCCTGTACCGGGCAGCCCTCGAGCAGATGGTCGGCATGCAGCCTGATGAAGAGGGAATGGCCTGGGAAAACTACCTCCAGACCTACCCCAACACGGTGTTCCGCAAGCAAATCACCGAGCGCATGGATGAGCTCGGTGAGGCGATGTTCCGGGGCCCAAGAGGCACCTCACGCGAGGTCGCGGTCGATAAGGGTAAGCAAGAACTCGACTTTTCTGCTGGGATGCTGCTGGAGCCCATCGATCCAAGAAGCCGCTTCAGGGTTGGCTTCGAGTGGGGCTACCCATCCTGGATCAACCTCATTGCAAACTACGAGCAACAGATTGATCGAGACTTCTCTGTCCACGGAGGGATGGCCCATCGGTTTACTGGATGGAGCCTCGAAGGTGGTGCACGCTATGCCATCATCAAGTCCACTCGCACCGACTTCATCCTCACAGCCATTGGGGATCTTCACCTGAACTTGGCGCCGGTCGCCCCAGGCATCCGCCCGATGCTCGCGGTGGGTAAGCGCTTCCGATTTGGTGGCGACACCTTTATGGATGTTCAGGCCCAGGGTGGTGCGGACATGATGTTCTTCCCCGGCATGTTCTCCCCCCGGTATCTCACTGGTCTGAATGTGACGGTGTCACCCTCCGAGACGGTCAAGGTCTTCGTCGAGACGACCACCGTGGTCAAAGACATGGGCAGCTGGGATGATCGCACCGGGTCCTTCCGTTTCAACCAGATTGCCTTCGGCATTCGCTTCCAAGGCAAGGGCAACTCAGTCGTTGGAACGGGCGCTGCAGTGCCGTACTCAGCCAACTACTGGCGGTACCATTACGGCGCAGTCATGGCCGATTACCAGTACTATATGTAGGTTGACTCCACTGGGGGTGGGGTGCAGGGGGCCGCATGACCGACACAATGTGGGCATTGACTTTCGACAAGTCCAGGGAGAGTTGGGCTGAGTCTACGGGTCTGGTCAAGGAGCGGATTCCTCGGCCGACACTCAGCGATCCCGCACATGCGGATGGCACCTTCGTAATTATCAAGGTGAAGTTCGCGGGCTTCTGCGGTTCAGATCGTGGCATCTGGTGGCGCCGTTCGTTTGGGGACATGATCTTGGGTTCGCTCGAGGAAGAGCAGAAATCCAAGCGCGTTGTCGGTCACGAGTTGCTCGGAGAGATCGTGGAGGTCGGTGACCGTGTCGGTACCAAGTATGGCTACGCGGTTGGCGACATCGTCTCGACTGAAAGCCACATTGTCTGTGGTACGTGCCATCAGTGCCGGATGGGAGACTCCCATGTGTGCGCACGCGACAAGATCATCGGCATCAGCCAGGACGGATGCTTCGCGGAGTACGTGAAGCTGCCAGCCAAGGCCTTGTGGCCAACGAATTTGGACCACATCCGTCCGGAAGTCGGCGCTGTACAGGAGCCTTTCGGTAACGCAGTACATGCCTGCCAAGTTCGCGACCTGCGAGGAAAGACCGTTGCGATTTTGGGATGCGGCACCATTGGCCTCTTTGCCATCTTGATCGCACGAGGCATGGGAGCGAGCAAGATCATCGGTGTAGAACCTGATCCTCACCATGCTGAGCTCGCTCGGCGACTGGGCTGTGATGCTGTCTTCACACCAAGTCGCCCACCTGAGGATGCGCCCTACCGCTCGGATCCAGCCCTGGTTGAGCAAGTCCGTGCACTCACGGATGGCATTGGTGTTGATGTGGCCATGGAGATGGCTGGGTTCAATTCCAGCCTGAACAACGCGATCAAGATGACGCGACGCGGAGGCGATGTTGTGCTTTTTGGTGTGAAGAATGGCGATGCCGTGATCCAGGACTCTCACCGTGTCGTGATGGACGGTATCCAGATGCATGGTGTCGTTGGACGGCAGATCTTTGGGACATGGGAAATCACTCGCAATCTCCTTGAGACCCAAACAAATGGTATTCAGCAGGCCGTCTGGGACGTCATCCTCAATCGGGGAGAGGGCACAATGGTCGATATCGAGGACTGGTCTGCAGACACATTCGAGGAGGCGATCCGAACCCATCCCAAAGTGGTTATCTCTTTCGCTGGATGAGAAGGAGGGGCCATGTTTGAAGGCGCCAAGGATCAGCTAAACCAAGAACTCGACGCCATTCGGGACGCCGGCCTCTACAAGGACGAGCGCATCATCGTGTCTGACCAAGCGGCCAAGATCGAGGTCTCGACGGGTGAGTCGGTGCTCAATTTTTGCGCCAACAACTACCTGGGACTCTCCAACAATCCGGAGCTCATCGATGCCGCAAAGGCAGCCATGGACCAATACGGGTTCGGGCTGTCGTCGGTTCGATTCATCTGCGGTACGCAAGATCAACACAAGCGGCTCGAGGATGCAGTCTCGACCTTCCTCGGGACCGAGGACACCATCCTCTACACGAGCTGTTTCGACGCAAACGCAGGGCTCTTTGAGACCATCCTTGGGCCTGAGGACGCCATCATCTCTGATGCGCTGAACCACGCCTCGATCATCGACGGTATTCGGCTGTGCAAGGCCAAGCGCATGCGATTCGCGCACATGGACATGACGGATCTGGAGGCGAAGCTCAAGGAGGCTCAGGCCGCCGGGTGCCCCAAGATCATGATCGCAACCGACGGCGTGTTCTCCATGGACGGAGACATCGCGCCGCTCGAGGCCATCTGCGACCTCGCCGAGCAATACGGTGCCATGGTCATGGTGGACGACTCTCACGCCACTGGCTTTACCGGGAAGACGGGCCGCGGAAGCATCGAGCACTGCGGCGTCATGGGTCGGGTCGATGTGGTGACCTCGACGCTGGGGAAGGCACTCGGCGGCGCCTCGGGGGGATTCACCTCAGGCCGCAAGGAGATCGTCGACATGCTGCGGCAGCGTAGTCGACCGTACCTCTTCTCCAACACGGTGGCGCCCGCCATCGTTGGGGCAGCCATCAAGGCCTTTGAGATGCTCTCCGCGACCACTGAGCGTCGGGATCGTCTCGAACAGAACACTGAGCACTTCCGGTCGGCCATGACCGAGGCTGGTTTTGCTCTCCGGCCAGGTGTGCATCCAATCGTCCCCATCATGTTGGGCGAGGCGAGACTCGCTGCAACAATGGCAGACGCCATGCTTGAGCGAGGCATCTACGTCATTGGGTTCAGCTATCCAGTCGTCCCCAAGGGTCAGGCGCGCATTCGTGTGCAGCTCTCTGCGGCCCATACAGCTGAGCACATCGATGCGGCTGTAGCGGCCTTCTCTGAGGTGGGTCGAGAGCTTGGTGTCATCGCCTAATGAAATGGCCCTCGCTGTACGGGACAGCGAGGGCCACTCATTGCGCACAGCATGGTGCCCTTAGGGCACGACAGCCACGGCGTGGTACCGACTGGTGCCTGGTTCCGGAAGATCGACGTAGGAGTCGATCATGAACATTCCGTCCTCGAACAGACTCGAGGTGATCTGCAGCCGGTTCGTGTCCCAACGACTCGTCGCATAGACCACGCCCGTCTCTTGGTTGCAGTCGGCGCCCTTCATGTTGTCGCCCAGATCAGCGAACACCCCATCGTCCATGTACCCCGTAGACGGGTCGATCAGGTAGGTTTCGCCGCCGGAGTCAAACCAGTACACATCGTCTCCAATGATGCACATGCCGTGCTCGGAGGAGGAGATGCTTGAGCCCAATTCAGTCGCTGTAGCTGTGTCGGTATCGATACTGACGAAGATGTCACCATCCTCAGACCACGCCACGGGTGAACCATCCGAAAGGAACCCAAAAGAGGCGTACGGACCGCCGTTCGAGGACCCGTCTTGGGTGATTGACGCGGTCACCGGCACGGAACGCCCACAGACGGGGTCAATCAGCACCAGTCGAGCCAGTCCATCGTCGGCGCGGCCTCGCTCCATACCGTACAGAGCACCGTCGGCTGGGTTGTACTTCATGTTCGTGAAGGCGTGGTCAAGATCTGCGACGAATTCTGGTGTGCCATCCACATCATTCAAGTGGTAGAGCGACGAGGTCCCGCCGTAGCCACCGTGAGTCATCAGATACATCGAGCCGCTCTCAGCGTCATCGACATCAGGCTCGCCCTCAGGTTCTTCCTGACACACGGTACCCACACCATCGCAGTCCACGTCAGCTTGGTCGCTGTTCTCGTCTTCTGGGCAGTTGTCACGGGTGTTGAACACGCCATCACCGTCGACGTCTGGGGCCAGGCAGGTCACGGTTGTGGAGTCGACCTCGCCAGCCTGAAGCGTTCCATCGCCAGCCACGCCGTCCTCACCCTCACCGTCATCGATACCGGCCGATGTGATGGCGTAGCCTTCATCACAGCCATATCCGGAGGCGTAAGTGGATTCGGTCGTCGCAATGAAGCTGGAGCTTGCACCATCAGCGCCGTCGGCACCATCAGCACCGTCGGCACCGTCTATTCCATCAGTGCCGGCAGCACCGGCAGCACCGTCGGCCCCAGCAGCACCGTCGATGCCGTCCTTTCCATCAGAACCAGATCCGCAACCCAATGCGGACAAAGTCACAACCAGCGAAACCATTTTTAGGGTCATTGTTCTTCCTTATTGACCGCTTTGTGCGGCAGTGCTGGAAAGCTAACTAGATACTGTGCAATTCGATTCTTTGAGGCCCATAAAAGTGTCTTCAATCCAGTTTTTTATCGGGACAATGAGACACTGCTCAGCCCATGGCCGTGGGCAAAAAAAAGCCCGTCGATAAATCGACGGGCTTTTAGGATGGCGCACCCTGAGAGATTCGAACTCCCGGCCTTCTGGTCCGTAGCCAGACGCTCTATCCAGCTGAGCTAAGGGTGCGTGTTTTTGAATGGCGGAGACGGAGGGATTTGAACCCTCGGTGGAACTCTCATCCCACACTTGATTAGCAATCAAGCACCTTCGGCCACTCGGTCACGTCTCCATAACTGGTTGTAAAGAACAATGTGCGGAGGTGGAGGGATTCGAACCCCCGGACCCTTGCAGGTCTTCGGTTTTCAAAACCGACGCCTTCGACCACTCGGCCACACCTCCGGCAAGACAGCGGACTATTCGGCGGCGGTGATCCGGTCAAGCCCTCCCATGTACGGACGGAGCACTTCTGGGATCCGAATGGACCCATCAGCTTGCTGATGGTTCTCGAGAATCGCCACAAGTGTGCGTCCTACCGCGAGGCCTGAACCGTTGATTGTGTGTGCCATAATTGGCTTTCCACCTGCATCAGGCCGATATCTGATCTTGGCGCGACGGCTCTGGAAATCACCAAAATACGAGCAACTGGAGATCTCTCGATAGCCACTTTGTCCTGGAAGCCAGACCTCGATGTCGTAGCAAATACGCGCCGTAAATCCGACGTCCCCCCCGCAGAGGATCACTGTTCGGTAGGGAAGTTCGAGGGCTTGTAGGAGGGCCTCCGCGTGACCGGTCAGGATTTCGTGCTCTTCAATCGCTTGATCAGGTGTGACGATCTTCACCATTTCCACCTTGTGGAATTGGTGCTGTCGAATCAGGCCCCGAGTGTCCTTACCGTAGCTCCCAGCCTCTGCGCGAAAGCATGGTGTGAAGCAGACGTAATTGAGCGGTAAGTCCGCCTCATCGATGATTTCATCTCGGTGCAGATTTGTGACCGGGATCTCAGCCGTTGAGATCAAGAATGCGTCCTCGCCCGCGACATCATGGCTCACCTTGAACGCGTCGGCCTCGAATTTGGGCAGCTGGCCGGTGCCGGTCATGCTCGACCGGCTCACGATGTATGGCACCATCACTTCTTGGTACCCATTGGCCACGCCCTGGTCCACGAAGAAGTTGATGAGGGCCCGCTCCAGTCGGGCACCAGCACCCTTGAGCACCGAGAACCGGGCGCCTGAGATTTTGGCGGCGGCGGGGAAGTCGAGGATGCCGAGGTCGGTCCCCAGATCGTGGTGATCCTTGGGCTCGAAATCGAGGGTTGGAGGCGTGCCCCAGGTTCGGACCACTTGGTTGTCATCCTCGGACTTGCCTGCGGGCACGCGCTCATCAAGGACATTTGGGATGGTCATCATCAGGTTGTGTTGCTCGGTCTCCAGGCCCTTGAGTTCGTCCTCGAGTGCGGACAGGCGATCACCAAAGGCCTTGACCTCGGCCTTGAGTGGTTCAGCCGCTTCTTGGTTTCCGTCTCGCATCAGCGGGCCGATCTGCTTTGAGAGGCTGTTCCGCTTTGCGCGGAGATCATCCGTCTCGGTGTTGACGGCCTTACGGCGCGCATCCACCTCGACGATCCGGTCTACGGCAGCCATGGTCGCGTCGTCGGCGTGACGCAGGGTGAGTGCGGCCCGAACGAGGTCGGTCTGCTCGGTGATGAGGCGGCGATCCAGCATGTGTCCTCCAGGGAGCGGGCTCTATCCCACCGGTGCCGTCCAGGCTTCCCACCACGCGTGCAACTCCTCGGCAATTGTGGCCTTCAGTTCAGCCCTGTCGGGGAGGGTGTCGACGTGATCGGACATGCGAGTCACAAGATCAGAGGACATCCCGCAGGGGTTGATTCGACGGTAGTGTGTGAGGTCGGTGTCGACATTCAATGCAAATCCGTGCCAGGTCACCCAGCGTCTGGCGCCGATTCCAATAGCCATGATCTTTGCGCCCCCCACCCACACGCCGGTGTTTCGCTCATCGCGCTCCCCGACGATGCCATACCGGTGGAGGGCGCGAATCATCATCTCCTCCAGGCCACGCATGAAGCCATGCAGGTCGTGTCGGTGGTCGGGCAGGGCAAAGATGGGGTAGCCGACAATCTGTCCAGGCCCGTGAAAGGTGACATCGCCCCCGCGGGCCACCTTTACGATGGGGACATCCAGCGGGTTGAGGATGTTTGTCTCTGCGCCTCGTGTTCGACCGACCGTGTACACTGGATCGTGTTCGACCAGCAGCAGCGTGTCTTCAATGTCACCTGCGATGCGGTGCTCCCTCACGGTCTCCATCTGTTGAACGGCTTCCGCGTAGGGCATCCGGCCCAGATCTTCAACGATCAACCCAGTACACCCTCGACTGCCGCAACCACAGCCTCGTGTACAGCCTCCACGGTCGCGTCAGCATCTATGCGGACGATGTTTTCGCCGCGCGCCCTGCAGTGAACCAGCACCGCGTAGTATGCCTCCTGGATCTGGCGCAGCTTATCGAGGGCCTCGAATCGTTCTCGAGTCTCACCGCGGGCCTCAATGCGTGCCAGGCTTATCTCTGGGTCCAGGTCGAGAAAAATGGTGATGTCGGGTGCACGGAACCGCTCGTTGAGGCTGGCAACAAGGGGCAGTCCCACAGCGAGTGACTGGTAAGCCAGGCTGGAGTGGTAGTAGCGGTCCGTGATCACCGCTGCACCACGCTGCAGGGCTGGAATGATCTCTCGGTCGAGGTGGTCGCGTCTGTCCCCGGCGAACAAGAACGGCAACACGGCATCTCCGATGGCGCTCGCTTCATGTTCCGGGTTTAGGGCCGTCCTGATGAACCGGCCCACGGGACCAGTGCTTGGCTCGGCTGTGGTGTGCACCTCAGTGAGTCCCCTGGCTCGCAGCCAGTCAGCAAGAAGACGAGTCTGGGTTGTACCACCAGAGCCGTCGAGTCCTTCCATCGCGATGAAGATTGCACCCATGGAGCAGCCCTAACCGGATGTGTCGTTCAGGGGATGTCGATTGTGTCGCGTGGCGGAGGCTCGCGCGCAGGCAGGAGGATCAAGAGTCAGATTTGAATTGGAAACCGGTCTCAGAGCATTGACATTCCGCTGACTCAACGCACATCATTTTGAGTGATCATGTTGAGGTCGGGGGGACCCATGTCGTTGTTTGCCATTCTATTTTCAATAAGCTCGGCGATGGCGTCGATATCGCCAGACGTTGAGCGTGCGACGCTCATGGCTGAGTTCGACGCCCACATGCAGGGTCTACATGATCACATGCCCGGGGAGCAGGGGATCTGTCTTACTGGACTTGTGCAGCGCCTCGAGCTTGGCTGGCACACGCTCTCAGCGGCGGAACGCGAGGAGATTACTCAGGCTCTTGCGCCCTCCAAGGTGGACCTGTTCGATCCGCTTCAGCGGATTCCTTCTCCACCCAGCGTCGCCACAGATACCTGTTGGGGCTCACAGAAGGACAACCGCATCGATACCGAGCACTTCAGCGTCCAGTGGGACGATGGGATGATCTCGGAGGCTGATGCTCAGGACTTCGCTGACTCTCTTGAGGAAAGCTGGGACATTGAGATCAACGAATTGGGTTGGAAAAAACCAGCCAAGTCGAGTCAGTACTTGATGCTCGTCATGGTCGATGACATCGGCAGCGGGGCCGGTGCGTACACCACCGTCGATACGTGTGGCAGCGGTTACGCGCCTTACGTTGTGGCCGGTAAGGGGTCGTTCAGCGCCGGAGATTGGTACAAGACGATGGCCTGTCACGAGCTGCACCATGCCATCCAGTTCGCGTACGGATTTGCCCACGAATTCTGGTGGTGGGAGGCGTCGGCGACTTGGGTGGAAGATCTGGTCTACCCAGGGCTGAACGACTGGTCGAATGCGCTGTACATGTTCGCCCAGACCCCTCAGTTGGGGATGAATGCCTCTGCGGGACAATCCAACAATCAGCAACTGTTCTGGCACACCTACGGCATGGGCATCTGGGGCATGTACCTGGACCAGCATGTGGGCGGTAACGAGCTCATGAAGGAGACCTGGGAGGCATCCGAGGGGGAGTGGTGCCAGTACTGTCTGTGGATGCCTGACGTGATTGAAGATGTCGGTGAGGACTTTGAGGAGTTGATGACCGGGTTCATGGCTCACACCTCGGTGATGGACTACCGCGACCGCATGTGGATGACTGACGCAGTCCGATCCAAGACGGTGAACAACTTGCCTTCAGACGGAGCATCAAGTTCCAGCACTCGACCTCAGAGTCTGGGGATGAACATCATCGAGTTCAACAAGTCCCAAGGACAGTCAGGACAGGACCTGCTCGTGACCTTCGATGGCGACGATGATGCTGACGAGTGGTACGCGGTGCTTTCGGTGGGAGAGAACAATCTCCAAGACCACGTGGTGTTCAGCCTCGACTCCGACCACTCTGGCACTGCCCGGATACCGTTTGATGGTTCGGTTCCTGCCCATCTGATTGTCGCGCCGTCAGACGAGGCTGCCCAGGGCTACACTTACAACTGGCGAAACGCCGATGAGTTTGACTACACATGGTCCGCGGAGCTGGTTGAGACCGGTGGCGGCGGCAGTGGCGGCTCTGGACAGGGCGGCTCTGGCGAGGGCGGTGATGACGACCTCGAGGAGTACGAGGTGCCCAGCACACTTCCAGGACTCGACGGTGGTGACGATAAGGGTGGCTGCAGCACCACGGGGCGCACAGGTGCACCGGCGGGCATGCTCGCGCTCCTCGCTCTGGTGGGTCTGGTGTCCCGTCGTCGGTCGCGTTGTGGTCAGTGACTGACCCACACCAAAGCGGTGCGGGTCAATCGTGACTGATTAGCGATTCACCATGTGGATCGCTTGGCCGAGGGCGGCCTTTGCGGCCTCCATGACGCCCTCACCCAGGGTCGGGTGGGGATGAATGGTGAGGCCGATGTCCATGGCTTCAGCGTCCATTTCTACAGCCAGGGCACACTCTGAGATGAGGTCTGAGGCGTGAGGACCGCAGATGGCCACACCCAGTACTCTGTCGTCCTCGGCGTCCAAGACGACCTTGAAGAAGCCATCGGTGTCGCCCGTGGTGAGGGCACGTCCGAGGGCTGCAAACGGCATCTTGCCCACCTTCACATCGTAGCCTTCTTCCTTGGCTTCATGCTCCATCATGCCCGCGGTGGCGATCTCTGGGTCTGTGAAGACGACTGCGGGGACGGTCTTGGCGTCGTTGTGTGCGGCGTGTCCCGCGATGACCTCGGCTGCAATTTCACCATCGTGTGAGGCCTTGTGGGCGAGCATCAGTCCCTCGGCAACGTCCCCGATGGCGTAGACGCCGGGAACATTGGTCTTGAGCTGGCTATCCACAACGATCTGACCTCGAGGGCCGATGGTGACACCAGTGGCTTCGATACCTTCACTGTTTGGGCGGCGACCCACGGTGACCAAGATCACATCAGCAGGAATCTCAGCGGCGCCCTTGGGGCCTTCAACCTTGACCACTGCACCGTCGTCTGTCTCTTCCCATCCCTTGGCTGCAGTGTTCTTGTGGACGGTGATTCCGCTCTTCTTGAGCTTACGGTTGAGGAGCTTGACGACGTCTTTATCGAAGCCGGGCATGATGTCGTCCGCCATTTCGACGACCGTGACCTCAGAACCAACCTTGGCCAGCATCTGACCAAGCTCGAGGCCGATGTATCCGCCGCCAATGACGACCACACGTCCCGGAACCTCGTTGAGGGCGAGCGCCTTTGTGGAGTCACAGATGCGGTCATCAGCGAATGAGAATCCTGGAATCTCAATGGGGCGTGAGCCTGTGGCGATCACGAGGTTCTCGCACTCCACCTTGACCGTGCCATCGGCCGTGTCGACCTCGAGGGTCTTTGGACCTGTGAACGTCGCTGTACCCTTCAGGGTCTCAACCTTGTTCGCCTTGAGGAGGTGAGACACTCCACCTGTGAGCTTCTCGACGATGCCTTGCTTCCACGCCTGGAGCTTGAGCATGTCAATGCTGGGCTCACCCACAGAGATGCCCATGGTGTCCGCCTTGCGGATCTCATCCATGCGCTTGCCGGCAGTGATCAGGGCCTTCGACGGGATGCAGCCAACATTGAGGCAGACACCGCCCCAGTTGTCCTTTTCGATGCACAGCGTGTCCACGCCGAGCTGTCCGAGCCGAATGGCACAGGGGTATCCACCTGGGCCTGCGCCCACGACGACAGTGTTCTTCTTCAGGGTTTTCATCTCACAGCTCCAACTGCACGTGAATTAGCGCGGGACCATCGCCCTTTCGGGCCTTGGCCACTGCAGCCTTGATGTCTTTGGTTTTTGCGGCCACGCTCACAGCGCTCAGGCCGTGGGCCTTGGCCAGGTCAATGGGATCTCCAGCGAGTTGCCGACCCACGGGTGCGTCATCCTCGATGGGGGTGGTGGCGAGGAGAAAAATCACTCGGGCACCTGTCAGCACTGCGGTGTTCATGGCCTCAGCGAAGCCGCCACTCGCAGCAGATGCAGAGCCGAGGATGCACAGCACCGGAGCGCCGGCACCCAGAGCGAGGCCGACGGCATGCAGTGCCCTGTTGCCTGGGGCATCGGAGACGGGTGCGAGTTTGTAAGGGCGTGCGCCTTGGTGTGGATCCACCAAACGCTCTGGCTTGGCGCCTCTGAGCACTGCACCAACCCGTTCGCGGGTACCGCACACGACCCAGTCGCTCTTGTTCATGCCAGTAAAGCCACCCTCAACAACGGGTCCCATTGGGCCCAGGGGGATGGCTGCAGTGGGTGGACAGAGTGCTGCGAGCTCTGCTTCCGCAGATTTCAGGACGTCGCTCACAGACCCTCCACCAGGAGGACTTCAGGGGTCTCAAGAATCGCCTTGAGCGCCGCCACGAATCGGGCGGCGACTGCGCCATCGATCACTCGGTGATCAAAGCTCGGTGAGAGGTACATCATCTTGCGGGCGACAATCTCACCATCAACCACCATTGGACGGTCGTGAATCTGGTTCACACCCAAGATTGCGACCTCGGGGTGGTTGATGATCGGCGTCGCGAAGCGGCCCCCGATGTTCCCCACTGAGGTAATGGTGAAGGTGCCTCCACGGAAGTCGTCGAGGCTGGCCGTCCCGTTGCGGGTACGCTCTGTGATGTCGACCACTTCGTGCGCCAGCTGGAGGATACCCTTCGACTCCACGTTCTTGATGACGGGGACGTAGAGCCCTTGCGGAGTGTCCGTTGCGATACCGATGTTGACTTCTCCGCGAACGTTGAGCGAGAAGGACTCCTCATTCATGTTGGCGTTGACGGTTGGGAATTCCTTGAAGACACGAACCAGCGCCTTCATGATGAACGGCAGGTAGGAGAGGCTGATGCCCTTTTGCTTGGCTGCACCCTTGAGGGCACCTCGGAGGCCGACGAGCCGGGTGGCATCGAGCTCCTCGACATAGGTGAAGTGGGGGATGGTCCTGTAGGACTCCACCATCTTCTCCGCGATCTTTCGGCGCAGACCAATGATCTTGACCGTCTCGTCTGCACGGGGGTAGCCCGGGGTCGCGACCGAGCTGAACTCGAGTGCTGCGGGAGCGACTGCGCCACCGGTGAGGTGGGCATCAATGTCAGACTTGCTGACGCGACCGTCCTTCCCGGAACCGACGACGGCGTTGATGTCGACTCCGCTCTCTCGTGCGTAGGACCGAACAGCGGGTGTCGCGAGGGTCTTCCCGCTGGTCTTTGGTGCCGCAGCGACGGGAGCAGCCGGTGCCGCAGGAGCGGGCTTGGCGGGTGCTGGAGCTGGCGCAGCCTTCTTCTCAGGGGCGGGTGGAGGCGCCGCAGGCGTCTTGGCCTCTGCCTTCGGGGCTGCAGGCTTGGCCTTGCCGGCTTTCGCGTCAGTATCAATGTCCACGAGCGGACTGTGAACGGCAACGATGTCGCCAGGCTCACCGTGGAACGCCTTGACCACGCCAGCCTTTGGAGAACTGATCTCCACGTTTGCTTTGTCGGTCATGACCTCACACAGGGGTTGATCAACATCGACAAACTCGCCCACGTTGGCCAACCACTGGACGATCTCGCCCTCCACAACGCCTTCACCGATTTCAGGGAGCTCAAACACGTACATGGGACTGCCTACTCAGAATTGGATGGCCGCACGGGCCTTGGTGATGATCTGGTCGGGGCCCGCCAGGGTCGGGGGACTCTCGAGCCGAAGAAATGAAGCGGTTGTGGCTGAGCGAAGCATCGCTGCGCTGCCATCGACGAGAATCAGTCGACCTGTCTTGTGGACAGATGCACTCAGGGTCTCAGCATCGAGTGGTGCCAGACTGCGAAGGTCGATGACTTCGGCCTCGATGCCCTCGGCACGGAGGGTGCGCGCAGCCTTTAGTGCTGCCTCTACGCCTGCGCCCCATGCGCCGATGGTGATGTGCTCGCCATCCTGCAGGGTGGATGCCGTGCCGAGGTCTTCAGGTCCCGCAACGCCGCCGGCTTCTGCGAGGATCGTGATGGGCTCGAGCAGGACGCTCACACCGGGGCGTCTGAGGGCAGCCTTGAGCATGACGCCAGCGTCTGCTGGGTTCGAGGGGCTCGCCACCTGAACATGGGCCAGGTCCGAGAGCAGGGGTGCCGGGACGTGTGCGTCGGGGGTAACCGGCACTCGGATAACCAGCGTTCCTTTGAACTCACCCTGTAGTGCCACGCTTTCTTGGCCGAGCTGCTGCAGTGCGCCCCACAGGGCCTCGGTCCCGCTGAGTTCGACCACGGGCTTTCCGCCGGAGAGGGCGATACCAATCGCGATGCCGACCAGCGACGCATCGGCTGCGGGGAGCAGGTGGCAGCGATCAGGGTGGGCTGCGAGCATCGGTGCTGCACCTCCGCTCAGGGGCAGGGCTTCACCGAGGAGGTGAACGGTGGCATCCTCTCCCATGGTCTGAGATAAGACGGCTGCGATGGTGTCTGTACCGTTCATGTCTGTGTCTCGCGCTCGGCTTGGATGTGATTTCGGATGAAGAACTCACCGGCCTTGTAGGAACTCCGGACAAGGGGGCCCGAGGCGACGTAGCGGAATCCGAGCCCTTCGCCCAACTCTCGGTAGCGATCAAACTGCTCAGGAGGGATAAAATCGCTGACCGCAAGGTGCTTGTTGCTGGGCTTTAGGTATTGCCCGATGGTCAAGAAATCGGTTCCGACGGCTCGCAGGTCGCCCATCGCGGTGATGACCTCTTCCTCTGTCTCGCCGAGACCCACCATGATGGAGGACTTGGTGTACCTGACGGGGTCCGCAGCCTTGATGGCCGCCAACACTTCAAGACTCTGGGTGTACCCAGCGCGGGGATCGCGAACGCTCGGTGTGAGCCGTTCCACGGTTTCGATGTTGTGAGCGATCACTTCTGGGGCCTCATCAACCACCATCTGAACGAGATCCGTTCGTCCTTGGAAGTCCGGGATCAGGACCTCGACCATGGTGTCCGGGCTTGCCGCGCGGATCTCTCGGATACAGGACGCGAAGTGCCCAGCTCCCTGGTCATCCAAGTCGTCCCGGTTCACGCTGGTGACCACCACGTAGTCCAGTCCCATCGCGGAGATCGTGCGCGCCAGTTTGGCTGGCTCTTGTTGGTCGAGCGGGGGACCGATGCGCTTGGTGTTGACGGCACAGAAGCGACAGCCACGGGTACAGATGTCGCTCATCACCATGAACGTGGCTGTACCAGAAGACCAGCACTCGCCGATGTTTGGACAGTGGGCCTCCTCACACACCGTATGGAGCCCAAGCTCGCGCGCTTGGTGCTTGATCCACGTGTAGCGCTCGCCGCCTGGTGCCCGCACTTTCAGCCAACTTGGCTTGCTTCTGTGCATGTAAACCCTTCCGCCCTGGGGGCCGTTCCTAACCCAAGGGCATCACGGGATCGACCTTTTTCCAGGGTTGGTCAGCCAGCGCTCGACTCAGGGATGGGGGCATGGTCGGTCTGTCTCTGGGGCGCCCAGTGCGTCAAGGTGCAGGTGTGTCCTTGAGCCTGCAGCCAGGCTTTGCGCGGACCGCGTGCGTAGTCGGCCATCCATTCGCAGAGCGTATCCGCATCGGTCCAGTGGATGAAGTCCTGCGCGCGCTCGATGAACATCGGGTTGACCTGCCAGCCGTCATCGACCTTTCGCATGCCTCGGTCGGAGTTGATGAATGCCCTGGCTGCACGCTTGAGCTGTGGCTGCAGCTTCTTCTTCTCTCGGGTCCACCAGCGAAGAGGGGGTGAGTCCTTTGTCCCAGTGTACAGGCCAATCCAGAGCAGGGGTTCTTGATAGCGACTGACCGTGTCGTGGCTGGCCATGTGGGCCAGGCCCGTCCACTCGCTGTCGACCTGGTAGCGTGTGCCCCAGAAGAAGCCGGCGCCGGCCCACTGAAAGACACCAAATTTGACGTCATCCGGGCTCGCTGGAAGGTCGTGCCTCAGCAGATTGTGGAGGACCGCAGCATTGTGGACATTGAGCAGGTATGCCAGGCGTCGATCTTCTCTGGATTCACCCCACGAATTTGTATGCTGGCCGTGGGTGCTGGCCCAGCCGAGGAAGTCCTCGAGGGCGGTCTCGTGCTGAGGCAGATCGTCCAGACGAACACCATCCGCCGTGGACATCTCACGGACAGCACTGGCCCACGGACCATCGGCTCGCTTCCCGACTTCAACGAGCTGAACGTCGTCGTGACAAGCAACCGAGAGGGTCAGGGCAGCGAGGAGTGTAGGACGCAACATGTGCACCCTTTAACGCCACAAGGCCAGTTCGGTAAAAGCCCCCCCGTTGACCCGATTCCTCACCGCAAAAAGATGGAGGAGACGCTGAGACGTTACGTGTGCGGACTCGGCGGGGGGACAGTTCTTTCCCGAAGGCGGCATCGCCACCCTCAAGAATAAAATAGGCCAGCCTGAGGGCGCTCGCAAAGGAAAATGTCGAAGTATTACCAGCGGGCGAATTGGCGATCCCGCTAACGATATTGACCCGTCAATACGTTGGGTGAACGCGTTGGGACACAGAATGAGGAGGAGTCAAAGGTTTGATTACTCTTCCTCAGGCTCGACTTGGCTTCGGCGGCGACCCAGGATGAGGGCTACGATCGCGACCAATGAGCAGAGATAGGGAAAGATCCAGCCACCTCGTCGGTACACGGTGTCGACATTCAGCAGTCGCGTGGTCTCGACAAAGGCTTGCTCTGTAAAGACTGGTGTTTCGTAGAGGATGTCTCCGTGTGGTTCGACGACCCACGAGATCCCGGTGTACGCAATTCTGAGCAGGGGACGACCCCACTGGACGGCTTGTCCGGCGGTGAGCATCGCGTGTTGGTGGGGGCATGCGGTATCGCCGAACCATGCATCGTTGGTGATGTTGATGAAGAGGTCGACGTCACTGAGTCGGCGCATTGCGCTGTTGAGTATGCCCTCGTAGCAGATGGGCGAGGAGTACGTGTAGGTCTCCCCGTTGGCGTCCTTGGCTTCAAAGATCGTGGGCTCTTTACCCCGTCGAAAATCTCCTGGTCCCTTGATGAGCTCCCGAAGCTTGGGGAAGGTGTCGGACAGGGGGATGTACTCGCCAAATGGCAGAGGGACCATCTTGTCGTAGCGCTTGTCGAGTTGTCCGTTTCGCAGGAAGCTGTAGGAGGAGTTGAAGGCCTTTCGCCAGCGCTTGCCATCGGTGTCTCGCCCACGCTCGACTGTGCCGCCGCCTACGAGGAGGTGGAAGTCACCCTCGCTGGTGAGCTTTTCCAGGAAGGACCTTGGTGACTCTCCGCCGAGCTTTCGATACTGACGCTCAGAGTAGGGGTTCACGTGCATCGAACCCTCTGGCCAGACCACCAGGTCCGGTTGGTCTTCGGCGACCTTCTGGGTTCGCACCACCCAGGACTCAAGCTCCTCCCAGACGTTCTCCTTCATCCGCTGTTCCATGGTGGTGTTTTGCTGGATGATGGCGGTTCGGATCGCCCGGGTTTTGTCCAGATCGGCACTGATTTTGCTATGGCGCCAGTGTCCCCAAGAGACATTGATCAGGACCGCTGCTGCGAGCGCACCGTACAGACGCCACGCTTGTTTACGCCCCTCGAGGTGCCTGAAGACCCCCTCTGCGAGTACGCAGTTTGACCAGTACAGCAGGTAGGTGAGACCCATTGAGCCGGTGACACTCGCAAGCTGGAACATCGCAGGCACCCGGTATTGGGTCACGCCTTCATAGTACGGAAACAAGGCTGGACTGAGGTTCTCCATAGCGACGTGAACGGCGGGAGTAATGAACACCCACGCTGCGCCAAACTGCTTGCGGAACCACAGCGCACTTCCCCAGGTCACCGCGTAGTACAAACCGAAGGCACTCGCGAAGAGGCCAAGGGTCACGACGGAGAGGATTGTTCCCAGGTTCGAGAAGCGGACAACGGTCTCGATGATCCAGAAGAAGATGCTGCACATACCGAACCACCCAGCGAGGTAGCCCAGCTTTAAGTTTGCCTTCACATTGCCTGGGTACAGTGCCCACAGCAGCGGCACCCAAGAGAACCAGTGCAGCCACCACAGGTTGGCAGGCGGGGCGACGAGCGCCAAGCAGCCGCCACTCACCATGGCGGCACCCATACGAACGGAGAGATGGGCATTGGCTGGATGAAGCACTGCTGGCCTCCCGATGGGTAGGCCTAACGCCCCTAACGAAAAGCGCCCGCCCCTCTGTGAAAGGAGGGCGGGCGCTCTGCAGTCAGGACTGCGGGTGGGGCTACATCATGCCCATTCCACCCATGCCGCCCATGCCGCCCATGCCGCCCATGCCGCCCATGCCGCCGCCCATGCCGCCGCCCATGCCGCCAGCGCCGCCGGGAGGCGCCTTCTCTGGCTTGTTGGCGATGATGGCTTCAGTCGTGAGCAGGAGGCTGGCCACGGATGCTGCGTTCTGCAGGGCAGTACGCACCACCTTGGTGGGGTCGATGACGCCCATCTCGAACATGTCGCCGTAGGTCTCTGTGGCGGCGTTGAAGCCGAAGCTTCCTTCGCCGTTCTTGACCTTGTCGACCACGAGGGTGCCGTCGACACCTGCGTTGTGGGCAATGGACTTCAGGGGTGCCTGGATGGCATCCCGAATGATGTTGACGCCAAAGGCCTCGTCACCGTCCAGGTTCAGGTTCTCCAGAGAGGCCATGGCACGGATGAGCGCAACACCGCCACCAGGGACGACGCCTTGCTCGACCGCGGCGCGAGTTGCATTGAGTGCATCCTCTACGCGAGCCTTCTTCTCCTTCATCTCGACCTCGGTGGCTGCACCGACGTGAATGATGGCCACACCGCCGATGAGCTTGGCGAGTCGCTCTTGGAGCTTCTCGCGGTCGTAATCGGAGGTGGTGTTGGCGATTTGGCTTCGGATCTGCTTCACGCGACCGCGGACATCCTCGGTGGCACCAGTTCCATCCACCATGGTGGTGTTGTCCTTGGTGACGACGATTCGGCGAGCTGTGCCCAAGTCGTCAAGGGTGAGCGAATCGAGCTTGATGCCGAGGTCACCCATGATGGCTTTTCCGCCGGTCAGGATGGCGATGTCCTCGAGCATGGCCTTGCGACGGTCACCAAAGCCTGGAGCCTTGACTGCCACGACGTTCATGTTGCCGCGGAGCTTGTTCACAACCAGGGTGGCGAGTGCCTCACCGTCGATGTCCTCTGCAAGGATAAGGAGCGGCTTGGATGATTGGTGCACCTTGTCGAGGACGGGAAGGAGCTCCTTCATGTTGGAGATCTTCTTCTCATGGACCAAGACGTAAGCGTCTTCGAGGACGGCTTCCATCCGATCGGCATCGGTGATGAAGTACGGACTCAGGTAGCCCCGGTCGAACTGCATGCCCTCGACGATTTCGAGCTCGGTCTTGAGACCCTTGGCCTCTTCGACGGTGATGACGCCGTCCATGCCGATCTTGCCCATCGCTTCGGAGAGAATCTGGCCGATCTCCTCGTCACCGTTGGCAGAGATGGTTCCGACGGTGGCGATCTCCGCGGCGTCCTTGGTGTCCCTTGAAAGACCGTTGAGTGCCTCAAGAAGGGTGGTGACCGCAGCGTCGATGCCTCGCTTGAGGTCCATCGGGTTGGCACCCGCAGCCACCATCTTGGCGCCGTGGGTGTAGATGGCTTCAGCCAGTACGGTGGCGGTGGTGGTCCCGTCGCCTGCGACGTCTGAGGTCTTGGATGCGACCTCCTTGACCATCTGCGCTCCGATGTTCTGGAACTTGTTGGGCAGCTCGATCTCCTTGGCGACGGTGACACCATCCTTGGTGACCACTGGTGCGCCGAAGCTCTTCTCGAGAACCACGTTGCGGCCCTTGGGGCCGAGGGTGACCTTGACCGTAGTGGCAAGGGTGTTCACGCCCTTGAGCACTTCGGCCCAGGCGTCTTCACGAAAGTTGATTTCCTTGGCGGGCATGGCTTCTCCTGCGTTGCTCGCGTTGTTGAAAGAGTCGGAGTGTTTAGGACTCGACCACGGCGAGGACATCCTCTTCACGGAGGATGATGTGCTCGACGCCGTCCAGCTTGATCTCGTCACCTGTGAACTTACCGAAGAGGACGATGTCGCCCACGTTCAGCGACACCTCGCGGACGGTCCCGTCAGCGTTCTGACGCCCTGCACCCACAGCGATGACCTCAGCCTCGCGTGGCTTCTCCTTTGCGGAGTCGGGGACGATGAGTCCGCCGGCGGTCTTTTCTTCAGCTTCCACGCGCTTGACGAGGATTCGGTCGTAGAGGGGACGGAACTTCATGGATTCGAGTCTCACTTGTACTGATTTGTCATGATTGGAACTGTGGGGCCCGACCCGTAGACAGGGACGAGTATTCCAATCGTTTGGGCACCCCCCACGGGCGCCAGCGGCGCTCCGCTTAGCGCCGCGTCCATCTTTGATCCACAAAAAAAGTGCCCCCCAGGGCGGATTCCCTGAGGAGCGTTTTGTTTGGCGTCAGTTGCTGAAGCGGTCGACGGCCAAGGCAACCCAACCGACTCATTTGATTGGGCACGGACATATTGAATGGTGAGCCGCTTGGGGTGCCCACAGACAAAGGAATGCAAACGGTGTGCCAGGTGTCAGGAGTTCGTAATTCCAGACACTTAGGGGTCTGGGGTTCGGCCCTCACCCCTCGGATCGCGACATCCATGTCATGGTCCGTCGCCTCGGCGGCGGCCCCGATCAGGCGACGCTGCCCTCAACGGTGTCGCCTGAGACACCTTGCCGCATCCATGGAAGGGATTAGTTTGCGGGGTGCTTGGGATGGCGTCGGGGACTCCATCTCCTAATGTGCCAGGTTTAATCTACGGAATACGCGCGCCGAAGTGAGGCGCCGGAGGACATCATGGGTAAGATTATCGGGATCGATCTCGGTACCACCAACTCGGTCGTTGCTGTGATGGAGGGCGATCAGCCCACCGTCATCGTCAACGAAGAAGGAAATCGCACCACCCCATCCGTCGTGGGATTTGGCAAAGATGGTGAGCGTCTCGTCGGGTCAGTCGCCAAGCGTCAGGCCATCACCAACCCAGAGAAAACCGTTTCCTCCATCAAGCGGTACATGGGTCAGAAGTTCGACGAGTGTGGCGCGGAGTCAAAGCACTCCACCTACAAGGTGGTCCGCGGCGACAACGGTCAGCCACGGGTCAAGATCGACGACAAGCTGTACAGCCCTCCCGAGATCTCGGCGATGGTGCTCCAGAAGCTCAAGCGTGAGGCTGAACGCTACCTGGGCCAAGAGGTGACCGAAGCAGTCATCACGGTCCCCGCTTACTTCAACGACGCTCAGCGTCAGTCGACCAAGGATGCCGGCAAGATTGCTGGCCTCGACGTCAAGCGAATCATCAACGAGCCGACAGCGGCGGCCCTTGCTTATGGCTTGGACAAGAACGAAGACCAGATCATCGCCGTCTATGACTTTGGTGGCGGTACGTTTGACATCTCCATTCTCGAGGTCGGTGACTCAGTCGTCGAGGTGAAGTCCACCAACGGCGACACACACCTCGGCGGTGATGACGTCGACCACGTGCTCATCGACTGGATGATCGACACCTTCAAGAAGGACAGTGGCATCGACGTCGCCAGTCAGCCCATGGTGCTTCAGCGCCTCAAGGACGCGGCAGAGAAGGCCAAGATTGAGCTCTCGACGAAGCAGCAGTCCGAGATCAACCTTCCCTTCCTGACTGCCGACGCGAGCGGCCCAAAGCACTTCGTGCAGACCCTCTCTCGCAGTCAGTTCGAGCGCATGATCGATAGCGTCATCGAGCGCACACTCGACCCATGCCGCAAGGCGATCAAGGATGCCGGCGTGGCCTCCTCAGAGATCGACGAGATCATCCTGGTGGGTGGCTCTACGCGGATTCCGCTGGTCCAAGAGAAGGTCGAGAAGCTCTTTGGTAAGAAGCCAAACCACTCTGTGAACCCAGATGAGGTTGTTGCCGTGGGTGCTGCCATCCAAGGTGGTGTGCTCTCTGGCGATGTGCAGGACTTGCTCCTCCTCGACGTCACCCCGCTCTCGCTGGGCCTTGAGACGCTCGGTGGGGTGAACACGGTGCTGATTCCACGGAACACCACCATTCCAACGAAGAAGGCTGAGACCTTCTCCACAGCGGCCGACAACCAGACAGCCGTCGATATCCACGTGTACCAGGGCGAGCGTCCCATGGCGAAGGACAACCGGTTGCTCGGTACCTTCCGCCTTGATGGTATCCCTGCTGCCCCCCGCGGCGTCCCTCAGGTCGAGGTCAGCTTTGACATCGATGCCAACGGCATCCTGAACGTCACGGCGAAGGACAAGGCCACCGGCCGCGAGCAGAACATCACCATCACGAGCTCTTCAGGTCTCTCTGATGATGAGGTCGAGAAGCTCGTTCAAGAGGCCGCCGCCAATGAGGCAGATGATAAGCAGCGTCGCGAGGTGATCGAGTCACGCAATCAACTGGACAACCTCGTCTACCAGACCGAGAAGGTCCTCTCCGAGAACAAGGAGAAGCTCCCTGAGGGTGAGGTCGCCAATGTTGAGACCGCCATTGGAAATGCCAAGGAGGCCCTCGATAGCGACGACCTCGACAGCCTGAAGGGTGCCTTCGAGGCGCTGACTGCTGCGAGTCATAAGCTCGCTGAGGTGGCGTACCAGGACGCGGGCGGCGCTGAGGGTGCTGCCCCAGGCGCTGGACCTGCTCCAGAGACAGATGGTGGCGACGATGGCGGCGATGATGTCATCGATGCCGAGTTTGAAGAAGCCTGATCAACGCGTTCACTGAGCGATCGATAGCATGAGCACCCCAAGGGACTACTACGAGGTTCTCGGCGTCGAGCGCGCAGCGTCAGACTCTGAGATCAAGAAGGCCTACCGCAAGCTTGCGATGAAGAATCATCCGGACCGTAATCCGGATGATCCTGAAGCAGAGGCGCGGTTCAAAGAGGCCTCTGAGGCCTACTCTGTGTTGTCCGATGCGGAGAAGCGGCAGACCTACGACCGGTTCGGTCACTCTGGCCTGCATGGTGCCGGTATGAACCCCGGCTTCAACAACTCCGAAGAAATCTTCAGCCACTTCTCCGACCTGTTCGGGGATTTGTTTGGGTTTGGTGGTGGTGGCGGTCGGTCCGGTGGCGGTCGTCGCGCTCGGCGTGGGGGAGACCTCACCGTCCGTGTCGGCGTTGAATTCATGGATGCAGTCCATGGTTGCGAGCAGGAAATCAGCATCGGGAGAGATGCGCCCTGCGATGTCTGCGACGGCAATGGTATTGAGCCCGGATATTCCCCTGAGCAGTGCGAAACCTGCGGCGGAGTGGGTGAGGTCATTCAGGCTCAGATGTTCCTTCGAATCCGAACGGTGTGT
>Ga0115012_10000036_pt1 | contig 83164 bp, 126 predicted proteins | sample TroAtlMetagenome_FD_88706 | JGI IMG/M metagenome (GOLD analysis project Ga0115012, IMG submission 88706) | Marine eukaryotic phytoplankton communities from Atlantic Ocean - Tropical Atlantic ANT10 Metagenome | ecosystem: Environmental > Aquatic > Marine > Oceanic | place: Tropical Atlantic... | reverse complement strand
TTTACGATTGCTGATGATGTGGTAGTAAATGGAGCCGAGTTGAAAGATGGCCTATTGAAGGTATCATTGGAAAAGATTGTTCCAGAGGCCAAAAAGCCAAGAACAGTCGAAATTAAGTAACTCACTTAATTTGGTAGATAGGGCTAGTCTTTTTTGGATTAAGCCCTATCTTTTTACTTGACATTCAGTCTAGTATCAGCTATAATAGTAATACATTTAAGAGGCAAATATGACTGATACACAAATCAAAGAAAAACCAACAACCAAATCACATCAGGAAGTAAAAGAGCCTGGTTTGTATAAAGTAATTTACATCAATGACGAGCTTACTACTATGGAGTTTGTTATTGAAACTTTACTAGATATTTTTGACTATAATCCAACCTCGGCAGAAGAAATTACAGTAAAAATTCATGATGACGGTTCAGCCGTTGTAGCTCTATTGCCTTTTGAGTTAGCAGAACAGAAAGGTATTGAAGTAACTGTACTTGCTAGGGGAAGAGGATTTCCTTTACAAGTAAAAGTAGAAAGGGAGTAGTAAGTGGCTATACACAGCATGATAGATTTAGAAACATTAGGCACACAGCCTGATAGTGTTATCATATCATTAGGTGTTATTAAGTTCGATCCTTTTTCTGACAACGAACCTTATGACGGACAATATTTAAAATTAGACATTGACGAACAAAATACTTTAGGTAGAAAAGTAGATGAAGATACTTTGGCTTGGTGGTCAAAGCAAGATCCTAAAGTAAGAGATGAAGCATTAACAGATGATGGTAGAACATCATTAACAGAAGCATTACAAATTATTAATAAAAGTTTAGTAGGTGTAGATTATATATGGGCTCAAGGTCCTTGCTTTGATATTGTTATGCTTGAACATTTATACAGACAAAAGGAAACACCTTTACCATGGAACTTTTGGCAAATCAGAGATTCAAGAACTTTGTTTAGTTTAATGCCAGTTGATCCACGTAAAGCAATACAACAAGATTTACATAATGCTTTGGCTGATTGTTATTATCAGGCAAAATGTGTCCAACAGAGTATGAAACATTTAGGAGTTAAAAAGTAATGGAAGGAATCATATGGCATTTATTACTAACAGTTTGTGCCGGCAGTACTTGCCTATCACAAGACATACAACACTTTGAAGATAGAACAGCTTGTGAAACAATGTTAGTAAGGTTTCAAGATATACCACCTGATGGAGATTGGGATAGTGTAGAATATATTTGTAAACCAAAGGATAGTTATTCAGTATGAAAGTAGGATTTACTTGTTCAACATTTGACTTACTTCATGCTGGTCATATACAAATGTTGAGAGAAGCAAAAGAACAATGTGATTATTTGATTTGTGGTTTACAAACAAATCCACAATTAGACAGACCAGAAAAAAATAGTCCAATACAATCGTTAGTAGAAAGGTATACACAATTAAAAGCAGTAAGTTATGTTAATGAAATTATACCTTATCAAACAGAGCAAGACTTAGAAGATATTTTATCAATGTACCATATTGATATTAGAATTTTAGGTGTTGAATATAAAGACAAAGACTTTACAGGAGAAAGTGTTTGTCAAAAAAGAGGAATTGAATTATACTTTAATAAAAGAGATCACAGGTTTAGTTCCAGTGATCTAAGAAGAAGGGTGTGTAATGAGAATTGAACCAGATATTAAACTAGATTATTCAGATGTATTAATGAGACCTAAACGTAGTACATTGGGTTCTAGAAAAGCAGTAGATTTACAACGTAGATTTACATACCATAATTACAAGCCGGGTGAACCAGGAAAAAGCAGACGTGAAGAACACGGAGACTTTTTAGGTATTCCATTAATGGCAAGTAATATGGATGGTGTTGGTACATTTGAAATGGCTGACACTTTAGCAAAGCAACGTATTTTTACTTGCTTGGTTAAAACTTATAGTGTTAATGAACTTGTAAGTTATTTTGATGTTGATACAAACGATCGTAAAAATAACGTAGCAATGAGTATTGGAATTTTAGATCACGATCATCAAAAGTTTCGTGATGTATACGAGCAAACAGGAAACAAGTTAAAATATGTTTGTATCGATGTAGCAAATGGATATAGTGAAAGATTTTTACAATTTATTAATACGTTTAGATCAAACTATCCAGAGATTGTTATTATTGCTGGTAATGTAGTAACATCAGATCAGACACAGGAGTTAATTTTAAATGGAGCAGATATCGTTAAGGTTGGGATTGGACCTGGCTCGGTTTGTACAACAAGACTTAAAACTGGAGTTGGATATCCACAGTTATCAGCAGTTATTGAATGTGCAGATGCCGCCCACGGCTTGGGTGGTCATATTATTGCTGACGGTGGGTGTACTTGCCCTGGAGACGTAGCAAAAGCATTTGCCGGAGGTGCTGATTTTGTAATGCTTGGTGGAATGTTAGCAGGACACAATGAAGGTGGTGGCGAAGTTATTGTTAAAAAATATGTTACTAACGAAATGTCAAACGGTACTAACAGACGAATAGAAGAAAAACAGTTTGTACAGTTTTATGGTATGAGTTCAAAAACAGCAAATGAAAAGCATTTTGACGGATTAAAAGACTATCGTTCAAGTGAAGGTCGTACAGCATTAGTTCCATACAGAGGAGAAGTTAATAATACTATCCAAGATATTTTAGGTGGTGTAAGAAGTGCTTGTACCTACGTAGGTGCTAATAAATTAAAAAGGTTATCAAAGTGTGCTACATTTATTCAAGTGTCAAATCAGTTAAACACAATTTACGAAAGCTCAACAACAGGTGAATAATGTTTCCATATATAGGTGGTAAAAAACAACACAGCAAATGGATAGATCCATTCTTTCCTGAAAACACTACAAAGTATATAGAAGTGTTTGGTGGTGCTATGTGGATGTACTGGATGAGCGGAAAGCTACCTGCTACTGTTAATGTTTATAATGACTTTAATAGACATTTAGCAAACGTGTTCTTATGTAGCAGTACAGATCCTGCTAAAATGGAACAAACTTGTTTAAGCTATTATAAAGACATAGGCGATGGAGATAAGTTTATAGAATACAGAGATGAAGTATTTGCTATCTATAATCAAAAATTTCCTATACCAGATTACGATTTAGCCGCGAAGTATATGTTATTACAGATGCAGATATTCAGTGGCGGTAATGGTTTAACAAAAACAACAAAGATGTATCACAACGAAAACTATAAACCGAAGTTCAAGACTTTTACAGAAAAGTTTCAACAAGTTAAATACTTGGACAAGTTAAGTCACTTAACAGTTGAGAATATGGATTGTAGAGATTTAATTAGAAAGTATGATCATGCTGACACATTTTTCTATATTGATCCGCCTTATTTTAAACTTGAAAGTTATTATACAGAAGATGAATTTGGTAAACTTGATCATATAGAATTATTAGAAATGTTAAAACATACTAAAGGCAAATGGGCATTAAGCTATTATCATTTTCCTGAATTAGAAACTATGTTACCTAGAAACAAATACTATTGGCATGAAGAAGTTACATATACTAATAACGGACTTAAGAAACAAGAAGGAGCAGTTCGTAAAGATGGTAAAATGGGTACAGGTATAAGACCTGAACGTACTGAACTATTAATAATGAATTACAATCCAGAAGATGTTGTAGAACCAATGAATAACTTTAACGAACTGTTCGAGGAAGGAGCATAATGATATTCAAATCTTCCCAAGACACATACGATTTTACCAGCCTAAAAGATGTAAGCAAAATTGCTATTAAAGTATCCGGTGGCCTTGATAGTGCTGGAGTATCTTATATGATATTTAAAACTATACACGAACAAAACCTAGATGTAGAAGTTGTTATTGTAACAACAGATTATGATACTAAAGCATATCAGGTAGAGTTTGCTACAAAAGTTATTAAATGGTTACAAAAAGAATTTCCTAGTGTAAAAGTAATAGACCATATAACAAATATGAGATCAGGTGATATGGATTATTCAGATACACAAGATCTTATTTTAGATCAAGCATATAATAATACTTGTAATGATGAACCAGGCCACACAGGTGTACAACGACATTATATGGGTTTAACACAAAACCCACCTAAAGAGGTACACGAACAATTTGACGAAGATGGAACAGATCCATTGTTGTATGAGAGGCATGGTGTATTTGATCAATTTAATAACGACGGGTGCCATCCGGGTTATAGACCTTTTATTAATACAGATAAAAAAGGTGTAGCAGAAATCTATAATCAATTTAGTCTAATGGAACCTGGCAGTTTGTTTGATCAGACAAGAAGCTGTGAAGCATATACAACCGACTTTAGTCACCATTGTGGAGAATGTTGGTTTTGTAAAGAACGTGAGTGGGGCTTTGGCAGGACTGATTAAATGGAAGAGAACTTAATTATTGTAGGTCCGAAGTGGGACCGAAGAGTAATAGATTTAGTTGTACCTAAACATATAGATGAAATAGCAGTATTTGTATCCGGTGGAATGGATAGTGCTATTTTATTTTATGCTTTATCTGTAATGAATCCAGCTATAAGCATTAAGACATTTTGTGTTCCTAGATCGGCAGATGATGCCAAAACTCATTCTCATAATGTACACGACACAGTTTATAGAATGTTAAAACGCCCAGGTTCTGCTCCAGAGCTTATTGGAACAGCAGATGAGAAAAACAGTTTAAAACCCACACAAGAATTAGTAGAATCAAACAGATTTAAATTAATATATGATGGAGTTAATCATCAAATACCATTAGGATTTGATTTCCCTGAGTTTGCTGGATTTAATGATCAGCATAGCAGAGGAGAAAGGCCGTGGAGAGTTATTAGTGATGTTGTGAGAACACCATTTCTACCTCTTTACAAATACCATATAATAGACTTATTTTATAAGCTACAAGCAGAGGAACTAATAAAACCAACTCACAGTTGTACAGCAAATACCGTAGGAAGGTGTAATAAATGTATGTGGTGTAAAGAACGTGAGTGGGGATTCAACCAGCTAGGGCTAACAGACCCTGGCGAGTGCTAATACATTTAGATAAATATTCTATATACATAAGGCGTTTAAACAATGAGAGCAAAAGAATTTTTATCTGAAGGTATATTATCAAAGGTTGGCGATTTCTTTCGTAAGATTTATGGAAGAATTGTTAGTGCTGTATCTAATGCTATTAATAGTCTAGGATTTGGTGAGGAAACTAGTTTTAAGATACCAAGAGTGATAAAAGAAGAAATTAATCCAAAAGGCTTAACAGGAATGATAGGCTATTTTAACGAACACGCTGTAGCCTATAAATTAGGCGTAGCTTTACAAGAAGCTGGCGTTGATGTTACTAGTCCAGGTCCTGGATTAAAAGCTACATATGAAGGATATAGACAATATATCTTAGACCATACAGAAAATTTCAAAGAAGGTGAAGCTCAAGTAAAAAGCGAAATTCAAAGAGCTGAAGAAGGCTCAGAAGCTACAGCAAAATTATTATATAAAGAATTATCAGAAGCAAACGACCTAGCATTTATTGATGTATCTATTAAGCATGATGGTGTAGAAGCTATGGGCTCTGGTAAAGAAGATATTACAGTTACAATTAAAAAGAAAAGCACAGAAGAAGTTGTTGATACAATTAAAGCTAGTTTGAAACTATACAATTCTGCTAGTGGTGTTAATGTTTATAATGCCACGTTTGCTTCATGGATTAATAGAGTACTAATAGGTAATGATAATCCACCTGTAGGTAAAAATGCTATAGCAAGTTTCTTAGATGCTTTAGAACAAAGTAAAGCAGACGAGTATAAAGAAAAGATTGAAAATGTTTTAAGCATTACTGATAACTGGAGAAAGATTAAAAAGAATCCAGATGAGTTTAGTGACCAGCCATGGTACAAAGAAGGTGGCTCTGGTAGAGAAAATGCCAATGCTTATATTACAGCTAATAAAGGCTACCAAAGTATGAGAACTTTACTATTTGATGATATGTGGAGTTATTTTTATACAGAAAAGAATAAGAAAAGAATCAATGAAAGAATGCTAAACTTACTAGGACTTGATGGAGCAGATGATGTTTATCTTGCTGTAGGTAAAGTTGGCAAAGCAAAGAAAACAGTTAGCAGTAGAACAAGTCCTAAATTTAAAGAACTATACGACACATTAAAATCAGACTGGGAATTTGAATGGAAGTTTCCTAATAAAGAAGAAACTGTTTCTTGTTTATTGGTTATTAAAGATAGCTCAGGAAAAGAGTTTGTCAAATTTACAGTTCCGTTTAAAGAAGGCGGAACATTCACTCACCAGTTCTCAATGACATCACTTTTAGATTAAGCAAAAAAGCATAACAGCTTTGTTTCTATAACAGAGCTATTTCTATTCTACAATTATAAATAAAGGTGGATAAAGATACAACAAATATTCATTTTGTTTTTGTCCAAAGAGCGTCCTCGGCTCAGAAAAAAAGAGTGACTCTAGGAAAGACTAGGGCGGTGGCTACGCCTTACAACAGACTGACAGCGGAAAAGACCGCGGTATTGCTTTCCTTAAGCATCGAGTAAAATTTATATATACGGAGAAAACAAAATGGTTCAACGACTATTCACTAACCTTGCGGCGTTTTTGATACGCCCTAATATCAAAGAAATCAACAAAGAATACCTTGACTATGCTAAAACTGAATACAGAAATGATTGGCAATATGCTTATCAATATATGTTAGATAATGAAGGCAAAGGTCCTAAAGATAAGAGGTATATTAGATAATGACTACAATAACAATGGCGTATTGTTCTTTATGTGAATCACTAAGAAAATTTGGCAAATCAGTAATAGAAACATCAGAAACTATTGGTAGAGCTAGAGCATCTGCTGAATTGGCAAGAATGGGTTACCATAAACAAGCTAAAGCATTAATGGTACAAAAATAATGTGGCCTTATACAGATGAAGAGAATGATTTTGTAAGTGGCAGATAACTGCCTCTTACACCATTCCCCTATCTAACATTATTAGATAAACTATACCACCTACTACTGCCACACATAAAAGACAGGCAAGTACAACAGCAATAACCTCAAAGAACTTTCTTTGGCGTTCTTTTTGATTGTATATTGCATCTTGCCTTTTCTTTCTTATATCTGCTTCTGTTTTTAAAAGATCATTCCAGGCACTAGGTCCTCGAGAAAATGAAATAATATCTCGAAGTTGAGCTCTCATATCTTCAGCTTTCTTTTTAGCCATAAAGGCCGCTAATGCTTCTTCTTCTACTGAACCTGCTTTAAATAACTTTTTAAATAGTGGAGGATTTTTAGAATATTCTTCTGCTTTTTTAATGTCTGAAACAGCACCCATCCAGCGACCTAAGTCGCCTGCCATACCTTCAATATCTCTACCTGCTTGAAAACCTTGTTTAATCGTATTGAAGGCCGCGGTTGCTGTCGCTACTGCCGTAATTGGATCCAAAACATTTCCCCTCTCGTCTTGTCAGTAGTATTTATAAATACAGTAGCATAAGAAGGATTAACACCAAAAATGACAGACCGAAAAAGTTTTATGACGGCTGATCACATCACAGAGCAGGAATTTATATGGAAGTCATTAGACGACCTTCAGTTTTCAATTCCAGATGATGATTTCTTCACACCAGATCCGAGTGAACCGTTACCAGACTATCTTAAGAACTTAGAAAAGAAGAATATACAAAGAGCCCTTCAAAACAACCATAATGTAATAGCGAAGGCGGCCAGGGATTTAGGAATATCAAGGGAACGATTACACCATAGAATAAAATCGCTTGACATCGACTTAAATACTCTCTGATCCGTAAAGATTTTTACGGAAATGGCATAAATATTTGCTGAGGAGTCAATATGAAAATATTCTGGATTTTAATGGCAATAGTATCTAATGTGGATAATACCACATACGAGGTCTATGAGTTTAAAAATATAAGTTTTGAGAACGAAATACAATGTATCCAGTTCGCTCAGCAAAATTACACACCTATAAACATCCACGTAAACAATTTCTACAAAACCGAAGGCGTATTGTATGACTTTGCTTGTGTATCTAACGAAGAATATAAGGTCTTATTAGACACCTCGACTGAGAATTAAATAGTACGGGGAGTTGTTTTATGACGAGATACATAATAATCGCCGCGGTCTTAGTGATCACCGTGGGTTTCAACACGAGCCTAAGAGCTCAACAGTTGGAGTTTGGGTTTAAAAACCCTTCCTTTCATTCTGGAAACGGTTATTCATCTCACGTTTTATCAGTAGAACAGCTTCGCTTCACACGTCAAAAAGAAGTAAAAGACAAAGCAGAAGCAGAAGCCAAAGAAGCTGAAAGACAAGCCACTCAAAATACTGTTAAGAAATTTTTAGTCAACGTAGAAAGTCGTATCTATGCTCAATTATCCAAACAGTTAGTTGATAATATGTTTGGAGAAGGTAGTGCTACAAGTGGTACTGCCGAAATAGAAGACAACATCATTTACTGGGAAAAAGTTGGAGATAACATTAACATTAGGATTACAGAGTCCGATGGAACTGTTACAACAATGTCAGTACCTGTAGGAGATTTTGCATTCTAATGAACAAGATATTTTCAATAATCCTAGTTGCTATGTTCTTGGTAGGCTGTACAGCGACAGTTAGTAATAATACTTACAAAAAGCATTATTCTGACGCTGGTGTACAAAATGCCTCACAAGATGTCAAGAACTTTCCAAAGCTAGATGGTCCACTGATTACTGTAGCAGTATATCAGTTTAGTGACTTAACTGGCCAAAGAAAGCCTGGACAAATAGCACATTTAAGCTCAGCAGTTACCCAAGGTGCTGGTGCTTATCTAATAGAAACTCTTAAAGAAGTAGGAGATAGTAGTTGGTTCCAAGTTGTTGAACGAACTGGTATTGATCACCTTATAAAAGAAAGACAAATTATAAGACAAACAAGAGAGCTTAATAAAGACCAAGATGTCCTACAACCTCTATTGTTTGCTGGAGTTTTAATAGAAGGAGCCATAGTTGGATACGACAGCAACCTTGAATCAGGCGGGTACGGAGCTCGAGTGCTAGGCATTGGAGCAAATACTCAATACACAAGAGATACAGTAACGGTCAGTATTAGATTAGTATCTGTATCAAGCGGAGAAGTTTTATTAACATCTACTACAACAAAAACAATCATAAGTGTAAAAACACAAGGTGATGTTTTCCGTTGGATGGATGCTGGAACAGAACCACTTGAAGCAGAAATAGGAACGGCACTTAACGAACCAGTAAATGTAGCTACAAGACTTGCTATTGAATTAGCAGTCTGTAACTTGATTGAAAAAGGTAAACAAAAAAATCTTTGGGCTTATAAGAAAGTAAACGAAGTGAAAGAATCTAAACAAGAAATAAAGACAGAACTAAAAGAAGAAAAAGTCATTGTTGATAGTTGGGTTCCAGACACTTTTAATAGATAAGGAAAAGGATATTATGAAAAAAATAATTATAACTTTACTAACTTTCCTGTTTTCAACTTCTGTGTGGGCCAACGACATTTATATTACACAAAGCGGAGCAAGTCTAAACTTAGACGTAGTCCAAGATGGTACAAATAACGTATTTGGTACATCAAGTGCTAGAGCATCGTTGATAGGTGCTACTATGGCATTTAGTGTAACTCAAACTGGTAACAGTAACATTTTGGCGGCAGACGTTGAAGGTGCTTCAGCTAGTGTTGATATAGATGTAACTGGTAACAGTAACAACATTGTTTTAAATTGTGATGCTACTGGAAACTATAACTGTGATAACTGGAACGTTGATATTGACGTAACTGATTCTGGTTCAACAGGTGATAGTAACGACATTGACATTGATGTAGGTACAATTAGAAACTCTGCTGACTCAGACGTTACATTACAGATTACAGGCGATACTAACACAGCTAATATTGATGTTGATGGTGCTAGTGCTCCAACTTCATTAACAATAGTAGGTTCAACAAATACATTTAACATTGATGTTGACGGCGACGGTGATAGTGCTGGTCATAGTGTAACTATGCATCACACAGGATCTTCAGGAAACTTTGATGTTGTTGTAAGTGGAACTAATGATGCTAATACAAACTTGATTACATCAGGTGCTAGTCACGACGTTGACATAAGTCAAACAGACTAAGGCGTTTATGTTATACAAGCTAATAATCGTGTTTTCGCTCCTCTTTAGCTCAGTAGCTATAGCTGATGATAAATCTATCGGTATAGTTAGTGCGGCTGAAAGCTCTGGATTATTAGAAAGAGAAGGTGGGACTTCTCTTGAAACTGAAGAAAATACTCCATTAGAAATGATGGATAGAATTGAAACATTTCAAGGAGCTCATAGACTTACGTTCATAGATGAAACTATCGTAGATATGACTCCTCAGTCTTTATTAACTATTGACGATTATGTATATGATCCAAGTAATAATGAAGGCTCCTTGAACTTACAGGCTAAATTAGGCACAATTAGATATGCTTCAGGCAAACTGGCAAAAAACTTTAGGCAAAATGTTAAAATAGAAACTCCTACTTCAACTATTGGAGTAAGGGGTACTGACTTTACTATGACAGTGGACGAGCTCGGCGGCAGTACAATCATATTGCTCCCCTCTTGTGATATTTCCGGTGCTTGTTATGTAGGTGAGATAAGTGTAGAAACCGATGCAGGTTTTGTTCTTCTTACCCAGGCATTTCAGGCAACATCTACTAGTTCTCGAGAACGTTCACCGTCACCAGTTGTACAGTTAGAAATAGATGAAAGTTTAATTAATAACTTATTATTAATAAGAAGTAAACCTATTGTTGAGGACGAAGACGCCTTAGCAAGACAAAAAGTTGTTGACTTACTTGATATTGATTTTTTAGAGTTTAAAGAATTAGATGTTGATGCTTTAGAAGTAGAAGAAGAATTTGACGAATTGGCTATTAACTGGTTAGACTTTGACCTATTACCAGATATCTTAGAACAAGTTAACGCAGAACTTATTAAATTATTAAGCAAAGACGCTTTAGCAGGTATAAAGAAAAAAGAAAAATCATCTATAGATGAACGTGGTATTATATTAATTGTGAGAGATGATAGCTGGAACTGGAGCAGAAGAGTTGACGGCAATAATACAATCGACTTAGAATTAACTAACGATAATAACTATACTATTAATGTAAAGCAACAAGACTTCGAAGTTTTCGATTATGAATTAGGAGGAACTGGAGGAAACGAAATTGTCATTTACCAAGCTCAGTAGTATATTTTGTTTTCTATTTTTGATTTTCTTTACAACATCAGTATTAGCAGATGATGTTTTAATTATCCACCAAAACTACGGTAATACACATAGCAAACATAAAAACAGATTAGAAAATGCTGGTCATACTGTGACCATGCAGAATACAAGTTCATCATATTCTTATACAGCATCTAACTATGACCAAGTTTATGATATAAGATATTCTTACTCTAGTTACTCAACAGCAGATAAAGACAGATTTAAAACAGTATTATCAAATGGAGGTACTGTATACCTAGTAGGTGAGAACGGTAACTTCGACGCTAGGAATGATGGAATTGTTGCTTTCTTACAAGAAGTTACAGGTGATAACAACATATCACATTCTGGTCAATCTTGTTGTGGTAGTGGTTCTGGGTATTCAATGGACGAAAACAGAGATATTATGACAAGTTATTCTAGTAGTGATGACATGACAGTTGTTGCTTCTGGTTATTTTGATAACATAGGAACAAATGGTAAATGGTTAATAAGAGACCCAAGTAATACAAGTAAAGTAGTTGGTGCTTTATGGGACGGTGACGCTATGAGCAGTTATGCTAATGGTAAAGTTATTGTAGTATTAGATATTAACTATGCTTCTCATTCAAGTTATTATAATAGTGGTGACCAAGCATGGATTGATTCACTACAATCAGATGTTGCTGTTTCTACAGCAACAACAAGGTCAGCGTCTTCTGTTGCTATAACATCTAGTCAATCGACAATAAAGTCTACAGCAACAAGTAGAACATATAGTACCAACACAATAAGAATTACACAAAGTGGCGGAAATTTAGATTTAGATATTATTCAAAAAGGTGACAATAACTTTATTGAAGGAAGTGATTTTAGTTCTGTTGCTACACTTACTGGTGATAATTTAGACATAACACTAGAGCAAGGTTCGAGTTTAGGAGCATCTAATAATAATGGTATTGGACTAGACGTAGACGGAGATGCTAATACTGTAATGATTAGACAAGGAACAATGGGTAATAGTGATACTGGCGGACATAAAGCAAAAGTAAATGTAACAGGCGATACTAATAGTTTAACACTTTATCAATATAATGATGGTGGTAATACTTCTAGCCATTTCTCACACATTGATATTACAGGCGGACAAAATACAGTAACATCATATCAAAGAAATAATAATTCAAAAGACTTGTTTATAGACTTAGATGGAAGTAGTAATACTATATCAACAGACCAAAAAGAAACTGGAAATCATTATTTAGATTTGGATATTAACGGAAACGGACATACAGTTACAGCAACACAGCGAGGGTCAGGTGACCACGGTGCTAGAATAGATTTAACAAATTCAGGTGGATCAAGTACTGTAACATTAGACCAAAACAGCAGTACAGACCAAAATTATACACTTACACAAGACTGTACTAATAGTTCTGGGTGTACTACTTCTGTGACACAAAATTAGTTAAATACTTTTATGTTATACGAACATGAAAATTATCGTCTAGTACTAGACGACGGGAAAAGTAGATTTTATAAAGACGGCCAGCTTATGTTTCAGGGAGATGGTTATGTGGGTATTAAGTTTATGGTTCAATGTTGTGATAGTGAAGAGGTAACCGGTTGGTTCAAAAATCAATTAGAAACAAGAGAAAAATTAAGATGGAAAAAAGAAGATGAAAACAAAGTTAAGTAAGATTTTAACACATTGGACTATTCCATTCCTTACAGTTTTTGCTATAGCTTATATGGTGTTTGTTAATCCTTGGGTTGTTCAAACAGCAAAGTTAAAGAGTTTTGATTACCAACTACAAAATGAAACAGTTTACCAAGATAATAATTTAGTTTATGTAACTTTAGGCGAAGCAAGTATAGAGTCAAACGGACAATGGCCTTGGCCTAGAGATAAGATAGCACAATTAATATTAGAATTAAGAATGGCCGGTGCTGGAGTAATTGTTTTACCTGTATTGTTTAGTGAAGCAGATAGGTTTAATAAAGATCAAGAGTTTATGGAAATGCTTTACCAAAATGGTGTAGTTATAGCACAGACAGGTAGCATACAAAAAAGCACAACGGGTATACCTCGTGGCGTTAGTATGGTTGGTGGTAATAAAGATGCGGCCAACAATTTATTTACATATCCAGGTATGCTAGGGCCTCTAACTTCGTTAGCTGACGTAGTAGATGGTGTAGGTGTTATTAGTACAGCACCAGAAGTAGATGGCGTTGTAAGACGTGTTCCTTTGCTTATTAACGTACAAGGAGATTTGTATCCTAATATAGCAATAGAAACATTAAGAGTAATGATGGGTGTAGACAGTTATCAAATGAAAACTACACCATACGGAATTCATAGTGTTAGAGTAAAAGGCTTTCCTATTAACAGAGGAATTATTAAAACTGACGATAGAGGTAGATTATTTTTACGTTGGAATGCTGACATACCAACACTTAATTATACAGTAGATGGTTTAGAAGGCATTGAAGGTAAAACTGTTATTATAGGATTAACAGCAGAAGGATTAGGCAATCCGGTTGCTACACCTTTAGGTGAAAAGTATCCACACGAAATTATAGGTAGTACATTAAGCACAATTATATTAGGCGAAACTGTAGAGCGTCCTATGTGGGCTGACTTATACGAACTTGGTGGAATACTTGCTATTGGACTTTTACTTGTTGTTGTTATTGCTTTTGCTCCTTATTGGTTTAGTGGTATACTAATTATTTCTAGTTTGGGTGGTATTGGATATGGAGTAACATATTTGTTTAACACTAAACTTTGGCTAATAGATCCTACTATGCCAGCAGTAATGATTTTTGTTGTTGGATTTCATGCTGTCTTTAATAGATTTGTAAAAGAGTTTATGCTTAAACAACAAATCAAGAAACAGTTTGAACATTATCTAGCTCCGGCAATGGTTAAAAAGCTCCAGAAGAATCCAGACTTATTGAAATTGGGTGGTGATACTAGACAGTTAACTTTATTGTTCTGTGATATTAGAGGGTTTACTCCTATATCAGAGCAATTTAAAACTAACCCACAAGGACTAACGGAATTAGTTAATAGGTTCTTAACACCAATGACGGATATTATTATGGTAAATGAAGGTACTGTTGACAAGTATATGGGTGACTGTATTATGGCGTTTTGGAATGCTCCTTTAGATGTAGAACAACAGGCCGATAAAGCTGTTGATACCAGTATTAGTATGTTAAAGGGCTTAAAAGAGTTAAATACTCAGTTAACTAAAGAAAAGATGTTACCAATTAACATAGGAATTGGTCTTAATACAGGCGATGCTGTTGTAGGTAACATGGGTTCAGATCAAAGATTTGATTATAGTTGTTTAGGTGACGCTGTTAATTTAGCGGCCAGACTAGAAGGACAAACGAAAGGATACGGTGTGAAAATATTATTTGGACAAGAAACAGCAAAGGCTTTAACAGGTAAGCACACAATTTTAGAATTAGATTCTATTGCTGTTAAAGGTAAAAAAGAACCAGTAGCGATTTATACTGTTGTTGATCCTGACATTGTTAAACTAGAAGAAATTGCTCAACTACATCACCTTGTTGATTTACATTGTAAATTAAGAGAAAATTATGTTAAGCAGAACTGGAAGTTCTGTGAAGATGCTATCGATAACCTAATGGGTAAGTTTTCCGGAGAGTTAGATAGTTATTATACTATTATAACTGATCGAATTAAAGATTATAAAATTAATCCACCGCCTAAAGATTGGGATGGTGTATATGTAGCTACTACAAAATAGCTATTAAAATTAGACAAGTAGCAAATCCTAAAATTGTTCCAATAACAAAAGATTTACACATATCACAGTGGCTCCATATAACGCCACCTAATGATCTATCTAGACTTTTCCACGCCCTTGCTTCCGCTTCGTCCATTTTTTTGTTTATCATTATCACGTTTTTCTTTCTCCTCAAGACCTTCTAATATCATATTGAGTTTTACTGTTAAACGAATCATATCATTGTCTAACATTCTTATTCTATCGATAAGAGCAATTAACGTTACAGTTGTAGATGAAAGTACAGGTTTAATAGTTTTAGTTACCCATTGGTATATGAACCATATAAAGTAGCCCATGCCTACGGCCGCCACTATGGGAAAGCCGTATTTGTTAATGACTTCGACTAAATCTTCTATACCCATAACATCTCTTATAAGATTTTATTGGCCTTTCTTTGCTGTTTCACAAGCCAACCATCTTCGTTTACTATAAAAATATCTCCGGGCTGATACAAATAACTTTCTTTTTGTTTATCGCCCTCTTTATTACTTACGCCCATTACTTCACCAGGCCAATCACCTTCAACTTTAAAATTCTCTCCAGCTTGGCTGATTGTATAATCTACCCATAACATCCTAGTTTATCCTAACTTTTTCTTGATCCAAAGTACCAAGGCATAAACGGCCAAGCCATATACTGTAGCAATACCAATATCAATTAGATGTTCTCTCATATGATATATAAATTCTATTCCTGCTTGTACATCACCTTCTGCCATTAATCTCTCCTTGCATCTTCTTTGCCTTCATTCGCGGCTATTCTGGACACGTCCGGTCTTACACCAGCAACGTGAGATAGTAAAGTGTCAATTTTGACTAAATCGTTGTTCATTGTTTGAACTCTGTTGTCTAGAGCTTTAATCATACTTTGCATAGTAGTTACTGTTTGGGTAACACTCGCCAAAATGAATTTAATAACAATGTATATGAAAATACCAGCTATTATGGCGCCTGCTATTGGGAAACCTACTTCCCCTATTAGATAGAAAAAATTACTCATTGACCTTCCTTTACGATAAATATTTATACAAATAGAAGGTGTTCAAATGAAGATAGCTATAGTATGTAACGGTCAATTAGGGTCTGCAATAAGGAGTGTACTCCTAAGACAGAAGAATAGATTTCATATAGGACTTGATATAACGTGGTTTGACGACTCTCAAGTAGGTCAAACACTATCACAGGGTGCTTTACCATTTGCTAATTACACGCCACAGGAAATAGCTGAAAATCACGATTACATAGTAACAAACAGTGAATTTCCAACTACTCACGCTATAGCCAACGCTTTACCAGATCAAAATTGTTTAATTACTGTTAATAGAACTGATATGTTTCATGGTACAGGTAAAAATATAGTAGACGGAGTTGGTGTATTTTCAGGATTAATGGATATGATGTCAGCAGTGATGATGTCAGAGTTTTCAACAGTTGATCGCTTAGATTATTATGTTGGAATGAATCCAAATATGTGGGACGGTAAAACAGCTATTGCTCCAAATATAGATCCAAAGCTATATCAAGACATTGTTAACAGCGGTAAAGATCATTTTAGTGAAGTTAGTTTAAGAAGTAGGAATTATGTATCAGAAGCTATTAGTCATGCTTTATACCTTCCATATCATCCACATGATTATAGTTTAAATTGGTTATACCTAAGTAAAGGTTATAGAGATATTGTTAGATCGGCTAAGAAGTTATATAACCACCAGGATAGTTATTTGGATATATTTTGTAATATTAATGGGAAAAAGTTTGGACAATCCCAATGTGATATATATTACACAAGAGTACCAGCAACACAAGGAGCAAGTGCTTGGCACTATGCTGAAGCTTGTTGTGTTGGTAGTTGGATCTGGCAATTGGCTACACACCAAATTGAAAAGAAAGAATGGCATCCTAAAGATGCTGATTGGAAGTTATTTACAGATAACATATTTGGTAAACGATTCCAAGCCGCACCAATCGCCGCTTAACTTATAAAGACAATTAATGGATAATAAATCATCTCTCGATAACCACTTTTATGTTCCCACCATCAGTGCTGGTTGTAAAAAAGAGCTACAAGAACTCTCAAAAATTACACCCAGAGAAGGAACAGTTATCTATGACAAAAAATGGAAAACAGATTTAAAAAATGGAAAAGATGTTTTAGATTCACACATAAAAAAGTTTGACATTGAACGAATAATGTTGTATAATACAGCATCACCTAGAGAGATAGAAATAACAGATTTTAAAAAATGCTTTTATGTTAGTAACAAAGTAGTTTTAAAAAATAACAAAAAGTATCGACAGAGAGAATATTTAATCACATATGATAAAGAAGAATACATTGATGAAGATACAACACTTGCTGAAGGAACACTATTAGTATGTTACTAAAGTATATTTTAGGGTCATCAGCACACACTAACGGACTAATTTTTTGTTGTTGGTCTCCAGAGCAAGATTCTAATACTAGATCAAAATGTTCTTTTACTGAATCTTTTTTACAAGTGAAGTTTTCAGCTGAACATAAGAATAGTGTTATTATTAATGACGGTAAAGAACCATTAAACAGAATACTATGGCACGTTTCTACGATGCCAGGCGCTCCTAAAGTTGTTTGGGTTAAACCTGGGTCACTTATGTATTTTGAAACACTAGATAATATATCAAACCAAATGCAGGAAAAATTTGAGAATGATTCTAATACTGAATATGACTGGGGCATGATGAAATCTAGTTTAGGACATTTTGCTATCTTAAACCCCGTACACAATGATTGCTTTCAAGGTAGTACTATAGAAGAATGGGAAGAAAAGTGTAAAGCAAATAACTTAAAAGTAGAAGTAGTAGAGCAAAAGGAATCGTTATTCTTAGAGAAAGACAAGTACGAAGAAAATAGAAAAGACTTTTTAGAATGGGTAGATAAAGCAGAGGTATGGAAGGATAATGAATTTGCTGGACAATATACAGAGCAAATTAAAAATATGACAGCTTCTGAGCGTGAAGAAATTTTATCTTTTAGAACAAAAACTTTAGTATATTATAAAGGAATGAATATACCAAGCGAATTTAAGAGTCATTATGATGTTTCATTAGAATTTGATACTATAGAAGAATTAGAAAAAATTATACAAGAAGAAAGAGATAATGTTACGTGGCTATTTGGTTTAAAATTAACACTTCCTGAGGCATGGTGGCGTTATGGACATTATAGGTTAGAGAAAGTTGCTAAAAGTATGATGGCAACACCAAACTCTATTTTATACGGATACACTTTTGAAAATAACGACATAATAAAAAGTACATTTGGAGATGTAAATATTCATGTTTGATTTAGAAGAAGCAACAGGTTATATAAAATCATGGATTAATGATTTTGTTACACAACCAAACCCAAACTTGAATAACTTTCCACCTTGCCCTTATGCTAAACAGGCCATAATTGATAACAAGGTAGCTTATGATGTAGCAAATGTAGATATTGATTTATTCTTGATTAAAAAAGCAGAATTATGGAATGAAGATATTGATGTATGTGTTATATTTGTTCCAGGCGTATCATCAAAAGAATTAAGCAGATTAGTAGATAGTATTAATAAACGTTACTTAATGGGTAATAATTTTGTAGCATTAGAAGACCATCCAGACGATGAAGAAAATATTAACGGTGTAATAATGAACAACGGAAAATATCCTATAGTACTGATGCAACGTTTAAGTAAAATACAAATGTTTAGTGGGTTTCTTAAAAAGAAAGGTTACTATGATGTTTGGAGTAAAGAGAATTTAGATGATGTAGTTAATTGGAGACAACATCATGAAGATCTTGAAGAGATTTAATTAAACTATCACGTTGACAAAGTTTAATATAATCCTCTTTGTTGCTATTCCATTTTTCGCCAGTCCAAAATTCAAAACCTTTTAACTTGCCTTTGTATATACAAGTTTTTTCATAACCAGAACCTATGTAAAGATGTTTGTGTCCTAGTTGTGAAGCAAGATGAATTTCGTGGTCAAGTGTCATTCTGCCAAAATGAGGAATAGAATGATCGTGGGCAAATATACAAGTTTCCCAAGCACCAACGTATTCGCGAATTTTAGAGATGCCTATTAGTTTGTCGCTATCGTCAAAGTATCCTAGCAGTTTGTTTTCTTTGTGTACTTCATCATCTCCTGGATACGGGTATAAGTTTTTGCTTTTTATGTACTTGCTGTACATAGGAAGCCAACGAGGGTCGTTACGTTTAAGTTCTTTCACGTTATGCCATACAGGTTTTTTCCTTTTGGTTTTCCAAGTGCTTAAATCAACCCTAACAGAACGTGAATTATACCATATGTCGTAATCACCTTCTACGCTATGCCATAGGAAACCCATGTCGAGGGCTTTTAATTCCTCTTCTGGTTTAACGTGTTTTGCTAGAATTTCGGAACAACGGATATCAAGTTTTTCCATTGTACCATAAACGTGATCGTAGTATATTTTCATGAATTAACTTTCGAGTTATATGCTATGATAATTATTTATATAAAAGGAGGTCCTGGATGGACATTTATACAATTTACGCTGATCATACTGAAGACACTAATGCTTTTGCCTTCGTAAAAAATATGAGTAAGTTCCTAGATCATATGGTTGAACTAGGTAGAATGGAAACTTATAGAATTACAAGAATGAAGCTAGGTTTTAGAAGTATGGATTTACCAGAATTCCGTATTGATATGGAGTTTAAAAACATGACACAGTTAGATAATGCTATGTCAAGTGTAGTAACAAATGAAAAGAACATAGAAAAAGACCATGTTGGCTTTAACCAACTAGTTGATGTTGAAACAATTCAGCATTTCCTTTATAGAGATTTCCCTGATAATATTAATGAACATAAAGAGAATATAAATGACAAATAATGTAAATTCCTGGAGTGAATTCCAACCATTAAAGCAGTTAGTAATTGGCACTACTTACCCTCCAGAGTTCTTTGAAGATGTAAAGAACCCTAAAGCCAGAGACTGCCTCCAACGTATAGCAAGTGAAACACTTGAAGACCTTGACAACCTTAAAAAAGTATGTGAAGATAAAGGCGTAAAAACTTATACTTCAACTACAGAAGAGCTAGGGTATAAAACTAGCATTATGGACTACCTAGATGACGAAGGCAAAATGGGAATGGGTAGCGATAAGCATGGTCAACACGAAAAAGGTCGTAATCAGCTTCCTGTACCTCCTCTTAATCCGCGTGATGATTTTGTTACTATGGGTAACCAAGTAGTAATGACAGGAAGTGCTTTTGAATCTAAACCTTGGGTTCCTCTTTTTGAAAAATGGTTTGGTGACAAATTTGATTGGAGTATTGTCAGAGATAAAAAGAAATTTACTAGAACTACAGCTAATCATAGAAACAGATTAGGTAGACTAGGTGTTAAAGATAGTGACATTGATACATTATTAGAGCTTGAAGCTGAACAGCATACACAAGATAGGATGACAGGATTTTGTGCCCCAGAGTTAACAAGAGTAGGTAAGACTTGTTTTTGTGATACTCAACAAGCTGTAGATATTGCTGATTATATGGAACTAGCATATCCTCAATTTAATTACAAAGGAGTATTCATCGGAGGTCATAATGATGCTGTATTCAATGTATTAAAGCCAGGAGTATTATTAACAACAGAAGATATTGGCCACTATGCTGAATCGTTCCCAGGATGGGAGAAAATTTATCTCCCTGATAGTAATTTAAACCAAGTAAGACCTTTCTTAGAAATTAAAAGACATAATGAAGGAAAATGGTGGATGCCAGGTGAAGAAGATAACAACGAGTTTACTGACTTTGTTGAAACTTGGTTAGAAGATTGGGTAGGATTTGTAGAAGAAACAGTATTTGATGTAAACTTATTAATGCTTGATGAAAAGACAGCAATAGTAAACGCCGAGAATGCCGAACTTGAGAAAAAGTTTAATGCTCAAGGAATTGAGATGATCCATGTACCAAACAGACACAGACATTTCTGGGACGCTGGATGGCATTGTATTACATTAGATATTGAACGTGAAGGTGGACAAGAAGATTACGGAGTTTAAATTGTGCCTTCCAAGTTTTGTAGGATGCCATATGAAGCTGTAGCTGTATCCTCAATGGGTAATCTTATACCCTGTTGTGCTTTTGATAATACTAAAGCAGGCAATCACAAAACTATTTCAGAATATTGGGAATCAGATTTTAGAAAAGAAGTTATTGATTCTTTTGATAAAGATTTACAACATCCAGGATGCCGTTCTTGTTGGGAACAAGAAGATTTAGGCAATAGATCTAAAAGAGAAAAGTATAACTTAAACAATGCTAGTCAACTTTTTACCAAAAAAAATATATCACCAAAATTTGTAGAGTTAGCATTAGGCAATCAATGTAATGTTGCCTGTGTTACTTGTGGTAGTGATTTTTCTACTGGCTGGCGACAGTATGATAAGCAAATGCCTGAAATGTTTGCTGATAGAAAAGAGTTACTAAAGATAAACTTTAAAATTGATAGGCCATTTATAGACGATCTATTAAGTAAGATGAAAATTAATCCCTCGTTAAAGATAGAGCTAATTGGCGGAGAGCCATTTTTTAACAGAGAAGGAGTCTACTTACTTGAGCAAATGGCTGAAAATAATATGCCGAACGAAGTAGCTATGACTAGTAATTGTACGATTATAACAGACTCGATTGTAGACGTAGTTAAGAAGCTAAACGTTCATATTTGCCCTAGTATTGACGCTGTAGGACCTATGTATAGTTACATTAGGAACTATAACTTTAATACTGTAGAAGATAACTTAATGAAGCTAAAAGACGCCGGTATTCAGCTTATAATAATGCCTGTGTTTAGTGTGTTTAATGTTTGGCAAATACCAAACTTGTTAAGATGGTTATTATCAAAGGAATGGGGTAGTAAAACAAAGATTAAACTTAATAATTTTGTACACGGACCTGACTACTGTTCTATTAAAAATATACCACACGAGTTATTAAGAGATACTATAAGCGAAATTAAAGAGTTAGACATTTCAGAGTTTTGTACCCATGAAGATAAGTTATCGTTTGTTAGTTCACTTACAAATTATACACAAGAAGATGAAGAAAGAAAACTCAGAAAAACCTTAGGCTGGATCAAACAATGTAATACAATAAGAGGAGTTAATATACAAGACTTAGATGAAGATGTAGAATTGTATATGGAATATTTAGAGCATGGAATATAAATTTTTAGATAACAATGAACTAGTAATAATAGATTACATACCTGGCTCTAGTGGCCAGTTTTTTTCTCGACTTTGGTGTGAGTTAGATAAGCACCAAAACTATGATGATGAAAGAACTATGAGAGAAAACGGAGAAGTTTATTATGATACAATGTTGCCTAAACGTATTGTAAACTTTTTTCTAGAACAAAATAAACCTAAAGATCAAGACTACAATACTTTCTTTGAATTCTTAGGAACAACATTATTAGCTTGTAGGCAAATGGAATTGTTTTGGTGTGGTAACAATACAGAATTTTATCCTACTTGGAATTCACCTGTAGAGAACAACAGGATAGTTTATCATTTACATAGCTGGAACGAAATACCTTGGCAGACAGTACATAAAAATATTAAAAGAATAGTATTACAATCTAAAACGTGGGAGAGTTGTGAGTATCAACGTAATAGAGCAGAGAAATTTTATCCAAATAATGATTGGGATAAACATCTTGATAGTTGGAATACAGCAGAGTGTGAAATAAGTGTAGATTTTTGTAATATGCTAGTTAATAAAAAGACAAACGAAATTATAGATTGGTTTAGAAAACATCTTGGTAAAGACTTCGACGAAAGCAAAACTATTAAAGCTGAATTACTATTGTTAGAGTATTATAGAGAGGTAAAAAGTGTACCAGCTATATCTTAACGACAATAGTTCTAGAGGATCTCTAGCAGAAGTTTGGATAGACGAAGAAGCTAAACTAGTTAAAAAAATATACAAGCCAACAGGAATAACAATTAAAAACAAACCTCCATTATTCCAAGACATAAAAGAAATAGAAACTATGTATACTAATGAGTGTAAATGGTTATATCGTTTACAGTCTGACAAAGTAGTAAGGTTATATGAACATGGTAAGCTAAAAGACGAAGAAGGATTCTACTGTATACAAGAATATGGTGGCCCTACGTTGCTTGAATACTATTCGAATGGTACATTACATACCCACTTCCCCAATATAAAAGAGCAAATAACCGACCTCTTTTTGTTTTTTAAGGAAAAAAATGTATACAAATTTAATAATGCTATGGCTAATATATGTGGCAATGAGAATGGCAAAATAAAAGCCTTTGATTTTAAATATGCTGACAAAAGAACTCTTGACAAAAGAGAAAATGAATGCTATAGTATTGATACTTGGATTGCTAAAATAGATAAAAGTCTACCAGACATTTTAAAGGAATTAATTTAGCTTAATAAGTAAGTAATGAAGGCCGCTTTAGCTCATTTGGTAGAGCAACTGATTTGTAATCAGTAGGTGCGCGGTTCGAATCCGTGAAGCGGCACCATTATAGGAGAGGGAATATGTCAGAAATAGAAATGAGAGAGAAAATTGTAGCTGGATTGATCGCTCATGCTGAAGGTGAAATTGCTCTACATAAAACTAACGTAGAAGTATATCTATCAAAGACAGTAGGCATTGGAGAGCATTCAGATATTTTAGAAACAGTACAAAAAGAATTAGATATTATAGCAACACACATGGACAGAATTGACGTTCTAAAGAGATTCTTCCAGTAAAGTATAAGTAAAGCCAAAGGGTAATATGACTAGTAGGCACAAACACTTAATTATTAGAGCGGAGACTAAAAAGACTCCTAAATCTCAAAGTTGGTGTCATAGATGGTTAACTGAACTAGTTCAAAAAATAGAGATGAAAATATGCCAAGGCCCCATCACAACGTATGTGGATATGCCAGGCAATAAAGGACTCACTGGTTTAGTTATCATTGAAACAAGTCATATAGCTCTACATTGTTGGGACGAAATGGACCCAGGATTGTTACAGTTAGACGTATACACTTGTTCAGAGCTAAATCCTGAAGTCATATTTGAAGAACTAAAACAGTTTGAACCTACGAAATTAGAGTACAAGTTTATTGACCGTGAGAACGATCTTACAGAAATAAAACTAGACAATTAGTACTCAATGGGGTTGTGACCTAATACACACGCCAGAAGCCACGGTTAGCTTCTGATCAAAAAATAAATATCATTATAATCCTATGGGGGATTAGCTCAGCCGGGAGAGCGCCTGATTTGCATTCAGGAGGTCAGCAGTTCGATCCTGCTATCCTCCACCAAAAAGAAAAGTAATATAGATGACTATTCAAGTAAAAAATTTCACAGATACCCAAATAAAACAAGAAGCACAAAAGATTCTAGATGATGGTTATACATTACATCATGAACAAGATATGGATCAGTTTGAGGTTGTAGATTATTGTAGACGTATAGGTAATACAGATGACGATAAGCTAGGGTATATGGCTTTTAATCCTAAAGAAAATCCAGATGTAACTAGAGTAACACCGGGACCTACAGGACTTTTTGGACACAGTGATTTACATTGGCATAGTAATGGTACAGTATTTCATATTGGTGAGTTTAAAGAAATACTAATAGCTTTATATTGTGAAAACGAATGTGTTGATACAGTATTCAGTATATTAAATTGTAAACAAGCATATGATGACCTTGATTCTCGTGAAAAAGATTATTGGAGTACTATTGATATACAGCTAAACAATTTAGGTACAGGTATATATGGTGAAGCACAGCCACAAGCAGAAGGTAGCTTAGATGAATATGTACAAATGGATCGTCATGAAGGTGATGACAGAATGCCTGTAGTAAATAGCCACCCAGTAGATGGCAAAAAATTCTTATACTGGCAACCACCATTAATAGAAAAAGCATGGAAAGATGGCGAGCCTACTGATGTAGAAGAAATTAAAGAAAAACTCAAAGCTACATTAGATAGATCAATTTATCAAAAACATTTTGTATTTAAAAAAGGAGATATCTTAATCATGGATCAGTTATCTACGTTACACAGACGTTCGCCAGTAGTGAATAAATCACGGTTGCTTTGGCGTGTAGCATTCGATTATACTAAGGTCTTTGATTACAGTTAAATAAGTAATATTATGTTAAAGCAATATCAAGAACCATTAGATAGCAATCAAGTATTTTTAAGTTCATCAACAGAACAAATTACGTGGGGCGAACTTCACGCCAATTTAGACGCTAAAGTAGAAAAGTTAAAAGAACATGGCATTGGCCAGCACGTTGTTTTTATCTTAACAGAAGACCAAGTTACAATAGACGACTATCTGTGGGTATTAGCTAGTATTAAAAATGGTGGCTCGGCAACAAACGCAGAAGCTAGACAATCTAAATTAGAATTAGATAGTTTAATTGCTACTTGTAAACCAACTTGTATTATACGTTCAAACAAAATAGAAATGTTAACTGATCCTGCTGAAACAGGACCAACAATTTTACACCCATTAGAAATATTCAGAGGCCAAACAAGCGGAACTACTGTTAAAGAAATTTTTGAAATGTATCCTTTCTTTTGGGATTACGAAGATCATGAAAATGCTATTGTAAACGGTGAAACATTATTAGGCTGTACAGCACACGCCTCCACAAATCATTTGTTTGCTGTTGCACCAGAGTTTAATAAAGGAACAGAAAGACCTAAAGTACTTTGTACACACGGATTTACATCAACTTACAATCCTTATAATTTACTTAGAATGTATTATATAGGTGGTAGTTTACATTTCTTAAACTACGGTGATGATATACCAGGAGAAATACAAAAAGCAAAACCTAATTGTTGTATTTCTTATCCAAATGCTATTAAAAAGATAGTAGACTCTTGCCCAGATGATTTTAATTGGACAATTGACTATTGGGAATGTTCGGGAGGTCATACACCTGAAGTAGTTCTTAAGTCTATTGAGCAGAAATTTAAGTTTAAAGTAATATACAATATGATGGCAAGTACAGAAGCAGATTGTCATTCAAGGGCAGAGTATAGACGAGGTGATCCGACAGAAAACTTTTATGGATTTAAACACAGAATATATAACGGTGAGCTTAAACTAGACGAAAGAGGTATTCTTTGGTACAAATACGGAACACTAGACTGGCACACAGATGGTGACAAATTTGAAAACAAAAATGGTATGTGGTATTTCCAGGGTAGAGCATTTGATGACGTTATTTTTATGAAAGGTGGTGTTAAAATTTTTACAAGACTAGTTGAAGCATTGGCACTTGAAGTTGAGGGAGTTGAAAATGTTGCTAGTTGTGAAAAAGGTGAAATACATCACTTGATTTATACAGGAACAGCAAACATAAATGAAGTTGCTAAACATTACATAGAAGAAGCTCAAGAATCTAAAAGACCCCATGACATATATCACGTTACAGAGCAGTTATATTTTTCAGGACCAAACAAATTACAAAAAAGTAAACTACCAGACATTGTCCAAGCTAGTAGCCCTCCTCATATTATAGGTAAAGTTACTATAAAGGATCATTCAAGGGTATGATCGTTAGTGACGCTTTAGAAAAACGTAAGTCAACTAGAGCTTTTTTAAAGAATCCAGTTTCAATTGATATTATAAACTCTATTTTAGAACAAGCCAAAAAGGCACCTAGTGGAGATAATCATCAACCTTGGCAAATAGCAGTATTAACAGGTGAAGCAAAAAAGAATTTGTGTAGCAAGTTAGAAGAAGCATTTCGTTCTGGTATAGAACCTGCTATGGACTATGAATATTATCCTCAATATAAAAACAGTGAAAAAGAAACAGAATGGTTTGGCTCATATAAAGAAAATAGAAAGGCTTGTGGGTTAGCTTTATATAACCAACTAGGTATTACTAGAGAAATGACAGAGCGTAAAAGTTTGTTATATGCTAAAAATTATAGAGCCTTTGATGCTCCAGCTATGCTGTTATTTTTTATTGACAAAGAACTAGGAAAAGGTTCGTATGTAGATTATGGAATGTTTTTACAATCTATTATGCTATTAGCAACAGAAAAAGGATTAGCAACCTGCCCACAGGGTTCGTTAGGAGAATATGCTGATATTGTAAGACAAGAACTACCTGAGTACAAAGATAAAATAGTATTATGTGGTATGAGTATTGGGTATGAAGATACTAAGAATATAATCAATAAGTATAGAACACAAAGACAAGCCCTTAACAAAATGGTTAGATATTATGAGTGATAATGAAAAATGGTTAGATGAAGTATATGGTAAAACCAACAGCGAGTTATACGATAACTGGGTAAACTATAACGAACAAGTGATTGAAGAACTAGGTTGGAAGTGCCATACATTAGCATCTGAATGGATTATTAATAACTTTCCACACGGTACAGAAGTAGCTGACATTGGCTGTGGTAACGGACAAGTAGGATTTGCTATAAATCAAGGACTTTACCTATTAGACGGGTACGATATTAATCAACCAATGCTTGATAGATTTATAGCACAAAATTATAGATCAACACAAATACACGATATAACTAAAGCACCACTTCCTAAAAAGTACAAATGTATAACAGCTATTGGTGTATTAACAAAAGGCCACGTTGATGCTAGTGCTTCAAAGAATATAGCTGATAGTTTAACTGATGATGGGTTGCTTTATTGTAGCATGACTAAACACGATGGTGATTGGTTCTTTGATGGTGGTTGGAGTTCACAAAAAGACTTAGAAGTTGTTACAATCCAGCCTGTTCACAGTTTAACAACGCCTGAGGGCGAGAAACAATACCACAATATGATTGTATTTAGAAAGCCAAAATCAGATAAATAATATTATATAAAGTTAACTCAAGAAAAAGATAAAAATATGAACATACCTGATAAAGTCTATAACAAAGCATTAAAAAGAGTTATAGAAGCGAACCCTAAGAAAACACTAGAAATAGCTGAAGTCAAAACCCAGATAATAGACTCTGTATTGGGTTATGCTAAAGGAACACATCCTAAAATTTATAATGTTTTAAGTTTAGGCTGTAATTTAGTTACAATGGGTTTAGCTCAAAGAGGCCATAACGTTAAAGCTATATTATGTACTGATGTTTGTGACGAAGTATATTCTACTACTTTTAAAGACCTCAATCTTTCAATAAACATGGACGAAGATGGTTTAGAAAAAGAAGTAGCAAATGGCAATACATATGACGTTGTATTAGGTTTAGATCAAATACTAACATACTTTAATACCGAAGAAGAGCAAAGACAGTTTATAGGAATGATTGCTAAAGTAACTAAAGGCAGATTTGTTACTAGTTTAGTTGATTATAAAAATCAATCAAGCCAAAGCAGAATGTCAGACTTACCTTTAACAATTAATATTAATGGAAAACAGAATTTGTTTATCAATCACAGAAGCTGGGGAATGATGGACAGACAAACGTACATAAATCACTGGGTTCATTTAGAAGAATCTAATTTGGTTAATAGTTGTACAACAGCAAGGAGAACGATGTTCTTTAAACAATTAGCGAAATTTAGCACAGATGCTGGATCAACGGGATTCACGATCCATAAGAGTGTGTTTTATAAACCGCTAATTAATAAAACATTTGAACACGTTATTTCAATTAATTATGAATAGGAAAATCAATGAAAACAACAGAAGAACTAGTAGAGGAAACGGTATCCAAGTCGGTTAAAAGTGCGGTATTAGTAGCCCTTAGAAGTATTAATTTTCAAGAAACTGTTCAAAACATTATCAAAGAGCAGATTCCTAAAAGAGAACTTGATGACATTTATAATAATGGTTATATTCCGGCAAATAAGGTAAACTTTTCAGCATATAGTTTTAGAGATTTTATGTCAACGGGCATAGAAGATACTAGTGAAAACTTACAGCTTAGAGTTTCAAAAGATAACGTAGTAGTTGAAAACAATCTTACATCTAAAAACATTAAAGTAGCAGATAGCATAGAAGCAGGCAAACAATTACGAGCAAAAATATTAGACATTGTTGGCTCGTCTTTATTAAGTGGTGATACACTTATGCTTGGTAAGTTAACTACTAAAGGCGATAACGAATTTATAGGTCCAACAGAATTTAAAGGTCCAGCAAAGTTTTCTAGAGGAATTGAAGTAGAATTTAATCCTAGTCAAATACCACATGGTGCTATTGACTGGTCAGGATTCCAAATCCCACAAGATCAAATTCAACCTGGTCCATTAAAAGAATTTAAAAGCCAAGGTATAACAGATAATGCTAGTGAAACAAGAATTACTGTTAACAATGAACAGACATCTATAACATCTGATAATTTTTCAGCAAGAAAAATTGAAGGTACTAGTATTTCAGTTCATGGCAAATCAAGTTCAGATAGTTTACAAGTTGAAAACGAAACTATACTAAAAGGACAAACAGAATTACACAATAACGTGTTAGCAGGAAAGAACGTAGATGTTCATGGTAAGCTAACTGTATTAGATGGTTTAGAAGTTAGAGGTAATATGGTTATTCCTGACACATTAAAAGACCATTTAGTAGAATATATGAATACTAGAGTAAATTTAGAAAGTATAATTCCAGAAGGCGGAAGTATACAAATAGGAAAAAGAACTGTTCTAGATGAAAATACTTTAGGTGGTACAGTTATATCAAGTAATTTAAGAAAAGTAGGAACTTTAAGAGAATTAGAAGTTGCTGGAGAAAGTAGACTAGCAAATACTATATACTTTTCACCATTAGGTCGAATAGGTGTTAATACCGACGAACCCACAGCACCATTAGATATATGGGATGAAGAGGTCCAAGTTACAGTTGGGAAGAACAAGAATCGTACAGGTTGGCTTGGAACTAATAGAGATCACAATTTAGAGATAGGAGTTAATAAAGAAACTAAAGTTACTATTACTCCTTCTCAAACTATTATTAAAAATCCAGTTCTAAATAGTAGAACTTACACAGACGGACCTTCGGTCCCAGGACATAGTGGAGTCTTTGGTGACATTCATTGGAATTCTAAACCTTCAATAGGCGAACCTGTTGGGTGGATATGTTTAGAAAACAGTAGATGGGCTAAATTTGGAGTAGTAGAAGATGATTGATGAGAGAGAAAAAATTTATGAACGTAATCCAGACACCGGAGTAATCCGTTGGAGATACGTTGGCGAAAGTCCTGATGATTATGGATGGCCAAACTATGGAAATATATTAACCGAGGATGAAGTAGATGAGTAATAAAGAAGATGAAGGCAAAATTGAAATGTCTGTAAGAGTATTAGGTAACGAACTTATAGGTTTTAAAATGGTAGTTGATGATTTTAAAATGAAATGGTTAATATTTGGTGTAATAACAATCGTAGCTTTGACGTATGCTTTTACAACATTTGGGCCTGCTTTAATGTCAACATTTGGAGAGTAAATGAGACCTGGATTCGTAATAGGTAACGGAAGAAGTAGAATAGGATTTGATATTAGACGCTTAAATGTAGCAGGAGTTACATATGGCTCTAATGCTATTCATAGAGAACAGCACGTTGACTATCTTGTTTGTTGTGATAAGATTATGTTGGGGGAAGCTGTTAGTCGGAGAGTAGAAAAAACTAGCTTCTTACATACTAGGGCTAGATGGAAGGAAAATAATAACGATCCTTCAATTCAAGTTGTTCCTGACTTACCTTACTTAGGTCCAAACAAAGCAGACAAACCAGAGCATTGGGGAAGTGGACATTATTCGGCTTTATTAGCCTGTTTAAAAGGACACGAAATTATTATACACTTAGGTTTTGATTTATGGGGCAACGCCCATAACGAACAAAACAATATATACTCAGATACAAATGGGTATAAGAAAAAATCAGATGATGCTGTAGATCCACAGTTTTGGATTTACCATAGTGCTAAACTATTTGAGCATTTTCCAGAAACACAATTTGTTTTTATTAATTCTCCAGAATGGAAATCACCAGAAGAGTGGGACAAATATACAAATTGGAGTAAAGATACATACGAAGGCTTAGAATCATTTTTGGTTGACTATCCTATTTAATTGTAGTATAATTTTACTATAATTTAAGTTAGGTATACTAATGAAGATAGGCTTTGCTTGTAAATATTTACACCCAGATCAATCACAAAAGAAAAAACTACTAGAAGATATTCAGCGTCCGTTGAATACTAGATCTACAACCGTACAATGGCTTAATAGGCAAACTAAAGAAGTTGCTGAAGACCGTCTGTGGGATATTATGGTACATAATATCCAATCGTATTACAATCTTGTAGAGTATGTTACAACACTAGAGCCAGAACTTAGAATGGTACGTTTAGGCTCAGATTGTCTTCCTGTATATACACATCCTGATTGGTCTTACTATTGGACCAAGCCAGATGTAATTGCTTATTGTCAGAAACATCTTATTAAGGTAGGCGACCTAGCTAGAAAACACAATGTTCGATTGTCATTTCATCCTGGACAATTTACAGTATTAGCAAGTGACAATCCAGATATAGTAAATAGAAGTATAGAGGAGTTTGAATATCATGCGGATCTCATCAGGTACATGGGTTACGGTAAAAACTGGCAGGACTTCAAGTGTAACGTCCACATCTCAGGCAGACAAGGTCCAGCCGGTATCAAAGCCGTCCTTCCAAGATTGTCTACAGAAGCACGAAACACACTTACTATTGAAAACGATGAAAACTCGTGGGGCCTCGACGCCTCACTCGAACTTGAAAAGGAGGTAGCATTAGTTGTCGACATACACCACCACTGGGTTCATAGTGCCGGAGAATATATTACTCCAAGCGACGACAGGATTAGACGTGTTATTGATTCTTGGCGTGGCGTTCGGCCTGTTTGCCATTATAGCATTAGTCGTGAAAACTATATTATCGATCATCCGATCGACGTAAAACCCGATTATAATAAACTACTTGAAAGTGGTTACAAGAAAGGCAAGTTACGTGGCCATTCTGATTACTATTGGAACAAGCCTGTTAATGAATGGGCTTGGACATTTACTAAAGATTTTGATATTATGTGTGAAAGCAAAATGAAAAATCTTGCTAGTATTAAATTCTATAACGAATTCAAATAAGTCTTAACTTTTTTCCAATCTACTTTATCTTGATGGATAGTACAGATAGTATTATCCTTTTCACCCAATATTTTTCTTACAGCTAATCGGGTTTCTTTTTCTTCTAAAATTTCAGCATGATATTGTGCTCTATGTTTCTCGTCATCATATAGTTCATAGTGCTTTTTCATAGCCCAAACATCAGCATTATTAAAGTCTGGTTTTTTGGTTCTTATGGTTTCCAAAAATTTAACATATTCGTTATTAGGGTCTGCTAAACCAGGCATTACGTTATATGCTAAGAACTTACTAGTGGTTAAAATATGGCGTTTAAACGCTTTTAAAGGGTCGTACAGCACGTTTAAGCAGGCACTAGTACCAAAGTACTGCCTTAACTGAAAAGTGCTTAAATGTGTGGTAAAAACCAGCTTCTTAGACGTCTGTCGCTGTGCTTTTTCAATGGCAGGAAAAAAGATGGCTCTTAAATAACCTTCATGATCAGGAAAATAGTCTTTTACATAGTCCCAAGTTGGGGGTAATTTAACACCATTTATCCAGCGATCAAAGTGTCTTGGAGTTACTAGTCTTTGTTTAACATAAGTGTCTGAATCGTAAAATGTATCCATATCCAAATGAATATTCCAGGGTTGTTTTCCGTTATCTGGATGACTATACCAATACACATCTGGCAAGGAACAAATAGTTCTAGCTATTCCGTATCCGCCAGTGGATTGTTCAAAACTTACAAAGATTAATTTAGATTCGTCCATAGTAATAAAACTCGCCGTTGCTGTTTACAGCGACATTGTCTCCTGTAGCAAACCATTCATTACCGTATACACTTATGTCTCCTTTGACATATAATTCGCCGTCTTTAATATCTACATAACAATACGTTCGATCGCCCAAAAATGTAGCACCTACTAGTTCTCTAGATTTATAATCTTCAATTTGTTCCAAACTAGTAAAGGTAGTATTAATAGCACATGGTCCTATTTCTGTCATTCCCCAATTAGTAGTAAACGTAGCACCTTTAGAAACAAATGATTCTATCATTTCCCAAGGCACAGGATCACTACCACAAGTAACATGGATACCTGTTAAGTCGAGGTGTTTAAAACCCTTTGTAAGGGCTAAAATACGCCCGTGTGTTGGTGTTAAATGTGTGTGGGTATAGTTTGTTATATCTTTTAAAAACTTGTAAGCATTAAAGTCTACGACGGTCACACTAGCACCAATAGAAAATGCTGGTAATGTTTGGGCAAGTAGTCCTCCGGCATGAGCCATTTTACACACGGTATAAATTTTAGATTTTTCTGTTATGTTCTGAGAGTTAACGGCTATAGCATTAGCATGGTATAACTTTTCAGGAGATTGGAAAATTTCTTTTTGGGGACCGGTAGTTCCAGAACTCTTAAGAGTCGTCCCGTTCTTTAGAATGTTTGATAAAGTTTCTTTCAGTTCCATCTGTTATCATCTTTGCTAGTTTATAAGGTGTAAGGGCAAACATAAACGGAAAGATACTATGAATAGTTCCTGTAATAAAAACTAATAGTGCTAAAAAATTATAATAGGTAGCATAAGCAAAATGCTTAAAATATCCTGATTTAATTTTCTTTAAATGTTTAAGATCTATGTCCATGATATTCTTCTTTGTTTACCTTCCATATTGATTGTTTAGTATAGTATACATCCTCTTCACCTACAAAGTCAACTATTTTTGACTTTTCTAGTAAATGGAATACTTTATTGATTCTTAGCATTTTACCACTAGCATCATTTTCTACATTAGTTGTAATATATATTGGAACTTCCGAATTGTCTGTCATTATTTCGGCCCATTCCATTTGTAAAGGTAAATGCTCAGCAAACGGATAACTTGACATATGATATTTATTTAATCCTGCTGGCCTTTGGTATGTTTGAACGCCTCTAAACAAAGCTCTGTAACCATCTTTGAAAGGATGGATACCACTAATAGATGCTATATGATCGCCAACCTGTGTAGCCCACCAACTACCACCGTTGTCTAATAACCATTGCCATTTAATTGCTGATAAACTAGAATTGTTTAAGAAGCCCATGTGCCTACAAAGCTCTAAAAAGTCTTTTAAGACATTTGGATCATTTAATCTAATAGTTTGTGATTTCGATTTCATATAGTTGTACGTCTCCCGCTCCGGAGTTGTAGCCCTACTTTCTGTCTTTAAACAATTCGTCTTTAGCTGACTCAACTTGGTCAATAATCTTTTTACTATCCATTAACCAATCTACGTGAGTAATCTTGTGTGACATCTTATCAAGTTGCCGTTGAAGTGCTGACTCTAATTTACGATAGTCTGTTTTAGAGTCAGCAATTTTGGAAATATCAACTGACTTAACTGTACCATCTTTAAAATGTATTAAAACTTGGTTCAGCAATTCCAATGGCACATCTTCCATAGATACTTCTTTTAGAAGTAGGTCCCACTGGCTTTGAACTATTTTATCGTAGTTCTTATCTTCGTTAGGCTGTGGCATCAGACGTGGTCTTCTTACTTGGTCGACCGCGACGTGGTCTAAGGTCAGGGTTTAAATCATACGCCTGTTCTCTTAACTTCACCGCCTCATCTTCAAATCCTTTAGCCTGGTTTAGTAAACTATCAGCCAATTGAGAGTCGTCTAGTGCTTGGTTATTTGAAGCAGATGGAACGTTTGACGGTTCACCTACATCTCTACCACGAGGTTGTGGCGAGACCATACCAGCATTTTGATCTAGTTCTCTCATTTTATCAGCGGCTTCACCGCCTGCTTTTAATTTATTAACAACATCATTTAGCTCATCTAATCTTACTGTAGATTTAGCATTTGGTGTCATTATAACTTGATTAGTCTGTACTTTTTTAATATACCCTTCTTGGTGTAGTACTGTTAAAGCTACTCTACCATCAGGCATAGTTTTTCTTTGAAGAGCATCAGCAAGATTTTCAGCTTGTTGACCTACATCACTTTGTACAGATTCCATTACGGCATCATGAACTATTGATGGCATACTATCTGAGTATACAACCAACGCCATATGATCTTCGTTTGGAGTCTGTCTAAATAGGACTACAATTTTTTTACCATTGTGAGTACCTACGTGTTTTACACTTACGGCCATTACTATTCTCCTTGAGAGCCTTCTGTACTTTCAGTACCTTCTACAGATTCCTCATTTGTTTCAGCTGGAGCATCAGTTGATTCTGGTGCTGTACTGTCAGCTGGTTGTGGAGCAGGTGCCACAGGTGCTACTGTATTTAAGAATTGTGATAGTCTGTTATACAAGTCTCCTACAGTTGCCATTTCGTCTGCTCTAATGGCTCCACGTTCACTAGATATTTGTACAAGTCTAGCCATTAAACGTAAATCGCCAATAGTTAATCCTGCCGCCTGTCCAGCGCCTGGCTGTCCTTCTTTTGGGGCAGTAGTTGTAGAAGCAGTGGCATCAGTTGCCGGTGCTTCTGTGTTCACATTGTCTTTATTTGTTTCTTCAGTTGTCATTTTGTGATATCTCCTTATGATAAGTACATATATGACCATTAAGAAAGGAGTCATTATATACTATGTTTATTTACTATAAAAAGATTTATTTAATTATATTTCTGACATTATTTCCTTTCTACGTCTTTGCTAGTACTCCAGGTACCGTTATTGCTAGGGACATTTTGTTCGCTAGTACTCCAACGGAAGATAATTTAGATAAAGAACCAAAGCTAGAAGCACCTAATAAGATAGATCCTGATATGTATTTCCAATTAGCATATCCTGTAATTGGATGTCAAGCGACATATACAGTACAAGATCGTATATTATTAGACGTAATTTACACTAACAAATTATTTGGGTTATCATCTGATCCAGCTGAATCGGAAAAATTGGATAAAACTGTCAATGATTACAGGACTTATCTAACTAATTCATTTGAAGGATTAACAGTAATATTATCTGATCTTAAAGAGTTAGCAGTACCAGAAGCTGAATATTCAGAAGAGGACAGGGCAGAGATAATTGCCATTTTAGAACAAGAAGATTATAAGGTTTATTCTAAAATATGGAATAATTTTTGGATGAGTCATGCTCAAACCCCACCTGAACAGTTTGTAATGACATTAGCAAAATGGACTTCGGATTGTTTTGTAAAACAATCAGGTTGGAGAAAAACTTTGGATTCTAATCCAGGTTCAACAGACCTTTAAAAAGGTTCTTCTTCGGTTGAATTATCCTGATATGCTATACTAAAATATGTGGCTTCGGAGTGATCTTCGAAGCCTACTACTATACTAGCATCTGGATTAGTAAAGGTTGATATAGAGTTTTCACTTTCGGATATAAAAAACCTATTTTCTAAGTTCTTTAAAATCCAATATTTCATACGTCTAATATTTTCGTTCATAGCCCAACTCGAATGAACAGGCAGAACAATTTTTTCAAAATGTGGTGGAAGAATATCTACTATTCTTTTGTTTAAAGCATTGAGTGGATTAATTTCCATATTCAGTTTCCGATACCAAATAAGCTATTAATATTAAAAAACTATAAATGATTCCAGTTAAGATCATGCCGCCTCCTCGTAATGAGCAGTAACACCAAATGGTGCTTTAATACTCTTATCACCGTGAATAATAAAAACTGTATCACAGTAGTTTTCATCACCCCATGAACCCCAAGGGTAACCATCTGTAAACATAATAAACTTCTTAGGTTCAATTTCATTTTCTTTCATGAACTCCCAATTAACATCAAAGTCGGTTCCCCCGCCTCCCATAGGTTCGTAGTCCATTAACTCATCAATGTTTGTAGGATCAAATACTTTGTAACCATATACGGCTGTATCAAAAGTCCAAATTTGAATCCTGTAATCTTCGTACATATCAGTAATACCTTTAACTTCACTAAAGAAGTCTTTAATCATTTTATTGCTGATTGAACCTGACATATCAACACAAAGACTAATATCAATTTTTTCATCAAAATCCATACCTGGAAGAACGGCGTCCATGTGCCAACTTCTACGATTTGGTTTCATAAAAGTAAAATCATTTTTAATTGTTGACTGAATTTGTTGTTGAAGTAACTCTCTCCAATCCATCTTAGGTTGAGTCCATTGCTCAATTAAACGTTTAATACCAGCTGGCATATTTCCAGCTTGAGCACCACCCGCCGCCTGAGCGGCATTTAAGACAGCTTCTTTCATTTCGTCTTTAAGAGCTCTACGTTCTTTTTCAGTCATTTTAGGTTTGCTCTTACTAACAGGATTACCATTTTCGTCTAGTTCCTGTTCTCCGTTAGCATCACCTTGACCTGAACCATCTTCATCTAAATGTTCGTCTAAAATTTTGTCCATCAAGTCGTCCATATCAACATATTTCTTTTCGACTTGCTCATAAAGGTCATCATATACTTTTTCAAATGACCAACCATAATATTTTGTTTCGTGTAAAATAGGAACAACCTGAATAGGAGTACCAACTTTATTTTGTACTAAATCTCCGTTAACACAATAGTCGGCGGCAATATTAGCCAACATAGCATTTCTACCATCATTACGACCTAAGTGATCATAAACAACGTGAAGTAATTCATGACCAAACAAGAACAATAGTTCTCCGTCTGATAGTCTTTCAATAAATTTTGTATTGTAAAAGAAGTTCTTACCGTTAGTGGCCGCGGTTGGACACCAAGCATCAGCATTAACAAGCTGAAGCCTTAAAGCAAGATTTCCGTAAAAAGGATGTAAAATAAGAAGTCCAATTCTAGCTTGAATTAGCCTTTCTCGACATTGTAGATCTAAAGCAGAATCAGTCTTAAATCCAACTTCACAACCTGCTTGGATTTTTTTATCTGCTGTATTTGTCTGTGCCATTTTTGCTCCTTTTCTTAATTACTATACTATTATAATAACATCTTTAGCCAAAAAGTCAACCACTTTTTTTATCCAGTATTACTGCCACTAAATGTACCCTAGATTTGGTATCTCCGTTTAGGGCGGTATGGTTTTTGGTAGTATCTGTTAACCACCAAGTATGTTTTGGCAAGTGTTTAACTTCATCTTCAATTACCATAAGATTACCTATATCAGTAATCATTGGATAATGTATTCTAGGACTAGTATCACAATGCCAAGTAAGACATTTTTTGCTCTCTAAAGTCATTACCCTAACACGACCTAATACAAACTTATCATTTAAAACATTATAAGCTTCTTCAAATACAGTACCTTTAAATTGAGTACAAACTTCTGTAAATTCTTCTTCTTTTAAACCTTCAGCTCTCCATGGTACAATAGTTTCTTTAGTACCATTGTCGTAGGTAATAGTTTTCTTATTAGCCCAATCTTTCCATAACCCACCATAACCGTAAAAAGGATCATCTTCATGACCCTTTACAGTATTAATACAAACCTGACCTCCGGGAGTGTCCTCTCTCCCAAAAGTCAAGTCTGTGGTATTCGACCAAGCATCAGCTAGGTCAAATTTCGGAAAATGTAATTGCTTAAAGTGGCTCATAAAAATATTTACCCCTGGTTAGTAGGACCTAAGTCCTACGAATCCAATGAACGAGCTTTTCTAATGTACTTGCCAAATCTCTCATGGAACTCATTAAAGCTCTTTAATTCTTTTGGCTTAACCGCTATACCATATCTTACTATGGCAGTCTGAGCTCCCATAACTGTAAGTTCAGCATCGAAGTTATCCATCATAAACCTTAGGAAGTTTTCAACGTACTTCTGTGAACCAGCTTTATTCTTTTCAGCTTTTTCACGTAGCTCATAACACATTGACATAGTAAGTGAGTACCTACCACTCATTTCAACTTGAGCATCTAACGTTTTAATCTTACCTTCTAAGATCTCTGTTGGATTAGGAAGTTTATTTCTAGCCTTCCTAGTTGCCATAAACTTAACGGCAATACCTTCACCAACGGCTCCTGATACTAAATCAGTAAATGTTTCATCGTCTAAATCATCATCTGAGATTAGCTCTGAAACAAATGTCCACGAACGTGGAGTAGCAAATGAACGACTTGAACCTTTTGGATCAAAGTCATATAAATCTTGTTTATGAACTGTAATGTGTCCAATAACATCTGAATGGATATTATTGTTAACAGCCCAATCTAACCAGCTTTCGTAATCAACTCTCATTTCCAAATGTAGGAATCTGTTAGCCAATGGTGCCGGCATTCTGTAAGTAACACCCTTATCAGTTTCACGGTTACCAGCCGCGATAATAACAACGTTTTCGGGTAATGTATAATTACCTACCTTACGGTTAAGAACTAATTGGTAGGCCGCCGCCTGTGTACTTGGAGGAGCCGAGTTAAGCTCATCTAAAAATACGACAATAGTGTCATATTGTTTAGCAAGTTCTTCAGTTGGCAAATCAACTGGTGGTGCCCAGTCCATTGTACCTGTTTCTTTATTATAATAAGGAATACCCTTAATATCTGTAGGCTCCATAAGTGCCATACGTAGATCGATTAACAAGGCATTACCAATATCACCTGAATCAGTGATCCCTTGTGCTAATTCTGATTTACCAATACCGGGAGGACCCCAAAGGAAGATAGGACGTTTTTTAGCAAACGCCTTAACAATGCTCCTACGAGCTCCTTCTGAAGTTACTGTACGGTGTTCTGTAATTGTTGAGGACATATTTTTCTCCGTTTCGTTGTTTAAATTATTACTCATCTTTTTCTAACTATACATATAGTATAGCATCATAAGGCCAAAAGTCAACCAAAAAGACGTCTTTTTTTCATCTTTTTTTGCTTTATTTTATGCCATGTTTCTTAGAGATCTCGTCATATTGCTTATCATAGTACTCAGATTTCGCTTGAAAATAGCTCATATCTACTATCCAAAATAGCAAATATGCTACCAAACCAGCCATAATTCCATAGGCACCATTGGAAAAGAAGTATTCTCCTCCTGTGTATAATATCATTATTCCGGCCATACTTGCTAGTACAATGCCAATATTAATAGCAAATCTCTTAATAAAAAGTGTATTCATGTGTTTTCTCCTGTGTTATGACACTAGATGTAGTGTCTTATTATGTGTACAGTATACTATATCTAGTGGTGTTTGTCAACCGAATTAATACCAAGCGTCGGTATTAGCCATATATAATTTGAGGTCACCATTATATAAGGAAATCATATTAGCTTCTTGTTCACCAAATACGATTATTGATTGTTTTCTAGGTGGAAAGTAGTATGGGCAAGTTATATGATGATCTAGTTGTAATAACAATCTAGGATTATGTTTTATTGCCTTAACTGATTCTTGTATGGATATTGTGTATCGTTTAACGAACAGTTGCTGAGTAAATGCTTTAAATCCTTCTTCTGTTAATCGTAAACCTGAATGTGCTCTAGTGTTACGCCACCAAGTGGAAATCGCTTCTTCTTCAGTTGTATTGTCAAGATGCTTTACGAGAGAATTTGTAATCTCAATTTTATTAGAGGGGAACGTTTTCGCCACGGTCTAGTTTAACTACAGTAAATCTATCAGTAGCATATTTAGAATTTAATTTCTTTGCTAGGTTGATAGCATGGCCTGGATTGGAAAATGATACTTTCTTATACTTAGGTCCTGGATAACTTACTAGCATATTAAATGTTTTCAAGTTGATCGGACGATCCTCATAGTACACGGCCCATATGCCTTCACTGGCCAAGACTTGATCTGTCTGGTAACTTTTGTTATCTGTCTTTTCCAACAGTATTACTGGTTTAGGTCTACTCACTTCGATACTCCTGTTCTATGAGTATTTATCTTCTTTCTATGAGTAGTTAATGGTTTTTATATGATGCTTTAACTGGACCAGTTTTCGCCATCCATTTCAACTTCAACAGTTTGTTGCTCTATAATTTTACGTTGAGCTTGTATCAGTTGTTCTTGTACGTCTATTAATTTGTTCTGGAGTTGTGTTATACTATGAACAACATTCGACGCTACAGAGGTCTCTAAGGTCGTCGTAGAAGCATTTTTCTGTTGGTTTGCTTGTACTAATGCTCTAAAGTTTTCTATGTGTATACTCATTTAACTCTGCTTTGTTTAAGTGCCATTGCCATATCAGCCTTTGTTTTAAATGGCCCTCTATATGGATAACGTTCTAGTGTTACTAGTTTAGGACAAAAACTTCTAGTCCAACCGTTGCTTGGATATTCTACAATATAATATCCTGCTGAATGAACACTATTTGATTTATTGTTTTTAGTATACAAAGGTAGCTTTCTTTGTACTTCATACATTTCGTTAGTTGGCTCGTTAGCACACGGATATCCAAATAACATATATTGATTACCATCTTTGGTAATATTTTGAGCTACATCAACTTCTACTGGATCTTTAAAACAATCTTCGCCCCACTTGGTAATAATTTCATTCATTGTATATTTTACAGGGCGTTCAGAATGTCTACTAAAAATTTGATAGTTCTTTTGGTCCATTTTATTTACAGTACCTACTTTGGTTCCGTCTTCTTCCATAATCCAAAAGTTATTTTTAATTATTGTTTTGAGTTTAACTGTCATATTTACTCCTTATATCCTGACTGTAAGAAGTGAGCATAACTTTCTATATGTTCACTAATCTTTTGTAAGTCGTATTTGCCACAAAATTTTAAGAACTGGGCACCTACCATGGGATTGTTTTTACTGTTAATTGATTTAATAGTTTCGTCGATAAAATCTTTAATCTCATCTGGTTGAGCTGTAAGATCTATTAATGTAACATTACGTTGATAATCATCTAATACTCTGTGTTCTACTTCATTGTGATCAACCCAACGTTGTAGCATCATATTATTCCAATTGAAACCTTTACGATCTTTATCTTCAAAAGCTTCTAGTAATCCTACTTTGTTTTTTGTACCTTTTTTACGAACACCAGGGAAAGCACTAAAGACATTATCACTAGTATCGCCTCTCATACATTTCTCAAATAGTAACCATTTAGGGTCAGGTATTGCTTTAGGTTCTTTTGTTTTCTTATCTATTACAGCCTTACCTTTGTCGTCGAATATACCTTCAATAGTATGTAATTCATTTGTAATACCATTGTACTGATGTACGTTGTTATCTAACAGTTGATGAAAGTCTGTATCACTACTAATAATATAATGTTCATCATCTGGGTGTTGGTGTATAAACCTAGCAATTAAATCATCTGCTTCTGCTATTTCATTACGAATAACTGTACAATTACTTTTATCTCTTAAGAATGTACACAAATCATCAAATGTTTCCCAAAATACTTTATCTTCTTCTTGTTCTGCTTCTGTTAAAGCCTGACGAGCTACTACACGATTCTTTTTGTAAGGATCATAGAAGTCTTTACGCCAACTACGACCTTCTAAACAAAATACTACATGGTCTGCTTGAAACTTACGATACACCTTATTAACACTATTCATAGTAATATGAATACTAAGGCCTACCTTCTCATCTAAATTAGCACCACGAAAGGCAACGTGCCTAGCACGGAAAAATGTATTGGCTGTGTCTACAATTAAATACTTCATTCTGTTCCTCGTTCAAATATTATATACATTATAGCATCAATTTAGAGTCTGTCAACTTATTTCTCATATATTTGTAAAATTCAAAATGAGCTTCGTGTTGAAAGTACTTTAAAAATCTTGGAGATATATTCATGTTATTAAAAAAGTTTGACATACTAATTCCCCAAAACCAATATGTATTGGGTTGATCAATTTTTACCTTATCGTCCAAATCGCCCAAACCAACATTTTCGGGTATGTTACCTTGTCCAGGCATATCATCTGACCAGTAAAAGAAAAACTTATGTTCTGATCCTTTAATAGCTTTCATAGTTTCTTTAAGTTCATCTTGATACCATTCGTGCCTTTCAGCAGTTTCTTTCATAGAATCAATTCTCTTACATTCTTTTAAGTAATCTTTTTCTTTTAGTTCTAACCATTTATTAATAATGTCAGTATAGATAGCATTATCAGGATGAAAGGAATTTAAAGGATTGTCAGTATCGTTTAAATTTAGTCCTTCTTCGTTTAAGAAGCCTCTAAAATGTTGATCAACGTAAGATGTAAATGTAGTGTCGCCTTTTTTAACGCCATTTGTTTTTAGTACATTAAAGATTAGTTCTCTACCTCTTTTGTAGTCGAAATCAGTACCGTCCATTCTACACTCTATGCCCCACTCGTCATAATACTTACTCCAGTGGCTGTCTTTAGCACTACCCCAGTCTCCATATATAGAAAACAGTCTAGGGCTTACACCCGATAATGCTATAAAAACATAACATTCATCAAAGTTGTATGTGTTTAAATTTTCTCTAACTTCTTGTAAGATTCTGTCTGTAGTTGCTTCGTGTCTACAGAAGTTTTTAGTTCTAGCTGAATAAAGCTCAGCTAATCTATTTATCCACGAGTATTGAGCGTCTGTGGGGTGTACATAACGTTCCATACCAACCCAAGCACCATCTTCATCAGCAGTTCTGTAATTAGTAACAGTACCTACACCACCAGGTTGTCCATTTCCAAAATTAAGAAAAAACATTAACTAACCTCAGTCTTGCCATCGTCACGTTTAACCTTGTTAACAGTTGTTCTATTATCAGGATCAGCGTCATAGTTTTCCCAAGTTTCTAAAGCTACATTCTTACATACTTTTTGAAACCAGTTGTCTACAACATCTTCATCTGTTTTTCCTTGATAACCTTCGCCTCTTAATTGGTTTATAAAATAAATGTTCCAATCTAATTCGAAAGCACCTTGGCTTGGATTATTTTTATCTAAATCAAATCCAATAACGTTAACATAGGGTAACTCTTTTTCAGTAGCAAGATCTTTATCAGACTTATGTTCTTTTTTAGTCTTTGCTTTACTCTCTTTACTAAAAAGTTTTTTAAATGGGTTTTCCATAACTTCTCCTATATTCCTCTATCTCTTAATCGTTTAACAAATTCAGGATCGCCATCTTCTTCGTGTTTACCTTTCAGTTTGTAAGGTAAAGGTTCGTGTTCCATTGGCTCATCCTCTTCGACATTTGTTTTACTCCTATCTCTTATCATCTCATAACAAGATTTAAGTATAAGAAATGTAAACACACATACACATAAAACAAATAAAATAATTGTATGTAATACTTTGATTAGTAGTTCGGCTGTATTTTTTAAAAAGGATTGTTGAGTAAATTTTAAAGCGATCTCCTCTGCCGAAAACCAAATAGTTTTTAAGTCCATAATTTAAGTTCCTATAGCATTACCAAATAGATAAACGTGTACTCTAGCCGCCACATTATATCCTCGTTTAAATGCTCGTTCCGCCACTTTGCCAGCACCAGCAGTTTGTTCTTCTTCCCTTGCTCCTGTAGGCATAACCCATACAGGCCAATCAACACCAGCATCTCTAAATTTAGCTATTGCTGATTCCATTTCGTCCCATTCGCGATCTTTATCGCCAACAACAAATTTTAATTGTCCTTTAGCAGATGCTTTTCTATATTCACCTACTATCTCAGGTTTAATAGCTTTCTCTGGTTTCTCTCCAGATACTGTAAACAGTTTAGGACTACAAGAAAAGAATACTTCTTCTGGTATACTACTTGCCCAGTCTATAAATTCAGGTCTTAGTTTTTGTGTACCATTAGTTTCAAATGTCATTGAACTTGGTAAGTTACCTTGTCTTTCTAATTCTTTATATATTCCAACACTAGCTGTCTGCCCTGTTACCATTAAAGGTTCGCCACCTGTAAAACATAAGTGTTGCTTCATTTTACTTATTGGATGTAAAAATAATCCATCTGGGTTGCTATCACATTTCATTATATTAACAATTTTATTTGCCATAGCAGTAGGAGTTTCTTGTCCCATAAGGTCTTTAAACTTCTTCGCCCAAGTATAAGAACTATCACAGCCTTTATCCCATACAGGCAAGTCTTCAACTCGCTTTACAGAACTAACATCAAAGTCCTCAAATGGTAGTTCATATGTGTCTGGGTTAGTTGGATCTATTTGTCCAAAGCCATTACATTGTAAGTTACATAGAAAGAATCTAATCCAAGCAGTAGGCACACCTGTATAATGTCCTTCACCTTGAATACTGTGAAATATTTCAGAGTAATAAAACTTCTTTTCTACTGTCTTACTAAAATCATGTTGAGCAAAATTTGCCATTAAACAATCTCTTCTAAAATTCCTAATGCTTCAGCAAGTATAAAGCCAGCACCAGCAAACTTTAACCAATAAGCAATATCAGGCCAAAGGTCTCCATTATGACTACTAAATGCCATACCGGCTAGTATTAGTCCTACACCAGCACCAATTCTAATAGCACTCTTTATTAAACTAACGTAAAAGTGTCCTTTACCTGGGTCTTTACTTGCTGGCATAATTACTTTTTCTGGTATTGGCATTATGTTCTCTCCTCAACAATTTTATCAGCAAGTCCGTAAGCTACGGCCTCTTCTGCTGTCATAAAGTTATCTCTATCCATATCCTTAGATAACGTATCAAAGTCTTTACCTGTGTTAGTAACATACACTTCAGTTAATACTTTCTTCCAACGTAACAATTCGTTTGCTCTAATTTCTACGTCAGTAGCTTGACCACTAAACCCACCTAAAGGTTGATGTATCATGTGCCTAGCATTAGGTAACATAAAACGTTTGCCTTTAGTACCTGAACTTGCTAACAATGAACCCATTGAACAAGCCTGGCCCATTACTACTGTTGATATATCACATTTAACAAAGTTCATAGTATCAAGCATACTCATTCCATCAGTTACACTACCGCCTGGTGAATTAATATAAAGTGTAATATCTTTATCAGGGTCTTGACTCTCTAAAAATAAAAGTTGAGCAGTTATAATGTTAGCCATGTTTTCTTCTACAACACCACTTAACATTATAATTCTATCTTTCATTAAACGTGAATAGATATCATAACTTCTTTCACCTTTACTTGTTTGTTCAATAACTATTGGAATTAATGCCATTAATGTACCTCTCTACTTTCGTTAATATGTTCTGGTAGAATTAAATCTTCTACGACAGCACTATTGGCTCCGTGTTCAAATACTTCTACACTCTTTAGTCTTACACGACCGCCTGTGCCTTCTAATACTTTAGGAGCAACAAATGAAAAAGTATGTTCAGCAAATTTCTCACAACCAGCACCATCCATTTCTCTTAAATCAATTAGTCCTGCTTTGTTTAGTTCTCTAAAAGTTTCAATATAAGGATCGTTAATATCAACAGCCGTTTTATGATCGAATGTATCTTCTATCCATTCTTTGATCCATTTACAGTTGCCAAAATCGTAAACCCAATTACGTTCGTCTAGCTCTTCAGCTTCAAATATAAATTTAAACCCTAATGAGTATCCGTGAATTAAATTACAATGACTGTCAGCACTCCATTGCCTAAAAGCACATGAAAAGCCTCTGTCATTACCATATGTTTTTGTACTTTGATAAGCCATTATTTTTCCTCTCTAATTAAGGAGCAGAATTTTTTAAGACGGATGATCCCATTGTAGACGTCTAGTTTCATGTCATTATTATAACAGATAATATGGGGGGTTGTCAATATATTTATCCTACCCATTTTCCAACTCTTTAATATCTGTGACCTTGTCAAAAGGAACTACTCTTTTAACAAACATTCTTTCTGAATCTTGTACTTGATACATTTCACGTTTAGAATCTTGGGATAGCAAAGTACCCTTTCGTTCCATTTCGACATAGCCAGCGATTGGCAAGTCGGCTAAACTGTACATACCACCAATTCGACCAAATTCATCTATAGGCCATTCTACTTTATATGTACAAGTGTAAGTTTTGTATTGAGTCTTATCCATTGTATTCTCCTACATTTTCCCAAGGATAAACAAGCCAAACATCTTCTTCAGCTTTGTTAACTTCATCACAGTAATAATCAACACCGTCGAAATTACTTGATAAGTTTTCAGTTAGTGTAGCAAAACGAACATTGTCGCCACCGTTAAGACCCCAGTCCTTTGATAACCATTCAAATGTAGCACCAGTGTCATTTATATCATCTACTACTAAAATATTTTTGCCTAGTTTAGCATCTTCGGCCATCCAAGCAATACTGTCCCCAGACTTACCTGTTTCGCCATCACGTAAAGCAACCTTAACAGCCTCACATCTAATACCTGTCATATTACTTAAAATTGTAGCAGGTACATTACCGCCACGTGTAATACCTACAATGTAGTCAGGTCTCCATTCACTATTGTAAAGTTGTACAAGTAATTGTGAACACATTTTTTCAACGTCACGCCAAGTATAAATTTTCTTCTTAATCATTTTGTTTTACCTTTAATATTTCATAATTGTCATCACCTGTTTCTTTAACTTTTAGAAAGCCAGCACGTCTTAGGCCGTCTATAGTTTCTGAAATAATAACAAAGTTCTTTCTATAAGCCATTCTATAACCAAATAATGTTCCTATAGTATAAACAGCAAGTAGCCATCCAGTTGTATACCAATCCATTTTTTCTCCTTAATTAAAACTTCCAACCAACGGAAGTAGTTACGTTATAAGTGTCGCCATTTACTGTATTAAATCTACTAACACCACCAATACTAAAGTTAAAGTTTTCTTTTACAAATTTAGCAGTAATACCAATATCAGTTTCTGTTTGAACCTTTTGACTATACGTTGTATCTGTATAGCTTACTGTATCACCATTTCTACTTGTAGGAGCATTAATGTTCATGTCTCCGGAAACAACACTAACAGGCTGTGCTAAGAAGCTTGTAAGTGACCAATTCTCATCAACATTATGATTAACTTGAGTACTCCAACCGTAACTTAATAAATCATCTGAACTGTTAATTAGCGAATGTCCTACTGTTTCAACTTGAGTATATCCTAAATTTACATTAGCACTTAACCAAGTATTGTTACCTGTCTGCCAAGTATTACCTTTTTGTAAGAAAGCCGTTTGTGTTTCACCAATATCAAACATACCATTAAAGTATTTTCCTAGATACTGTCCTTCTTCTTTGATATAACCAAATGTAGTACCGTCTAATGTGACAGCAATTTTGTTTGTATCATTTTCAGTTAAATGTAAAGCAAAGTCATTTGTACCAATAGCAGTCATACCAGCATAATTTGTAAAGCTATGGAAAGCAGTATCTATATTAACGTGAGCTTCAGCAATTGGCACTAACCATTCTCTATTAAAACTAGCTTCATCAATTTCTACAATCAACGAACTAACTTCATTTGGTATTGAACTACCACCTGCTATGTATCCTGTTGAACTAATAGTATTACCAGTTGTTCTACCATCTGTTGGAATACCTGTAGCACCTACTGGCTGTGTAGCTTTGTCCATATCTAATCTACCTTGTCCGTCTACACCTACATCATATCCGTCATAACTTTTATCAGCAGTTTGTAAAATTAATTTAACTGTGTTCTCACCTGTCATATGTGGCCACATCTGTCTAACTAAAGCAATACTACCTGTTACAACAGGAGCCGCCATACTAGTACCTGACATATCAATATATCCATTACCAACATTATCTAATGATGTAAACGCCTCTGGTGCTCTAATATAAAAGTCACTTACTGTATAATCATCTTGACAAACATCATTTACTACTTCTCTACAAATATGTCCAGCACCATTTGAATAGCTATTGTTTGTACCACTAGCAGGATCATATGAACCAACTATAATCATTCTTCCGTCTAGCATTAAATCGCCATTGTCGTCTGTTACAGTAGCATACCAACCCGGAGTCGCCGCCACACTATAACCTTGGTTACCAGCACTATTAACAAATATAATTTCACTTCCTGACATAAATGTACTCAATGCTTCTATACTGTCTATGCCTCCGTAAAGTATGTTTCCGTCATCATCCATTGCTATCTTTGTATTAACATTGTGGTATGAACCGTTTTGGAATAATGTCTTGTTCCACTTGTATAAGTTTTTATTACCATCAATAAGTGATAATGATTTATAAGTGTCGTTTTGATTATTAACATCACTACCAACAACATAACTGTCGTCGAATGTAACATTATAGTCCCATCTTCCATTTATACTAACGTTAACTACATCAACGTTATTTTCTTTAAAGTAATTCCAATACTCTTCTTTATTGTAATTCAAACCTGTTTCTCTAACAACATACAATTTAGAATCAAATGCTACACCTACTGTACCTTTGCCATCTTTTTTAGCAACAATAGTACCAGCAACGTGTGAACCGTGTCCGTCCCAGTCTGTTGAACCGTTATTGTATACACCGCCTATTTGTCCATCTAATTCATCGTGATGAATATTAACACCTGTATCAATAATACCTACATTAACACCTTTACCAGTCCAACCTCTAGCCCAAGCATCATTAATACCTGCTTCTGCTATATGTTGAAAACTTGTACCTGTACCGTTAGCAAGATTGTCATCTGTGAAAACTGTTAAACTATCTAATGAACAAGCACTATATGAACTACCACAATATGCTCTTGTTTCACTATCTAAAAAGTCATTAGCATTATTTGAATAGCCTATTGTTTTAGTACCTAAGTTTTCATCTGAGTCTGTATAAGCAACACTATTCGAATCAACTGTTGATATTAATACCCTAGCAGTTCTAACAGGCTCACTGTCAGTTACGTCATGTTCTACTACGTTACCTGTTACAGTACTAACCTTTTCAGCAGTACCAGTTATAGTTTTACTTGTTCCGTCGCTATAATTAATTTTTGTATCAGTTCTTTTATAAGTTACTGTATCTTCTCTATATGAACTATAAGTTGTTGTGATTTGGTATGTGTCTGTATATGTTTTAGTAACAGTACCAGTTACTTCAACTACAGTTGAATCATATGTTGATTTAATTCTTGTACCATCTGTAGAAATAATTACCTTTTCTACAACATCATAATTTGGAACTACTATACTTTCTTGACTTGTTTCAGTTACGGCATTACTAGTTGTATTTTGAAGTGTAGAAGTTGTATTAAAGTTTGATTGAACAACATCTGTTTCTACAACGTCACCTGTTACAGTTTTAGTTACTGTTGGCTCACCATATTCAGTTGTAACCTTTCCATCAGTCCAAGTATGTTTTGTATCAGTTCTTTTATAAGTGATTGTATCTATTCTATGAGTATTATAAGTTTCAGTTGCCGTATACTTGTTTGTATATGTTTTAGAACAGTTACATCCTGAAGCAGTTGTTTCGTCAAAGTCTGTTGGCCAATAATCAGAAACTGTACCAGCACTATAAGTTACTGTTTCAGTTTTAATTGTAACAGTTCTAGTTGAACCTGTACTTACTACAATTTTTTTATCTTCTGTATATTCTACTATAACGTGTTCAGGATCACCTGTCTTAACAGGATCACTTCCTTCGTTAACATTATATACTAAATCATCTCTACTTTTTAATTCGTCAGCTTCTACTCTTGCTTTAATACTAGCAAACTCTGATGATGTTTCATCTACATAACCTGTAGTAGCACCGTCAGTCCAAAAGTTTTGATATGGCTCGTAATATCTAGTATACATATTATAACCAAAATCTATAACTTCACTTAATGCCATTGACTTCTGACAAGATGTTTGAGCACCACTTCCTGTTTTACAACCAGCAAGGTCTACTTGAACCATAACGTTTGCTAGTATAAGTTTATCAGCACTACTTAAACTATCGTACTCTGTCTTTAAACTTTTGATAGCATCAAAGCCATCTTTCATTGATTTGAATTTTGATTTATCAACACTTGTAGCACTAATACCATTTACACTTGTTAAAGTTTCTAAGGCATGGTCAATAGCACTTATATTGTTTTGAATGTTTGTACTTAATACTGTTGTGTTATTAGGACTAATAGAAACACCACTAGGTGTTCCACCACCACCGCCTCCACAGGCAGTTAAAAGAAATACTAGACCTATTATTAAAATTGATTTAAATTTAAACATAGTATAACCTCCTAATAAATTATTCAGTTTCGTTAACTTGTGATTTTAGTGTAAGTAGTCCAAAGAAAATACCAGCAATGGCAAATCCTAAACAACCTAACCAGTTATTGCTTTCATAACCTGTAGGACCGTCAATTGAACCAACGGCAAATATCATACACATTAAAAATAAAACTCCGTAAATTGTAGTTTTCATAGTTTTTTGCTCCTTTTTGTTAACTTTATACTATTATAATAACATCTTTACAGAATATGTCAACCAAAAAATAGTAGAAAAATAGGCAAAAAACGTCAATAAAACAGCGACATTTTAAGCCTATTTTTGCTACATATTGGCCTGCCCGGTAGGATTCGAACCTACGACCTACAGTTTAGAAGACTGTTGCTCTAATCCTGCTGAGCTACGGGCAGTCTTTTTTGGCACAGGTGGAAGGAATCGAACCCTCATCTTCGGTTTTGGAGACCGCTGTGTTACCATTAGCACCACACCCATATTGGTGCCCTCGGCCAGAATCGAACTGGCAAGCCTAATTCGGCGACGGATTTTAAGTCCGTTGTGTTTACCTATTTCACCACGAGGGCTATTGTTAAGAAGTACAGCCTGTGACACAGACGTACAATAATTCCTGACTTATGTTAGCTAAGATCCATTCGGCGACCCACAGAGTAAGTAAAACTTCCATAATGTATTCCTTTTCTAACTAGATTGGATATGAGGTTGATTCCATGAACCAACATTGAAATTGAAGTAATAAGCAGTATCGAAATAATCAGTCATAGCATCACTATTGTCATACCAACCGTTTTTATTATAACCATCTCCACGGATTGGTGCTGTTTTGATTATTTCAATAACCTTATTAAAAAATGATTTGTGATCTGGATGATGTTGATCTATCCAGTATTGATTTACTTGTATGTAATCTTCATTAAAACTAAACGGACTCTGTTTAAGTGTAACACTCACAGATGAGCTATGATCTTTACGAACTCCGAACTTACATTTTGGAAATGTTGCTTTAAGTTCTTTACGAATTGCTTGAACGTCTTCTTTATTAATGTATGCCATCTTTTGCTCCTTTTTATTAACTATACATATAGTATAGCATCTTAAAGCCAAAAGTCAACCACTTTATTAAAGTTTTTTATATATTATAGTTTTTTGATATTGATAGCGATTGGCTTACCTTTATTCTCACCTATTTCATACGATACAGATTCACCTTCTGTGATCTGATCAATATTAGCTTCTTGTAAAGCTGAAATGTGTAAGAACAAGTCTTTACCTTCTTCGCCAGTTTCAATAAAACCGAACCCTTTAGTAGGGTTAAACCATTTTATTTTTCCTGTGTTCATTCTGTTCCTTGTTCGTTTAGTTGTTCTTCTTGTTCCAATCTATACGTTTGTTGTAATAGATCAAACAAGAATCTTGTTGAGTAGTTAGCGTCGTCAATTTGATGTTCAAGTTCATTTGATAAAATGTTAACTTCTAAATATAACGAATCTAAATACGATTCTAAGTCATGTATTTTATGCCTCATATCAGTCATGACAACACTGATGTAGATCAATAGTCCTAAAACTATTGTTCTGAAAGCCGTCGCAAAAGTAATGAATTCTTTCATTAAATTTTTACCTTAATAAGTTTAAGGATACAAGAAGTAGGTATTACCGTACTTGATCCACCTTCACCTATTAGCCCTTCTTTGTTAAAATTAAAGTCACTCATGAAAACATGAACGTCTTTATCTTTCTTTACTAGCCATCCTGTACTTATACAAGTCGCAGGCTTTGACGCTTGAATTTCCTTCAACTCACGCCAGCTAGGATCTGACTCAATATCCTTCCAGTAGCATACATAGTAGTCGAACTCTTTTACCGGAAGGTGAAAATCAGGTAAAGCGGCCGAAACCGCTTTACCTTTAATAGTTCTTGACTTTTCAGCCTTAGGCATCAATTCCTGAAGCCATTGCTTTGTAACCAGCAGAAATAATTCTACGTGAAGCAGTACCTAATCTGTACTTACTAGCACCAGTTTTCTTAGAATTAAGATAAATTGGGTAGCCAGCAAATCTTAGTGATTGTACTACTGATTGTGGGTTACCAGCACCAAATCTAGATTTGATTTGAGCACTTGTAAGTTCTTGTCCCTTTTCGAAAGCTTCTAGAACTCTTTGATTGATTGTTTTTGTATTAGCCATTGTTATTACCCTCCATAGGTTTTTATATAGTTTACTAATATTATGTAAAGAAAACATTTCTAACATAGTCCATACATTATAGCAAACTTTAAACCTAAGGTCAACCTTTTATACGGAAAGATTGGAGAAATTTCTCCAAAAAGAAAGGGCGAATTAATCGCCCTTATCAATTTGTTCATCATTTGGTAGGTTTGGTAAAGTGTTTTACTCTTTATCTTCTTCTTTATTCAACTTGTCTTGACCATATGGACCTTTGATCCAATTGATACAAGTACCAGGGTCTGTGTTTGAATACGGATCGTTTGGTGTGTTATCCGTTTTACCTTCTTCTACCCATTGTTTAATAATTTTTTGGTTTTTAACTACCATAGCATATCGCCATGATCTTGGTCCAAAACCTTTATCTTGTTTATCTACTAACTGTTCCATACGTTTAGTAAACATACCGTTACCATCTGGTAACATCTTAACGTTTTCAATGCCAAGGTCTTTTGCCCAAGCATTCATAACGAAAGCATCGTTTACTGATATACAGTAGATATCGTCTATTCCTTCGTCAAGAAACTCTTGATATCTATCTTCGTATCCTGGAAGTTGCTGAGTTGAGCAAGTTGGAGTAAATGCTCCTGGTAAACTGAATACTACTACTGTCTTATCCTTAAACCAAAAATCTGAATCTACTGAATCCCACTCACCGTCTGTTCTCATCTTCCACTGAATGAAAGGAACGTTATGTCCTTCTTTATGTGCCATTGTTAACTCTCCGGATTGTCATTTTATTATAACTGTATTTAGTTGAATAAGGGGCTAAAGCCCCCTATTCTTATCTGTGTATATTATTTTACTCTATTTTTTAAGTAATTGAGTAATACGCCATAAGCTGGTAGGAACACAATTAAACCAACTACAATTTTAGTTAGTGTGTTGTTTTGTGCCACTATATGCCAGTTTTCGCCTATCCACGTTAAGTTTCCTTCAGCATCTGTTGAACCAGCGAATGCTGTAAAGAAGAAAGCATAAGTGTCAATGATGTTGGCCGCGATAGTTGAAATAGCCGGTGCCGCCCACCACATATCAGTATACTTCTCTCTAATATATTGGAAAACGTACACGTCAAGCATAGTACCAATAGCATAAGCCGTACCACTTGCTAAACCTACTCTGTAGGCGTGTTCATCACCTAGTGCCAATAATACAAGCACCGAGGCAATAATAGCCGGAATAATAGCCATTGCTACAACGGCTCTTCCTGCTTCTTTACCAACTAGCCTAACTGTTAGGTCAGTTGCTACCACAACGATCGGAAACGTAAATGCCGCCGCCGCCAGTGGAAACTCACCAAACAATGGTAAGTCGGCACCCGGAAATAAATTGAACCGGATGGTAACCAAGTAATTACTAACAGCAATTACTAATGTGTGTAAGATTACTAAATTTCTAACTAGTTTAGTATCAACACCTTCTAATAATGATTTTATCATCATTCCTCCTTTTTGGTTTAGTCTTTGGCAAACTCTTGTTGTAATTTGATGTTATCCATAAATTCTTTTTTAGTAGCTGAAACATCTTTAAAGTCGCCTCTAAGAACCGTAGTTTGGGTTAAACTACTTTTAGCTCTTATTCCTCTATTTTCACAACAGCCATGTGTTGCTTGTACATAAACACCCACGTCTTTTGAACCTGTATGCTTTTGTATTTCGTTAGCGATCATTACATTAAGTTCTTCTTGTAATGTCCCCCTCATAGCACACCATTGAGCTATTCTAGTATACTTGCTTAACCCTAATAATTTAGGTCCAGCAATAATACCAATATAAGCTACACCTTGTACTGGTTGGTGGTGATGTGAACAAAGACTTTTTAGTTCACTTCTTACTACTAACATTCCTTCATAACCATCTTCTACATAGTTAGGAAAGGAATTCGGATTTGGCATTGGATTATAACGACCAGACATAATCTCATTGATATACATCTTAGCCATACGTCTTCCAGTGTCCATACTGTTTGGATCGTTTTCACGATCAATTACTAAACTGTCTAAAACATTTTCAAAGGCTACAGTTGCCTCTTCGATAAGAGCTTGTTTATCTCCTTCTTCTAAATGTTCACTAATATTGTCGCCAGCCCAAAATTTTGTATTTGAGTCTTTTAGTCTTTGTTTTATTTCTTCACTTTTCTTCATTTATTACTCCGATGTTAAGGCAGTGGATTGCCATTAAAAGGTTTCTGTTGCTTCATAAAGTCTTTTGCCATCAAAAAACTTATCTACTTTCTTTGCTAATTGATCACATACTGATTCATAATCATTTAGTGTCATCATTTTATCAATATGTGCTATTAGCTTGTCTTTATGTTTTATGTAACTATCCCACGACTCTGTCCATTCGCTAGGATATAATACATCAGGTGTCGCCATTTCACTGTAACTTAACCTGTCGGGTACTAATGGTAGTGTACCTACCAAAGAACCCTCGTACCAGCTTATACCTAATGTTTCTTGTAAATTAGCACTAAAGACTAATTTACTTGTAGCTAGTAGTTTATGGTATTCATCTTTAGATAATTGCTTGTCTTGTGCTATTACCCAATTATATTGTGGCATACTCTCTGCCAAATCTTTAAAAATTTCTGGTTGTTTTTCTGGTGCTACTCTGTGTGGGAATACAATAGTATTATATTTTGGAGCACCTTTATATGGCTCAAGAGTTTCTTTTAAATACTCCATAGGCCAACCAACTTGTTTAATACTGTGTAACAGTTGTCTATCTATATCTCTGTCATCATTCCAAAATGTATTTGTAAATAAATCAATATGAAACTTTGTAGCAAAGAAATTATCATCATAACATTCATACATACTCATTTCAGCATTTCTAACCCACGAAGCATCTCCAATTAGTCTACCTAAGAAGTCTTGTGGATCATAACTGCCGGCGTGCCACATACCACCAATTCTAATATCAACACCAAGTAATGACGCCATATACTTTAACTGTATTACTGTAGGATTCCAAGCATCTGTATATAAAAAGTAATCACCATCTTTGATTTTACCTTCACAAAACATAGTACCAATTTGTTCTAATTGATTAGACTTGTAAACATTTGTTCCACCAAAGTTTAAAAAAGCACCTGGTGTAGTTGCTTGTGGAGTTTCTCCTCCACTAATTACTACAACATCGCCGCCGTTATAGTGTTCACCTAGTTGTTTAGGTAAATGCTCTTTCCACTGTTTAGTGTAACGAGTATCTACAGCCTCAATGTCTACAATGTATACTGTCATCCTTTTATACCTAATAAAGTTTCTATTTTAGGATCATTATACTTGACTGATATAGCATCGTCCATATCATCTGTCCAAGCATTATCGTCCCATACAAAGTCTTTGCCATATGTATAACCATGTTTACCTAGTTGGTTACATACGTTACCAACAGCATCAACTAATGTATAATTGGCATTAAGGGCACCTCCCTCAATGCTATTACCTTGGGCATCTGTATTCCATGGATGTCTATTACTGTATTTAGAAATATCCAGCACTATTTCTTTTTTATAATCCATTTACGTTTACCAATGTTTTTTTGGTCCTTAACCCAGTTGTTAGGAACCCTTTTACCTTCTTTAAAGTCCATATAGCTTTTGTAAGACTTTTTGTTACTATTGTACAAGTCTGCTTCGTTAAATACCCAGCCAAATTGAATACAGAATCGTTTGTATCCATCGAGGTCACTGAAGACCTGTTCAACTTGCTTTTCCATTTTTTAAATCCTTTGTCTATCATATGTTGTAAGGAATAAAAGAACCGTTCTCTCCATCTTCGGAGACTTCGATCCAAACTGAACGACCTGGATAGCGTTCAGTAATTTTGTCAAAAAGTTCGTCTGAAATCATTTCACATGATTTGTAGTCTAGTAGGAGCACTTCAGAGTCGGCTGAGCCCTCTCCTTTATCTCCGTTACTACTTGTTCCTGTAGAGTAGAGTCTTTCGAGCCATCTTTTGAACTGGATGAATTCGATATCTCTATCGTCGTGGAACACTTCGATCCACACCCTGAAATGAAAAATATGACGGTGAGGATAGCCAAGAAACGATACATCGTCCCAATCTCCTGTTGCCAGCTTTGGATCGTCCAATGCCGCAGGGTATTTATGAATACCTTCCTTTTTAAACGTAACCCAGACCATTTTTTTAGCTTTTTGTTTAATGTCGCTACTGGTTTCTGCCATTGCTACTTGTCTCATCTGTGATTCCATTATTTCCCTCGCTTTTTGTTTTTCTTTTTATGTTCTTGTAACCAAACCCAATCTTTGTGTTCAACTACTGTTCCGTCATCTGCTATGTGTATTAAATTCTTATTTTTCCATTTCCAATAGCCTTTAAGCCATTGTTCTTGAGTTGTTTCTTTTTTTGATACTTTACGTTTCATTGTCTATAGTATACTAAATTGTAATACAAATGTCAACCTTTATGTTACCATATTTTGAATTCATATCCAAAAGTTATCCCCCAATTATTATCACCAGGTGCTACTTCATATGACGGAGCAACAAACCAATTGTCTTTAGTTAATCGTGCCATTGGAACAACCGGTGCTCCAGAGTAACCTGTTACCAAACCAACCTCAAGTGTACTTTCAAATGGAGCATTAAATTCCAATCCACCATAAGCTGAAATTGTTTCTTCACTATTATAGTATACTCCATATAATTGATTGTCTACTTGACATCTGGCGTGAGGGTGAAAATTATTGTAATTTCCTTCAAGGCCGACGTGTAACGACAATGCTACTAATAAAGATAAACAGCTCATCTATTCTTTCTGTTTCCAAACTTTAAATAGAATAGATTTATTTCTACGTCAGTTGCTAGGTATATTATACCTGTTCTTAATCTAGTGTTTGAATATCCTGTATCAAAGCACCAACTACTATTACATTCATAACTTCTTCGGTAATCATTATACCAAAAGTATTCTATTGAAGGTCCCCAAGTTTCCCAACACCAAGCTCTAATTTCTAAAAACATATTTACTGGAACTCTTATTTGATAGTCAAACTCGCCGTATAGTTTGTTACGATTATCTATCTTACGGACTTTCATATACATACTCATTTATGTACCTAGTCGTCTTTCTCCGATAATCTTAAACGATTAATTTCGTCTCTAATTGCCAACTTTTCTTTTTTAAGTTCTACTAAATTCCATTTGCCTTTAGTTGATCGATCAGCATTACGTTCTTGTTCAGCGTCTGTTGTTAGACGATCAAGTTCTTTATGCTTTTCTTGTAAACTTCTAATTCGAGTTTTTACTTTACTCATTTTCAATCTCCTTGTCTTTAGTGTATCTGTCCCAACAAGTAAATTTGTTGCCATCCATTAAGTCTTCTAAACTGTGACACCATACACCGGGATTAGTTTGGTCATAACCTATATCATCAATCTTAACCATAGTATTAGCAGGCCATTCTTGAATGTGTGGAATAGGTACTCTTAATTGTGGAATGAAATTATCATACTTAACTACTGCCGTATCAAGTATATAACTTGAACCTTCGTATGGAATATCTAGAGAACATAATATACCTTTCTTAAGAAAATGTGTAATCATTGATTCCCACCTTTCCCAGTCACCATCACGTGATCTTAAAGAATGGTTAGCACCAAAGAATATGTGTTCACACTTTTCTTGTTCGTATACTTTCTCTAGATAATCAATATTTTGAATACCAACTACAAATAATGTACGTTTTTCATAAGCAATAGTCTTTTCAACTTCTGTGCCTACAAAAAGGTTTACATTGTTTTTAACTGTACCTGAATACTCACGTTTCACTTAAAACTTCCATTTTTCTAACATATCTTTTGTTATATGAGAAGGTAGTTTTTCAATTTTACCACCTTTCTCAAAATAGCGATTCCACTGATCTTTCTTTTCAGTAGTCATATTGTCTATTTCTTTTTTACTAAAGTGATCAAAAACTGCTGATAACTTTTTAGCTTTTTTAGTGTTTCTGCCAGTTGCCATTATCATTATTCCTCCTCGAATAAAGCATTGAATTGAGATGAAGCATTAATTGTCTTCTTACCTATAGCACCTCTTGTACCAGGAACTCTCATCCAAAGTTTTGTATTGTGATCTATAAAGGCTAATGCCTCGTCACGATTGTCAATAGCAAATACTTGATCTATTGCTTCTGCTACTGATTCACGTGTGATCGTTTCATTAACAAGCCAAGCAGGATATGAACCAGAGTCCATTGCTTTATTGCCTTCTTGTACTGATCTAATATGTGTGTACACATTATGATTCATCATTAAGAAATAGCTAAAGCTATCCCAACTTGTCTTGCCTTCTTTATTATTTTTGTTTGTATCACCTGGAGCATATATACAAACATCATTAACTTTCAGTCCCTCTGATAGTGGGCTAGGAAACCAGTTTGTATGATGTTTCTCACACTCTTCATCCCAAGGTCTTGTATCTTGAGCAAAGCCTTTATCATCTGGAGCAGGCTCCATAATGTAAGACCATTTACCTTTGTGATCCAAACGCCAATTAGTATATTGCTGTCCATTAGCTGTACATAAGAACGGAGAAGCACAATCATAAGTTATTGTAAAACTTGGATTGTGATATTTTCGTACAGCTCGTTGGACGGCAGTTAACATAACACCCCATTCTAATTTAGAAGTTCCTAAGAAATGCATGAAGTCTTGTTTACCTTGTTCAAGTAAACCATCAAAACGTAATGTTACTAAACGTTTCAATGCTAGATGTATATCACACATATTCTGTCCACCCATTGACCAACCATTAAAATGATTGTCTGGATAAACTTTAGGATCACTGAAGTGTTTCATTTGTTCGTACCAGTCATCTGCTTGAGCAAAGTTCTCACCTTGTAATACATTTAAGAACTTACAGTTACCGTTACGATTTTTAATAAAGTATTCGTTATTAAATTTTGTGCCTTCTACAGCCTCTTGATAGGAACTAATATTACTAGCTTTAGCACCTTCTGGAGAACGTGATACCCAGGCTGGAATATCAAGTACCATTCCATAGTCCATGTACTCGTCCATCCATGCCAACACTTGTTCACGTTTCTTTTGTGCTTTAGCACAACCGCTATTAGCTCTCCAGTCACCTTCCCACTTACCTTTACCAATTTGGAAGCCACCTGAGTCACCTAACAACCAACTGTTGTCACGGTCTCTGTTCCTGGTCATATCTTCTTTTGGTACTTGTCCAATATCTAAATTGGCGTGTCCTGCCGAGTATAGGCTCCATTTATATTGCCATAAGCCGGCCGCTGGTTCTAACCAGTTGCCACTTTCAACAAGTCCATTCATATTAGATGGAATTCTATTGTTGGCTGTGTATTCTTCGTAACGTTGCTTACCAACAAACGTAGAATAAAACGAGCTTAAAGCAGGCAAAAAGATAGCATAATCTTTTTGTGATTCTGTTAGATTAGTGGGTAAGTCACTCATAGTACTTACTTGCTCTGTGCTGGAAGAATATATTCGTAAACAGCAATACCACTATCAACATTAATTTGAGCGGCACCCTGATCACTAAACATCATAGTTTTATCACCTGGCAGTTTTAGAATTTGTTGTAATTGTAATACAGGCCATGCCCAACCATGTGTCATTTTACCTTCTACATCTGGTTGGAATACAAAGTTACCAGCATGAGTAGAATGATCACCAAAGTAAAACTTAAGATGTCCATCTTCTGTTTTAGCAATAAATGTTGTTTCTTCAGCATGAACTTGAGCCTGATATGCCAAACGTTGTATTGATGCTACAGTTGGCTGTACAGTTACATTCCATTCAACACCTTTAAACTTAACTGACTTTAGTTTCTCATTAATAATCTCGCTTGTCATAAAACGATAATCATTTTTAAAGTCACCTGTTTCGTTTTCAAAATGAATTCCTACTGGAACATCTGTACCATTACGTTCTTGACGTAACAATTCTAGTTTAGCTTTATCTTTGTAAACTGGTATTTTCAATAGCAAGTCTAACTTGTTTAAGTTTGGCATACCAAACGTACCTATAAACTCTGCTACTGTATTTTTAAAGGTTGCTTTAACAATAACACTACGGTCTTCTGCTAAACCTTCTAATGTTGTTGCCTCGTCAGTGCCTTCAATCTTAACTAGATCAATAAAACCTAGTCCGTGTGTATGTAACACTATATCTTGTAAATAATCTTTCATTGATTTTCTCCATTCATGCCTATATTATAACTTAAACCATGCCTATATGTCAAGTCTTTTTTCGGTGATTTTTATTCGATTCAATCGCCGATTTTAATAACGAAAGATTGACATCTAAATCTTTCGCTACAGTTAGTAATGCTTGGGTGTCTTTTGGAAAACAATGACCTCCCCAACCATATTTGCCGTCTGGCCCAGGTACTGTAGTATGACCTGTTCCAATTCTTGTATCCAATCCCAATAAGTTGCTTACTGTATCGTAATTGGCTCCTGTTTTGCTACATAGTTCAAACAGTTCATTAAAGAACGTTAGCTTTGTTGCTAGAAAACTATTAGCCATATACTTTACAATACTTGCTTCTTCTATTGTACAGTTGTGAATATGTTTGACTAAAGGTAAAGATTTGTAAAGTAAGTCAGTCCAAAACGTTGTGTCCTCACCTCCAAGTATACAATACTTCTGGTTAACAAAATCTTCTTTAGCCGTTGCTTCTCTCAAAAACTCTGGATAGTATGTTACCTTAAACCTTTCCATATTAGCCAACTCTGTCCAAGGTACTGTACTTTTAATTAATATTGGAATTTGATATTCAAAGTTAGCTTCATAGTCTTTTGGCCAACGAACTTGTTGTAAAACATTCCAAACATTTGATACATCACACTTACCATCTGTTCCTTCTGGTGTGCTAACAGCAATTATCAATCCATCGGAACTGTGTATGTGATCTTCTATTTTATTTTTATTAAGTCTAGGATCAACTGGAATTACTTCGTGATTTTTAGCTAGTAAATCACCTATAGCACTTCCAACAAATCCATATCCTGCTACTATAAATTTCATATTATTGATTCCACATAATCCTTTACATTGTATTTAGGCTTCCAGCCTGTAGCAAGTAAAGGTCTTGTATCTGCTACATTTTCTGATGCTTCACAAGGTTCGCCTTCTTTTAATGGAACTTCCATTCCAGCTATTTGTGATAGTTCTTGAACACTAGTACCAACACCAGTACCTACATCAATTACACCAGATAGTATAGTGTTATTTAGGTTTTTTATAATAGCACTACACACATCATCTACGTGAATAAAGTCCCTAGTATGATCTGTAACATATTCTAACTTGTTATCTCTTATACGACCTATTAACATATCTTTTCTACTACCAGGTCCGTATACAGTTGTAAATCTCATACCTAAACTTCTAGGCGGTGCTATCGATTCCATTGCTTTCTTACTTGTACCGTAAGGAGATAACCACCAACGTTTAGCACAAGAGCTACTAGCATATATTACTCTCATATTACTTGACAATGCTAAAAAGAATAAGCTCTTACTTAACTCAACATTTGTATACCAGTATTCCTCAGGTTGTTCTAAACTTTTTCTTACATTGGCTAATCCTGCCAAATGAATTAACACGTCACAGTCTTCGGGTCTCCAATTAGCTATATCATGATCTTCGCTAATTAGCTTGTCCCATTCTACTACTTCGTGTCCAGATTCTTTTAAGAGTTCTACAAGCCTACTGCCTATAAATCCTCTACTACCTGTTACACTTACTTTCATATATCTCCTAATTAAAGCTAAACAAATCATCAAATGTAGTTGAGGTATCAGTATCACTAACTAAATCCCAATCAAGTACACCTAATAAGTTGTCTACTTTGTTGCTTATTACTGTTTGTTCCATTTCACTATCATCAAATGGTAATTCTTTAAACCATTTAGGTAAGTGTAATTGATCTGTTGGATATGCTACACTTTTCATTCCTAATGGATTTGGTCTTAACTTACAAACAATAACTTTCTGTCCATCCATAATTTCACCACTATACTTGTCGTGATTCATTTTACACAATGTATTCCAATTCATACTTGCTCTAACGTGTCCAGGCATATTTGTTTTACCCTCACGTCTTTCTGCTTCAGTAAACTTTGTTAAGTTGTTACAACGTTTTGGTGAACCTTTTTCCCAAGCAGGTCTGTGTTTAAAGTCTTGTTTGAAGTTTCTAATCTTTTCAATTACAGTATCTCTTTCATCACCTGTTAATACGCCTAACAATATGTCACTTAAAAACTCTTGTATTACTTTAGGTGTATCACTACGTTTAAGATCTAATCCCATAGCTTTTACTTTACCTGGACCATTACGATCTAAACGAGAACCTTCTAAATCATATATCAAAGCGGCATAACGTTTCTTAGTTATATACAAACCTTTAATAGCAACAATCTCTCTACCACCTTGAATAATTAAACCATTCTCTTTTGGACAATGAAAAGCATCTTTCATATGTTCTGGAAATGCTACATTAATTTGATCTGAGATATTATCATAAAGTTTAACACAAACGTCTTTATCCCATTCCATTTCTTTCTTTTCTACAGCATCTTTAACTACTGGCCAAGCACTAAAATACACAGAGTCTGTATCACCATATATAATACTTTCACCTCTGTGATCAAACTTACCTGTTACAATTTCATTAACTTTAGCACTCATAAATTTAGCAATAGTTCTACCTGTTAATGTTGTACTTTGTCCAATACGTTTATCAAAGAATCTACAACCTGGATTAAGAATAGCACCATATAAACTATTTAGGTTAATCTTTTTAACTAGCTGTCTTTTATCCCAGAATGCTTTACCTTCTGGTGTTGTTTGTTCGCTTTTTGTTTTCTGCATTATTTGACGTTCTTTATACCAACGTTCAAGTAGTCCTGGAATAATACCTTTTGTTTCGTATGTAAATATTGTACCATTAGCACTTAACATCCACTTCTCATTACCTAAGAATATTTTCTTATAGATTTCAGCACCTGTTAATATTTCATTTGGAGCATTTTCCCATTCAACAACAATTTCATCTACTTTGTCTTGGTCCATAACCATTTGGTATTCTGTGCTACCAAACTTGCCTTCCCAAGCCTCAGCAAATGATTTCTTATTGCCCATTGCTTCATTAACATTAGCATCACTATAGTCTGGTCTTAATTGCCCTACAATAGTTGCTGGGTCCATATTCAATGCTCTAATGGCACTTGGATATAGTGAATTAATATCAATAGCACCAATCCAGTCGTGTAACCCCTTCTTAGGATATGCCACATAAGCACCAGCGGCCTGTGTATTGCCTTCGTGCTTCTTTCTATCTGGAACTACAAAGCCTTGTTCGTGTGCTTCATTAATAATTGCTTGTTCTGTAACAGCCACAGCACCCATAGTTGTTTGTAGTAATACAGTATTAGAGTGAGCAAGTTCATTACTTAAATCAGCAAACCTTAATTTTTTATCTAGCTTATCAAGTAGCATTGTATCCTGTCTAGAATATTCAATAAACTTTTCCCAGTCATTGTTAAACAGTTGATCTAATGTTCCTTCATAAGCTACTTTAGTTTCACCTAGTTCATATTCACTGATGGCATCTAACGAATAAGAATGCATCTCATGGTAGGTGTATTTTCGATACAGTTGCATATAGTCCATATGTACACGACCTAGTAAGTCAAATGTAATTTGTTCTTTACCAAATCTTTCAAACTTACGTTCTCTAGGAAACTGTCCAAACAAACAAAAACGTCTTGTATCGTCTTTGCTTAATACACGAGTAACACGATTAACCATATAAGGAATATCATAACCTTCACTATTCCAACCACTTAATACATCAGCATCTTCAATTAAGTCTAAGAAAGTTTTTAACAAGTCTGCTTCTTTTTCAAATACAAATGTATTGTCAAACTTACTAGATATTCTATCTACTTCTTCTTTAGCCATTTGTCTTGGCGGAGTTAATAGTGTTACAAGTTGATCACACCATTGTAGATATACTGAAATTGCTGTTACTGGATTAAATGGATCTTCAGGTGGACTAAAACCTTTGTCTTTATCAAAGTCAACCTCAATATCAAAAAATGCTACTTGTAGTTTAGGAGCATCCTGTCCAAGATAGTTTTCTTCTAAACACCTAAACACAGGATTCATATCACTTTCATATGTTTTTACATTCACATGGAGAGCTTTCTCACGTCTAAAGTCTTTACTACTTCGACATTGAATCCTACTTACAGGATTACCATATATACTTTTGAACTTACCCTTGGGGTCATCATAGTACATTACATACTTTGCTTGATGTTCTTGGTATTGTCTGTTTTGGTTTTTGTCTCGTTCAACTATGTGAATTCTATCACGTTGACGATCAAAGAAAGCGTCTACATACATATTCGATTATGTGTCCTATAATAATAGTTATCTAAATCCATCCCATCGCCACTAAAAAGCCTAACACGTTTACACAAACAAACCAGGCAGTTAATAACATTACCCATGCCGCTCCTCTTCTATAGGCGGCATAACATTGAGTCGTTGATCCAATAAAAAAGAATGGATAAATTATTCTTAAGTCTGGATCGACAGCATTTACGGCCAACATTGAACTAGCAAGTACTGTAAAAACAAAACTTGTTAATTCAAAGCCAAATGCTACTTTATCACTTCTATATGAATTCGCCCAAAATTGGACGATAGCATTCATTATATTTTCCCAACAGTGGCCAAGATAGTTTCTAACAATTCTTGGTCTGATGTAATCTCCCCAAAGTTTCCTTTGTGTGCTGTTCGGATTGCTTTTTTCAGTACGCCTGGCTTAATTTCCATTTCCTCAGAAATAGCTTTTACTGTTTCTGCCAAGCCGGCGTTTAAGTCCTCGACTTCCTGCATTACGGTCATACCCTCATTGATAATTTGGGTAAGTTTTAATTTTTCATCTTGATTGAATACTTTGTCACTCATGAAGGATCTCCTTTCGTTTTTAATATTATTCTTTACATTATACTACCACTTTCTGTAGAAGTCAAGTTCTTTTCTGGATACATACTAATATAATTAAAGGAGACATAAATGGATTTAAATTTTGAAAGTTTTGGAAAGTTTAAGATAATCCAAGACGATGGTAATTGGGTCGACCGAAAAAGGTTTGGAGCAATAGTAGATTATTGGGGTCGTTATTTTTCAACAATGACTGTATTAGAAGGTGCTATTATACACAAAGCAGGCGATAAACCAAATGTAAAATTTGACCATTCTCCAAAAAAGATTGTAATCAAAGGACATACTTGTATTAATACACTTGCTATCCTATTTGCTTCTGTAAAGTGTGGACACACTTTATACTTTGATAATGCTAATAACTTAACCGAAGAATGGTATAATAAAGTCAAACCAGATATTTTAATGGTTGGCGAAGATGATTTATCATTTGAAGGTAGCAGATATACTAGTGGTCCTAATTGTGTTAGACTTTTGTTTACTAGACGCTTTAGAGGTAACGACGAGCCATTTACATACTCAGATGAAACTATGAGTAATGGGTCTAAAGATAGTATTTTAATTGAACATAGCGATACTAAACTACACAAATATAAAAAGTCAGAAATAAACGAATTAATCAAATCCTTATTAGTTAAGAAAACTGAAAAAGGTAAAGAAGTTGCTATTACTCCTCCAGCTGTTGCTTTCCTAGAACTAGATACAAGCAATCAAGTATCACAGTTAGTTAAATTTATTTTACCTCTAATGGTAGCAGGAAGTAAAATTATATTAGATACAGGTGTTACAAATTTTAACGTTAAAGATTCTATAACAGAGCATAGACCGGATCTAGTGTATTGGGGTGAGCAAATTGGTAAAATGATTAAAGACAAAGATAGTTTTATTACAAACTTATCACCAGCACCGTTGTATGTGCCACATATACGTCAGGATAAAAAGGTAGAAAAAGCTGTACCTGAATTTATTAAAGATCCAGATACAGCTTAATTTCGTTGCTCCGCTAACAGTATTTAGCTAATTCTTCCCCAATCAATTTTACAGTATTAGGTCCGAAGTGAGCACCATCTCTGGCTGTATCTATTTGTTCGTATCTTACTCTATTAGGAATGATGTTATCTATGATATCGATTTCATCTTCAAGGTATAAGTCGTCAGGTATACAAGTTTCTATTAGCTTTACTTTAGCGTTCAGAGAATGATGTTTATCACAAGTTTCTCTTATGCTGTTAACAGCTTTAATAAATCTTAAAGCATTTTGATAATCGTTTGTACAGTCTGCTTGAAATTGTTTTTCGCCATTGTATCTATGGAAGTAACTATACATAACAATAACAGTATGAGGGTTGAATTTATTAACTGACCAGTTAACTATATCAGCAATAGCATCATTACCAGCACCATCAACACCTAAGTTAATAACATCTTTACCTATGTGTTTTGTAAACTGTTGTTCTATTGGTGCTCCCCAACCTTCAGTAAAACTATCTCCTATAGCAACAATACCTGAATCATAATAAGTTGTTCTAAAGCCATCACTATTATACTTGTAATCAAAGTTTTGCCATTCGTGTTGATTCCAATGTTTAACACCAAGCAAACATTTTTCTGGACTGTCTAAAACAAATGGAGGAGTAATTGTAGAGTTTTGTCTTGCTACAAGATCTTTAATGTGGTTTAGGTTCATACTAATAGTTATCGTTCTAGATCAATGCTAGTAGTATTAGTTGAATTAATATACAGAAAGCTATTAGTATGAACCAAAGTATAGTGATTGTGTACTACTCAGTCTTGATACGTTTTAACAGCATCATCAGTCTTTGAGTATCTTGAGGATCTTTTCCTAGTAATTCTTTAAAGGCATCTGCCGCCGCAATCATTTGAGGTCTTGAATAATTTTTATCGCCACGTTTCATTTTCATTAAAACTTGTATTAAGTTTCTTTGATCTTGTACACCGGGAAATTCTTTTGAGATTTGTTGTGGTGTTACACCACCTTTTAGTTTAACATCTTCTTTGTCTGTTTGAACACCGTCGACTTCAAGTTCATTTACAGCAATAATATTATCGCTTACTAACTTGCTCCAAGATTTAAGTTCTTCTTGTATAGTCTTTTTCATTAGTTCCAGTTTTCGTCAAATATAGATGTGTTAGATTCGTTTTTAATTAGTTCTTCTTGATGCTTTGCTAGTTCTTCCATTGTATCAAAAACACCTGTCATCTTACCATGTCTGTATGAATAAAACTTTCCTTCGTGGTTTCTTGCTGAAAGTCCGTATTTGTTCATACTTGTATGTGATGAACCATCTTCAGGAACACAATTAGGTACTTCTTTTTTACCATAACCCTCTTCTAATGATGCTTGAACTAGTTTAGGGTAATATTTTTTGTTTATGTTGTTATACATCCATTTAGAGTCTTCTGGAGATGTATATCCTTGTCTTTTATTTTTCTTAATAATTAACTCCATCATTTGTACTTCTTTCTCTGTACCAAATGATTTTGCTAATAGTAAATCGTTTTCTGAATGATAGTTGTTCTTCTCATTTTCTTTATACTTGGCCATTAAGTCTAAACCGTCCATGTATGCTTCTTCGTCTTCTTGACTCCAATGTTCTGATGTAGGAGTAGTTCTATTACCACTTGATGGATCCATATTTAATCCGTCTAATGCTTTCCATTCATCATATGACAAATACATATCTGTATCAGGGTCGTAGTATTTGCCTTCTTTTGGATCGTAGTAAACTACTTTGCCTACTACTGTTTGGAAGGGACCTTCAAGTCCGTCACGTGGTTGATACTTTTCTCTATCAATAGGGTCTAAAATTTGATAACCTTCTTTAGCCATTTTAGTTGCTGTAGCATACATAACAGCTTCAGCATCTTTACCATAACGATCTTTAAAGTCGCCTTTAGACTTTTTCATACCTTTTACGATACGTTCTTTTTCTTTTTCTTCGCCTTTGGAAAGTTTTCTATCTAGTAAATCAGTTGCTCTCATTGTCGGTCTTCTCTTCTACGCTTTCGCCGTGTGTTCCCATATCATGGTTACGTCTAAAGTCGTCAACAAAGTCGTTGATTTGATCACCGCTCAAATAACGAACTAAATCATCAAACACAGGATGGTCTGGACATTCTAGTTCATCACATAAAGCATAAATTGGCTCAGCAAATTCACCTACTGCTTCTGGTGTAGGTTCTTCTTCTGTTGCTACTTCTTTAGGGTGTAATAAGTCTTTAAATTGATTTGAAAGAGAAGCAATTAAATCTTCATCAAGGTCAGCCTCACCAACTAGTTTACCTTTGTTGGGATTCTTCGTTGTACCATCTGTTTCTCCTGCTGGGACAGATTTTGTTTTCTCTTTGCCTATTAAGTGGTTAGGTTTTTTAGACTTGGTCTCATCAATTGACTCAAGCAAGTTAGCCATAGCATTAACTTGGGGGTCGGTATGTTTACGCTCAGCTTTTGCTTTTTTTATTACTTTTATTTCTTTATGTTTATTTGCTTTTTCATCTGTTTCGCTCATCTCATTTAGCTTTGCTACTAAACTTGAAAAAGAATTATTGTCTATGTTTGCCATATTATGATCCTTTATTCTCGTTAGCTTTTCTTAAAGCACTTGCTACTTTTGGATGATCAGCTAATCCAGGTTTAATGTTATTAATTTTCTCAGATGCTCCAGTATAGTTGCCACCTTTAAAATCTGGATGGTTAGCTATAGCAATAGCTTTTCTTACTTCGTCATCTGTAAATTCACTTTTTAATTCTGTTACACTTTCAGCTTCCATATCAGTTGGACCAACATTAACAGCAAGTTCAATATCACTTGGTGTTGCTTCCATATGATGTTTTACACTTGAAATATAGTCAGCGGCCTTAGTAATTTTTGCCTGTACCCAACCTTCAATGCCTTCAGCTTCAGATACGTTTTTAAGCATCTTGTGTAGTTCAACGGAGTACTTTGCTAGTTTAAATAAATCAGCTCTAGCCATTTGTACTTCGTGGTCTGTTTCCATTACACGAGTGTCCATGGATAAATCTTCTTTTACGATTATTTGTTTAGCTCTCATTTGTTTAACCCCGAATTGTAGTTGTTTAAGTTATTTATTTAAAATAATATATTATCGTGTCAGCATTGGACCACCAAATATGCTAGTACCCTTCATATCTAGGGCATTATCTGTTGGTTTTTGCTTCTTAGGTTTAGGTGGTTTAGGCGTTTTGCCCATTTTACCTGGTTTTCCTGAGTATTTCTTTAAATCTTTGCCTATAGCAACGTGTGGATTAACCACTGACGCTACATTACCACTTGCTGTAGCACCTGCTGTCGCGGCCTCAATTATCTCTTTTATTCTCATTACTTGTCCATCAACTTTACTATTCTACCTTTGAATAGATTATGTTTACCCTTATTTGTTAGTAATACAGGTTGATTGTGTTCATCTTTAGTAAAGCCAGTAATAGTAGCTCTACGGTTTTTGAACTTACCAACTAGTATTTCATCTCCTATTTCAATACTAGGAACTTTTAATATCTCTTTTGCTCTCATACTAGTATTTACCTGCTAGGAGCCACTGTAATTGTTTCAATTCTACTAGTACTGTTTATTACATTATCTATTGTATTAACAGCATCAAATAAGTCTATTTTAGATTCGTCAATGTGCTTTACTCTGTCTGTGTCTAACCAGCCAAATTTAATGTTAGTAACATCATATCCGTTATGGAATAGTTGTTGACTAGCTTTATCTAATGCTGATTTATGTACTGAATACGGCCATACTTTATTTTTAATACCATCACTACTGTTACTAGATATGTTTACTATCTTACCCTTAAAATCTTTTATTAGCTCATACAATAAGTTTACTTGAGCAAAGCCGTCATAAGCATTATTAATAAAGACATCGTAATGGAAGTTTGAAATATGAGTTACAATCGAAGTTGGATCTGTGATGTCAAATCCAGAAGTTCTACTCAAACCTTTTACTCCAATAGTAGGTATGTCGTTATAATAATCGAAGCAGGCTTTCCCTAAACCTGACGTATGTCCTGTAATGGCTATCTTCATATATTAATAGTTATTTTACTTTTTAGGCTTGTTGTAAGCAAATGAAACTTTTTTAAACAGTTCTATTCCTTCTGCTTTTGTTTTTTTCTTTTCTGAAGTTCTTATTTTGTTTACTTTAGCTCGAAGTACTTTTTGTTCTTTTCGAGTTAACTCTTTGTTATCACCTATCCCAAGGTAATGACTAGCTTTAGTTTTTAGATTAGTTTTACCTTGTGTTGGAGCCTGGTTGAGACTTTCAAGTATACTGTCAAGTTCTTTAATAACGCTTTGTAATTTATCATTTTGTTTTGGCTCTTTCATTTTTCCAACTCCTATAAAGACGATTAGGTAATTCGTCTTTGTTTAGCATTAAGCCAAGTTTATTTGCTTGTCGGCGTATTTCGCCTGGCTTAACATCCTTTGTGGTGTTTTGTTTGGTAATAATACCTACACCTTCGTTTACGTCGAGCATACTATTCATACGTTCAACAGCAAACTTTTTAGACTCAGTAGATACAGCACTTAATAACTCATCAGCTGATAAGTTGTAGTCATTATCTTTCCATAAGTCTTTTAATTTGTTTAACATAGTGCCTAGGTTGGGACCAGGCTTCATTCCGTGTTGTATAAGATCATTTCCTGTTACAGGAAACTCAGGTACTTGGAATTGTTCTATGTGTCCAGCTAAACTATCTTGTCCTTGTATCTTTAATAAGTTAATAACTTTTGACTTTTCTCTTCCGTCTATAACTAGATGTTCAGCTTGTTGTTTAGTTAAGTTTTTATTTTTGTAAGCAATATAGAATTTTAAATCGTATGCTTCAGCATTACTTAATTTCCACTTGTTAGCAATAGATGTATCATCAACTAAAACAGCTAATGCTATTACAGGATCTGTATTGTTTTTTAAATCTCTTAATCTTGCTATCTTGTTTGTATCTAATCCTATTACGTTGTCAACTCCTGTTGCTGACATATAAGATAAAGTTTGAATTACACTATGTCCTACTAATAGTTTACCCATCTCTTGCCATATTCTTTCTACAGAAACTTGAGGTAATCCTTTAGTGTTATCTTTAATGGCATTTAATGTTTCTTGATCCCAAGTAGGACTTTCTAATTTACTTTGGAATCTAAAATATCTTAGTATTCTTAAGTAGTCTTCTTTAATACGTTCTACTGGATCACCAACAAACTTACTAACTTTATCTTGTAAGTCGTCCATGCCTTCAAAGTAATCATACAAGTTGCCATCGAAGTCTAAGCTCATAGCATTGTAAGTTAAATCTCTACGTTTAGCATCTTCTTTCCAGTTACGAATAAACTCTACTTCAGCGTGTCTACCATCTGTATTAGTGTCTGCTCTTAACGTTGTAATTTCATATCCTTCGCCATCTATAATTGCTGTAATAGTTCCGTGTTCTAGTCCAGTAGGTTTATGTTTAATGCCTTCTTTGTCTAGCATAGCAATCATTTCGTCTGGTGTGGCATCTGATGCCAAGTCAATATCTTTAGGTGTTTTACCTAAAGCAATATCTCTAACAGCACCTCCAACTATTCTTATTTCAAACTTGTTCTTTTTGAATACGCTATCCAATTTTTCTAACGCTGGATTCATTATTTCATTGAATGCTTTTGTATCTAGTTCTTCATTCTCAACAGTAAATTCTTTGTTAGAAGTTTTAAAGTCTGCTTTCCTCATTACTGTTTTAGCAATAAGATCTAATTCTTTATTCTTTTTATCCCATACTAAAGCAAAAGGAACATTAACATCTGTCCTCATATCTTTCATTACTGCTTCAGCATCAGGTCCCATTTGAGCAATAGGTCTTGCCCAGTATTTGTATTCTTGTTTAAATAATCGTGTTAGTTCTGCTGGAGTAATAGGCTTTTCATTTCTAACATCATTTACTCTATCTAAAAAATGTCTAGTAAATTCTACATCAATGCCTACTTTAGAAAATAGTCTATCAGCATAGGCTTCAATTTGTTTTAAGTCTTGTGGTGTAACATCTTCGTAAACTTTTCTTACATACTTTTTGTAGCTTAACCCGTGTCCTGAACTAGCTCTGTAGCCCATCTTAGAACCTTTAGGTTTTGGGTATCTTAGTTTACCTGGAGTAGACTTTTTTACTTTTAAAGGTCTTCTAAATCCGCCGTATGTTAATCCGTTAATGCCCATTGGACCACGCTCACCTAAGTACTTTTGTGTGTACTCATCTAATCCGTTTGCTACTACTTCTAAAGAATCTTCATCAGCTTGATACTTAATTCCATAGCCACCTGCCTTACGCCAGTTTTCAATGTTAAGTCCTCTGTCGTCAATTAGTATGTTAGGTGTTCCATCTGACTGTTTAGCATAGCCTGTTTTGTTTGCTACAATAATAGTTTCTTGAGGTTTAATTTTTAAGTTTCTACCAATCCAATCTATCTTATGCTTTTTACTATTTTCATGATCGTTTCTTAATGGAGAAGAACATATACTGTAAGCACCAAATCTGTTTATAACTAATTGAATTAGTTTGTCAGTTGTAGGAAATTTTGGAAGTCTAGCAAAGAAGTCTGTGCCAATCATTTTATTAAGTGTAGCATTAACTCTGTCTTGTGGGATATCTCTGTAAGTTTTAACACCTACCATTTTAGCCCAAGCACCAAAGAAGTTTGCTAGGACACCGTCCATGTCTACATAGACGACTGGGTCTTTTTTTGTAATCTCGGATAGTTTTGCCATTTACTTAATGCCTTCAACGGTATCAAATGTTACTGCTTCACTTAAATCAGGATCAATGCCTTTGCTTCTTGTTCCGCCTTTTTTACGAATCTTTGCTAAATCTTTATAAGCATCTTGAACAGCTTTATTGTAATGGCCCAACATATCAATATGATGTGTTAGTTTATTTTGATGTATCCATGGCTCTTTTGATGCTACTGCTGATATTTCATCAGCATATTCTTTTACTCTTCTTACGGCTTGTTGTAAAGTCATTCTACCTAATCCTTGAATTATAATTTCACTATCCATAGGATCTTGTTTGTTTAAGTTGTATAACGATTCCATCATCTTTCTAAATGACTCTTCAACTGGTGTATCTTTTAAGTAGTCGCCAATTTGTTCTAGTTGTGATAATATAATAGACATAGTTTCTGTATCAACACTACCGTTCTTTTGTAGCTCGCCTAAGTCTTTAATTACTTCAACTAAACGTTTAATTTGTTTTACTATAATTCCTTTGTCGCCACCGTATACTCTATTACCAAATTCAGGCATCTTAGGCTTATATGGATATGCTTCTCTCATTTTTTTATAATTCTTTTTGAAGTATTCTGTTGCTTCACGTTCATCATAAGATTTAAATGCTGAATTGCCGTGTTTATCTAATACATCATAAACCATTTTGTTTTTGTTATCTCTATACATAGATACATATGGTTTTTGTGTTGCTTCTGTTACTTCACCTAGACGTGTATCCAAAACTTTCTGAATTACATCATTATAACTACCAAACAAATCTTCTATAAATTTACCACGTTGTTCGTCGTCTAGTTTTCCATATCTTGCTCTTAGTTCGCTGGCCGAAGTAGCAGGCTCACCTAGTACTGTAAATTTTACTGTAGGTGCTACAATCAAATATCCGTGCTTTTCGTATCCTTCTAAGTCAGCTACTTTCTTACCATCTAATGTTTGGTAATATGTAGGTGACCCATCTTTTTTGAGACCAGGCTTAAATCTTGGACTCTCGTCCATATCCTTTTTTCCTACAGCAAACACAACCGCTGTATCTGTTGAAAACTTTTTAAGTATATTCTCAGGCTTATATGGAGATGTTTCTTGACTAATAGCTTTTCCAGGAACTCCTGTAAGCATCATCATGGCCGCTTTTTCTTTAAAGCTAAAAGGACTATCTGTGTCGTTTTGCTTTCCACTAGTAGCGATGAACACTTTGTCAGCACCAAATTTACCGACTAAACTGTCGTATACTGCCTTATGTCCTTTGTGAAACGGGTGAAATCTCCCCGCATAGATCGCCACAATGTTGTTAGCCATACATATTCTCCATTATATGTATGTATTTAGTTGTTTTGGAGTAGAGTGATGTCGCCCGTGAATGGGTAGTACCCTGTATGTGTAAGTTGAATTGATGTATCAGCATATATCTTTCCGCCTAGGTTTCTCCATCTATCACAGAACGTATAGTCTTCGCTTAAATAGTTGCCTGCTTTGTCAATACTTGTATCAAATAGAGCATACATAAACTTTTCTGATTCTGGTTCTAGGTTTAAACTGTTATTATACTTTAAATTAGGAAACTTGCTCATCATAGTATCAAATACACTACGTTTGATTAGTAAAAATCCTGTTCCTATATCATCTACTTCTAATAAACTACCATTACGTTCAGCACCTTTTGTAGGGTTAAAAACATACTCAGGCTCAAATGTTTTTTTAGGATATATACCACCAACAACGTCTTTGTCGTGTGCTATAAGTTTATATATAGATTCAGCATCAAAGCCTACGTCAGCATCTACAAACATTAAATGAGTTGCTTTAGGGTTTAACATTGTTTTAGCTACTAGATTATTCCTAGCTCTTGTAACAAGGCTTTCATTAGCCATTGTTTCAATACTAAACTTCATATTGTTTTTCATACAAGCAATAGTGTATGAAATCATACTTACATAATGTTTTTCTGTGATTTGTCCACCATAACAAGGTGTACATATAGACAAAAATGAATCTTGGATTCTTTGTGCTTGTTCGTCTGTGAACATTGAGTTACCTAATTATTTTGATATTTCTAGTGTATGATCTGGAATAGTTTTACTTAGAACGTTAGCTAATCTATTGCCTTGTTCATCTGTAAGAGCTGTTTTAAAAGTACAACCTAAAGCATTATCTTTTAGTACATCAATGTACCAATCGTCTGTGCTTTCAATTAAGTCTTTACCTAGTACCATAGCAATAGCACCAGCAAAGATTCTTTGTTCTTGTACTGTAGGTTCGTGTCCTAAATCTAATTTAATCCAATTTACCATTAGTAATTAAACCTCAATTTGTTAATAGTTCCTGCTGTAAAGTTTTTAACAGAAGCTCTTACGTTAACAAAGTTACCTGTAAAGTTATATGCCACGTGAGCTGTTTGAGCCGTACTGCCATCATATGGGCTAGTGTACGTTGTACCAGCTGAATCAGTCATTGCTACATCAAACCAATCAGTACTTGTAGGTGTTTCTACTAGACTTGCTTGGATTGTTATATCTCCAACAAATGATGTTACTTGCCAACTAACTGTATGTAAACCGTCGCTATATCCATAGTAACCGTCGCCTTTAGCTGAATCACTTTGGAAATCAATAGAACTACCATCATAGTTGCCTGTGGCTGTACCATGTGTTGTAGAAGCTATTAGTGTTGTTGCTGTTGCTGGCATATCTTTGTCCTATTCCTTATTATACAATGTATTTATTTAATGTTGTATGCTTTAGCTAATCGTTCTGGCGTCATACTATCTACTTGTTGTACTGTTTCATAGTTAAATGTGTAATTTTCTCTATGATCTCTTACAAAATGACCTATCCCGCCACCGCGATTAACGTTAATTACGCTTAATTCTTTCATTACTTTAATTCGATCGCCTCCAATACCAAAAGTTTCAACTTCAGCATATACTCTAGCACCTGGGCTAATTATATTCTTATCTAAAAATTTATTCCATTGTTCTTGCTTCATCATCTCTCCTAACTACATATTCTAGTACCCTTTGAATCTTGTCCCCAAAGGATAGATTTATTAATGTTAAATCGTGTTCAGTTCCAACGTAGAACCAATCACCATAACTGTTGTGGTAAGTCTTAATATCACCTAGTCTTCTTTTGGTAATCTTAATAATTCCCTCGTTATTAAAGTCCTGTAAAACCTGTAGTAAGTTTTCGTTCACACGACCCTCTTTTAGTATAACACGATATTTGTATTTGTCAAGTGGTAATTTGGAACATTCTATTTCATCTGTTTTAAGAGCAGGATTGACTAATGATATTTCATGAACTAGGTTTGATACTTTAAGTATTTTGGTAAACATGGTTGGTTCGGTAGTATATAAATCTAATGTTCTGCCTTCAACACGAAGTTTTGGAGAACCCAAAGTGTTTGTCCATTGTATTAACTTATAAGTGTCCCTATACTCTTTGTTGTTTATACTTCCGTATCCAGTTTTACTATAATGATTTACTTCAAAGAACTTTTTGAGTATCTTCTTATCGTAATCAGTAAGTGTTTTTAGGAAGTATTTCCAAGTTGTTGTACAGTCATTACGTCTAGACCAGAACCAACGCCAATGATGTACAGGATAAAAACGTATACGAATTGGATATTTACTGTAGAACTTTTTATCAGCTATAACTGTTCTAGCTGAAAATCTAGTTAGGCTGGGGTTTAAATTGATCCAATACGATAAGACCGGATCCATCGACCCCGGCATCAGGTTCGGCTTGTAAGTCTTCATTGCTAATCTCATTATTTTTGTTAATAGAAATATCAAACTCATCCTTGATATAATCAATAGTAATTAACGAGTTCTCAGGAATATTTTCAAACAAAATCTTTTTAGATAAAGGAATTTTAATCCTATCTTCTATTACTCTACCTAACGGTCTAGCACCCATTTTCTTATCATATCCTAGCTCTGCTAATTTGGTTACTGCTTTTTCCATAAACTCTATTTTGAGACCTTTTTCTGATAACAAGTCATTAATCTCATCTTTAAACTTACCAACAATTTTTCTAACAACGTCGGTTGTTAAGTGTTTAAATTTACATACACCATCTAGTCTATTTCTAAACTCAGGCTTAAAGAAGTTTTTAACTGCTTTATCTTCTTCACCTGTTTTCTCAAGTTCTTGGCTAAAGCCGATGTTATTCATTTCATTATCCATAGCACCTAAGTTAGATGTCATTAAGATAACTGTATTTCTAGCATCTGCTTTCTTACCATTTGTGCTAGTAATAAATCCTTCGTCCATTAGTTGTAACAATACGTTACTAACATCAGGGTGTGCTTTTTCTATTTCATCAAATAATATAATAGAGTGAGGATTCTTTTCTATTTCACTTACAAGTAATCCACCACCTAGGTTACCATCTTCGTATCCTACATAGCCTGGAGGAGCACCAATAAGTCTAGCGACTGTATGCTTCTCTTGGTATTCACTCATATCATATCTTAATAGTTTTGCTTGGCTATTCTCAGCAAGTAATTTAGCAAATTCAGTTTTACCTGAACCTGTTGGTCCTAATAATAAAAACACACCAATAGGTTTGTTAATACTTTTTAGTCCTGCTTTACTAACCATAACTTTATTAACTACTGTATCAATTACTTGATCTTGTCCGTACAATTTAGTTTTAATTTGAGCATCAATATCAGCTAAACTTTTAGTTGCTTCTGTGTCTAGTTGTTCTAAAGGAATTCTAGTTGCTTTAGATAGTTCTTCTATAATATTATGTTTACGAATCTTATAATTTTTGTGTCCTAAGAAACGTTGTCTAGCACAGGCACTATCAATTAAGTCAATAGCTTTGTCTGGTAGTTTTTTATCTGGTTGATGTCTGACGCTAAGGTCAACAGCGGCATCGATTGCCTCTGGAAATATCTTCGCTTTATGAAAGTCCATAAAATATTTGTTTAGACCAGTAAGTATTTCTTTAGCTACTTCTGGTGTGGGCTCTTCAACTGTTAGTCTATAAAATCTTCTCATAAATGCTCTGTCTTTCTCAAAGCTGGAAGTATATTCTTCCCAAGTTGTTGAAGCAATTACTTTTACTTCTCCTTTTGCTAATGCTGGTTTCAGCATCTGCATAAAATCTGGTCCACTGTTTCCCCCGGCGCCGGCACCCTTCATTTGATGTGCTTCATCAATGAATAAGATTGTACCTGGCAATAGTTTTGCCGCGGCAATGATTTCTTTTAAACGTTCTTCAAACTCACCTCTGTATTTTGTTCCAGCGATTAAGTTACCAACATCAAGTGTATATAGATTTGCTTTCTTTAAGTATTCAGGTACTTGTCCTTCTGTCATTCTTAAAGCTAATCCTTCAGCTATTGCTGTTTTACCTACACCTGGTTCACCTATTAATAAAACGTTTGATTTATTTCTTTTAGCTAATACTTGACACACTTCTTCAATCTCTGATTCTCTGCCTATAACAGGATCTATCTTACCCTCTGAAGCTCGTCTGTTTAAGTTAGTACAGTATTCGCCTAATGTTTCGTGTGCCATTTGTATGTGAAGTTCTTCTTCGTCTTCACCTGTGTAATGTTTGTTAAAGAAGTTAGTTAAATCTTCTTTTGTTACTCCGTACTTTAAAAACAAGTATCTAGAATAACTACGATCTTCAACCATAATAGAATGGAATAAGTCTATTGTTTGTAAGTGTTGTCTACCACTAAACAATACTTGAGTAAATGCTCTATTACATACCCTATCTAAACCGTGTGTTTTTTTAGGTTCTACTGGCCCTGCCATAGAAGCAATAGGTAGCTTCTCAACATGGTGCTTCATTTCTAAAGCTAGTTGTTCTTGGTCAACGCCAAATTGTTCAAGCATAATTTTAAAATTCTTATAGTTAATTAAACTTAATGTTAAATGTTCTATTGTAACGTATTTGTGATTAAGTTTATTAGCAAACTCATAAGCCTTTGTTAAAATTAAATCCATTTCTGGGTTATGCTTTATCATATAACATCTCTTCCTTTATATTTCCATTGTATCTTTGATCAAATGTAATTCCTTGACAATGATCGTATTCGTGTAACCAACACCTAGCATCTATACCTTCGAGGTCAGCTGAATGATCGTTAGAAGCATAGTCAGTCCATTGTACAGTTACTTCTCTTGGTCTCTCTATCTCATAATGTACACCAGGATAACTTAAACAACCTTCTTCTGCTGTTGCCATAGGTATATCACCGTGCCAGTCTTTACCTATGCTTACTAGTTTAGGATTAATACAAGTTAAAAATTCGCCCGATAGTTTTTTCATAACGAACATTTGTAAATTAAGTCCTACTTGGTTGGCCGCCAATCCTATACCTCTGTTGTCTATCATTATCTGTATCATTTCAGCACTAATACTTTGATAACGTTTTTTATCTTCTTCTAGTTTGTTCCAAAGACAAACTTTACCAGGCGTATGTAAAAATTGGGGATCTAGTCTCATTATTATTTTTTATTCTTCCACTTGAGTATAGCAGATTTTTGTTCCTTTGTCAAGTTATCAGGGATCTTTATGTGTATCTTAATCATCAAATCTCCTCCATTTATACCGTATCCTGGTATTCGGAACATCTGGCCATTTTGTGTTCCTGGGCTAATTGAAATTTTAAGAACTCTATCGTCGATATGTGTGTATTCTATATCGTCGCCAAGTATAGCGTCCCATACAGATATCTCTTGGTTGGCTATAACTTTATTACCGTCTATACTATACTTATTATCTTTCTTTATTCTAACTGTGATTATTAAATCGCCCGGAGTGCCTAATTGGCTTGGCGGAAGTCCATGTCCGCTATAACGTATTTTAGCACCATCTCTTATTCCTGGGGGTGTTTTAATGCTTAATGTATTACCGTTTAGTTGTACTAATTGTTCACTTCCAAACCACATTTCTCTAAATGTTAATGGCAAATCTAAAGAAATATCTTTTCCTTTTCTGTTAGTATTACGGTATTTTCTATCTGGGTGGTGTCCTGCTGTTCCAGGTCCTTGTCCAAAATGTCTACTAAAGATATCTCCAAAACTTCCAAAAATGTCAGCTAAATCATCTTGACTCATTCCTGACGATGACCAAAACTGCTGATCACCATAGAAGCCACCAGGACCTGTATCACCTTTTTTGATTCTATTATAAGCCTCAGTTATTTCTTTCATTTTTGTTTCGTCACCACCCGTACGATCAGGGTGATGTTTCAACGCCAATTTCTTGTAGGCTTTTTTAATTGTTGCTTCATCGTCTTGTGGAGATACACCCAAGACTTGATACGGGTCTTGATTCATGTGTATATTATAATGGATTATAGACTATCTGTCAAGTCTATTTTTTGCCTGATCCTACATATAGGCCAAACCAGGCCGCTCCAGCACCAACTACTATTGATACTAAACCTGACTGTTCAAAGTTTGGTGTAGGTAATGCCATGAACCAAATTACTACTTTGTACAATAGGTATATGTAAGTTGTTATGAATAATCTTGGAAAGATTCTCCAACTGTCTACTGCTTTTGCTAAATCAATGAACCATTGATATTTGTTTACGCCATCACTCATGTTATTTCTTGCCCTTCATTTTTTGTATTTCATTTCTATTATTTTGAATTTGCTCTGATTGAGCTTGGTCGATCATTGCTTGAAGGCGTCTGCCCTTTTCAGCTGTTGAATCCAAATGTAAATCTGGGTTCACAATCTTTTCCAATTTTAAGAATGGAATTCTGTTGTTTGGTACATATCTCCATGTATACCCTTTTTCAGAGTAAATGCCAAACACACTTTCACGTAGACCTATTTTAACAATAATAGCATCATTGCCATCTAGTATAACACTATCGCCTTCATTGAAAGCAGGATTAAGTTTAAATTTTAATCCTTGCATCATATTGATAGCAAAATCCTTAAACCAAAAAGCGGCACTAATTGAAATTAGTATAGCAATCCATGGTCCTATAAAGTCTGATATTTGTAATCCTAGTTGATCAAATTCACCCATATTATTTCTCCAACTTCTTAATACGTTTTTCTAGTTCGTCTATTTTTTTAGTAACGTAAGGATACTTTTTACGCCAAGCGTCTTCATCTTGCTTGAACCAAGTCCAGCCCCAACGTTCAACTAGAAAGTCAACTATTCTATCAAAATAGCCGTACATCCAAAGTCCTATTCGTGTGCCTTTAAAATAAGTTGAGAATGCCAATCCAAATAAAGAACCTACTAATGCTGTGTAGATCCACAGTCTATCTGATGCCATTCGTTCTATCATTTCCCACATAAGTCTATTTCCTTTAATACTATTTAGTAAAAAAGACTTCGGGTAATGTATCTAGGATCGCTTTAGTAAAAAGGCTTTTGCCTTCTATATCAGTGAATGTATGAGGGCTGGCGTGTACGGGGAATTCTTTATAAGGTATGCTATTAAGACGTGATAGCCACATATTCATAGGGGATAGCCCTGGATCTGTATTATTAGGCCCTACAGTATTAGGGTCTATATCTTCTACAAAGTCTATGCTTTTAAACTTACTTAACTCTGTAGATGGTATATGATGATACCCGTCTTTATGACCCCAAATTTGATCTTGGAATACATAGAAGTAGGCATCTTTGTCTTTGCTGTATTGCTCTAATGATTTAACTACTAATGATGAAACAAACTGTATTCTATCTAAATTATTGTGTGAGCCAGAGTCACTTGCTGTTAAGTGTACTACTCTGTCGTTGTCAGCTTCTGTCTGGTAGTTTGGTTCTTTAAATGTTGTTTCTCTTTCAGCAGAAGGCATCAAGCTAATAATTTTATCGCCTGGTT
>Ga0115012_10000034_pt1 | contig 86069 bp, 72 predicted proteins | sample TroAtlMetagenome_FD_88706 | JGI IMG/M metagenome (GOLD analysis project Ga0115012, IMG submission 88706) | Marine eukaryotic phytoplankton communities from Atlantic Ocean - Tropical Atlantic ANT10 Metagenome | ecosystem: Environmental > Aquatic > Marine > Oceanic | place: Tropical Atlantic... | reverse complement strand
TGAACGCCTGCGCGGCGGCAGCACCCTCACACAGCAGCTCGCCAAGAACCTCTTCTTAGATGGACGACGAACCCTGCGCCGAAAGCTCCGCGAATTGCTGCTGGCACTCAGCATGGAGGAGCGCATGACGAAGGATGCCATCCTCACCCTGTACCTCAATGTGGTGGAATTTGGGCCTGGCATATGGGGCATACACGATGCGGCTGACGCATGGTTCCTCAAGCGACCCGATCAACTGAGTGTCAGGGAGGCCGCATTCCTGGCCTCCATTCTTCCCGCACCGAGGATGTGGCACGAGCGCATCGCCGACTCCGGTCGGGCACCAAGAGCACGGGTCAACGGTGTCCTCGATCGAATGCGACGACGAGGGAGTCTGAGTCACGCAGGCCACGCCGAGGCCACCGCGGAGACCCTCAGGGTCGTCCCCCCAGCCCCACCGCTCTAGAGACAGACCTGAGTGTCATATTCGACGTGCTGAGCGTCTGACTCGACTCCCGTGAGCGCGTTCGCTGTGTCACCGGAGAAGTGCCAAATGCCTTGCCATCCGTCAATCGACGTCTTCGGCTCGATCTGTGAGCTCAGACCATCGTGTCGAGCCGACTGCGCAAATCGCAACAGGTCTACCTGAGAGGACCAGCTCGGTGATCCGTCTGCGGCACGAGCCACCCTCAGAGAGTCGCTCTCCGGAACGGGCCAAGGGCCGTCAAACGGTAGGGGTCCTCCGACCCGTGTACCGTCCATGTAGAGACTGACCTGCTTGGGGCTCACCTCTGCGTTGTAGACCAAGGCGACGTGATGAAAGCCCGGCGAGGGCACATCGACCCTGATCTCATCCTCGTGGTCCCTGATCTCAAAGACCACCTCTGAGCCATCCACCTTCACCCGCCACGCCATGTCCTGACCAAGCGACACAAGGGTTCGGCTCTCGCCGGGCTCTACATCGATAAACCACGTGTAGAATTCGACGGTGAAACTGCTGTCGACAGCAAAGCCACCGTCCGTGAGCGCATCATGGAAGATCGAGAGCTGACTGCGAACTTCACCATCCGCTCCAGAGCTGTCCGGAAGGAATTTGATCGCCGAGCAAGGAATGCTGGACACTGCGGTGTCATCGGACTGCGAAACCACTCCAGAGTCATCAACCGCATCAACCACCCACGCCCTCGGGGGGGGCAGGCAAGCCTGGAGCATCGTGAGGAACAACACAGTTGGGACGGAACGGCTGAGCATTGTTCTGCATCATATCGCTAAGCGGCCGCGAGGGCAGTCGAAGCAGGAGCGGGTTACCGAGAACACCGCAGTCGGAGGCGCGCATGCAGCGGCAATTTGAGGAAGGCACCACCCTCGACCGGTTCATCTTCGAGACCACGAAGGAGCACGCGGACGCGACGGGCCAATTCGCAACCCTGCTCAAGCAAGTGGCGCTCGCAAGCCGCCTTGTCTCGGCCCGCGTGAACCGTGCAGGGCTCGCCGGCATGTTGGGCGCGACCGGAGAGATGAACGTCCAAGGAGAGTTCGTCCAGAAGCTCGACATCTATGCCAATGAGGCCTTCAAGCGTGCGCTCGAGCACCCGGGGGTATGCGCAGCGATCCTCTCCGAGGAAGATGAAGACGCCACCCTGACCCCCGAGCGCTTCCACTCGGGTCGATACGTGTTCTGCATGGATCCTCTCGATGGATCCTCAAACATCGACGTCAACGCGACCATTGGTACAATTTTTGGAATCTTCTGTCGGCGCTCACCGGAGGGCGAGACGGCCACAGAGGGCGACATCCTGCAGCCGGGCACTGAACTCGTCGCTGCTGGCTACGTGGTCTACGGATCAGGCACCGTGATGGTCCTTGCAGTCGACGGTCAGGTGAACGGCTTTACCCTGGATCCGGTCGTTGGTGAATTTTTCCTGAGCCACCCCGACATCAAGCTCACGCCCCACGCCAAGACCTACTCGGTCAACGAAGCCTATGCCTACACGTGGGATGCACGGCTCCGTGACTATGTCGATCGCCTCAAGCAGAGCGGTGAAGGCTGGCGGGCTCGGTACATCGGCTCTCTGGTGGCCGACTTCCACCGCAACCTGATCAAGGGTGGAGTCTTCATGTATCCCGCGACCACCTCCGACCCCGAGGGCAAGCTCCGCCTGCTCTACGAGGCCTTCCCCTTGGCCTACATTGCAGAGGCCGCCGGCGGGTCTGCCTCCAACGGGCATCAACGAATTCTGGACGTCGAGCCTGACGAGATGCACGCCAGGACACCCCTATACATCGGAAATTCGGAGAATGTTGCGGACATCGAGGCCGCGCTCAAGTGAGTGCGGGCCTCCCTGGGCCCTTCACGGTTCACACCGATACGGTTGAGCGCGTACACCTGCACTTGGATGCGTATGCTGATCTGCGCATGCAGGACGTCGAGTTGCCGGGAGAGCAGACCCTCCACATCGAGCGCACCACACTGCCCGACGGTCCCACCAGGCCCGCAGTGGTGCTCGTTCACGGCTTCGCTCAGAATCGCTTCAGCTGGCACACAAGCGTCCGCTCAATGGCCGGCTGGCTGGCTGCACGGGGCTGGGACGTCTGGAACCTCGAGCTCCGGGGTCATGGTCGCTCGCGCCGAAAAGGCAACACGATGGCCACAACCTTCTCAGACTACCCAGCCGACCTCAATCGACTGGCTGAGCACATGCCCGAACCCGCGTTCTGGGTGGGCCACTCGCTGGGGGCAAGTGTGGCCTACGCTGCCGTCGCCGCTCACCCCCAAGCACCCAGGTGTGCGGGCGTCGTGGGCATCGGTGGACTCTATCGCTTCGGACAAGCCGGCTGGGTCATCCCAGGTCTCGTTCAAGCCACTCGAAAGCTGCCAGGGAACCTGAACGTGGGAGACATCCAAGTTCACACCGGGCTGTCCGGACGGATCCTGGCCCGACTGTTTCCCTTCGTGGACATGGCGGCCTACGGCATGCCCATCGCTGGCTGGTGGCCTGGCTCCGTGGAACCAGAGCTCGCCAAGGAGCGCATGAAGCGTGGCTTCGACTACATCCCTGTCCGCGTGTGGCAGGAGATGGCGAGCTGGGCCGCTGCTGACGACGTACCCTGGGACACCGGCTGGCAAGAAGCCCGTGTACCCAACCTCATCATCCTGGGCGATCGAGACAGCATGCTCTTTCCCAGCGAGGGTCAAGCAGCCTTTGACCGATCAGGCACCGACGACAAGACGCTCAAGATCCTTGACGACACCGACGGGCTCACCCACTGGGGTCACCTCGACATTGTCCTTGGAAAGTCCGCACCCGACCACGTCTGGACATTGATCGATACCTGGATGGCTGAGCGCACCGACTGATGGGCTCAGCTTAGATATCAAATCGGGCTGACATCATGGCGCCATGCTGACTGTTCGATTCTCCAGTCCAGATGTCATCGCCGTTCATGAGCCCCACAGGGTCGACCATAAAGTCGACATCGCAGCCCTCAAAGTCGAGGGATACCCCGAATGCGGGACGAACCGGCGTGGTCTTCATATCGAATTCTTGGTCCCCAACAGGCAGCTCCGCATTCAGCGAAGTGGCGACTGAGCCGCGCAGGCCCAGCCAGTCCGTGAGGGCGAATTCACCGGCAATATTAAACGCAGCCGGGGAGAGATCGATGTCCGCGTCTTCATCCTCCGCCTTGAATAGAATGACTCGAGGCCCGAGGGTGACCGCGGCAGTGGAGCGATCTGTCTTGAATCTCCAGCCAAGGTCATAGGTGGTACGCGATCTGATATTTCCCACGATTTCTTGGCCGATACTCGTACCGACGTAGCCTATACTTGTGCTCCAAGCTGTGACCTGAGTCTTGGTGAGTGTTCGACTGCGAATGAACACCGTCGCGTTGGTCGAATCGATGCCCGCAGTGAAATCGCCGCCCAAGACCCTATCGGTGTCACCATTTGTGATCCCATAGCCACCGCCGATGGTCACGTCGTCTTTGTTGATGGCACGGAGCATGACGCTGTAGCCGGAGTTGCCATCCGCAGCGAAATAGTGAATGTCGGTGGTACCCACGGTGTTCTGCTGTAGGCGAACGGACCGGCCGTCCGCCTTGTAGGCCGCAGACAGGGTCTCGGGGGCGGGCCTGATTCTTCTTCGCCGACCTTCATCTTCTTCCTCGGGGCCAGAGACATCAAACCACATGCTGTCTCGCCCATTGTCGGTCAGCGAGTAGTACCGGCGATAGTCGGTATCATCTGTAAATCCCTGGTTTCCTTGAAACGCGCCCACCCGAGCATCGGTGGCCAGCGCTGAATGGGACAGAAGCAAGAGGGTGGAGAGTGAAAGAATCTTCATCAGAGACTCCTTGGAAAAAGGTGGTGAATACCGAGACGTCATGCAGATCTTGGCACGAGGTACGCGCGAGTCACGATCTGCAAGCGCCCAAATTATGAGTGGCTTTTCTATTGACATGCCAATACTACCACAGAAGTGGATAGCCGCTACATCGACCTCTATGGTGGTTGTCAGTCATCACCGTGCGAGATGTGATCTGCACCTGTTAAGGGCTACTCCTGACCCTGCGGAGGTGGAAGACCTTCATCATTGATCCCCCATTCCTGTTCACCGCAGGTTGCTGGTTTGCGCTTGCCGCGAGCCGCGAAGTGGTGGCCAGGAAACCGAATCCCCTCGGGTCCAGCGCTGGACTGGCCCTTGGCTTCGCCGTGTTCTTCTGGATCACAGTGAGCTGGTTCACGGTCAAAGCGCCGGACTGGATGCTCTGCTACTTCATACCCGCGGCACAGCTGCCGATGATGGCCGTGCATCTGCTGTTCCTGTTGAGTCTGATTCTTTCCGTCCTGAGCGGACACATGATGACCGCGACCTTCATACAACGCGGTCAGCGGCCTCTCGCCATCGCCACACTCCTCGGGGGTGCAGTTGTATGGACGGGACTCTGGGCCCTCACCCTGGATCGCTACATGCTGGTCGGCACCTTCGATGAATTTGTGGCTGGCCAAGCCGTTCCCCTGACCGAATCGGGGCTGACTGGCGCAATGAATCTTGTGGGCATCGCCCAGGGCATCGTCGGAATCGGCCTCCTCGCCTTCCTCTACACCCGAGGCCGCAGCCTCAAGGCACGCTGATGTCCACGATTCCCGCAATCGATCCCCGAACCGGTGAGACGACCGACCAGATCGCCGTCACCGCCACCGATGCCGTCATAGAAATGGCGCAGGCTGCACGCTCCGCCCAGGCGGAGTGGTTCGAGCACGATCTGAAGCGTAGGAAGGATGCGCTCTCCGCACTCCATCAAGGCTTTCTCAGCCGAGCAGACGCCATCGCTGACGCGCTGTCTAAAGACTGTGGTCGACCCGCGGGCGAAGCATGGACGGCCGAAATCGTCGCCAACCACGAGCTCTTTGGCTGGTGGCTGAGCAAGATCGATGACCTCCTCACCGCAACACCGGTCGATCTGAACCCGATCAACTACCCAGGGAAGTCAGGGCGAGTTCGCCTGGACCCGAAGGGTGTGATTGGCCTGATCACACCCTGGAACCTGCCCGTAGCCATCCCCCTGCGGACGATTATTCCTGCAGTCCTCGCAGGAAATACCGTGCTCTGGAAGCCTTCCGAGCACGCACCTTATGTGTCCACCATCCTCCAGGATCTCTTTGCCACTCACCTCCCCGAGGGCGTGGTCCAGATGGTCACGGGTGCTGGAGAACAGGGCGCAGCAGTGGTGACGGCCGGTGTAGATGCCATCTTCTTTACCGGCAGTGTGGCCACTGGCCGCAAGATCCAAGTGCAGGCTGCGGAGCGTGGAATCAACTGTGCACTCGAGCTTGGTGGAAAGGATGCTGCGGTCGTCATGGCAGACGCCAACATCAGCCGCGCGGCCCACGGCATCACCTGGGCCGCCTTTGGATTCGCTGGACAAAACTGTGCAGCGGTCGAACGATGCTATGTGCACACGTCCGTGATCGATGAGTTCATTGCACAGGTGAAGGCGAACACAGAACAACTTCGAGAGGGCATCGATGTGGGGCCACTGGTGACCCAGGCTCAGCTGGACACAGTGAAGCGCCATGTGGCCGAGGCCGTGACCAAGGGCGCCACAGTGGTCTGCGGCGGCACAGCCAGCGAGAACGGCTTCTACCACTCGCCAACAGTCCTCACAGATGTCGCCGCGGACTCCCTCGTGATGACGGAGGAGACGTTTGGTCCCGTTCTGCCCATCTGTCCTTACGATGACGTGGGCGACCTCCCGGCATTGGTCAACAGCACGGCTTTCGGACTCACCACTTCAGTCTGGACCAACGACACGGAATTTGGACAAGCCATCAGTGAACAATTCGACTGTGGTGTGGTCACAATCAACAACCATAGCTTTTCTGGCGCGCTGGCCTCCGCAGCCTGGAGCGGCACGAAAGATACTGGCCACGGGGTCACCAATTCTCGCTTTGCGCTGTACGAAATGACCCGCCCGAAGACGATCATCGTAGACCGCTCAAAGCAGCGTGAGATGTGGTGGTATCCGTACAACGAGGCCTTAGGCCAGGTGACCCAAGGCCTGGTTGAACTGTCGCGTTCTGGCGGAAATCGGTTAGCCGCCTTGGGTCAAGTCGTCGCTGGTCTGATGCGACGCTGGAAGGAATGAACGTGAGTCGTCGACCCCGCCCCCCCCGTTTTCTTGGTTTGGACCTCGCCTGGGCCCCGCGTCACTCTTCAGGTGGTGCTGTGATGGAGCTGCATGAGGACGGCCTCAAGCTCGTCTCCAGCTGCTCGCTTCGGGCACACGAGGACATCCTCTCCTGGATCGCCCGAAACCGTGGCCGTGATGGCGTGACCCTGGCTGTCAACGCGCCCATCATCGTCGACAATATGGGCGGCCAGCGTCCCTGCGACGCCCAGCTTCACGAGCACTTCTCGCACCATCAGGTCGACGAGTACCAAGTGAACCTCGTGAATGCATCACACCCCAGAACCATCGGCCGCGCCTTGATGCGCATGGGCTTCGATCCCGATCCTTCAGCCGAGGGTGATCGTGTCGTCGAGACCTACAACCAGGCCACACAGGTCCTGCTGTTCGGTGTAGAGCGTCCGGTGAGACTGAAGGTTGGCCCTGTGGGCGCGCGAAAAGATGCAGTGGCTCGGTACCGCGAGAACATCGACACCATGCTGACGGATGCCTACCCATCCATGATCGACAGCGCAGCACTCGATGAGCTCATCGAGGCAGATCTGCCGAGCTGCAACGGCAGCCGAGTCGGCGAGCTCGAAGAGCGCCTTGAAGCTGTCCTCTGTGCCTACACCGCGGCCTACCTGAACATTCGCGGACCAGAGGACTGCGCCTACCTGGGTGATCTGGAGCGAGGCTACGTGCTGCTGCCGACCACCCGAAGCGCACCCGTCGAGGCCTAAGCGTTCGTCAGAATCGCGTGGGGTTCTGCCACTCGCGCTGGCCCGGCATACACCGTTGCGATAGCCGCCGATCCTCTATCGGGGGTTCATCATGAGCAATCAATTCTTGACCGACAAGTCGCTGTCACTCGAGGCCGCCTTCTTCGGCTTCGCGCTCGACAAAGCACCGGCCTTCGCCGAGCCGGGCATCGAGCGGCACTACGCGCCCGACTACGGATTCGTCCTCAAGCACATTGATCTCAACCTGACCATCACTCCGGACGCTGGAACGCTGGTGGGCGAGGCCAAGCTCACAATTGATCCCCTGGACATCGGCATGGGCGAGGTCGTACTCGACTTCGACGACATGACTGTCGATGCGGTCGAGAACGCCCAAGGTGTGGCACTTGAGTGGGAATTCGCTGACGGCAAGCTCGCCGTCTCTGGCGTGGCATCCGCGGGAGAAGAGATCACCATTCGCTGGCACGGTGAGCCCACGCGTGGACTGTACTTCACCGGTCCCACCACCGCCGAGCCCGATCGGCCCTTCATGTCGTGGTCACAGTGCCAAGACGAAGACGCCCACTTCTTCTTCCCTTGCCTGGATCATCCGTCTGTGAAGTGCTCCTGGTCACTGGCATTCACCGTTCCTGAGGGCATGCAAGCCATCGGAAACGGACGCTTCGCTGGCCGAGAGGGCAACACCTGGCGCTGGGAACAAGCGGAGCCCATGCCGTCGTACCTGTTCACCGTCTGTGTTGGCGCATTCGCTGTCTACACCGAGCCAGGCGACGGCGTTCCAGTGCGCTACCTCGCCCCCGAGGGCGTGTCGGACGCAGACTTCAAGCGCATCTTCGGAAAGACACCGGCCATGATCGCCTTCTTCGAAGAGCGCTACGGACACCCTTACCCATGGCCGCGGTACGACCAGGTCGTCGTCCACGACTTTATTTTCGGCGGTATGGAGAATGTGGCCTCTACCACCCTCACCGACCTCTGCCTCACGGATGAGCGCGCCGCCATCGACTGGGATGCTGAGGATCTGGTCGCACACGAGCTTGCACACCAGTGGTTCGGTGACTTGTTGACCTGCCAGGACTGGTCTCAAGGGTACCTCAACGAGGCCTGGGCGACCTACTCCGAGATTCTGTGGAAGACACATGATCTGGGCGAAGACGAGGCGAGCTACCACCTCTACGGTGATCTGAAGAACTACCTGGCTGAGTGCGCGAGTCGGTACAAGCGCCCCATCGTGAGCTACGAATTCCGCGAGCCCATCGATGTGTTCGATCGCCACCTCTACGAGAAGGGTGCTCTCGTGGTTCACACCATGCGGACCGTTCTGGGTGAGACCGCGTTCTGGACAGGCGTAAAGGACTACCTGCACACCAACGCCCACACCACCGTCCACACCCGTGACTTCCAGGTGGCCATGGAGAAGGCATCAGGGCGTAACCTCGACGGCTTCTTCCACGACTGGATCATGAGCCCTGGACACCCCGCTCTCTCGGTCAAAGTGGCGCACGCCAAGGGCCTGCTCAAGCTCACCGTGACGCAGAAGCAGACAGGCGACGCTGTGCCCAAGACCTACCACTTCCCGATGACCTTCACGGTCGTCAGAAGAGGGCGAGCAGACCATTACCCTGCCCGTAGCAGAGCGAACGCGCACCTGGGCCATCCCCATGGAGGCCACCCCCACCCGTGTCGAGGTCGATCCTGGGTTCAAGTTCCTGTCCAACATGACTGTCGAGGGATCTCGTCAGCTCTTGATCGCATCTTTAAAGGGTGACGCAGGGGTCGTTGGTCGAATTCGTGCCGCGAAGGCGCTGGCGAAGGAGGGCTCGCCGATCGCCGTCGATGCGCTGGCTGACGCCCTCAAGACAGAGTCGTTCTGGGGAGTGCGCTCCGAGATCGCACGACTCCTCGGAAAGAACGGCACAGCTGCGGCCCGAAAGGCCCTGCTGGCCTGCATCGATGACGAGCATGCCAAGGCCCGTGGTCCAATCGTTGCTGCCTTGGGCGAGCTGCCGACTCACCCAGACATCATCGAAGCATTGACCGCCATCGCAAAGAACGGCGATCCCTCACTCCAAGTCGAGGGTGGTGCGGTCCGATCACTGGGTCGCCTCAAGGCACCTGGATTGATCGAGCTCGCTCTGGAGGTCGCCGAGCGACCATGCTGGGGCGCAGTACTGCCGTGCAGGGCCATCGAGGCCATGTCGCTCACCAAGGACGAGGCGGTCCTGCCTCACATCCTGCGCTGGACAGAGGATGACAAACCTGAGCGCGCCCGCTGTACAGCTGCCGCAAGCCTTGGCCGACTGGCCAAAGAGGTGGACGCCGCTCGAGACACAGCGGTCGAGCGCTTGGTCGATCTGGTCAAGACCGGCGGGTTCCGCCTCAAGTACACAGCCGTGAGTGCCCTGGGGACAGCTGGAGCACCCGCTGGCCTCGCGGTACTTCGAGACATTCACGAGGGCCAGTCAGACGGTCGTGTGCGTCGAAGCGCCTACGAAGCCATCCAACGAATCAATAAGGCCAACAAGAAGGGTGGAGATGTGGGCCAACTGCGCCGCGATCTCGACGCCCTGCGCAGAGACAACCAGAAGCTTCGTAGCCGGATCGACAACCTCGAGCGCCATACCGACTGAGGCCCTGCTGTACACTCAGTCCTACGGGAGGAGTCATGGCGAGGGTAGTGGTCGACGCAGAGGGGGGTGATCACGGAATGCCCGTGGTGCTGGACGGCGTCTGTCGGCTCAGCATGGAAGACACCGACATCCAGATGATCCTCGTCGGGGATGCAGACGCCATCACCGATGCGCTCGAGACCCGCAGACACAATCCAGCACGCATCCAGGTCATGCACTCAAGCGGTGCCGTGCCGATGGATGAAGATCCGCGGTCAGCGCTCGAGGCTCGACCCGACTGCTCAATCTTGGTCGCCATGAAGTGCCTGGCGACTGGCGACGCTGATGCACTCGTCAGCGCGGGACACACCGGCGCGACGATCCTCGCCGCGAGCCAACACCTCGAACGCCTGCCTGGAATCCGACGCGCAGCCCTTGCCGCCGTCCACCCCACCGAAGGTCGACACGGTCCGCGAGAAGATCCCTTCTCCCTCATCCTTGATGTCGGCGCGACCCTGTCCGCCACAGCAGAAGACTTGGTCAATTTCGCTGTGATGGGCTCCGCCTACGCCAGCGTGATCTCCGACAACCCAAAGCCGTCGGTCGCATTGCTCTCCAATGGCGCTGAGCCAAACAAAGGCACGCCGACAATCAAGACGGCTCATGCCGCACTAAACAGCCACCCCAGCATTCACTTCATCGGCAACGTCGAAGGTCTGGATCTGCCCCGCGGTACCGCAGACGTGGTCGTCTGTGATGGCTTCTTGGGGAATGTGGTGCTCAAGATGCTGGAGGGGGTCACAGAGGTGGTCACGGACCTGGCGAAAGATGCCTATGCGCGAAAATTCCTCTGGCGGCTCGGTCTCACCATGCTGTCTCAGGGACTCCGACAGCTTCGAACCATGACCGACTGGAAGCAGTACGGTGGCGCGCCACTGCTGGGCTTCGATGGGGTGATCATCAAGGCACACGGCCGATCAAACTCACGCGCCATTCGAAACGCAATCAAGGTCGCAGCAAAGGCTCATGATCGGGGTCTCTCCGAGGAAATTCGGAAAGGGCTTGCCTCCGCGACATAAAGCTGTCTCTACTTGGATCCCTTCCTGCACTCTGAGGGACAACTTTCGAACGGCGAGTTGGCCGTCCGTCGGATATGTCTTCTCACTATAAATTGGAGCCAGGCAATGAGCGACGACACTGTCCTGTTTGAGATCACCGAGAAACACCTCAACACCGGCCTTCGCCGCTTCCCAGTGGGACGTGTTCGGACCAGCCGCGTTGACCCAGCAGAGGGCGTGTCCTACGTGGGCTACCCCATCGCTGACCTGGCCAACTTGGACCCAGAAGCAGCGATCTACCTTCTGTACAACAAGGAACTCCCCACCGATACACAGCTCGCTGAGTTCAAGGCCGACATCGCCTCCCGCGCATCTGTGGATTCCACAGTGATCGACGTCCTGAAGGCCTTGCCCAAGGATGGCCACCCAATGGAGTGGCTGATCAACGGCCTCACACTCCTTGGCATGACCGGAAAGACCGGAGACTTCTACGAAGACGGGCTCAACCTCGTCGCACGCTCTGCAGAGCTCATCGCGAATGTTTTCCGAATCCGCGCCGGCTGGGGCGAGCCCATCGCTTCGGACCCAAGCCTCGGCCTGGTCGAGAACTTCGTCCACATGCTGGGTGTCCCGGGTGCGGATCAAGACAAGCTCACTAAGCTCCTTCGGACGTTCTACGTTCTGCACATGGACCACGGCGGCGGAAACCTCTCAACCTTCACCGGAAAGGCCGTGGCCTCAGGACACGCTGACCAGTACTCGAGCCTGGCCGCAGCGATGGCGGGACTCTACGGACCACTCCACGGACGGGCCAACCAAGAGTGCCTCAACTTCGTGAAGACAGTCGGTACAACCGACCCCGATGAGATCGAGCAGTTCGTGCGCGACACGCTCGCCGGTGGCGGTAAGATCTTCGGCTTCGGACACGCTGTGCTCCGAGCGGAAGACCCACGCGCCACTGTGCAGTATGGCCTCGGCCAAGAAATCTGCGGCAACGACCCGCTCTTCAAGACCGCCCTCGCCATGCGCGAGCGAGCAGTGAAGGTTCTCAAGGAGAACCCCAAGATCTCGAACCCATACCCGAATGTCGACGCGGTCTCAGGCACCCTGCTGAATGCGAGTGGCCTGACCGACGCCGATTACTACACTCTGCTGTTTGGCTTCGCACGCATCGCTGGGATCACCGCCCAGATCGTGGATGAGCGCGTTCACATGCGAAACGGCCGCGGTGTACCCATCTACCGGTGCTCATACGTCGCCGAGGATCAATCTCCTCGTCGACTCGGCTGAGTACTTCCCAATCACCCCGCAACTCAGAGGCCAGCCATGAAGCTGCACGAGTATCAGGCAAAAGATCTTCTGCGCGCCAATGGCGTCAAGGTCCCCCCAGGCATCGCTGCCACCACCACCGCTGACGCGGTCGCTGCTGCCCAAGAGCTGGGCGGAAACTTCTGGGTTGTGAAGGCCCAAGTTCATGCAGGCGGCCGAGGAAAGGGACGCTTCAAGGAGATCGAGAATGACGATGTCCTCGGGCGTGTGCTCCGCGGAGAGGCGGATGTGCCTGGAAAGGGCGGTGTACAGCTCTGCCGAAGCATCGATGATGTTCAGGCTGCAGCGAGCATGATGCTCGGCAATACCCTGGTGACCAAGCAGACTGGCTCCGATGGTGTGACCGTGAAGACTGTGCTTGTGACCACAGGCGCAGACATCGAGCGAGAGATCTACGCGGCTGTTCTTCTGGACCGTCAAAAGTCTCAGCTCGTACTGATGGTCTCCGCTGAGGGTGGAACAGAGATTGAGGAAGTGGCGGAGGAGAACCCTGATGCCATTCTCAAGGCCCACATCGATCCCGCTACGGGACTCGGTGACTGGCAGTGCCGTCAGCTTGCATTCAAGCTGGGGCTCACAGGCGCAGCATTCAAGGACGCCTGCAGACTCTTCAAGGGCCTGTACAAGACCTACTTGGCAGCGGACTGCTCCATGCTCGAGATCAACCCGGTGATCATCACCTCAGAGGGTGAAGTCATCGCCCTCGACGCCAAGGTTGACATCGACGACAACGCAGCCTTCCGCCAGAAGGACATCGCCGCGATTCACGACTCTGGTGAGATGGACCCGTCTGAGGTTGAGGCAGCAGAATACAACCTCAACTTCATCAAGCTCGATGGCAACATCGGCTGCATGGTGAACGGCGCTGGTCTGGCGATGGCCACCATGGACATCATCAAGCTGTATGGTGGTGAGCCCGCCAACTTCCTGGATGTTGGTGGCGGTGCAAAGGTGGACCAGGTCAAGGCGGCCTTCAAGATCATCTCAGCCGATCCGAACGTGCAGGCCGTCATGGTCAACATCTTCGGTGGCATCATGAAGTGCGACGTCATCGCCGAGGGCGTGATCGCCGCGGTGAAGGATGTCGGCCTCGAACTGCCGCTGGTCGTCCGACTTGCCGGAACAAATGTTGAGCTGGGTAAGACGCTTCTCGAAGAGAGCGGCCTCCCCATTCTCACCGCAGACTCAATGGCTGACGCCGCCAAAAAGGCCGTCGACGCCACCCAAGGAGCGTGACCCATGGCTGTACTCGTTGACAACAACACACGCTTGATCTGCCAGGGAATCACTGGTGGTGCAGGCTCTTTCCACTGCGGCCAGATGATGGAGTATGGCACCAACCTCGTCGGAGGGGTGACCCCAGGCAAGGGTGGCCAGACCTTCAACGGAAGTGTGCCCATCTTCAACACGGTCGAGGAAGCGAAGTCCGCCACCGACGCCAACGCCTCAGTGATCTTCGTCCCCCCTCCTTTTGCAGCTGATGCAATCTGTGAGGCGGTCGATGCTGGCATTCAGCTCATCATCGTCATCACCGAGGGCATTCCAGCCAACGACATGGCGAAGGCGTGGGCCTACATGCAGGGCAAGGATGTCCGGATGATCGGACCCAACTGCCCCGGCATCATCACGCCAGGCCAGTGCAAGATCGGCATCATGCCGGGACACATCCACACGCCTGGCCGTGTCGGTGTGGTTAGCCGCTCTGGTACCCTGACCTACGAGGCTGTTGGACAGCTCTCAGCAGTCGGTCTGGGTCAGTCCACATGCATCGGTATCGGTGGCGACCCCATCATCGGAACCAACCACACCGATGCACTCAAGCTCTTCAACGAAGACCCAGACACCGACGCAGTCATTATGATTGGTGAGATCGGTGGGTCAGCCGAGGAAGAGGCATGTGCATGGGCCAAGGACAACATGACGAAGCCAGTTGTTGGCTTCATCGCAGGAGCCACGGCCCCTCCCGGACGCCGTATGGGTCACGCAGGTGCCATCATTTCTGGCGGCCAGGGTACTGCCGAGGCCAAGTTCCAGGCCATGGAGGCTGCGGGCATTCACGTGGTGCGTAGCCCCTCAGATATGGGCACAAAGATGAAGGAAGTGCTGGGGCTGTAGTCAGTTTTCCATAGCTAAATTCACAGAAACCCCCCGACGATTCGGGGGGTTTTTATTTGGTTATCGGCTGGGAATAGATTTTTTCCTAATGTGTTTTCAATATAGACACTTGACGTTGCAAGCTTTTGCGAGCATCTTCTCGCCGTTGACCACGAGGTGACTCATGGAACCCATCGCCAATCCCGTCATAATCGACGCCGCCCTCACCATTGCCGCCGCAATCGGATTGCTGGGCGTCAGCGTCTTCGCACTGTGGTTGTTGCCATGGACAGACCGAGACATTCGCTCGGTCGACCGGGTGCTCAATCCTCTGGACTTGACCGAGGAGAGTCTACCCCTGCGACGCTTGGCCTTCCCGCGCTCTTAGCTGCGGCAGGTGATCCTCAAGGAATCCTGAGAAGGTTTCCAGGGACCGGAAGGTGTGCGATGCAGGAAGGCCATCCGCGCCCTCTCCACCGAGCCAAACCTCGGTACCGCGTGGAAGCATCTGATGGAGATCCCGAACTGTGACTTCGTTGTCCTCTCTCGCAGAGAAGGCGGACATCGATATGCACGCCGCCGCCGCGCCCACCTCTGTGGCTGCTGCTGCGACTGCAGAGGGCGGAGAATCTGGCCCGAGGAACACGACACGGTACCCGCCCAAGACCAAGCAACACGCCACTAGGTGAAGTCCAAGTGCATGGGTCTCACCGACGGGTGTCGCACAGATAACTGCAGGCCCCTGAGCATCTGAGTTCAGCGTACGCCACTCGGATGAGAGGTAGTCACGGAGGACTTCGGCAGCGAAGTGTTCGTGCTCAATCTCGATTTGTGATGAAGCCCACCATTGGCCGAGGTGGGTGAGCAGTTCGCCCGCACGGGTGTGAACGAAACGCTTCAGGCCGGCTGCGGCCACCTCAGACCTGAACCACCTGAACAGTCCGTCGGAGTCGAAAGCCTTGGTGTACCGGAGGAGATCGTCCATTCCGGCCACGCCGACACTGGACCGCATGGGCAACACTGGGCCGGGGCTTGGGAGCAACTCCTCCAACTGTTCTTTGGTCATCCCCAGCAGCTGCGCTGGCCGGTGGCCGAGACGAATCGCTCGAGCAACCAAGTTCAAGAATTCCACGACCTCTTGGCCGTACACCCGGTGACCGCCATCGGTCCGCTGCGGCTTGGGGTACCCGTATCGGCGCTCCCAGTTCCTGAGCGTACCCTCCGACAGGCCGACGGCCTTCGCCACCGCGCCAATACTCATCACAGGACTCTTGCTCATGCTGCAGTCTCCAAACACCCACGGCGGCGCTTTATAGCCCACCATACAATACTATATAGCATTTGATAAACTTTTACGATGTTCAAACCGATAATTCCAGGGTATAGGTCGCCCTGATGAGGTTTTGATTATGTTTTTGGTTTTTCTTTTCTGCGCATTGGCCCTCGCCGATCAGCCCGCAGAAAGTCCTCCCAGGGAGGATATCGATCAGACAAAATCTGACGATATAGAGCCTATAACCAAGGCTTTAGATGATAGCCCATCTTTTTCACCGCCGGTACCCAGCTACATCCCTCCACCCGTGTACCCACCTGAAGCGCTCGCGCAGGGGCTGGGGGGATCAGTCCTCATGGCGATCGACGTCGCTGCGGACGGATCGGTCGTCGGCGTCGAGGTACTCGAGGCAGACAGGGCCGATTTTGGTGAGGCAGCGCTAATCAACGCCCGCTCGTTCGTGTTCCTCCCTGCCACACTGGCTGATGGTACGACTGTAGACGCCCGAATCGAGTACAGGACCATCTTCAAGGCAGAGCAGGCGGCGGCCATCTCTGTTGAGGGACGCATTCGGGAGGCTGGTCCACGCATCCCCCTCAAGCAGGCCAATGTGGTTGCGGTCAATCCTGATGGAGTCCGCGTGATCGCGCAGACCGATGATGACGGTCGGTTTCGAATGGCAGGACTCAGTCCCGGACCATGGATCGCCAGTGTCACAGCGGCAGGCCACGTCACCGATACCGTTGAGTTTGAGGTCGAAGATGGCAAAGTCTCGTCGATTTCCGTTTACTTGGTCCGAGATGAAGTCCGCACAGGCCAGACCGCGGACCTCGAGCTGACCATCATTGCGGCCGCTCCAGAGACCGAGGTCACTGAGCGCACCCTGACGGCCGAGGAAGTTCGATACCTCCCAGGATCCGGCGGCGACGTCGTCAAAGTCGTCCAGAACCTCCCGGGCATTGCACGCTCACCCCTCGGGACCGGAAATTTACGCATTCGAGGGACTGCCCCCGAAGACTCGCTCTACTTCCTTGACGGTGGCCAGATACCGATCGTCTTTCACTTCGCTGGCCTGACCACAGTACTGGCCTCAGACCTGCTCGAGGAAGTGGCCTACCTCCCTGGGAGCTACACGGTACGGTATGGCCGAGCCCTGGGTGGATTGGTCGATCTCCGGACAGAACGAGCACTCCCAGAGCGCTCCAACGGGTACGCGTCTGTGGATGTCTTCCAGGCCGCACTGTTCGTCCAGCAGCGCATCGGTAAGCGTGACGCACTGACGGTCACTGCGCGCAGGAGCTACGCCGATGCCGTGCTCAACCCGATCCTCAACAAGGGAGATCTCACGGTTCAGGCACCCCGGTATTACGACTCCCAGCTGCGCTGGTCCCGAAAGCTGGATGCAGGCTGGAGCGACGTGATGTTCCTCCTGTCAGACGACCGCTTCAGGTTCCTCGGTCAGGGCGAAGACGAGGTCGTCCTTGCTGGCTTTGCCACACAGTTCCAGAAGCTGCGCTGGCTCACTAGCCGGAACTTCGGCGATGGCCTGAGTCTCGACACCTCCGTCGTCCTCGGACCCGAGAAGAAATTCTTCGAGAGCGACGGCAGCAGCGAGGCCTGGGAGAAGGAGATGCGGGTCGCCACACGCATCGAACTCAAGCAAGAACCCACAGCCGATCGCAGCATCGGCTGGATCCTCGGGACAGACCCGAACTTCAACCGGTCTTCGTTCCTGTACGACATCGCTCGTCCGCCCGAGCGAACGGTATCCAGCAGCAGAACTGCGCCACGGGAATCAGGCGCGAATAACATCTGGCAGCCGAGTGCTTTCGGTGAGTTGTCGCTGCGCGCTGGCCAGTTCAAGTTTCTTCCAGGGCTCAGGACAGACGCACAGGTGACCAATGCGGCCACAGTCTTCAGCCTCGATCCACGGGTTCGAGTACTGTGGGAAGTGGGAAGCAGGACCACGATCAAGGGTGGAGCTGGGCGACACTCACAGGCGCCTACAGCTCGCCAGCTAAGTCCAAGTTCAGACGGTAACCCCGACCTCTCTGCAGAGCTGTCCTACCAATACAGCCTGGGCATCAAGCACGTGGTGACGGAATGGTTCAACGTCGACCTGACGGGCTTCTACCACCACCTCACGGATCTGATTTCTGGCCGGGAAGATCGGTTCTTCTTTTACTCGGGTCCGCCGCCCGCTGGACCGTTCGATACAGCGCCCTACGCCAACGATGGGACGGGGCGCACATTCGGCATGGAACTCCTCGCGAACGTGAACACTGACACGACAACCGGTTTCCTGTCCGCAACCGTGGGGCGCTCAGACCGGGTCAAGCGTCCGGGGGCCGAGCGGACGCTGTTTGAGTATGATCAACCGCTCATCCTCAACGCCCTCGTCTCCCAGAAGCTGCCGAAGCGTTGGCGAATCGGGGCCAGAGTTCGCTACGGCTCAGGCAACCCCTACACTCCCGTCACCAACCGCATCTTCAACCACGATCGGCGTGAGTTCATTCCTGTCTATGGTGAGCGAGATAGCGCCCGACTACCCCCGTTCTTCTCCCTCGATATTCGCATCGACAAGGACTACGTCTTCAAGAAGTGGACCCTGACCACCTACCTTGACCTACAGAATGCGACCTATTCCAAGAACGTAGAGAATCAGGGGTACTCCTATGACTACCGTGAGGAAGAGCCGACGCTCAGCCCGCCGCCACTGCCCGCATTTGGCCTGAGAGGTGAATGGTGACCGTGATCAGTTTTCTATTATTGGCCGGCTGCGGTGAGACATCCCCCGAGACGCTCGTAGACGAACTCCGGGTGATCGCAAGTGTCGCTGAGCCGCCTGAGGTTCAACCGGGTACGACGTTCACGTACGCGACCTACTTTGCCAACCCGGACGAACAAGACACTGTTGCGATCACCTGGGTGTGCACAAACCTGGGGGACGGCTGTCTCGAGGCACAAGGTGGTATCGAGGCCCTCGCCTACACTGAACCCGAAGGGGATTCCTCGATCTGGACCCGAGACCTGGGTGTCACGCCCGCGCTGGTGCCGCTCGTGGCCGACGGTCCACTCACCGCCACACAACTCTGGACACTCTACTGCGAGCGGGGAACATGCCCGATAGTCGACGACGTCGCAGGACTCGGAACCACCGATCCGTGGCCCGAGGAGCTCGGCGAGTCGTTGGCAAACCCGACCGCCTGGATGTCCGGTCTGCCCATGGCTGGAGTGAGTCTGGCCTACCAGCTGCTCACCACCTCACTGTCTGACGACCCGCAATTGAATCCCGTTCTTGAGCCCGCGGACGACGTCCCAGATACACTCGCACGAGACGAGACCTTTGAACTGAGTTTCACCGTCGACGGGAACTTCTCCGACCAGGCCCAGTTGTACAACTACATCACGGGCGGCGGCTTCAAAATGGCAAACACCTATGTCAGCGCAGGGGACACCGTGAACATTGAGGGCACCGCCCCCAAAGATGGCGATGAAGTTAGGATATGGGTCGTCCTTGCTGATGGCCTCGGCGGCGTTTCGGTCTGGACAGAGACCTTCTCACTCAGCGGATAGGAACATCAGTCAACTAAAGGGCGTTACATCCGTGCGCTTTTCGGTTACCGAAACCTCACCCAAAGAACCACGGAGACCACGAATGAGCTGGCTAGGCAAGTTCCTGAGTTCAACCATTGGGCAGAAGTTCGTAATGGCCCTCTCGGGCCTCATGCTGGTCGGCTTTGTCGTCGCCCACATGCTCGGAAACCTACAGGTGTTCCTCGGACGTGATGCCCTCAACGACTACGCAGCACTCCTTCAGGGCAACCAAGGGCTGCTCTGGGTGGCACGCATCGGACTACTCGGCGCTGTGGCCGCACACATCTGGAGCGCATTCAAGCTCACGGTAGCATCCAAGCGCGCGCGGCCCGTCTCGTACAAGAAGCGCTCGTGGTTTGACGAGCGCTACGCCGTCCGAACGATGCGCGTCGGAGGCGTGATTCTCCTGGCATTCATTGTCTACCACATTCTGCACTTGACCCTGGGCGTCGTACACGACACCTACCAGCCCTGCGCAGACGTGAGCGGCGTGTTCACCTGCTACGCTTACGACAACCTCGTCAGCGGCTTGGCCAATCCCGTCGTGGGCATATTCTACGTCATCGCACAGCTCTTTCTGGGCCTGCACTTGACCCACGGATTCTGGTCCATGACGAGAACGCTCGGGCAAGGGAATCCACGCTTTGACAAGCCAGCCAGGACGATCGCAGCCGTCTTGGGTGTCATCATCACAATCGGCAACTGCTCGATTCCTGTGGCCGTCATGGCCGGACTCGTGAGCTGAGGAGCAGATATGAGCATTGAACTGAACTCCAACGCACCATCTGGACCCATCGAGACCGCTTGGTCCCGGCACAAGTTCGACATCAAGGTCGTCAACCCGGCCAACAAGCGGAAATACACCGTCATCGTTGTCGGGACCGGACTCGCGGGCGCGTCCGCAGCCGCCACGCTCGGCGAGCTGGGATACAACGTCCTGAACTTCTGCTTCCAGGACTCACCTCGACGGGCCCACTCCATCGCAGCCCAGGGCGGGATCAACGCCGCGAAGAACTATCAAAACGACGGCGACTCCGTCTACCGGCTCTTCTACGACACAGTCAAAGGCGGAGACTTCAGGTCCCGCGAGCGAAACGTCTACCGGCTTGCTGAACTGAGCGTCAACATCATCGACCAGGCAGCAGCACAGGGTGTGCCCTTTGCGCGTGAGTATGGCGGCATGCTCGCCAACCGCTCCTTCGGTGGCGCACTGGTCAGTCGGACCTTCTATGCTCGCGGCCAGACAGGTCAGCAACTCCTGCTCGGCGCGTACTCAGCGCACGCAGCACAGGTGGCGGCAGGAACGGTCAAGATGTTCCCGCGGCACGAGATGCTGGACTTGGTCACCATCGACGGCCAAGCCCGAGGCATCGTGACCCGAAACCTCACCTCCGGTGAGATCAAGTCCTACGGAGCTGACGCGGTCATCCTGGCGACGGGCGGCTACGGCAACGTCTTCTACCTCTCAACAAACGCGATGGGCTGCAACGTCACGGCGGCTTGGCGCGCGGCCAAGCGCGGCGCCTTGTTCGCCAACCCCTGCTACACGCAGATTCACCCCACCGCGATCCCGGTTTCGGGTGACCACCAGTCCAAGCTCACCCTAATGAGCGAATCCCTTCGAAATGACGGACGTGTCTGGGTACCGAAGAGTGCCGATGACTGCTGGGACAACGCGAAGGGTTCCGTCGGCCGTCATCCCAACGACATTCCGGACTCTGATCGGGACTACTACCTTGAGCGCCGCTACCCGACATTCGGAAACCTCGTGCCTCGAGATGTGGCCTCACGCGCAGCGAAGCTGTCCTGCGATGAGGGCAGGGGCGTGGCCTTCGCCGGACGGGGCGTTTACCTCGACTTCCGCGAAGCCATCAACCGCCTGGGCGAAAACGAAGTCAGTGCACGCTACGGCAACCTCTTTGAGATGTACGAGCGCATCACCGGCTCGAACCCCTACAAAGAACCCATGCGCATCTACCCAGCCATCCACTACACGATGGGTGGACTCTGGGTGGACTACAACCTCCAGAGCAACCTCCCCGGGCTCTTTGTCCTCGGTGAGGCCAACTTCTCGGACCACGGAGCCAACCGACTGGGGGCTTCGGCGCTCATGCAGGGACTGGCTGACGGCTACTTCGTGATTCCGTACACACTGGGCAACTACCTCGCTCAGGTCGGTGCCAGAGAGACTGACGCGACCAGCTCTGAGTTCAAGGGCGTAGAGGAATCCGTCAACGAGCGCATCAACAAGCTCCTCAACGTGAAGGGCAACCGTTCCGTCGACTCCTTCCACCGCGAGCTCGGCCTCCTGATGTGGGACGAGTGCGGTATGGCTCGAACCAAAGATGGCCTCACCAAGGCCATCGATCGCATCGGCGAGATCCGCCAAGAGTTCTGGGAGAACGTCTCTGTCCCAGGCTCAGGTGGCAACCTCAATCAATCTCTTGAGAAGGCTGGCCGAGTGGCTGACTTCCTCGAGTTTGCTGAGGTCAAGGTGGGTGATGCACTCCATCGTGAGGAGTCTTGCGGTGGCCACTTCAGGCTCGAGCACCAGACTGAGGAGGGGGAGGCCAGGCGTGACGACGAGAACTTCTCTTACGTCGCAGCTTGGGAGCACAAGGGCGTGGGCGAGAAGCCTGTGCTCCACAAAGAACCTCTTGACTTCGAGTACGTCAAGCCCAGCCAGCGGAGCTACAAATGAACCTCAAACTTCACGTTTGGCGCCAGAACGGGGCCGACGACAAGGGTCACTTCGAGACCTACGAGGCCAACGACGTCCTCGAGGACATGTCCTTCTTGGAGATGTTGGATGTTGTCAACGACAAGCTCGAGGCTGAGGGCAAGGAGCCCATCGCATTCGAGTCAGACTGTCGCGAGGGCATCTGCGGTGCCTGCGGCTGCATGATCAATGGACAGCCTCATGGCCACAAAGATCGCACCACGACCTGCCAGCTCCACATGCGGGAATTCAAGGACGGCGACGACATCGTAATCGAGCCATTCCGAGCAAAGGCCTTTCCGGTCATCAAAGACTTGGTGGTCGACCGCTCAGCCTTCGACCGTATCGTCCAGTCTGGCGGATTCATCACAGCCCGAACCGGCTCAGCACCCGATGCAAACGCCATCCCTGTGGCAAAGGTGAATGCAGACCGAGCATTCGATGCTGCGGAGTGTATTGGCTGCGGCGCATGCGTGGCCTCATGCCCCAACGCAGCCGCCATGCTGTTCACTGGAGCCAAAGTCACCCACCTGGGCCTCCTCCCACAAGGCCAGCCTGAGCGCTTCATCCGCGTCGATAAGATGGTGACCCAGATGGACTCCGAAGACTTTGGTCACTGCACCAACTTTGGCGAATGCACACTGGCCTGCCCGAAATCGATCAGTCTGGACGTGATCTCCCAAATGAACGGTGACTACCTGAAGGCGCAGTTCAAGGCTCGGGACAGCTAATTAACTGAAGCGGATCACCGACCACTCTGGGTACATTGACGAGACCTGTGGAGGGACACATGACTTTTTTCCTGATCGGCTTGATGGCCATTGGTTGCGGCAGTGACGAGACCAAGAGCGGCGAGGATGGAGACCATCATCACCACCACGGTGACGACACCCTCCCCGATGACTTTGACGAATCAACCGGGAAGACGACCGAAAGCGGCATCGACGTGTCATACACGACCGATCCTGAAGCACCCGTCGAGTCTGATGAGTTCAGCGTGATCATCACGCACTCTGGTGGGACCATCACCACGGTCGATGCCACCATGCCGAGTCATGGCGGACATGGGATGAACGTCTCACCCGAGCTCGACGATGACGGCCAGGGTACCGTCGTTGCAAACCCGTTCCAGTTCCACATGCCTGGGCACTGGGAGCTCTTTGTGCAGCTTGAGACCGACGACGGTGAGGTCGAGACCATACGCTTCGACATGGCATGCTGTGACTAGGTTTCTGGCCTTAGCATTCTTGACGGCATGCTCCGATCGAGAAGACACACCTAAGGCCGATGCCTGGGCATTCTCAGACACCCAAATATCGCTGCTGATGCGTCATCGATTCGATCCCACTCCTGCGGTCGACCTGACGAATGCTGTGTCTGGGGACCCGTCCGCAGAGCGCTTGGGACAGTACCTCTTCTTCGACACCGGGCTCTCCGGATCGGGTGAGCACTCCTGCGCGAGCTGTCACAAGCCAGAGCACGGCTTCGCTGATCCGGAACGCTTCTCGACCACAGAGGCCACCGTCGAGCGTCACACTCCAACCGTGGTCAACAGCGGCTACAACCGCTGGTTCTATTGGGACGGACGCTGTGACAGCCTGTGGTGTCAAGCCGCTGGGCCCATCGAAGATGCAGACGAGCACGGCTCAAATCGGCTGGCAGTCGCCCACCACATTTACAATGACGAGGCACTCTCAGACGCCTACACCTCAATCTTCGGTGCACTGCCGGACCTCAGCGATATCGACCGATTCCCGCTGAATGCCATGCCGACTGATGATCTCTCCGACCCCCTGGGCCTGGCCTGGGCGGACATGGATGAAGTGGACGCCAGATCAGCGACTGAAGTCTTCATCAATGTGACCAAGGCCATTGGGGCGTATGAGTCCCTTCTGGTCCAAGGAGACGCTCCTTTCGATGACCTCCTCGACGCCTTCGACGATGGTGATCCGACGGGAGGGACAAGCCTCTCTGATGACGCGAAGGCTGGAGCCGCGTTGTTCGTCGGAGAGGCAAACTGTTGGGCTTGTCACTCCGGCCCCATCTTCACCAACAAAGAGTTCCACAACGTGGCGCTTCCCGCTGTTGATGGCCTCGACAATGAGAGTCCAGGCCGACACACTGGCATCGACGCCCTCCTGAATAATCCCTTCAACAGCTGGGGCGATTACAGCGACAACACCGCTGATGCTGAAGAGAAACTGGGCCACCTGGTCCAGAGCCCGGAGCAACTGGGCACCTTCAAGACGCCGAGCCTCCGCAACCTCCTCGATACAGCCCCCTACATGCACGGCGGTCACTTCGACACCCTGACCGAAGTGGTCCAACACTACAGCGACATGAACGATCCGCCTCTGGTCGGACACCGCGAAGAACTGCTGCTGCCGCAATTGTGGACGGAAGAAGAAGTGGCACAGGTCGTGGCTTTCCTGGAGAGCCTACAGGGCGAACCCATCGACCCGGCACTGATGAGTCAGCCGGACAGCCCGCTCTAAATCTCTCGCCGGTTGGCGATTGCTCGAGCCACTGAACTGCGGTCGGCGTACTCAATCTCGGTGCCGACGGAGATCCCGTGCGCAAGCCGCGTGACCTTCACGTCCAGAGGATTCAGGAGCTTTGAGAGGTAGAGGGCCGTTGCATCTCCCTCCACATCCGGATCGGTGGCGATGATGACCTCAACGATGGATTCCTTGCCGATGCGGTCCAGCAGTGATCCGATGTTCAGCTCGTCCGGGCCAACGCCATCCAGCGGGGCTATCGCGCCACCAAGCACGTGGTAGCGACCACGGAACTCGCCGGCGGCCTCGACCGCTTTCACGTCCTGTGGCCGCTCGACGACGCAGATGAGACCAGATTCGCGCTTGGGATCCGTGCACATGGCGCAGGGATCAACCGCAGAGACATCCCCACACGTGGAGCACCGCAGCATGGCTTGCGGCAATGCAGCGAGGGCGGCTCCGATTTCAGCAGGAACATCAGGACCCTGTCGAAGCAGCCAGTACACAAGGCGGGTGGCACTACGCTCACCGATACCTGGAAAGCGCTTGAGTTGAGCAATCGCCATCTTGAGTGGGTCTACGGACTCCATCAGTGCACCTCTTCTGGGGCAAGCACTGGAGGTGTGGGTGAGCGGAAGTCCTTATGTACCGAGCGAATGGCCGCATCAAAATGTGCCGCGATGGTCGCGATATCTGCGTCATCGGCGATCTGTTGCTCGAGTGCCTGCTGAGCCACAGCAGCCTCATGTGCCACCGACTCCCGATGCGTCATCCTGTCACTGTCCTCCGCCCGGTTCCGAACCTGCACCGATTTACAGCCATCAAAGAAGGCTGCGACACCCTTGAGAAGCCGAGCATCACGATTCGTGGCACTCACGTGGGTGGCGCGAAAGCCCGGAGGAAATTCGAGCAGCAGCACCGGAGGACGGGCCTCGATGAAGATGCAGTCCTTTGCCCAGACTTCGTAGCGAGGGCCACCGGCTTCGAGCCACGAACGGAAAGCCTTGAAGCGCTCAGCATTGGTCCATTCCCCAGGGATCACAGGGATCGCATCTGGGTCCACCTCTGCAGGCTCAGCAGCGCCATCAGCAGCCGGTGGACCGTCAACATCCTCGGACGCAGCCACGTCAGCCTCGACCTCCTCGGAATCAGGATTCCCTTCAGCCGGTGCCGCGATGGCCTCGACAACCTGAGGTTCAGGCGCCTCCTCTGGCTGCGTCTGGACGATCGGGGTGACGGCTGGCTCAGGGATCGATGGGACGTCCTTGGCCGCGGCCAGAGACTGAGTCGATGTCTCGGCTGTGTCCTCAGCCTCGTCCTCGGACTGCGCAGGTGGCTCTTCCGCCGGGGGTGACATCTCCGCTATAGAGACGGCTCCTTGTCGTCTGCACTCGACCGAGGGGTCGCGCCCGTTCGCGGCGGTGGAAGCGCCACACCACCGGCGTCCCGGACCCGTTGTTCGAGATCATCGAGTCGATGGAGCAGACGATCAATCGGCTGTGCGGGTCGAATACTGACGAGGCGGGCCACGGCCATCTCGAGGACAAGCCGAGGTCGATTTGACCGGGCCACCTGATCATGAACATCGAGCATCACGTGGAAGGCTCGCACCAAGACGTCGGTGTGACTTCGTTCGACCAACCCCTCGAGCCTCGCCTGCTCATCGGTAGGTACATCGAGGTACTCCTTGGATCTCGGGCTGAGACCCACCAACGTCGCGTTCCGGATCAGGGTGAGCATCTCTGATGTGAACTCAGCGAGCTCAAATCCGTAGCCGTATACGGACTCAATCGCAGCGAGACATGCATCCGCATCGGCGACGAGGATGCCCTCCAGCATCTGATAGAGGAATGCACGGTCGACCAGACCCAGGATGTCAGAGACCTGGGAGAGCGTTGGCTTCTCGCCAGCAAAACTGATGACCTGATCGAGGAGACTCTGAGAGTCACGCATCGATCCTTCCCCAGCGCGTGCAATGAGTCTCAAGGCATCTTCCTCGATCTCCACACCCTCAGCTGTAGCGATGTGACCCAGCCGTGCAATGACCACATCTGGCGGGATTCGCTTGAAATCAAAGCGCTGGACTCGGGACAGGATGGTGTCCGGAATTCGCTGAGGCTCAGTCGTGGCGAACATAAAGACCACGTTGGGTGGAGGCTCCTCGAGCGTCTTAAGCAGCGCGTTGAAGGCGCCTTTGGACAGCATGTGGACCTCGTCTACGATGTAGACCTTCGACTTCCCGTGGACGGGCATGTAGCGCACGCTCTCGCGCAGCTCGCGAATGTCGTCAACTGAGTTGTTGGACGCGCCGTCGATTTCGATCACATCGGGACTCGCGCCTGCAAGAATCTCTGTGCAGCTTGCACAGACACCACAGGGCTCTGGCGTCGGACCGTCGGCACAGTTGAGCGCCCGAGCAAGGGCACGTGCCGCCGTCGTCTTGCCCACGCCTCTGGGTCCGGAGAACAAGAATGCATGGTGCACGCGACCTAAAGCGATCGCGTTTCGCAGGGTACGGGTCACGTGGGTCTGACCCGCGATCTCGTCGAATGTTGTGGGGCGCCACTTTCGGGCGATGGCCTGGTAAGTCATGGCTGTCCCGTAACTGAAAAAGAGGCCCCAGGTGATGGCCGGGCACCCTCGCACCTCGGGGGGACCGACACCGTTGCTACCTTCCGGTCCTGGCGGGGTTCACGGATCCCCGACCACGAGGACCCGACCACCACCTTGGGCCGCGCACTATGGCGCAAATGGCGGAGAGAGTGGGATTCGAACCCACGGTAGGTTGCCCTACACTCGCGTTCCAGGCGAGCACCTTCGTCCACTCGGTCATCTCTCCAAAAAATTCTGGACGGTTGGATATGGCGGAGAGGGCGGGATTCGAACCCGCGGTAGGTTGCCCTACAATAGATTTCGAATCTACCGCCTTCGACCACTCGGCCACCTCTCCTCAATCACTTCTTGGCTCGCACCCGCCGGAAGAACGACCGAAGTAAATCGGCAGCCTCTTCGGCTCGCACACCAGCGGTGACCTCGAATCGGTGGTTGAGCACCGGGTGACTCGACAGGTCACCGAGGGTACCGAGGAACCCACCTCGTGGGTCGGTCGCTGCGTAAACACAGCGAGGAACACGGGCATTGACCATGAGGCCTGCACACATGGCGCAGGGCTCGAGTGTCACGTAGACCGTGCAGTCCTCGAGTCGCCAATCGCCCAACACCTGGGCGGCGTCGCGCATGGCGATGAACTCAGCGTGAGCTGAGGGATCACCATCGACCTCTCGGCGGTTGTGAGCCGAACTGATGACCTTTCCCTCGTGAACCACGACCGCACCGACAGGCACTTCGCCCATCTCGGCCGCTGCCGCCGCTTCCGCGAGCGCCAGGTCCATGAAGTGTTGGTCCTCAGTTGGAACCATATTGTCCATTCAAAGATCGTCCCTTGACGGGGGAGCCCCTCGCTTATCTCGGGGCAAGGCCGTGTCAACCGATGGACAAAAAGGGATTAAGGGTTGATCCATGATTGGCTTGCGACGATGGCTGAGGGGGCGGGTGCGCAGCACCGTCGACCGCCTGTCCCCAAAGCCACCGATCGCCTTCCACGCGGAGATGACCATCGATGAAGCATGGTTTGCACACCCCGGTGCGCCGGGCGTGTTTGCCAAGCATCACCTGCCTGGATGTGACGGGTGTTCCGTGCGCTTTGAGGAGACCTTGGCCGAAGCAGCCGAGGCCTATTCCATTGACCTCGCGGCCTTCTTGCACGAACTGAATCGCCTGCGGCTATAGTTGGCGCATGATCACGCATCTACTCATGTTGGCCCTGGGTACTGCCCAGGCAGAGACCACCCTCAACTTGAAGGCCACCGACGGCAGCAATGTCCACGCCGTGGCCACGTTGCAGCGCAACAGTAAGAAGGGGGTCATCCTCGCCCACATGATGGGGAGAGACAGCTCAGACTGGGCATTCCTAAGCAAGAAGCTGCATCAGACACAGTTCTCGACCATCGCTGTCGACCTCCGGGGCCACGGAAAAAGCGCACGCGCTGGAGCAGACCTGGCCCCTGAGGACTACCCCGCCATGATCGCCGACCTCGAGGCTGGCGTGAATTGGCTTCGCAGCAAGGGCGTGGATGAGGTCAGCTGCGTTGGAGCGAGCATTGGCGCCAACCTGTGTGCTCAGCTTGGCGCGAAGGACCCTCAGATTGTCAACCTCGTCCTGCTCTCCCCTGGCCTGAACTACAAGGGGGTCACCAGTGGTGACGCACTACAGAGCTACGGCGACCGACCCGTGCTGATTGTGGCCGCAGAGGATGACCGCTTTGCACCCAGGGCAGCAGGCGTACTTGAGGAAGCAGCGAAGGGGCAGGTTCACTACGAGTTGCTACCGGAAGGCGGACACGGCACAAAGATGCTCACGCGCGCCTCAACGCTCGAGAACACGGTCATGAGCTGGCTCGCCGGCACGTTCAAGCTCGTCACTGGTGAGATTGTCCGACCTCAAGTAGAGATCAAACGGGTCAACGAGGAACTCAAGACCTCAGGCCGAAAAATGCAGGTGCATCAGTAGGCGCGATCCTGGCGGTCCTCGACGACCTACCAGATGAGCGCCTCGGCGACCTTCCCGCGCTTGGCCGCATTGCTGTTGATCGCGCGGTTAGCGAAGATCTCAATTCGCTCAAAGCCTTCCGCATAGAGTGCGTGGACCTCGGGGACGCTCGAGTTGCTGAGCAACACAGACACACCCTTATCCTTGAGTCTCATGGCGAGGTCTCGGAGTTCGGCCTGGTCTTCGAGGTTGAAGCCGTTCTTGGTGTAGGCCGTGAACGAGGCCGTGTTTGAGGCTGGAACGTATGGCGGGTCGAAGTAGACAAAGTCACCGGACTCACACCGATCCTCGACTGATCGAAAGTCACTGTGGAGAATGTCCACACCCTGCAGCCGCTTTGAAGCCGCACGCAGATTGTCGGCATCGCAGATCTTCGGATTCTTGTACCGACCGAACGGCACATTGAAGCCATCGCGTCGATTGACCCGGTAGAGTCCGTTGAAGCCCGTCTTATTGAGGTAGATCATCCACGCTGCGAGGTCCTCATCCGAGGCTGCATCGATGTCCTTCTCTCTCATCCGAAGAAAGAACTCTTTCTCGTTCGGGTAGGTCGCAAGGCGCTCAATGACTGCTTCTGGGTTGTCTCGAACAGAGCGGTAGGTTCGAACCAGCCGCGGGTTCCAGTCCGCCAGGACAGCACGCTCAGGAGCGGTATCGAAGAACAAGGCACCGCCGCCCACGAAGGGTTCATGGTAGGTGCCATGGTCGCCGGGTACCCGAGCGCGTAGATGTTCCAGCAGTTGGCGCTTGCCACCTGCCCACTTGAGAAAAGGTTTGGCTGGTCGAACTCTTGACATGCCAAGAGATTACACAGGTGGCATAATAGATGCAACCCGCAAACATCGTGAAAGGCCCTAAGGTTATGCTTGAACTTGACATGTCATCCATTCAGCGCATCTCAAAAGTAATTCTCTTTTGTGGGGCAAGTGCTGTTTTGGGTTGTGATAATGGTGCTGGGAAGCCCGATGCACTGAGCGACAGTGGGTGCGATACGCTGCGATACCCAGACACCGACGGAGACGGATTTGGCAATGCAGCCCTCGCGGAGCGACGCTGCGCGGCTGATGGATGGGTCACTCGGGGCAACGACTGCGATGATGATGATGCCCGAGTCAATCCCGAGGCAGCAGAGGTCTGTGATGCAGACAACGTCGATGAAAATTGCGACGGGGCAGCAAATGATGAAACCGCCCAGGACGCACAGTATTGGTTCAAGGACGCCGACGGCGACAACTACGGGTCGGGCGCACCATCAGGCCGTCGCTGTGACCCAGCAGATGACGAAGCCGATAACGATGACGATTGCGACGATGACGACCCCACGGTGAACCCTGCTGCCGTCGAGAGTTGTGACGCCAAAGACAACAACTGCAATGGCGATGTGGATGAAGGAGAGATCTCCGGCGAGGAGGCCGCAGGCGCGAGCATCTTCTATGCCGATACAGATGCCGACGGCTGGGGTAACGAAGCGGATGTCGCCTACGCGTGTGCCGTGATTGAGGGGCATGTCGAGCAGAATGGAGACTGTGATGATGGAAATCCCAGCATCAATCCAGACGCCGAGGAACTGTGTGATGGCATCGACCAAGACTGCGATGGCTTCTTAGATAATCGGTGTGAGACCCTGCATACCGCGACCGATGCCGACTGGTCCTACCCCTATCCAGAGGCTGATGGTCCCGAGGATCTAAACACCAGCCTATTGGTGGCATCAGACCTTACGGGTGACGGCATCGATGATCTCCTCGTCGGGTTCTTAGACCACCATATGCTCCTGCTTGAGGGACCCGTATCTGAGGCCTCTGAGCCGCTGTGGACCGTCGACTTCCCCAGTAATTCCACAGCCACAGGACTGGGTGTGACCATTGATACGGACTTCAACGGAGATGGAATCCCCGACATGGCGATTCCCGTCTTGTACTACGAGGGAGACCCACTGCCTGCCATCATGGTCTTTAACGGCCCCTTCCTCGAGACCCCCAACTGGTCGACACCTGACCACACATTGGTGCTCGACTCGGCCTACTCTCTGGCCGGACTGAGCGGTCTGAGTGCCGCCGACTTCACCGGAGACGGAGCCATGGACTTGGCCTTCGACACCCACGGGGCTGGCATCGACCTGTACCTGTGGGATGACGTCGGCTCGTCAGCGACGGCAACACTGGGCTCTGATGACACATTCAGCTGGTCGGGCACCGTGGACGGGGGGGGTTCCATCAACTTGGGTATTGGGCCAAATCGGGGCGACTTCAACGGAGACGGTGGGGCGGACATGGTGCATGTCGGGCCGGGTGAGCATGACCTGTCCATCCTACTGGGACCCATCTCACCCGACACAGCAATGGAGTCAGACCTGATTCTGAGTGATCCTGACGACAACCGTAGCTTCACCCACGACCTCTGCATCGCCGACTTCGACGGTGATGGTCGAGATGAAATTGGTGTGAGCGCGCGCCGCGCTGATGAAGACGCGACCTTCGAGAGCGATGGCGTCGAACTGTGGGTGTTTGATCCCACCGAGAGTGAGGAATATCCAGTCCTCAAGATCACCGAGGGCGAGGAGCCCCAGGTGGCTGCGTACACGTGTACCGATGTGGACGGTGATGGTCAGGTGGACGTCCTGATGCAGCGACCAGTGGCACTCAACAGCGTCGGATACGAGGTCGGTGCAGTGCACCTGTTCTTCGGAGCCCTGGAAGGCACCAGGAGTGAGGACAGCGCAGACCACGTGTTCATGGCAGAGGCGGTGGACAGCTACTTTGGAACGCTCGTCTCGACCGGTGACCACGACAACAATGGCCACGACGATGTGATCATCGGTGGGCGAACATCCGACATCATGGCCTTCAGCTCAGACGACTGGCGGAGTCCGTGGTGGAGTGCCGACTAGCTCCAGCCCCTGGACCTGAAAATCCCCAGGACAGACGTGTATCCATGCAGCCACGTCTGACCGCTGACTGGGCCAACCTCGCCCGCACAGAAGAAGCCCCCGATCGCTACACCACCGAGGTACCGCGTGGCCATACCGCTGTCGTGATCTGGCTCACCAAAGAACTGTTGGCCTCGACCCAGACAGCTGAACAGAACCGCCCCCTCCGTCTGGTCCACCGGATTGACTCGGGCGTGCTGAATGAGCAGCTCCTCAAGTTCTGTACGAGAGCTCTCCGCATCCCTGACATGGAACTGGACCACCTGACCTTCCTCGAGGAGCGCACCCACTGCGAGCACGCCATTCTGTCGATCCATTCCCATGAGGTGTCGAATGAGAAAGTCACCTGAACGATAGCGGCCTCGACCCTTCTCCATTCCAAGACCCACCATCGGGAGCCCCCTGAACAGGGCCTGATCTCCCTCGTCAAGCTCAGAGAACATACGCTCGAGTTGCGTGAGGGCAGGCTCTCCAGACAGCGTGACCAGGAGGTTCTTCTCTGCACGCGTGACGACAAAGGGTGGACCGATGGGCCTGCAGCCTTGAGCGACCACCGTGGACACCTCAATGTCGCCATACAGTGCCACGCCCACAGCGCCTGAGTTTAAGATCTGTTCGTTAAGCACCAGCACGTGATCGCCGGGCTCTTCACCACCGGAGGCCAATCCGCCCACCTTGACCTGCCCAGGGAATGCTCGGTCCAGACCCGCCATGAGGCGAATAGGATCGCAGCTGAAGGGGTCAGGAATCACCAAAAAGCTGGGCTGGTGCTCCGGCTCCAGACCGAGATGCTCATTCCACCAGTGCGCCGCCTCATCAACGGTGGCGACGTCATCTGCGGCATAGTGAAAGCCCATGACAGCCACATCAGGTAGAACCGCAGCAGTCAGCGACACGCTCACCTGCCCCTCGACCTCACGCCCTCCGCCGATGACACCGCCGCTGCTGCAGCCCAAGATGGTGGCATCCGGGTAGGCATCGCGAATGATGGATAGGAACACCTCCCACGCCTCAGGGCTGTGTCCACAGGCGAAAAACAACACCAGATCTGCTGGCTCATCTCCCAGTTGATCGCGGACAGCAGCCAAGGCCACACTGACCGCCACATCGGGCTCGGCTTGAGTGGAAAGGACAGATGACCAGCGCATGGGGGACCCTAAGTCAGTGTCGGGGGTGAATCAGGGACAGGATCCACCCGACGTGTCGTAGTCAATGTTCAGGACGTAGGCGCCAGACGAAGACGACGAGTACCCGTCCACCACGATGAACACGGTGTCTCCAGCATCCATGGACACATCAACCCGAGAGCGGAGTCCGAGCGACGGGCTGCCGTAGTAGTCGTCGTTGCACGCAATGCTTGTGCCTTCGCACGCATCCAAGACGCGGAGGAGGGTGTCGTAGGAGCTTCCCTCAGTCGTCACGGTGTAGCACCCAGTCTCTGGGGCTTCGAAGAGGAAGAATCTGTCTTTAGCACCCGACGAACCACACTCACCGTAGGTGTAGGTGTCATCCTCAGATGTCGTGCTTCCCGTGCGGACAGAACTGCCTGTCTCGGTACCCAAGTCCTCGTCCTCGACGTAGCCGTGGTCAGGACAATCGCAGTCCGGATCATCATCATCACCGAGCCCATCGCAGTCGTTGTCGATGATGTCGCTGCAGACCTCGCGGTGGTCAGGATTCACGGTGCTGGAGGTGTCGTCGCAGTCCGTAGAGTCCCAAACCCAGCCATCAGGCGGCGCGCAGTCCACGAGGGTCGTGCTGATGTCGCCGAAACCATCACCGTCCAGGTCTCGGTAGAAGGTCGAGTCTGGTCCTTCATCAATCTCACCGTCGCAGTCCTCATCCCGTCCATCTTCGCAGTCCGCGTAGATGCTGGGGTTCACCATGTCGTCAGTGTCGTCGCAGTCGGTGTCGGACAGCACATGACCAGCAGGCGCTGAGCATGCGAAGACCGCATCTCCCGCACCGAAGCCGTCGTCATCGCCATCCAAGAAGTAAGGGTCGACTGGCCAGGACTCGTCGATCTCACCATCACAGTTGTCGTCGATGCCGTTGCAGTTCTCCGAGCGTCCTGGGTAGATGGCGTCGTCGTCATCGTTGCAGTCCGAGCCGTCCACGACGTACCCAACGACGGGTGCGCAGTCGACGATCTCATCCATCGCCGTGCCGTAGCCATCGCCATCAAGGTCTCGGTAGAAAATCAGGTCAGACAGCTCTTCATCAACCACACCATCGCAGTCGTTGTCCTTGCTGTCGCAGAGTTCGGCCATGTCTCCATGGACATTAAAGTCGGCGTCGTCACAGTCTCCACCCACCGACACAAAGCCCGATGGAGGAAAGCAACTCACGGCGACAGAGAGTGGGTCGCCCCGACCATCGCCATCCGAGTCCTCGTACCACTCGGTCTTATCGTAGCCGTCGTCGATGGCTCCGTTGCAGTCGTCATCAACACCGTTGCAGCTCTCGACGCCATCCGGTGAGACACCGCCGCTGAAGTCGTCGCAGTCCAGGTTGTTGTCCACATACCCTGTGGGGACCGTGCACGAGGTCATCGACACATCGGGGTCACCGTAGCCGTCTCCGTCGAGGTCTCGGTAGTACACGGTGCCCTCGACAGCATCGGAGTCCGTGAGACCATCGCAGTCGTTATCGATCAGGTCACACACCTCAATGGCGCCTGGAGAGACATCGGGGTTGGTGTCGTCACAGTCTCCGGGGAAGCGACTCGCGCCAACCGGTGTGCCGCAGGCCACCCACGACGAAGCCACCAGACCCCATGAGTCCCCATCGAAATCTCGGTACCACACCGACCCATCGACGGGGCTCGGTGAGTCCTTCTCGCCGTCGCAGTCGTTATCGACACCATTACAGGACTCTGTGTTGCCCGGGAAGCGATCAGGATCGGCGTCATCACAGTCCCCAGCTTCGACCGAGACGCCGTCCCCGTCATCGTCTGTTTCTTCAGGCTCTGGAGGATCGGTATCGGGTGGATCGGTATCAGGTGAGCCTGTCTCCTCATCCGGATCCCCAGTCTCTGAGTTGTCTGCGGTGTCATCCAAGCTCGGAAGCGGTGAAGGCAGGTTGGGGGGAGCACCCGCCCCATCATCAGATCCACACCCAATGGTCAGCAGAAGCCAGGAAAAGACTGTGGCTGTGCGCATGATCATTCGTACCTCCGTTCTTGCATGCTATCCCCAGACGCCGACAGTTGCTCGCAGCGGGTCAAAAACGAACTGTTCATCTGGCCTCCTCAACCCTACTCAATCGCCAGATCTGACCACCCTCTGAGGTGTGGACAGGCTCACCGAGAACCGACGTAAGCGCCGTCGTGGGATCAACCGTTCCACGCAATCCCCTCGACGTCCATGCGCCCTCATCCAGGACGACCCAACCAAACCCATCCGCAAGGAGCGAGGCGCGTTCAGCGTCGCTGAGCTTCAACGACGTCTGCCGACCGTAGCTCAGCGCGCGAAGTCCGCTGAGGAAGGGACTGGTCCGCTCGTACTCTGTCCAGGCCTTTGGGTGAGTCCAAGGCTGGTCCTCCACCATGCCACCCCACAACGGACGGCCGTGAATCCACTGATACTGCCCTGCAAGCTGGGCTGCGTGGAGCGGCAAGACGATGATCGCCTCGTCACCGTCGACCTGTGCCAGTGCAGACCAGTGCTCTGGTACTGCGGGTGTCCATGCCTCAAGCGGAATCCGATCCCTGAAGCCAAGCTGCAGGATGACACCCAACGGAATGAGCCACACCAAACGCCTGTGCATGGCGGCCGCACCACCAACGGCCAGGATGGCGATGAAGATTCCGCCCACGAGCATCCATCGATCCGGGTGGAACATGCGGGCCAGACCAGGAACACCGCGCCACAGAAACCAGTAAGGCATGCGCCATGTCTCACTCCCGATCTGCTGTCCTGGTCCGAGAGAACAGACGACGCATGCAAGTCCCAGCCCCACCCAGAGCCACCATCGGGGTCCCCGAGTGATCACGGAGGCCACGATTCCAGCCAGAGCGGCCCACGGCATCCAGTCGGCCAAGCCAGGCTTCTGCCCTCCCGTCAGCTGAAGCGCATCAGGAAACGCTATCGGCATCATGTCGGGTTGAATGTGCGTACCGGGCATCTGGCCACCGTTGAGCGCAGGCCAAAAAACAACCATCAGCAGGGGCGACACCATCAACAGGGCCAACGCGCCAGCAATCACCATATCGAGAAGGGCACGAAGCCTGTTGTGTCCCTCTGCATGGACCAAGAAGATGGGGGCCAGGATGGCCAAAAACAGCGCGTTGAACCAGTAGCCAAGACCCGCGATTGCAAGACCCACAGCGGTGAGGCCAATTCCTCTGCGACCGGTACGTTCAGACAGATCCAGCAGTCCTGCCAAGGCGATCGGAAGACCCACCAAGGCCACCTGGGTGAGGCGACCCGCAGTGATCTGATGGAGGGCAGGCGGAAAAAGTGCCCATGTGATGGCAGCAGCCACGACGGTCGACTCATGCCGCCACAGGCGTCGACCAAGCGGCACAAAGGCCAGAGCATTGAGCGGTATCCATGCCGCCGCAGCGAGACTCAGCCACAGCGGCCAAGGTGCGACCAAGCGGAACACACCAGAGACCAACATCTCCAAGATGTTTCCGCCGTTGGAGTGGACCGGGTTGTAGCCAAACGGGAAAAATTGATTGGGATCAGACAGATCCAAGCGCCCGGAGAGCAACGCGTCATGGACCTGATGATGGAGATAAACGCCATTCGCCCAGTCGTCATTGTAGTAACCAAGCAGACCATCGCGGAGCGGCGCAAACGTGGGTACCATGAGCACAGCGGCCGCTGCGACACCCGCCAACAAGACCCTCATCCAGGCCGCTGCACTGTATTCCAAGGGGTCTTGCATTGAGCACCAGTGTAGACCCCCTGATATTCTCACGCCGTGACGAAACCCTCAAAATCAACCTGGCTACGACTGGCCCAGCTCACTGGGCTCACAGTCCTCGTGTTCTGGGGCTGCTGGTCCACTGCATCCGAGCGCCTGATCGGTGACGAAGGTCTGGACGTGTGGTCACATGCCTGGGGCGTTCGCTGGGTGTTCAATCACTTGGCGGATGGAAGACTGCCTTGGGATGTGGCCGGGCTTGCCCATCCTCGGGGTGGAAACCTCTGGTACATCGATCCCCTTGGCGCGGTGATATCTCTGCCAGCACAGGTGCTGGGCGGACCAGTCCTTGCCCACAACAGCATCCTCTTTTTCCAGGTGATGCTGGCGGCTGGTGCAGCGATGGCCTTCGCACGCGCGCTCGGGGGTCGGGGGTGGATCGCAGCTGCAGCACTCGCGACGGCGCCAACATTCCTCGCCGAGATTCACAACGGAACCGTAGAGGCGTGCTGGATCGGCCTGGTCGCACTCGCGGGCGCCGCAGCGACCCGAAACCACTGGCTGGGCGGCGCAGCGGTCGGTCTGGCGGGCCTCGCGACGCCGTACCACGGCATCGGCGCCGCCATGGTCGTTGGCACCGTCCTCCTCTGTGAGCCGCACCGACAGAACCACACGGCCTGGCAGACCAGAATCACCCACACCATCGGTGCTGCGGCGATCGCTGTTGCGGTCGCACTGCCCGGCTTCCTTGCCCTCCAAGCAAACCTTGATGACCCGATGGGCATCGCAAAGAAGAGCACGGTCTTGATGAACTTTCCGGTCTTCAAGATCAATGCCGTAGACCCCGTGGCCTTTCTCAAGCCAGGTGATTTCTGGACGGTTCACCTCACTGGTGAGGAGACATCGCCGTTTAGGCGCACGCCCTACCTCGGGCTGACCCTGCTGTTGCTGTCGCTGCCGTTGTGGATGAGATCATCACAAGCACGCTGGTGGCTGCTGCCTGTGGGCGGTGCTGCTGCCTTGGCGCTCGGTCCATTCCTCTGGCATGACGGGGACTTCGTGAGAACCTCGGGCGGTGACCTGCTCGCGATGCCATTCCGGGCGTTCCTAGGCCTCGGGGTGACCATGGACCACCCCCTGCGCTTCGTATCCGCATCAGTGACCGTCTTGGCTGTTCTCGCCGATGTCTCGGCACGAAACCTGGAAGACAGAGTGTCTCTCCCGATGGGCGCGTGGACAGGACTGATCGCAGGCGTTGTGTTGTTTGAGCAACTCTCGCTCGCACCGAATGTGTGGCCGCTGAATACAGCGTCTGGCGATGTACCCGCGGTCTACACCGCCCTGGAGAACGACGGTGCAGTCATCGACCTCCCCGCCGCCCGAGGTGAGAGCATCGCGACAAACCGGTATCTGTACTGGCAGGGGCTTCACGAGCGACCGATTCCGTACTCACACAAGGTGGGGCCGGACATGCCCACGATGAATGCAGCCCTCCGCACATGGGGGGATCTGAGCCGCTCTGGACCGCGACCGAGCAGCGATCCAGGCAGACTCCCGGTCGGTGTCAACATCCGTCGAGGTGTGCAGGAGTTGGGTCGAGCCGGGTATCGATGGGTCGTGCTTCACCCAGATCTCATCCTGGACGACAGGACGCTTGCGGCCCACAATCACGCCCTGACTGAGGCCCTGGGTCAGCCGCTCCAGCTCGAGGGCAAATTGGTCTGGGCCATACCCGCTACTTGAAGCACTTACCCATGGCATCCGCGACGACCGCATGGCCCTTGGGGCTCCAATGACCATCGTACTGTAGGTACATCTCTCGACCAGCTTCATGAGCACGGCGCAAGGGATCGACGAGATCACAGTACGCAATCCCCTGCCGCTTGAGCACATCGATCACGGCCTGCGAAACAGCGTCGGGGCGAGCATTGGCGGGATCGAGACCCACCAACGCAAATGTCGCGGCAAGTCGCTCGGTCTCAATTTGAAACGCAGGCGGAGCCACTGCCACCATGAGTCTGTCGCCTCGCTCAGACACGGCACGGGACAGGTCAGCGAGCGCATTGTTGGTCATCGGCATCTGTGCACCCAGGACACCCGCGCCCTCGGCCATAAACAGCATCAGCTCGCTCTTCCAACGATGACGCTCTGGATGATTCTCGCGACTGAGCGCGCGTCGGCGCTGCCACATCTGGACGGCAGCATAGAGCGTCGAGCGCTTGTACAAGAACCCATGCACTGGGCCGACAGGCATTCGGCTCAAGGGCTTGCCGGCCACCATTCTTCGCGCCTCGGACTGGACTTGGGGCCAACGCATATTGTCGTGGACGTCATTCCCTACAAAGAAGGTGAGTAGGACACCGTCAAGGTCGAGCTTGGCATCGAGCTGCTGATACCGACGAAGCGCCTGCATGGTCCCGTAGCCATCCACACCCGCGTTGAAGATCTCCGCGCCCATGTCCTCGCTCAAACGTGCAGAGAACGTGTCTGCTTCCGCCACCTGTGCCGCCATGGTGAAGGAGTCTCCCACGGCCAGATAGCGTGGCGTCGTCTTCGGTCCAGGCTCAGGGCCTCGCAGCCCGAGGCTGTTGATTCGAAGATCGACCGCATAGCCCAGCGACTTCTGGGTTCCAGTAAACCCCGACGTGGGCACCGCGAAGACCTCACTGTCTGTGGTGTAGAGGCCATCCGGGGCGTTGTCAGGGGCGTTGTACAGCAGATCGACAGCGTCGTCTGGGCGCGCGACACGAAAGCCGACTTCTGCAGCCACACAGCCAACGAGGAGCCCGCCCAGCACCAATACCAGGCGGCCGACCCACGGCGAGCGTCGCTCCACTTAGCCCTCGGTACTGGATGCGTCGGCAGCAGCCTCCGCCTCTTCGGCCGCGACCTGCGCCTTCGCCTCATCCTCTGCCATCTTCTCGCTTTGGTTGAAGGTCTTGCGCCAAATGATCATGCCAATCGGTGAGATGAGCGCCATCCCTCCAATCCAGAACCACGCCATATGGTGTTCGGGGTACTCGACCATATCGGCGTTGAAGTACTGGGCCGTCATGATGTCGGCCATGACCGTCGCAGCAATCTTACCGAGGAAGTAGGGCAGGACGGCGAGCGACATGTACGCGCCCTCTTTCCCGCGGGGCGCGATCTCGGCGCTGAACTGCATCAATCGCGGCGACCAGATGGCTTCTCCAACGGTGAACACAATGATGAACACCACCAAGGAGATCAGGAACGGATCCTGGTTACCAACAGGTGCCTCGAGCCAGTAGTCGAAAATCCAGGTACCCAGCCACGTGTCGCCGATGTACAGCGCCATGCTCTCAGGCATGAAGCAGAGGAATACCGAGACGGCAGACACCACCGTTCCCACCATGAGCATGGTGTAGGACCGCACATTGACGGTCAGCGTGGACACCAACGGAACCAAGAAGATGATCATGGCCGGGTTGAGTGAACCGAAGATGCTCGACACCGGGAAGTCGTCGCCAAAGACCCGGATGGCGTAGACCGGGAACATCGTGTGGAAGATGTAGAAGGTCAAGCGCACGAACACCAGAATTCCCAGCATGGCCATGTAGATCCAGAACGGCCGATCTTGGAAGTTCTCTTTGAGCTGAACAATGGTCTCTTCGGTCGCATCGCGAACCGATTTCATGACCCGGTCGAAGCCGGCTCCGGGGGAGGCTGTACCCACCCGCGACAACAGCGCATACAGAATGCCGCCGACCGCGAGCAGGCCTCCCGTGATGACAAACGACCACACGTATGAACCGGCATTGATGGGGCCAATCGTCCACTCGTGAACCTTGATCTCAACCAGTGCGTAAGCAAATGCACCCACAATCGCGGTCGCCACGAGGCTGCGGGCGAGTTCTTGGGTCATCTTCGCCCTTCGCTCACCGACTGAAGCTTTCAGCTTTTGGATGATCGTCTCTTCGTCATCGCCGACCTGCTTGCGAATCACAAACCCCTTCTCGGTCATCTCTGCGCCCTCGCGCATGAACAAGATGGCGATGAAGTCGGGGATGTTGATGAAGAAGCCCATGAAGATGATGGCCTGGTAGGTCGTCAGCTCGAAGCCCCAGATCTCAATGCCATCGGCGTGGTTCTTGCGGAAGTAGTCGGCCAGCTCAGCACCCACCCAGAAGCCCACGTTCATCAGCGTGTAGAACAGACCAAAGCCCAGCGTGGCGGTCTTGAGCGTGGTGAACCACTTGATGCCCACCTTGAGCACAGGACCCGTGATGGCGAACCCAAAGGCCAGCGGCAGGAAGCCGAACAAGGTCACAAAGAAAATGTCTTGGCTGAGCGGCATGAAGAACCGCGAGACAATCAAGGCGACCGCACCGATCAGCAGGCACTTCTTGACGCCAATGGTGTCACAAACGGCGCCCACCATCATGGTGATGATGGTCGCGACCAATCCCCAGACCATGTAGTACAGGTAGCCAGCACTATCGCCCAAGGGACTGCCGTTAAGCATGACATCCTGCTGCAAGAACAGCACCATGACCGCGCTTGCTGCACCGTAGGCGGAGTACTCCGTCACCTTGGTGAAGAACATCAGCCACAGCTCTCGAGGGTGACCGCGAAGTCCATTCACGTAGGACCACACGAGTCCGATGAACGCGATCAAGAGACCGAGTCCACAGACCGCGAGGAACCAGTCTAGTGGTGTGGCGCTGCCATCCCCCATTCGCTTGAACATCGACTCACCCGAGCGGTAGTCCATGACGGTCCACTTGGTGCTGTCGGACCAGTCTCGGTTTCGCGTGGTGCCGTCGACATGCGCGTCGCCCTCGAGGTGGATGTAGACCGGGAACGACTCACCATCTGTGGCCGTGTAGGTCCCCATGATCTTGAAGCCGTTGTTTGCAGGAAGGGCGTTGTTTCCCTTGGTCCACTCCACCGTGCCCGGCTTGTCGAACCCCCAGCGCTTCATGTCGCTTGTGAACGCCTCGAGCGTCCGCTTCTCTCGGAGGACCTCACCGCCCATCTCGTAGGCGCCCTCATAGTCTCCCGTGGCGACCGCTTGAGCAAAGCGCGTGGCCTCAGTCATCAGCGGAGAGTCTTTCCACTCCAAGGTGGGCCCACCGCCACCACCGCCACCACCAGCATGCGCCGCTGTGGTCTGGAAGAGCAGTCCAATCATGAGAATCAGAGTCAGAAGACGTTGCACGGGTACCTCCTCGATATTGCTGCCTCGAGAGGCAGATCAGCGGGGGGTCTAACGGATTTTGTGCTTTCCGGAGGAAAGGAGGCCTTGCGAGCACGTTTGAGAAGAGGGAACATGCTCCTTGAGGTGAGTATGCGCTTGAGTCTGTTGACGTCGACATTGGTGTTCTTTGGGTGCGGTGATGAAGACGATTCGAAGCCCGTGTTTGAGAACACAAATCCAACCATCGAAATTGTCTCGCCGGATGATGGGACCAATGCCGTCGCAGGCGAGGCCATCCGTTTCCTCGCTTACGTGGTCGATGCCGAATCGGACTCGGTAGACCTCACGGTCAGCTGGTCCAGCGATGTTGATGGCGATCTCGACCGAGTCGACGCCACGGAAGATGGGGACGCGAGCATCGAGCGGAGCGATCTCAGTCTGGGTGCTCATCGGATCTACGCCTGGGTCGCAGACCCAGACGGCGGAGAGGCCTCAGCCAGTATTCTGCTCAATGTCTACGATCCTGGCGAACCCCCCGAGGTGGTCCTGACTGAACCCCTCGAGGGCGACGTCGGTGTGGCGGGTACGCCCTTCGATGTGGCCGCAGAGGTCGTGGATGACGACGACGACGTCACCGACCTTGATGTGCGCTTCCGTCTGTTCGATGGGGACGAACTCATTGGCGAGCCGTGCGAGGGCGAGGTGGATGTCGACAGCGTGGGACGGTGCACCCTGACCGCTGAGGAGCCTGGCACCTTTCGGGTCGTGATCACGGTGACAGACCCAGCAGGAAATACTGCGACAGATGCACTCGAAGGGTTTGAAGTTCTGCCAGAGGATGAGCACGACGGCGACGGCGACGGCTTCTCAGAGGTAGACGGCGACTGTGATGACACGGACGACGGCATCAATCCGGACGCACCCGAGCTTGCCGACGGCATCGACAACAACTGCGACGGAAGCATCGACGAAGGTACAGACAACGTGGATGACGACGGCGACGGCTATACAGAGCTCGATGGCGACTGCGATGACGACGAAGGCAGCACTCACCCCGGCGCCTTCGAATACCTCGACGACATCGACAATGACTGTGACGGCGTGGTCGACGAAGGCACTGAGGCCTACGACGACGATGGAGACTGCGCATGCGAGGGCACCGACGACGTCACCGTCTGTACGGGCAGCATCTCAACCAGCTGTGACGTCGACGCACTCACGACTGGAGACTGCGACGACGCAGATGAAGACCTCCACCCGCTCGCTGCAGAACTGTGCGACGAGGTCGACAACGACTGCGACGGGCTGATCGACGCGGACGACCCCGATACCGATGGCGACAGCGACAGCTACAGCGCCTGCGGAGGCGATGACTGCGACGACGCCGATCCCGACGTCTTCCCCGACGCGGATGAGGTCTGCAACGGCGTTGATGATGACTGCGACGGCACGGTCGATGAAGACGACGCCCTGGACGCTGAGACCTGGTTCTTCGACAGCGACGGCGACGGCTGGGGGTCGGATACGACGACCATGGCCTGCACGGTCCCCTCCAGTCACGTCGGCGTATCAGGTGACTGCAACGACAGCGACGACAGCATCCACCCAGGTGCTACTGAGGTCTGCGATCCCGATGACATCGACGAAGACTGCAGCGGATCCGCGGACGGGGCAGACGCCTCTGGCAAGACCACCTGGTACCTGGACACCGACAGCGACGGCTATCCAATCTCCACCATGACGATCTTCGCCTGCGACCCCTGGGGGAGCTACATCGCGGCCACCACAGACTGGGACTGCGACGACTCCCGCAGCTGGGTCAACCCGGGCGAGGCTGAGGTCTGCGACGTCTTCGACACGGACGAAGACTGCGATGGTGAGGTCAATGAACCTGGCGCGGAGGACGGAACCTTCTACTTCCGAGATCTTGATCGCGACGGCTTCGGCGACGCATCTCACATGGAGATGCTGTGTGAGAGCGGTGACCTGCCCGACTATGACTCGCTCGATAACAGCGACTGCTGCGACTACTCCGACCAAGTCAATACGGACGCCACGGAATACAAAACCATCGAGACGATCTGCGGCGGATACGACTGGAACTGCGATGGGGTAGAGAGCAAGGCCTGGACGCACAAGGGCAGCTGCAGCAGCTACATCTGCTCCACGTCTACGGGTTGGCGCTACTCGGACGAGCCCGACTGCGGTGAGGTCGACGACTGGCTGTATGACTGCGATCTGGGCTTCGGAAGCTGCTCCAAGGACTACAGCGCCAAGACGCAGGAGTGCCGATAGCGGTCAACGTGCGACGACGGCGGAGACCATCTTGCCCCCGAGCTTCGCGTGGCTCACGAGGGCATGCAGACCGCGCCTCGAGCTGAGGCGCCCCGCCACATAGGATGGCCTCAGGTAGAACCGTCGATAGAAGTGCTTCACCTGCACGGGGAGACTTCCACCGGCCATGGTGGCCGACTCTGTCGTGTCTGCACCAATCCAACGGAAGGCCTCGGGATCGGACTCGAGACCCTTACGCTTACTCCGCTTCCCAAAGCCCGTGGAGGGCAGCGGTACTGCGACGTTGACCTGTACGTAGTCGAGGTCGTTGTCGATCGCGAAGTGGATCGACTGATCGACGGTCTGCTCAGTCTCACCCTCGAGGCCCACAAGGAAGGTACCGCTCACCTCCATGCCCGCCGCATGCGTCCAACGGGCTGCGTCGACGCCTTGGGCCACTGTCGTGCCCTTGCCCGTCTTCCTCAGGATAGCGTCCACCCCTGACTCGAAGCCGTAGCAAACCTGAAAACATCCGGCAGCGGCCATTCGCTTGAGCAGCTCAGGCGACACGGTCGACGCACTCCCGAAGCATCGCCAGCTGAGCTTGAGGGCTGCTGCATCCATCGCATCGCACAGGGCATGAACCCGCTCCGCATTCCCTGTGAAGGTGTCGTCTCGGAAGTGGACTTCCCGAATGCCATATCGCACAGACAGCTCTCTGAGCTCCTCAATGACCAACCCGATGGGGCGCTCACGAACGGTGCGGTGATGCCACAATTGACTCGGGCAGAAGGTGCAGGTGTGGGCGCACCCTCGACTCGTGGCCACCGTTGTCGCCGGCGCCCGACGTGCGAAAGGAATCGTGTATCGCCGAAGCTCGAGGAGGTCGCGAGCGGGCCACGGCTGCGACATCCATCCGGGCGGGAGCCGTCGCTCGGTCTCCAAGACCCCTTGTGGACCCCTGAGCACCAGATTGGGGACGTCCTCAAGGGCTTCACCATCGGCGATCATGCGTACAGCCTCCTCGGGCTCCCCCATGATGACTGCATCCACCGGAGCGCGCTCAAGCACCCCACCGGGTGAGGCGGTCACATTGGGTCCTGAGATGAGAAGCACCGCGTCCGGAAACGCATCGCGAATCATCGTCAAAAGACCAACGTCATCCCCAAGACTGCCCCAAGCAGAGGGGACCAAAACGACTTCCGGCAGATTTCGCTTTAAATGATCCAGGACGACGGCATGGGTCATGTCGAGCACATTCGCAGCGATCAGATCGGGCTGGTGACCACCCTCACGAAGGAGCGCAGCAGCGTAGGCCAGCTCCAGCGGCGGGTATGGGCAAGACAGGGGCACTTCTCCACCAAAGGTGTCGCGCAAGAAAAACACCCTACGTCCATCGATGACCGCCAAGGGATCGATCAAGGCCACTCGTCTGCTCATGGGATCAGCATACCGCACGCTGCCCCGTGACAAGGTCGCAACAACAGGCCTTTGTCACAGGCGTGACACGGTCTCCCCCCCTCCCAGGTTGTACACACAGCAGACCCAACCCATTGTGACGCAGGAGGTTCCCCATGCGCACCCTCATCATCAGCTGTTTTGCCCTGGCCGCCTGTGCCACTGCTCCGCAAGACGACACCGTCGGCTTCGAGCGATTCGAGCGCTTCAACGTGAAGTCCTATGGCGACGACAAGCCGGACGACGCGACGCCCACAGAGGCATGGAGCAGCCAAGACGACCCCACACTCTTCGATGACAGCCTGGAGTACGACGTCGACGCCCTCCCCATGACCGGTGAGGCGGAGAACATCCCGTGGGCCGGCGCATACTGGCCCGTGTACAAGGACAGCATCAACCACCGCTGGGATGGGGCAGACACCCTCTCCCCCGCGGAGAAATACGCTGAGGCCTTCGGAGTTCCGAATTTCCCAGAGGTCGTGAGCGAGCAGCACGGCATCGACAAGCAGAGCAGCCGCACCGAATGCGAAGACAACGATGCCTGCAACAGTGACATCGCCGAGGTCTGCGCCAAGCGCGAGGGCGAAGAAAAGGGCTACTGCATCCCAACCTGGTGGGGCATCTGTCACGCCTGGGCACCCGTCGCCATCCTCGAACCCGAACCAGAACAGGCGGTCACTGTCAACGATGTTGAGTTCAAGGTCCAAGACATCAAGGCCTTGCTGACCCTGGCGTACAATCGCACCCGCTCACGGTTTGTCTCCTTGCGCTGCAATGAAGACGACTCTCAGGATGAGATCGAGTACGACGAGTATGATCGTCCGACCGGCGATGATGAGGAATGTCGAGACACAAATCCAGGCACCTACCACGTGCTCGTGACCAACTTCCTCGGCATCAAGGGTCAGTCTTTCGTCGAAGACCGCACCATGGACGTTGAGGTCTGGAACCAACCCATTCGTGGATACCGCATCACCAAGATGGACCCAGTCTCCGTCGAGCGGGCCAATGAGCTCGTGGGCGTATCCGAGGATGAGGAGCCTGCTGACAGCATCGGCGGAACGTTCAACTTCGACGGCGATCTCAACGCTGATGAGTGGATGCATAAGGGTCCGTACACCATCGAGCCTGGCGCACAGGTTTCGGTCGACATGTCGGGTGACCATGGTGATGCCGATCTGTACGTCCGTACTGGTGAGGCCCCCACTGAGAACGACTACGACTGTCGTCCGTACAAGCCGCACTCGAATGAGTCATGTACGCTCACAGCCACTGAAGGTCAGACTGAGCTGTACATCTCAGTGCGTGGCTACAGCGCAGCCGACTTCGAGGTCGAGCTTCAGATCACCGATGCTGATGGGAACGGAGGCGACGCCACGGTCGTCGACTACGCGTTTAATGACGATGCCGAGACCTTCTACCACGTGAAGCTTGAGGTCGACTATCTGACCGAGTCTCACGCAAACACTGACGGACACCTCGCTGACCGAATCGACGACTACACCCGCACCGATCGATACCAGTACGTGCTTGAGGTGGATGCGGACAACCAGATCATCGGCGGTGAGTGGATCGGCACCTCGAAGAAGAACCATCCGGACTTCTTGTGGCTCCCGACCGAGCGCTCCAACTGGCCTCCGCCCGCGAGCGGCTCACTGAACTGGGACCTGGTGAAGGACCTGCTTGATCAATCCATGATCGAGGAAGAGCCAGAGATCGAGGATGGAGCCAGCAGCTCAACGATCAGCGAGTCCTTCAGCATCGATCGCAGCGCATGGCGCCACTTTGGTCCATTCACCGTCGAGGGCACGCTGAAGGCCACCCTGACCGGAACCAATGATGCTGACCTCTATGTCCACAAGGGCAGCGAGCCGACCACAGAGCAGTACACCTGTCGTCCCTACAGTTCTCACTCAAATGAGGACTGCGCAGTGGCCGGTCCCGGCGAGATCTACGTCTCAGTCCGTGGATACAGTCAGGCAGAAGTCGAGCTCAAGATTGAGTTCGAGGATGCAGAGGACGTGGCCGAGACTGCCGAGGCTGAGGAAGCTGGGTTTGCTCACCTCGACGAGATTGAGAACGTGGACTTCCACGAGATGGCCCTGTACGTCCTCGAACTCGAAGCCGGAGACAAGGTCACCGTGAAGACCCTCTCCGAGAGTGACGTTGACCTCTATGTTCGGTTCAACAACCCGCCGACACAGAACGACTACGACGCACGTGGCTACACCACGAGCGGGAATGAGCGCATCGACTTCGACGCCCACGAGAACGGCACACTGCACATTGGCGTTCACGGCTACGAGGCAGGTGACTACCGACTGACAACCGCCTCTCGATGAACTGAGAGGCGGTCACCCTGTATTCAGGGTCTCGAGCGCACATGGATCGGCGCAGCAATGGCCACACCGCCGTGCCCGAGGCCCGCAGGATCTGAGGGTCTCACCCAGACCACAAGTCTACTCGCGTGGTCTGGGGCAATGGAGAGGCTCACAACCTCCGCCACCCCCGACTCAAGCGGAAGCGCGTACAAAACCGTGGGCTCGACCTCTGGAACGGCACCATCGACGGTACGCGTATCGGTGAGGCAAGCCCCAGTGAATGCATCCACAATCTCGAGAACCAGATCGTCAGCATGGGCCTGTACGCCCACCTCTATAGACAGTGCATCGTCGCCGACCATGAGTGTCTCCCCAGGTCGAGCTTCATCCGTGTCGGTCCACGCCTTCACGGCAAGCCGGGTCTCGGGATCCGCCACAATGGTCTGACCGCGGCTCAGGCCAGCCATGATCGCTGCGGGGGCGCTGCTCTCCGCCCAGACCCAGGTGGTTGGATATCCGAGGGCCTGATCGAGTGGGCCTTCGGGCGGAGTCGGTGTGTGGATTCGATGGGTGTCACTGCCGCCGACTGGGACCACCGGCCGACCCTCCGAGATGTCACACATCCAGGCCTGTACAGCGGACCAATCCCAGGCATCAAAGCGGGCCCCACCATTGAATACCTCAATGGCATCGTAGGACATTGAGCTCCAGTCATACGCGAGCCAGCCTGCAACCGAGAAGGGATGGTTGACCACCGCCAGGCCACCCCGCCGCTGACACCACCCTATGGCTGAACCACCTGGAACCTCCGCGACAGGTCGATCGATGAGCGCATCAGTCTGCCCGAGAAATCCCGCAGGGACACGAGGAATGCATCCGATGTGACCGCGCGCCTCCTGGCCTCCGGTAAGGGACACAACAGGAGAAGCCTCCACGCCCACCTGTACAGAGGTACCGTCGGCGATTGAAAGGGCCGGAAACTCTGGACCCTGGTTTGGGCAATCCTCTACATCGCCACTGGGACAATCCATTGAGCCTGCTGAGTTGCTGTGATCCGTGATGACCACCATCGAGAGGCCGCGCTCAGCAGCAACCGTAGTGATCGCATCGACTGTCGAGGCATCACCTGCGTCATTGGACCCGAGGCTGCTGTGGACATGAAGATCCGTGCCGTACCACCCCCAGGTGCTTGTCTTCTCAACGGGCTCATCGGTCCCCCCGCAAGCGGAGACCACCCCCAACAGGATCAAGAACCTCAACGAATACCCAGCTTGTTCATTTTGTAGTGCAGTGTACTTCTGGCAACGCCCAACTCCCTCGCCGCAGCCGATCGGTTCCCGTCATGTCGATCGAGTGTGGCCTGGATGAAGTCTCGCTCAGCGTCTTTGAGGGTCCCCTTGTCCGGCAAACGATTGGTCGTGGGCTCTCCGGTGGACAGAGCATGAAAGTGAAGGGCACTGGGCTCGATTCGCACCCCGCTCATCACATAGGCTCGGGTGAGCACATTGCGAAGCTCACGAACGTTCCCTGGCCAACTGTGCGTTCTCAGCACCTCGAGGGCCTTGTCGGTCACATGCGCCTCAGCATGAAGACCATCCGTGATGATCTTGGAGAGGAGCTTGAGATCTCCTTTGCGGGCCCTCAGCGGCGGCAGATCGACACTCAGCACATTCAATCGGAAGAACAGATCTTCTCGAAAACGTCCTTCACGGACCTCGTGGGCCAATGCACGATTGGTGGCAGCCAAGACCCGAACATCTGGGTAGTCGACGCTGGTACTACCGACCCGACGAATCTCACCGCTCTCAAGGCAACGAAGCAGCTTCACCTGCGCACTCATCGGCAGTTCGCCGATCTCATCGAGGAACAATGTTCCCCCGTCCGCTGCATGAAATGCCCCGTCTTTTCGGTCCTTTGCGTCCGTAAATGCACCCTTCTCGTGTCCGAAGAGCTCACTCTCAAACAAATCCCCCTGAATCGCACCGCAGTTCACTGCGACGAAAGGCCCCGATGCCCGCATACTGTGCTCGTGTATACCTCTGGCCGCCAGCTCCTTACCCGTACCGCTCTCTCCAGAAATCAAGACCGGGTAGTGATGGGCCGCCATCCGCCGGAGCACGCCGAACACCGAGAGCATCATCTTGCATTCTCCAACCATCGCCCCGAATGTCTTGGCAAACGGGACTTCTTCGTCCAGAGAGCGCTCGATACGCAACACATTGGCCCCCAGTCGTAGGGTCTCGTCCGCATACAGGGGAGTGATCGTGCGCACGCGAGCGCCATCGATGTAGACCGCCCCCTTGCCTGGCTCGACCATGACCCGTCCGAGGGCCACGCGAATGTGGCAGTGGTCTTCCGTCACCGCGGCATCGGCGAACCTGAGATCGGACAGGCGCCTCCCCACGCTCATCCGGCTCTTCTTCAGCACTTTTCGTGAGCCCTCATCGGGCCCTGACACGACAACAAGAACAAGGCGCTCAATGACCACCGTACTCGTGTCCACGTCCATGACAAGCTCATGTCCCCGATCGGGCACCACCTCCGAAGTGGGTGCAGGGGTGCTCTGCTCGGTCCGCAACAGGACCCGAAAGCCACCAATTCCAAGCTCTGTTCCGTCTTCAAGCGGTGCGCGCTTGACCGACCGACCGTCCACCGTGATTCCATGCCGCGACCGATCGATGACCTCGTAGGCACCGTCACGCTGAACGACAAAGCAATGTGTCCTGCTGATGGCGTCACCAGGCAGCGCAACATCACAGCTATCAGCACGGCCTATGCTGGTTCGGCCGCTAGACAGTCGATACTCGATCAGCTTCTCATCCCCTCGATAAAACAACAGTTGCGCCATCTCGCCTCCCTCCTCTGCGGACCTCAAAGACCAGACAAGCAGGTTTCATGCCAGCAAAGGGGATCCGGAGCTTACCATTACAGGGCGGCCAACCTGGTGATCCCGATGCCCGAAGCACGCCGCGCCCACACTGTCCAGATCTCGGACAGATGACCGACAACCGACACCCATGCCTCCAGAAACCTTGACCGTGACCCGAGCCCTGTCCAATGCGGATGGGACCACCGCTCACTTCGCCACCACACCTCGGGGTGAGGCCGTCATCGTCTGGCGCGGCCAACCGCCAGCACCCGATCCCCTGCACCGTGTGCTCGGGACGGGCACGCTGGACGACCAACCATGCTGGATTGAGGCTCGGCATGGAGACCGCTGCTTGGGTGACCTACCGCTGCCGCTCGAGGACGACCTCGCTCGAGGGCTTGCCGTCCAGCTGGCCGACGGCCTCTCAACTCTCCACTCCTCAGGGATCGTCCATGGCTCGATAGACCGCAACGCAGCCGTGATCGCGTCGTCTGGAACCTGTACATGGATTGGTGCCGGACGCACTCAAGGCAGTGAGGACAACGACATCGCCGACCTATTGTCCCTCCTGGGTGATCTCGGACTGCAGGCTGTGTCCGAGTCGAAGCCCTCGGGAGCTGCTGAGCTGGCCGACCAACTGCGGGCTCAGTCCAGCAGCACGACGACGCTGGCTGAGTGGCTTTCCCATCAGCCGACGGCGCCAACCCAGCCCGGCACGCAACGTGTCCTGGTCCTGACGCCAGTGGGGTTGATGGACGAAGTCCAACATGAGCTGGGTGCCGATGCGGAGGGTCGAGGAATACTGGATCGCTGGGATCATGATGAAGAGAATGAGGACCTGACGGATGACTCCACCGAGTCTGTCGCAGCGAGCGCGCACCACGCCCAAACACGTCAGCACGTCTTGAGTGAGCTCTTCATCGAGCTCGATGCGGCGATCTCAGATCCTCAGAGTCCAGGCCCGGCCTTCCGCCGGTCGCTGACTGCAGAGCCCCTCGATCCGATTGTGGCGCTCAATGGTCTGCCACATCGCTCCATCCACAATCCACAAAATGTGAGTGATCGAACTGCAGAAGTATCCGGGCCAGAGGTCACAGCACCAAGCCTTCCCATGGTCGAGGAGACCACGGGCTTCACTGGTCCCGCACCCATTCAGCAGTCCGTCCTGACCGGCCTACTCATGGCCGCAGTCCTGGGCATGGTTGGCGCCGCGGTCATGCTGACCCTGGTGTGGCTCATTCTCGGCGATGTTTTTTAGACGACCGACTCTTGCCTTTTCGGCGAGATGATTTGGCGGGGCTGGGGCTCGCCTCCGTCTTCTCAGGGTAGACCTCGTGGACCCAGGCTCGAAATTGCTCGAAGGTGCCGTCCACGATGGACGCGCGCATCCTCGCCATGAAATTGGCGTACCAGTGCAGGTTGTGAATGGTCGTCAATGAGGCCGCCAGGATCTCCCCAACACGGAACAAGTGGTGCAGATATGCCCGGGTGAATCGGGTACACGTATAGCAACTGCACGACGTATCCGGTGGATACATGTCATTACGGAACCGCTTGTCCGTCATCCGAATTCGACCCTTGTCGGTGTAAAACATGCCGGACCGGCTGTGCCGAGTCGCGATGACGCAGTCGAACATATCGATCCCGCGCGCCACACCCTCAACGAGGTCGAGCGGCCTACCGACGCCCATCAGGTAGCGGGGAGACTCGACGGGCATGGGGTCGACCGCGTAGTCCAGCACTTCGCACATCTTCTGGTGGCCTTCACCAACACTGAGCCCGCCGAGCGCATAGCCGTCGAAACCAATCTCAGTGATCTGCTTCGCAGAACGCCGTCGAAGATCCGGCCAGAAGCCGCCCTGGATAATCCCAAAAAGCGCCTGATCCTCTCGAGTGTGCGCTTTCTTACAACGCTCCGCCCATCGCGCAGTCCTGTCGACACTGGCCGTCGCGGCATCCTTGTCGACCCCAAAAGCCAGACACTCATCGAAGTTCATGGCGATGTCGGCACCGAGTCTCTGCTGAATCTCCATTGAGTTTTCGGGAGACAGGAAGGTCTTCTTGCCGTCGACCTCGTACGCGAAGGTCACGCCTTCCTCATCGACCTGGGTCTTCTTGAGAGAGAACACCTGGAATCCACCCGAGTCCGTGAGGATCGGCAGGTCCACATCCATCATCTTGTGTAAGCCGCCGTGCTTCTCGACCAGATGCTCGCCCGGCCGCTGAGACAAGTGGTAGGTGTTCGCGAGAATGATCTGCGACCCGGTGCTCTCCAGGTGCAGGGGAGACAGGCTTCGGATCGCCCCCTGAGTGCCGACGGGCATAAATACTGGGGTCTGTACCGACCCGTGCGGAGTCTCCAAAACCGCCGCGCGCGCCGCACCTTGGGTGGCTTCGATCGTAAAAGGCAAGTGATTCATCCCTCGGACCTTATGCCGAATGATCCACAAAAGGCAAAAGGGCATTACATTGGGCCAGCACTTTTCGAGGCAGCTTGTGGCTCTGTCCAAACACCGACCCCCACCCTTCCAGCCTGGTACACGCCTGGGATCGCACTTTGCGATCGAGGGCTTGGTTCGCCTGGGTGAGGGGCGAATGTTCTACCTGGCCAACGACGCACGGGTCGATCAACCACATCGACGCTGCTGGTCCTGTGGAGCTGAAGACACCCCGCGGAGCGAAGAGCACTGCGTGCGCTGTGGCGAGTCACTCACCACGCGTCGCTTCATTGTCAGCGCCCGATGGGACGAGGAACTGTTCGAGCCGTACCACGAGATGCGGGCAAAGGCGCTCAGCCACCCCGGACTCGTAGAGACCATCGACGTCATCAGAATGGACAGCGTCCTCTGCAGTGTGAGCCACTGGAACAACGAGACCCTGATGGTCGACGAGGGCGCGCCCCTTGATCGTGAACTCATGGTGAAGCTGGCGCTACGTGGCGTCGGTCTGCTGGCTTTCCTTCAGACCGAAGGCATCGAAATCGCGCCACTCACTCAAGCGAACCTCATGCTGACCAACGAGGGCGAGTACAAATTTTTCGACCTTGAGATTCTGAACGTACACAATGGTCCGGTTCCTGAACCACAATGTCAGGCTGGTATCGAGGGTCTGGCGAGGGTCCTGAGACGCTTCTCAGCCATCCATGACGTGCCACTGCTTACGGTCCTGACCGCCGCCACAGAGGCCCGGTACAAGACCCCCATGGAATTCGGAAAGGCCCTTGTGGACGCCAGCAACACACAGCCGGCAACGAAGGTCGCACCGAATGCAGCGGCCATGACCGACGTGGGCTTGCTTCGGGTCCTCAACGAAGACAACTGGGGCTGGGCACAACTCTCTCCGGACGTTCGACTCTACGTCGCAGCAGACGGTATGGGCGGACACGAAGCGGGCGAAGTGGCCAGCAGAATGGCCGTCGACACCATCTGTCGCGAGGCCGCTGACCGATTCGCGCGAATCAATCAGGTGACGGCGGAAACGCTCGAGAACATCCTCGATGAGGCCTTCCAAGCCGCAAATAATGGCATCAAGACGCACTCCGAGGAGATGGGTAACGACATGGGCACCACCCTCGTCGCGGCCCTGATCTACAAGGAACAGCTCGCTCTGGTCGCAAATGTGGGTGATTCCCGTGGCTACCTGATGCGAGATGCCGTGCTGCACCAGATCACACGAGATCACAGCCTCGTGGCCCGAATGGTCGAGCAGAACCGGATCTCACCGGAAGAGGCCCGCAACCACCCGCACTCCAACATCTTGTTGAGGACGGTGGGAACCGAGCGCAATGTGGAGATCGACATCTTCTCCGTGGAGCTCGAACGTGGTGATCGTCTGCTCCTCTGCTCTGACGGACTCTGGGGCGAGATCGAGGATGAGGACATCGAGGCCATCCTCAACCACTATCAGGACCCGCGCGTGGTCTGTCGAGAGATGGTCCGAGCAGCCCACCATGGGGGAGGACGTGACAACATCACCGTTGTGATGGCGGTCGTCCCTTAGTCAGCGGACTGACTCAGCAACCCCTCCAGCTCTGCGCTCAGCTCCCGCTCCACTTCCTCCGGCTTGGGCTGACCAACCGCAAATAGACGTCCCGCCCCGTCGATGACGATGGTCAGCGGGTAGGTCGTGACCGCATAGCGGGAGCTGACGATCTGGTGAGCATCATGGAGCACAGGAAATCGTACACTCCGAGACGATGCCCAGGCAGCAAGAGCGCTGAAGTCCGGTTGGTCCGTGGCGATCGCCAAAACCGCAACACCCTTGCCTTGAAACCGTCGTCTCACGCGCTCGAGACCGTCCATGGCACCGTCACCATCCTGTGTGCGAAAGAAATGCACCACGACAGCCTTGTGGGGATGGGTCGGCATCGCTCCAGTGAGGGCCGTGAGGGCCACTGACTCACGCTGGACCAAGGCTGATGCCACCCGAACGTTGACGGCTGGGAGATCAAAGACCAGTGCCGGTGAACCAGGTGCAACAGCCACTGGGGCTGGCGACGCCCAGAGGAGAGTAGAGAAGGTCAACCAGAACAACATCAAGCCTCATGTGCCACCATTGAGGCACTGCGCTAACGGATGCGTATACCCTACGGAAGCCAAGCCAGAGGAGCAAGCCTTGCTGACCATACCGCCCATTGTTGAGGCCATCTGTCGTGCGGTGGCGGACGCCGGCGGTCAGGCCTGGCTGGTCGGGGGCGTCGTTCGTGATCACCTGCTGGGCATCGCCACAAAAGACTTCGATATCGAGGTCCACAGTCTGGAGGCTGAGGTGCTTCGCGAGGTGCTCTCGTCCATCGGTTCAGTGAATGAGGTGGGCCGAAGCTTCGGTGTCTTCAAGCTGGACTCAGACGGCATCTGTTGTGATGTCTCCATCCCAAGGCACGACAGTCAGACCGGTGAGAGCCACAAGGACATCACCGTGGTCGGCAACCCCTACATGGGTATTGAGGCGGCAGCCCGCCGGCGGGATCTCACGATCAACGCGATCGCACTCGACCCATTGAGTGGCGAGATCGCTGATCCCTTCGGGGGAGGTCGTGACATTGAACGCGGCCGACTGCGCGCTGTTGATCCCAAGACCTTTGTGGAGGATCCCCTCAGGGCTGTTCGGGTGGTTCAGTTCGCCGCACGGCTTGGCTTTTCGGTCGACCCAAAGCTGGCTGAGCTTTGCCGTCAGGCATCACTGTGGGCACTTCCACCAGAACGAATTTGGGCAGAGTTGGAGAAAATGCTCCTCCGCGCACCCACACCCTCGATCGGCTGGACGCTCATGGATGAGTTGGGTCTCATCGAGAAGGTCTTACCCGATGTGATCTCGCTCCCCGTGGGCCCGGTCTCAGCCGCCCTTGACCGAGCAGCTGAGCGACGGGACGCGATGATGGGCACGGGCCGACAAGTCAGCCTGATGCTCTCAACTCTGCTGCATCAAGCCGATCGCACGCAGGTCGACGCCTCCCTGGATCGCCTCAACCTCCACAAGCATCACAGCTACCCCGTGAGAAAGCGGGTCCTTGAACTCACCCAGACTTGGCCAGAGGTCGCGGTTGAGGCCACGGACACGACGCTTCGTCGCCTCGCAGACCACACCGAGTTGGCCTTGCTGACCGAGGTCGCAGCTGCCGTTTCTGGCGGTACCGACGCACTACGCAATCTCGATCGTGCGGTTCACCTTGGCATCTCTACCGACCCCATGCCGGTCCTGCTCAAGGGCAAGGACCTGACGGCCTTGGGGCTCGTACAGGGCCCGGGAATGGGTGAAGCGATGCGGGCCGTTCGTGGCGCACAGATCGAGGGTGAAGTGTCCGACAGAGATGGGGCAATCATCTGGCTGAAGGACCACCTCAAGTGATCACGCTCCTGCTGCTCTCCGTCGCACCAGCCTGGGCCACTGTCGAGGTGAGCGCGAGTGTTTACGAGCGCGCCGTCAAGGGTCAGTCTGTGCACGTCCTGATTGAGGTCCGCAACCCGACGCGCGAGCCGACCACTTACCCCGACCTGACCAATCGCCCCTGGCTTGTCCAATTCGAAACCGTCGACCCCACCGGGACCCGACGGACCGTCTTCAGCACCCCTCCTGAGGTTGACACCGAACAGACCTGGACCTTGGCCCCAGACGGGAGACGCCGAACCCGCTTCGAGATCCCGACCAGCAGTGACTGGTCCAAGGGCAAGGCCACCCTAAGCATCATTGTGAAGGGGGAACCAGTCGCACGTGCCCAGGTTGAGATTGTGGACCTTGTGCCCCACCACAGTGATCCTGAGGGGGCACCTGTGGACCAGGCCCCCGGGAGCGGCGCCACCCTCCTCTCAGTGACGCACAACAGCGACACGGAGCTGTGGTTGTCCGAGGGTCAGCGAACGCGCCACATCTCAACCGTGTCGGGTAAAATCAATGCTGAGATGTCGGTCTCACGGATCGAGCAGGCCATCAGCCGGTGGATCACCTGGACCGACGACACTGGTGAAATTTGGGCCATGCGTACCCAGGATGAGCCATTCAAGCTTCGTCTTCCCTGGCCGACCGTGAGCAAGTGCGGACGGGCTGCGACCGATGCGTCATCACGACTGATATTGCCCCTGTGTATTCAATCTCCTCGGGGAGAATTCGACCAACTGATCGCCGCAGTCATCGATGGTCCCGGCCCGCCACAGATCCGACATGTCTCACGTTTTCGACCCACAACGCACCTGACCAATGTGAATGCTGGGGGACATGTGGACTGGATCCTTGTTCGCCCGGGTGCCCTCGACCAGGTCCAGATCCTTCACACCGACGAACACACACGACCTCCAGCTGTGTCACCGCTGTGGCGGACCGAGGATGGTCAGCAGATCCAGTCTGCCTCGTGGACGATGACAGACACCCCCGCGGTAAGAACGGTCCTCGACACAGAGGCCGAGCTCATCCATCCACTTGTGGGATCACGCTAAAACGAAAAAGGGGCGACCAAAGTCGCCCCTCATCACTGGCTGTCGCCTGGCCGACTTAGAATGGGCCGCCTGGACCCTCACCGCCACCGCCAGTGCTTCCCTCGATCTCGACATCACCGTCGGTCTCGCAGCACATCGCGGGGTTGGCTTCGCACCACTCATCGCGAGTGGCTGGGGCATCATCAACAACCATGAGTCCACCACAGAGGTCGTCGTCAACGATGTTCTCGTCTCCGCACATCTCTGGGTTGGCACAGCAGAATGAAGCGAGCTTGCCGTCGCATTGAGCGTACTCAAGCTTGTCGGTGCATTCCTTGGGGTTGCCATTGGCATCGAGCGACTCCGTGCGAATGAAGCACTCTGATGTGTCGACTCGTGGACACCGCTCGTTCATGACAGCGACACCGAATGAGAGGACGCCATCATCAAGCGGCACCGCCCAGGTCTCCATCACGACGGTGAACTCGACACCCTCTTGCTGGTCTGTGTCGATCGTGCAGAACTCTGGCTTGGCCCGACCCGCATGAGCGCCGTCGACGCCGCCGTAGCCGATCTGGTTGCACTCGCCGTACTGAATCTCAATCAGCTCGCCCTTACTGTCCGTGTAGAAACCGCGGAAATCGCCGATCTCAACGCCGGGTGAGCCAGTGTAGTAGCTGCTCATCCCACCGAAGAGGTCCAGGTCTCCATCATCATCGAAGTAGTCTGGGTAGGCGTACTGATCGACCCGGCCAGCGGGGGCGATGGATTGGTTCCAGAACACCGTCTCGGGGTCCAGGACGACGCAGACATCGTCACCAGTGCCCATGAAGGTGAAGGTGGCACCACCCTTGGTGAGGTCGGGGGCGCGGCCGAGCTGACCGTAGAAGAACGGAAGCGCGTCGCGGTTGTTGTCCGCCTCTGGGTTGCTCTTGAAGGTTTCGCAGTCGATGGTCCCGTGCTCCAGGTACCACTCATAGCGTTCCTGTTCTGTGAGACCGTTCAGCTCCGCCTCAAGCTCTGGACAGTCGTTGAACTCATAGCCAGTGGCAGGACTCGTATCGTCCCCATCTGCATCACCAAGAAACAGCGGGGTGTCGCCATCGAGGTTGGGCTTGATGTAGGCCAAAGTCCCTTGCTGCTTATCGATGATGAAGTTGAGTGTGTTCTTGTTCACGACCTCAAGCTCACCGATCTCGATGACAGCCGGGAACTGGTCCGACTCGTTGGGAATCAATGAGTTTGCGTTTCGGTCACAACCGAAGAGCGCGCTCAGAAAAATGACGCTGACCATTCGAAACATGACTTAGCCCTCGTAGTGGAAGTTGAAGTCAATGGTGAACTTGTCGTCCGAATCGGACAGCATCACCGGCTCTGCCACCCAGTCACCTTCATCGATGTAGATGCCTGGGAAGTTCAGGAGGTCTGGGTAGCTTGAGCCCTCCATGAATTGCTCGGTGTAGCGGTAGTAGCTCGACCCTGCATCAGCATCGCATGTCGTGTAGCTGTAGCTCTTGGAGGGCATGTCGACCCAACCCCAAAGCTCCATGTCTTCCACAAACAGCGAGTGTGGGACGGTGACATCCGCGACGTAGTGCGTGCCCTCACTGTTCAGCTTGAAGTACGGCTTGAAGTACGGGCTGACGTCCTCGTTGGGGTCCTCATCCACGAATGAGAGTTCGTCATCAGAAGTGACGTACTCGGTGGAGAAGCAGTGCTCTTGGTACGTGGCACCGGAGAGTACTTCCGTGCCATCAGGCGCAATGATTGGCTCCTGGACGACATCCGAGAAAAAGTCGATGATCGACTGGAAGCTATCGTAGCGACCCGTGACGACCTTGCACCGCAGCTGCTCGTAGCAGGCGTAGTCGAATCGACCGACGGTCGTGCCGCCGTAGGGATACGTGTTTCCTGGCCGGTCAGGATCAAGAATCGGACCCATCTCCGGGTGAGGGTAGGCATAGTGTCCATCTTCAACGGATGGAAACCCACCCAGGTAGACGGGACCAATGAGTCCGTACTGCTCAGTGGCGTCCATCACGGGGTTGCCCTCTTCATCGACCGTGAAGCCGTCTTGCAGAAGCGGAGTGCCATCAGGATCGACCAACTCAAGGGACGTCAACGCCTCGACGGGAATGCGAATCTTCCCAGTGAGGTCAGCCTCGCGGAGACCCTCGTCGAAGGTGCAGCCGCTCAAGACGAGCGCGGAAAAACCAATCATTTGTGGAAAGTGCTTCATCTTTAGAACTCGTATCTGGCGCCGAGCATCAGCTCGACTGGGCTCTGGCGACCCGCAATGATCCATCGGTTTTGACCCGACACATAGGCCGAATCACCCTGACGGTTGTTGAAGAGGTTGTAGACCTCGGCGACGGCGAACAGCTTGCCTCGTCGAACAGGGACGGCTTGATCAACCTTCAGGTTGACGCTCCACCATGACTCCTCGCGCGCATACGTTCCCGCAGTTTGCTTGAGGATGCTGTTGCCCTCGACGTACCCACCGCTGTAGAAGCGGCTGAGCGGGTTGCCACTCTCGTAGAAGACCACACCACCGAGACGGGTTGTCCATGGGTCGTTCGGAATGTCCCAGGAGAATCCTGCCGAAACGTCATGGCGAACATCTGTAAAGAGGTTGCTGTCAATGAAGTGCTTGACCTGTGGAGAGACTGCGAGGACCGAAGACGGTGTTCCCTGAGCGGTTCCTCGTGAGTACGTCAGTGAGTAGTTACCCTCTACAGCCCAGCGATCCGCCATGTTCCGTCGCAGACCGAGGTCCGTCCGGAAGTAGTTCCGCTGAGCGATGTTCGGGCTCCGCAGACGGTAGTGCGGCTCGACCGAGTTCCCTGTTCTCGTTCCGAGGACGTTGTATCCGTCCTCATCCCAGATCAGGTTGGTGTCATCCGCTGCCCAGAGGTTCCGCGTGAACTTACCCGTGAAGTACAGCTGCATCGCCAGGTCTTGGATGAGCTCGCGCTCACCACCGACACTGAACTCATCGGAGTACGGAGAGGTCAGGTTCTTGGCGAGAGAGCGGTTGCTATCGTTGGCCTGGGTGAAGTAGTTGTTCGTGGCAGGTCCCTCGAACTCGTTGAAGTACTCACCCAAGTTGAGCTTCGAGCCCGTTCCGCCCTGACTCATGAAGTCTGCGACCGCGAGGCGACCAGCGCCGTTGAAGCGACCAGCACTACCCACAATCTTGGTCTTTCCATTCGACCATGGGTCCCAGACGACACTGAATCGTGGTCCCCAGAGGCCGACATCAACGATCTTCTCGCCGAGGTCATTCCGGAGAATCGACTTGTCAAAACGAGTACCGAACCGGAAGGTCAGGTTGTCGATGGGCTTGTACACATCCTGAACGAAGATACCGAGGTGGTCTGCCTTAGCAGTGGTGCTGAAGGGACCGGTGGTCTCAATCCAGTACCAGTTCGCCAATGTGTCGGGGTCGTAGGTGACCGCGTTCACATCGTAGAAGTACAGGTTTCCGGCGTACCCGAGGCTGTAGTCCCAAGCGGTGTGAGCGTAGGTGAAACCAGCCTTGAAGTCGTGCGTTCCAGCAAATTCTACCTGCAAGAGGGAGAACTTCGAATCGACCGACATACGCCAGCGGTCGTCGTACATGAAGTACGGCGAGTTGCCCCGGCTGAACGCGTTGTAGCGACCCAGTCGCGCAGGCGTCGAGAAGTCGATCTCGTTCTCGTGCTCGGTTGTCTCACATGGGTTGTAGCCGAGGTCGCCGTCGTGCGTACACGGTACGGAGGTGACTTCGATGTAGGACTTCTGCAGAAGCGTCTTGGTCTCAAGGAACATCTCCGGAGAGATGAACCAGTCCCACTGCAGGGAGGTCAGGTAGCCACCCTGCGCCTGGCGCATCTGAGCATCTGGCTGAACGAAGCGATCGCCCTGCAGCATGTTGTCGATGCTGGATGGGTCAGCTTGACCGATCAATGTGATGCGGTGCTCTGCGGTCGGCTGAGCGGTGAGCTTCGTGAACACGTAGTGGCCATCGAAGTCCCGTGGAAGATCGATGCCGACGTTCGAGATCAGAGAGCGGCTGTACTGGTACGAGGCGATGAACCAGACACGGTCGCGAATGATCGGACCGGAGACCGTCGCCCCAGCCCGCACGATCTCGCGCTGCGTGTCGAAGTCCGTCGGCGCAAGAAGAGCGCCGTCGGCGGCGTACCGTGCGTCCTGCTTGGGCGCCCAGTTTCCGTTCGTGTAGTAGACACCGGTGTTCACCTCGAGGGTGTTACCGCCGGAGCGCGTGACCACGTTGATCGACCCACCAAGGTTGTAGCCGTACTCAGGGTCGAAGGCGCTGGTGAGGACCTCGATCTGCTCGATCGCGTCGTAGTTGAAGTTCAGGGAGAAGGTGCCTGTCACGGGGTCGGTGATGTTCACACCGTCCAACATGTAGGTGTTCTCATTCGAGCTGGCACCAGCGATGTTGGCGTTCGATCCGCCCGTCACACCTGCGGCCATCTGCACGGCTTGCTGGTAGGACCGACCCGCTGGAATCCGGTCAAGGAACTCCTTGGTGAGCACAGACCCGCGCGTGGCTGACTCCGTATCGATGGTTGGTCGCGTCTCCTCGATGACCATTTCTTCGGCGCCCGTCTGCAGCGGGAGCTCGATCGTGAGGATCGTGTTGCGGCCAACGTTGACCTCAAGATTCGGGAATGCCTTCTTGGTGAAGCCTGCCTTTTCCGCGGTGAGCGTGTACTTACCTGGGGGCAACTCCGCCGCGTAGAAACGCCCGTTGGCGTCCGTCTCGGTCTGGCGCTGACCCATCAGGTTGTCCGAAGTCAAGGTGATGAGTACAGCCGGAATCGGCAGACCCTCCTCGTCGACAGTGACACCCTTCACGGTACCGGCGGTGGATGATGCAAGCGCAATGCCCGGGAGGACAATGGCGAGCATCGCAAGCATCTTCAGCAGATTAATGAGTCGGGGCATGGGCCCTTCCTTGTGCTGTCCCAGAGGGACGTGGTCGACGATACAAAAGCTTTCGTGGCATATGGCGTTGTCGTGCTGACAGTCAAGAAAACCCCGCTGGGGTTAACGGGATCGGCCATACGTTAACGAAGTTAGCCCTACGTACCACGATAGTAGTGACCCCGCAGCAACCTCGCCTTTGCAAGCGGTACTTTCATTGTTTTACGATCAAAAAACCACACTTCCTCCAACAGTTTCTGCGTCCGCATCACGCAGGTGTTACATCACAAGATGCGTGACAGGTCCCTGCTGCGAAGGTAGTGCCTGCACAAATTTTTTTATATGGAGTTTCCATGAAGACCCTTTTCTCAATCATCGCGATGCTGGGTGCGCTCTTCTCAGCGCCAGCAAACGCGTCAATGGTCGAACTGAGTCAGGACCAGCTCATCGATGCCTCAAATGCCATCGTCCGTGCTGTTGTCACCGAAATTTGGACCGAGGAGGACACGCGAGGCGTCGTCTGGACTCGTGCGCAGATCGAGGTTGTCGATACCTACAAGGGCAACAAACTGGTCAAGGCCTACATCGTTGACCAGCTCGGCGGCCGCTTCGGTGGAAACGCCACAGACATGGATGCCGGTGCACGCTTCAGCGTCGGAGAAGAGGCCATCTTCTTCCTCGAGACCCTCGGCAACGGTCGAACATCTCCTGTCGGACTGAGCCAAGGCAAGTTCACGACGAGACTGGACCCGTACAGCCAGCAGAAGCTTGTTCTCCGCTTCGCTCCCATCGGGAAGCAGAAGTACGACCACCGCTTCATCCCGCTGCCCAAGGCTGACGATCGCGTCTTCATGGCTGACTTCGTCGACCAAATCCAAGATCGCGTCGAGCAAGGGTGGGACGGCAAGCCCATCCCCGGCGCAAGCCTCGAGCGCCTTCGTGTCATTGACAACGAGCGTCTCCGCAACATCAACACCATCGAGGTGGCACGATGACCATTTCCGCTCTGCTTCTCCCGATCATGATGGCTGAGCCCGCCCACGCATGGCGTCACACACGTCGTGTATTTGACCGGGACGAGTTCCCGTTCGAGTGGTACCTCTCGGACTCTAGCGAGGACAGCTGGTCAGACACCGAGCAAACTGAGCTCGACGTACTGAAGAAGGCCTGGGAACACTGGGAAGACGACGCCGAGTGCGCCGACCTCACCCAGGTCTATCAAGGGCAACGTGAAGACCACAACGCTGGCTACACCTTCGACAACATCAACACCTTCTACTTTGACGATCCCGCCGACGAGCTTGGTACGGGTGTCTTGGGCGCAACACTCACGCTCCCTCAGATGGGTGGTGAGATTGCCTTCACCCTCGCCGGTGACACGTACACATACGCCACTGACTCAGACATCATCTTCAACGACGACTTGGTGTGGTTCAGTGACGAGCAGATCCGCGCCGGACAATGCAACGGCGGCTACTCGCTTGAGGGTGTCGCGACACACGAGATCGGTCACCTCTGGGGTATGGGTCACTCTTGCGAGGAGGGCGAAGTATGCACCGACCTCGATAAGCGCTTGGCTGTCATGTACTGGAGTGGCCAGCCATGCTCCGTGAGTCAGTCCGAAATCGGTGACGACGACGAGCAAGGCATCACGGCCCTCTACGGTCCCTACGCTGCATTCTTCTCGGACTCGAAGCGAAACGGTGGCGCGCCACTCGATGTCTGCTTCGACCTCGAGTTGGACGCGAACAACGACGACATCGCCATCGAGTGGAACTTCGGAGACGGGACCGTTTCTGAGGAGCCGATTGAGTTCGAACTGGACGAGAACGGCGACTACCTGCTCAACGACGATGGCATGCGAATCATCGTCCCGGTGTGTCACACCTACAACACTGCAGGACAGTACTCAGTCAGCATGAAGGTGACGGGCTCACAGGCCCAGTGCGGCGAGTGGAACCACACACAGCGCGAGCTCGCCTATGTGACGGTCTGTGAGGCGCCTGCTGCTGCAGATGGCTTCAAGGGCATGTTCACCTATGAGCCGGTGGAAGACACCATCTACCAGATGATCAACCAGGTCGACACATCGGTCTACGGCTGCATCGATCGCATCCGATGGGATGTATTCAAGGTCGGTGATGACACCCCAATCCAGAGTGTCAGCGCGTGGTCTCCAAAGATCAACTTCCCGAGTGAGGGCGACTATCGAGTTGTCCTGAACGTCGGCGCCCCTGGCGACTTGTTCTCAGCTGATGAACTCCGCATCACTGTCGAGACAGTCGGTGGATGCTCCTCCGTTCCTGCATCGGGTGGCATCGCGGGTCTCCTGGCCGGTCTGATTGGCCTGGCCTACCGCCGCCGCGACTAAAACGCCGGACCGTCGATGCAGCGCATCATCGGTCGTGTTGTGGCCACCTGGCTCTTGAGCGGGGTGGCCACAGTTGCGTTTGGTGGCCCCATGCTGTTGGACCGACACCCTGAGCGTGTGGTGTCGATGGAGATCACTGAGCAATCCCGTACAGAGGTCGGACGGTCTGCACCCGTGAAAGGGCCTTGGCGTATCGTCCACACCATTAATGGTGTCCGTACCTGGGAAGCCCCCATCCCGGTTCGTCCGCGAACACTGTTCTTCCATCGCCCACCCTCGGGAATGAAGCTCAATCGGGAGCGGGCTGACGGAACATCAAGGCGGGTCAAACACGTGGATGGACTGGCAGGCGCCAGTAAGGCGGACACGTGGGCCTTCAGTGCCGACGCCATCCAGGTGCGTCGAACACTGACCAGCGGGGCCCCTGCGAGCGGCGAATACAGTGTCCGCTACGACCGCGCTCGATCGCGAGAAGAGAGCCTCAACAAAAGCATGGCCGACGTGAGTGCGGCCGACTTTGTGTTCCGCAGTGTGCAGGTCGGTGACACCAATCGACACGGTCTTCACCTGCCCGCTCCATCCGAAATTCGCTTCCTTGTCGAGGTGCCCACGGGCGGTGTGCTTCGATTCGAGTCCGCCATTCTCCCTCCAGAGTCTGCGATGGGAGAAGCCGACTCAGACGGCGCACAGCTGGCCATTCAAGTTCATCAGGGCGACACCTCTGTGACCCTGCAGACCGTGGATGTTGGAGACCAATTCAAGACACACCGTGTCGACCTATCTGAGTACAGTGGCGAGACGATCACGCTCGGGCTGAGCAGCCAACCTGTTGGCACACAGACCCTCGACTATGTCTTCGTTGCATCGCCCACGGTCTATGCGCCTCAGCAAGATGCTCCCCAGGTGGTGCTGATCTTCATCGATACCCTCCGAGCGGACGCGATGGGCCTGTACGGCTATGGACGGAACACTTCTCCAAAGCTCGACGCATGGGCAGAGGGTGCCGCTGTATTCACTCAAGCGCGCTCAGTGGCCCCCTGGACCCTTCCGTCAGCGCGCACGATGGTGACTGGGGCACATCCCGAGCGCTGGGACAAGATCGATCGACTGCAAGATCGACTGGCCAAGCAAGGTTGGGCCACCGGCATGGTGGCGGGGAATGTCTACCTCTCCTCAAACTTTGAGATGGCCGACGGCTGGGGAATACACCGCTGCATCAACTGGCCGCAGGGCTCAATGCAGATTCGAAGAGGAGAGGCCTTCCTCGACGATCACAGCGACCAACCGAGCTTCCTCCTCCTGCACATCATGGACATGCACCTGCCATACACGGAGCCGCTGGGCTACCGATCGATGTTCGTGGATGAGGTCCCTGATGGCGTAGACGCCACAGGCTACTTCCTGAGGAATGAAGTGACCCGGATGGCACGAACGGGCGGTGAGGTCGCCAAGGCGTACGTTCGGGGTCGCTACGACAACAATATGCGGTATCTGGATGACCAGATCTCAGACTTCCTGGATGATTTGCGTGACGATGCCGTCGTCCTGATCACCTCAGACCACGGCGAGGAGTTCTGGGAGCATGGCGGCTTCGAGCACGGCCACACGCTGTACGACGAGCTCCTGCGCGTACCCATGATTCTTCGTGGTCCAGGAGTAAAGGCCGGCCGCTTCGATGCGCCCACCAGCTTGCTCGATGTCGCCCCCACCTTGGCATCAATAATGGGTGTCGATACCGTCGGGATGGTGGGTGAAGACCTTCGAGGGCTCGCAGATGGCTCTGCCGCCCCACGCTTCAAAGAGCGGCCTCTGAGCTTTGGGCGGCCTCTGTATGGTCTGAGACGCTGGGGGAGCCTCCAGGAAGGCATGAAGTACAGCAGCTTTGAAGGAAACGAGGAGATCTACAACCTCCATACCGACCCAGGTGAGACAACCAACCTCGTCGAAAGCCATGACGCGGCACCCCTTCGACATGCGCTCTCGACGGCCCTCGAGCGACCGTACGCACCAGTCTGGCGGATGACGCTCAACAAGAGCTCGTCAAGCGACACTGTCCGGGTTCGACTCAAGCATCCTATGGCAGGTGCATGGGTCGGAGATGACCCAACCATGAGGGGGAAGGCGAAGGTGGATCTTCAGCCCGATCACTTGGTGGCGAGATGGCCAAAGCAGCGTGGAATGGTGGAGGTGTTCGTGCTTCCGAACCCTGACGATCTTCCGCAGACACTCGATGTGGAGATGAAGGTCGGTAAGCGTGTAGAGACACACACCATCACCCTCGTTGAGCGGGAGCGACCGACACCAGGTCAGGCTGACACCCTGCTTGAGGTCAGGCTCGGGGGGCGGACACTCACGATGACCAGCGCCCATGCACCCGTACCCTCAGACCTCGACAGCGCCATTGAAGGCTTCGACGCAGAGGTGGCAGGAGACCTTGAGAGTCTGGGCTACATCGACAAAGGGGAAGAAAATCCCTGAGCTCAACAATATCCTGGGCATCCATGCGTTCTGACCCATGATGAGCGATGCAGTACTGATTCAGGCCCACAGGGCCGGCGACCCCGAGGCCATCCCGACGCTGATGTCGAGGTACCACTCAGCCCTCATGGGGATGTTGAGCAATCGGGTCGGTCGAGAAGCTGAGGATGTCTACCAAGAGACCTGGACGAAGGTGAGTCAGAGTCTCCATACCTACGACGAGCGGGGCACATTCAAGGCCTGGCTCTTTCAAATCGCACGACACCTGATCATCGACCACCACCGGCGCAGAAACAGTCGGATTCAGCTGGTGAGTGATGCAGACAATCCAACCCCAACCTTGCCGTTCCTGCAGACGCCGGAGCAACCCTTGGTCGCTGCCGAAGTCCAACGGTGCGTCCAGGCCTCATTGGCCCGGCTCGACCAGGCAACCACTGAGGTGTTCCGTATGCGAATCGATGAGCACCTGCCGTTCAAGAGCATTGCAGAACTGCAAGGCGTACCTCTGAGTACGGCCTTGGGTCGCATGCATCGTGCACTCAAGCGAATCCGAGCGGACTTGATCGCCGCCCAGCTTTTGGAGGACAACCCATGAAGTGTGTCCATACCGAGACGACCGCCGTCCTCGCTGCCTTCGGCGAAGCTCCCCCTGAATTCGAGGACCACCTCGCAGGGTGTGCCGCGTGCCGACAGGTGGTGAGCGAACACCTGCAGACCCTGAGCATCATCGACAGCACCGATGTCGAGATGGATGCACGAACCCCGTCCCGCTGGAACCCCTACGCTGCTGGATTCCTGGTCGCTGCAGGGATGCTCTTGGCCGTACAGCTGGGGCAGCACCACGGCTCGACGACCGATCCATCGGTCCACCATCAAGCCCAGACCACCGTCACCACCGAGCAAGCGCCGTTCGACATCCCTCTCGATGATGAACTCGCATCCATCGAGATGGAGCTTGCACTCTTCAACCTGGAGGAAACATGAGTTTCAACACCGCCATCATCACCGGCCTTCTACTGGCCCTTCCCACGCTGGCACTCGCCAAGCCACCGCCCCCTGCAGACGGCAAGCGCGCTGAGTACCGGGAATTGCTCGAAGAAGTCCGTGAGAAGCACCCTGAAAAGTTCGATCACCTGATGCGCCTCAGGAATGAAGACCCCAAGGCCTTCCGACACGCCATGAAGCGCGTTCGTGCACGACTGGGGGGAGGCATGGACGCCGATGATCCGCGCATGCGCGAAGAAAAGGAGAAGATGCGCGAGCTCCGCGACGAGATGCGTGAAGCCATCGAGTCGTTCCATGCCGCCGAGGGACAGGACAAAGAGAAAGCACGTGAAGAGGTCGTAGAGCTTGCAGAAGAGATCTTCGAGGCGAAACAGGTCCATCGCAAGCTCCGCCTTGAGCGCATCCGCACACACGTCAGCGAACTCGATGCCGAGATCAAGGAGCGCGAGGAGAACCGCGAAGCACTCATCGAGGAGTGGGTCGAGGACAAGCTCCAAGGTAAACCACGCGGTCTGTGAACATCGGGTGGCGGGGATGGCCCCCGGAAGAGGCGTGCATTAGCCTGAGTACTCCATTTCAATGAGGATTCAGTCATGGTTGCGCCCACCATCCCCGCCCGGCTCTTTGCCCAAGCCCAGAACCGACCCAATGACCCCGCTTACTATGTTCGCGGTGCGTCCGACTGGGTCCCCACCAGCTGGGCCAACTACGCCGGGAACGTCAAGCGGGTCGCCAAGGCCCTGACGGCCTCTGGAGTACAGAGCGGTCAAGTCATCTGTATCCTCGGCAACAACCGGCCAGAGTGGTGCGAGATGGACCTGGGTGCGATGGCCATCAATGCCATCCCTGCAGGGATTTACCAGACGTGCTCTCCTGAAGAGATCGCTTACATCCTGAATCACTCCGAGGCGCCAATCATCCTCGTGGAGAACGCGGATCAGCAAGCCAAGGTGGAGTCTGTTCGGGGTGATCTGCCCCACCTCCAGCGAATCGTCATGATGTCTGGAGCCGATGCCAGCGGAGATGACACCCTGAGCTGGGAGGCCTTCCTCGCGCTCGGTGATGACGTGGATGACGCCATCGTCGACACCGCTGTGGCCAAGCTCGACCCGTCTGCACCGGCGACATTCATCTACACATCAGGCACAACCGGGCCACCCAAGGCTGTCATGCTGAGCCACGACAACCTGGCCTGGACAGCAGACACAGCGGTCCGCATCGTGAGCCAGACTGCCACAGATACGAGCCTCTCCTACCTGCCCTTGTCACACATCGCAGAGCAGATGTTCACCCTGCATGCTCCCATCACATCGGGCGCACGGGTCTACTTCGCAGAGAGTATCGACAAGATGCCGGACAACCTCAAAGAGGTCCAGCCCACGGTCTTCTTTGGTGTTCCACGCGTTTGGGAGAAGTTCCACGCGGGCATCTCTGCCAAGCTCAAGCTCGCAACTGGCGTAAAGCTCAAGCTGGTGGAATTCGCTCGACGAACGGGCGCTGAGGTCTCCAAGCGGCGCTGTCATGGGGAGCCCATCAGCGGCGTACTCGCCATCAAATACAAGCTCGCAACCAAGCTCATATTCTCCAAGCTCAAGCCTGCCATCGGCATGGGTAATGCCCGCATCTGCGTGAGTGGAGCGGCGCCCATCGCTCCCGATGTGCTGGAGTTCATGGCGAGCCTGGATGTCGTGATCATGGAGGTCTACGGGCAGTCCGAGGGCTCTGGCCCGACCACCTTCAACCTCCCCGGCCAGACCCGATTCGGCACCGTCGGCACGCGACTCGACGGCATCGATGTGAAGATCGCAGACGACGGTGAGATTCTCGCCAAGGGGCGCAACATCTTCCTCGGCTACTCCAAGGACGAGGAAGCCACCAAGGCTGCCCTCGACGAGGACGGCTGGCTCTACTCTGGTGACCTGGGCAGCTTTGACGGTGAGGGCTTCCTGACCATCACGGGTCGAAAGAAGGACATCATCATCACTGCCGGCGGAAAGAACATCGCGCCGAAGAACATCGAGGCGGCGCTGATGGAGCACGAGAACATCACCCAAGCCGTCGTGATCGGAGATCGTCGGAAGTTCCTCTCAGCGATTGTTGCCGTGGACCCCGAGAAGCTCAGCGCAGCCGGCGGAGACACCGCAAGCTTTGAGGCGAGCATTCAGAGCCACGTCGATGCCATCAACGAACGCTTTGCTCGCGTCGAGCATGTGCGGAAGTTCAGCGTACTTCCGCGTGAACTCGATCAAGACAACGGCGAACTCACGCCCACGATGAAGATTAAGCGACGCATCGTGAATGAAAACTGGGCCGAACTGATCGACAGCATGTACGACTGATCCGCCGAGCGTCCGACCATCGCCTATACTCGCCTCCACTGAACCAGTGTTTCCCAGTGGAGGTTCTCTGTGCACGCACTTGCTCTTGCATCCTTATTGATCTCTTGTTCGTCAACCGAGAACAAGTCCACGTCGATGGATTCAGCAGGTACGGCAGAAGCAGATGCTGATGCTGATGCAGACGCCGATACAGATGCAGACGCCGATGCAGACGCAGATGCAGATGCAGACGCAGACGCCGATGCAGACGCAGACGGAGACGCCGATGCAGGCGCAGACGCAGTCGTCGATGCAGAGGCAGACGCCGATGCAGACGTAGACGCCGAGGCTGGCGAGGCCTGTGGCGAGGCCATGCGCTACGACTGTGTCCTCACCTGCCATCCAGAGGCCGACATCTCCGATTTGCTGGGCGATGGCATCTGCGACGACGGCACGCTGGGCCCGGCCCTGGACTGTTCCGCCTTTGGATGGGATGACGGCGATTGCCCTCATGACGACACCGGTGAGCCCGCAGACACAGGCGAGCCCATCGACTCGGGAACTCCCGAGCCCATCGGCCCATTCGGGAGCAATCTGCTGGTCAATCCCGGCCTCGAGACGGGGGACATGAGCGGCTGGACAGTGATCGAGGGTGAGAGCAGCTGTGCCATCGGAGAAGCGGGTACAGCCCGTTCAGGCACCTATGGACTCAAGACCTCGTACACCATGTGCCGTCGTACGCAGACCATCGACCTACTGGCTGCTGGCTTCACCGAGGAGGAACTGGACGCCGCACCTGAGATTCAGGTCTCAGAATGGTTCAAGGAGCGCTACGCGGCCGGAGATTCTTACGTCTTCCAGGTGCGCCTGGACGACGCCACAGGCGCTGAGATTGCCATGTTCGACGGCGGCGGCACCACCTCAGGAGGCCCAACGTACGACGACGACGAGTGGTTCGAAGTGAGCCATTCCTTCACCGACTACGGTCCAGGCGTGCGCCTGGTCACCATCATCGATGGTGGGCGAGACTCTGAGTTTTGGTCCGGACACTACGGAGTGTCACTCGACGATGCATCGATGATGCTCGTCGGACCTTGACGCTACTTATGGCGGAACGTGATGCGACCCTTGGTGAGGTCGTATGGACTCACAGCCACAGTGACCTTGTCACCAAGGACCACACGAATCCGGTAGCGGCGGAGCTTACCCGCCAGGTGGGCCTGCACGTTGTTGCCATGCTCAGTTTTCACCAAGAAGGTTCCACCTGGGTAGACCTCTTCAATGGTGCCTTCCATATCGATCAAGTCGTCTGCGGCCACTGCCACCTCCGTTGGCTTCAAGGCTAACGAGCCACCCCCTGCCTTACAAGCGGATAGGTGCACCCTGAGGACACGAAGATGAACGACACCAGCTTGACGGGCCTGCAACGGACCATCGATCAGTGGATACAAACCAACGGCGGGTACTGGGACGAGATGAGTTTGTTGGCCCGACTCACCGAGGAAGTGGGCGAGTTGGCACGTGAGTACAACCACCAATTCGGCGCAAAAAAGAAGAAGGCATCCGAGGCTGATGGCTCCATCAGTGATGAACTGGCAGACATTCTCTGGCTGATCCTCTGCATGGCGAACCAGCAGGACATCGATCTTGAGGCGGCGTTCGAGAAGGTGATGCTGAAGCTTAAGGTCCGAGACGCGGGTCGCTTTCAAGACTGAAGACCTGCCAACCGGGCCCCGATGCGACCCGAGAGAAGCCGCCTGGGGGGTCCTCCTGGAGGAAGGACTGGAGGTTGAAGTAGCTGGACAACACAGCAGCGCTGTCCACCGCTACCCATCGTGCACCGGTCCCGGTCATTGCAGCGAGCACATCATCCGGACGCCATAAACTCGGCGCCTTCCCCAGCGAAACGAGTTGAACGCATGGCCTCAGCCAACCATCATCACTGACACGAACAAATGTCGGGGTGGTACACAGCGCCTTCCCCTGACGGCCCGACATCGCCGAGATGACCTGAGCGCGACCTCCATCCTCAAGCGTGGGGGTGTACGCACCAGGCAGTCGAATACCCAGAGTGATGAGCGCCAACAGCAACAGTGCGGGACCGGTCTCGACCGCCGACACACCGAGGGCCACCAGCAGCTGAAGGTGAACCAGTGTATCGGGAGAACTCGGAATCAGGACCGCGCCCAGAGCACTGCTCAGCACGACACTCATGAGCAATCGAGAGGGTCGACTGCGGCGCATCAGTCCCCAAACCAGGGCTGCCGCACCCAAGATGAGGACCCAGTCTGATTGGAATTGTTCGACGATGACATCGGACTCAAGACTCAGGGCAAACTCTGGGACCATCGGCACCCCCAGCCAAAACAACATCCCTCCGAGAAACGATCCGATGGTCAGTGCCCGCCAGCGTCGATGGGACATCCAGACCGCAAGCAATGCGGGCGGTAAGATCCAGGGGCCCAGACCCACAGCCAGCGCACCACAGACTCCAGCCAGCCCCGACCGGCCTCGACGCCCAAAGCTGAGGGAGCCCATCAACAACGCCACGGCTGGCAAAGCAGGATCCGCCAGGACGACCCCGAAGAGGATCGGCAACTGGGCCATGGCCCACAGGCCAGCCCAAGGCCCGAAGAGTCGAGTCGAGAAGACAACGATGGAGACAGCTGAGAGCACACCGAGTGCGCGGCCCGCCCACATCACGTCCCCCATGACCCAGTGCAGAGCCCAGAGAAGATGGGGAACCAGAGAGGCGTCACCACCTGCCCTCCCGGGGCCAATCTGAGCACTCACAGCCATCCAGGAGAACTCGACTGACCCCACAACATCTCTCGACAGTCCGAGCGCAACAAACACCATCGTGGCCAGAATCGCTGCGGCGTGATCCGACGACAGCGCGAACAGTGCTGGGGGACGGGCAGACTCCGTCATCGCTCCTCCACTTCCCCAGCATCTACGCGTGGCATGGTAAAGAGGATACCTCAACGGTACACCACCACCCCGGAGCCGCGCTTGGCCAACACATTGGTCCACAACATTCGTCGCCTCTACACGATGGATCCTGAGCGAGAGGGCCTGGGCATCATTGATGATGCGGCGGTCGCCATCGACGACGGTCGAGTGTCTTGGGTTGGTCCATCCGACACTGCACCGAGCGCGGAGCGAACAGTGGATGGCACGGGTCTCATTGGACTTCCCGGACTCATTGATGCCCACACCCACGCGGTCTGGGCAGGGTCTCGGGCTGATGAGTTTGCCAAGCGTCTCGCGGGTGCCAACTACGCAGACATACTCGAGGCTGGGGGTGGAATACTGTCGACCGTGGCGGCCACACGACAGGCCGATCCCAGGGAGCTCCGCGACAACGCCCGCGCCCGGCTGGACCACATGCGCTCACGCGGTGTCACCACTGTCGAGATCAAGAGTGGCTATGGACTCGATCCCAAGACGGAACTCATGATGCTCGAGGCCGCTGCACCGCAGCACCACAACGTGTCTGTCGTGCGCACCTTCCTCGGGGCTCACACCGTTCCGGCAGAGTATCGACAGAACCGCTCAGCCTATGTGGACCAGATCATCAACCAGCAGCTTCCTCTGTGTGCCCCGCATGCCGACTTTGTTGACGTCTACTGTGATCGCGGCGCCTTTGACCTCGACGAGGCCATCGCCATCCTGAGTGCAGGGAAAGAACTGGGCTTAAAGGTCCGCGCCCACGCCGAGCAGGTCAGCTACACAGGCATCGCAGAAGCTGCCGCAAACCTCGGCGCGACCGCACTCGATCACCTGGAGTGTATCGATGAGGCCGGAATTGCAGCCATGGCGGCGGCCGGCACCGTGGCAGTGTTGCTCCCCGGGGCGCAGCTCTACCTCAAGGATGAAGCACCACCGGTCGCGGCACTGCGCGAGGCTGGCGTGCCCATCGCCGTCGGAACCGACCTCAATCCTGGATCCAGTCCTGTTCACGACCTCTGGACTGCCGCCACGTTGTCGACCTTGATCGCTGGCCTCACGATGGAGGAGGCGCTGCTGGGCATCACGCGACACGCAGCCAGAGCCCTCGGCCTCACTGATCGCGGTCACCTCAGTGTGGGAGCGAAGGCCGACATTGCACTGTTCCAACCGCCGCCCGGTGAACCAGCCTCGATGGAGAGCTTGCTTCAGCACATGGGTCGACCTGGTGCACACGTGGTGCTCTGTAGCCAGGTGAAGACAGCTTGATGGACGCCATTCGCTGGGATGGTGAGGCCCTCCACCTGCTCGATCAGCGTGCCCTGCCCTCCGCGCATCATTGGCTCAGGCTCGACACGTGGGAAGCCGTGGCCCAGGCCATCACCGACATGGTTGTCCGAGGTGCTCCGGCGATCGGCATCTCTGCAGCCTATGGAATGGTCCTCGCCGAGCGGTCCGGTGCGGATCTCAGTGCAGCACGCGAGGCGCTGCTTGCCGCCCGGCCAACTGCCGTGAACCTGCGCTGGGCACTGGAGAGACTGCAGGGCGTGTCTGGCGATGCCTTGGAGCGTGAGGCCATCCAAATTCATGAGGAGGATCGATCCATTTGCCAACGCCTTGGGATGAATGGTGCCGGCCTGCTTGAGGGCGGTGTACTCACCATTTGCAACACAGGTGCACTCGCCACTGGCGGGCACGGTACGGCACTGGGCATGGTGAGGAGTGCCATCGATATTGGGCGATCCGTCCACGTGTATGCCCTCGAGACACGCCCATACCTACAGGGCGCACGCCTCACTGCTACAGAGTGTGCAGCGGACGGGATCCCATACACACTCATCACCGACGGTATGGCTGGTGCACTGATGAGCACTGGAAAAGTGAACGCTGTGGTCGTGGGCTGTGATCGTGTGACGTCGAATGGCGACACCGCAAACAAGATCGGTACCTACGGACTGGCGGTCCTCGCGAGACACCATGACATACCGTTCTACGTGGCGATGCCCCGCTCAACCTTGGACATGAGCCTCGAGAGCGGAGACGCCATTCCAATCGAAGAGCGCGCTGCCTCTGAGCTCAGGACCCTGGCAGGTGTTCCAATATCGCCTGAGGATTCCCCTGTGTGGAATCCTGCTTTCGACATTACCCCCGCCGCCCTCATCACCGCGTGGGTGACAGAGGACGGCCTGTGGATCCCGCCAAGTCGGCTCTGACTCGACGCGCACAACCGCAGCCGCTAAAGTAGGCCCATGTTCACAATCTCCGTAGGCATGCCCGGTCCTTTCGAACTCATGATCGTCCTGGCGATCGTGCTCATCCTCTTTGGGGCGGGCAAGCTGCCAAAGGTGCTGGGCCAGATGGGCAAGGGCGTGAAGGCCTTCAAAGAAGGCCTGTCGGGACAGGGTGATGCAGGCGAGGACGCCGTCGATGTGACCCCCGACGATGACGAGGACGACGAGCCGCAGAAGGCCATCGACCAAGAGGCGGAGCCCGCTGAGGCCATCAGCCACGCCGAGGATGCCGAGGAAATCGCGCCTGAGGATGAGCAAGCCCAGGGCTAAGTCCGCTTCAGAAGCTCCGCAGCCTGAGATCGGATTTCCGCCGGAATGCTGCCGGCCTGAGCGACCGCGAGCAGATCCTGCCTGAGCAGCGTGGGCAGGAGCCGTCGAGCCACCGAGAGAGGCGTGTGCGGGTTCGCACTCAATGCCTTTCGAACAGCATAGCGACTCGCCCACCGCCGGTGCTGAGCGATCTCTGCCAAGACATCGGGTCGAGTGGGACGCATGGCTGCCACCTTGACCACATCCCGCTCCACAACCATGGGATTGTTGAGCAAGATGCGGATGACTCGATAGTCCTTGTCGTGGAGCAGTCGATCCAACTTATAGCGATCCCGACCCCGGGCTTGAGTACAGCGCTCTCCAACAGAAGCTGAGGCATACTCGTTGTCACGAGACGCCTCCGCCACGGAGGGATTGGCATTGGGTCCACCCAGGAGCAGCATGCGAGCAACATCGTCTCGACCAGCCCGCTTGGCACGGGTGTAGGCCACAGAGCGGATTGGGTATGGCATCGCAGTGAAGAGGTCAGTCTGAAGTGCCAGTTCGGCGATCACCCTGCGCGCGTCTGCATGCCCACTCTGTGCCCGATCACTCAGCAAGCCAAGGGCGGGGAGCGCATGGTCCGCATCGAGCTCCGCCAGCATCTCAGAGAGAACAGCGGTGCGCATGGCCCGTTCTGGGAGACCTCGAATGCGCCGCTCTACACGGCGGACCCACTCTGCGGCATTCGGGGGACTGGGCTCGGTGGCTCGCATGCACCCATGGTAGCCCTATTTGATGTCGTGCAGCACCACTCCGCCACGAAGTTTGGGCTCAAACCAAGTGCTCTTGGGTGGCATAAGCATGTCCGCATCTGCCACATCAAAGAGCTGGTCCATCCCCGTTGGATACAGGTGAAAAGCCACCATCGCGTCTCCGCGATCCACTCGCTTCGAGAGCGCTTTGTGCCCTCGGATGCCACCAACGAACTGAATTCGCTGATCAGTCCTCGGGTTCTCAATGCCGAGCAGGGGTCCCAGGATTCTGTCCTGAAGGACCGCCACATCCAGTCGACCGACGGGATCGTCTACATCCACCACGCCATCGCGGGCCATGAGCTCGAACCACTGGCCTGTCAGGTACATGGTCCAGCGGCCTCGACGCTGGGGACGAGATGTGGAGGTCGGTGAGACGATGAAGTGCGTGTTGAGCGCCTTCATAAACTCAGCCGGCGTATGGCCATTGAGATCGCGCACGACCCGGTTGTAGGCCAAGACCTCGAGTTCACTGTCCGGGAAGAGCCCCGCCAAAAACCAGCCGCTCTGACCAGCACCCTCGCGGGCTGCACACACCCGACTGGCGGCAGCCGAGCGGTGATGTCCATCGGCAATGTAGAGGGTCTCCAAGCCACCGAAGGCCTCAGTCAACTGCTCGACGATGGCCTCGTTGTTGATGACCGTCAGGCTGTGTGTCACACCGTCGTCGGTCGTCACCGACCAAGCCGGCGAGAGCGCTGAAGACACCTTGATGGCCTCCCGAACCGCTTCAGAGTGATCCCGGTAGGCCAAGAAGACCAAACCCGGCTGAGCGTCGAGCGCAGACATATTGTCCACCCGGTCCTGCTCTTTGTCGGGCCGGGTGAGCTCGTGGCGCTTGATCTGTCCCTTGTCATACTCAGCCACCGAGCATGCTGCCATCAGACCCGTCTGCGTCCTGTCTCGCCAGGTCTGGCTGTACAGATAGAAGCACGGCGAGTCATCTTGAATCATCCATCCCTGAGAGATGAACTCGTTCAGATTCTCACGGGCCTTGGCGTGCGCGGCTGGACCATGGGGATCGAGGCCAGGCGCAAGATCCACCTCGGGCCGTGTGACATGCAGAAAGCTCTTTGGATTCGGCTCGGCTATCGCACGGGCCTCATCCTCCGACAGCACATCGTAGGGGGGTGCAATGATCGTTGCTGCGAGTTCATCGAGTGGTCGGACACCACGAAAGGGACGAATCTGGGCCATATGTCCTCCTGTGGACACGAATAACTTATGGCCGGACCTGAAGCCTCACACGGTATGGACTCTTGAGACGACTGCCAGCGGATGCCCCCTCCATCTCCATCGCGACACACCACCCATTCGCGCTCAGTCGGTTCACGGGCCGAGCCCACCGAACGGTGCCATCACGATCCAGCACCGTCTCCAACTCCAATTGCTCTCCCTTGGCCTCTGGACAAGAAGCGCGCATCTCGGAGCGTGCGCTCCGGGCCGCGCGCTGAGCGAGCTGACGAACAATCCCACCATCGGACACCTTGGGCCATCCCCCGCGGCCAGGAAGTCCGTCCATCTGCTCCGGTGCGAGCGCAAAGGTGCCGAGTGCCGCCCCCACTGCGATGAGCAGGAGCGCCAGCACCGAGACGGACCAGCGTCGCCTTGATGGTGACCGAGTCGGTGACTTGGCCAACTCCGAGCCCACATCCAACTGCGTCTGCGCAGTCTTCACGGCGGGCATGTCGATCTCCAGCACCGGGGGACGGGCTGTTGGCGGCAGAATGGTGGGCGCTGAGGGTTGAAAATCAGCATCGACCAGTCCTGACTGGCTCGGATCAGTCAGTCCACCCAGCAATCGACCAACCTCTGCAACTGAGGACCGATGGGCCGGATCCATCGCCATGCAGAGACCGAGTATTCGATTCATGGCCTCGCAGTCTTCAGGAGAATCTGACTGGCGCTGGATACCAGGCGGCATGAGCGTCTCGAGCGTGGCATAGACGTCCTCGGTCGCCATCGTGTGGGCTTTGGGGACCAGCGGTCGACCAGTCATCAGGAAGACCATGACTGCACCCAGCGAGTAGACGTCTGCCTTGTCCGAAGCGGGGGCACCGAGAAATTGCTCTGGAGCCGCGTACTGCGGTGTTCCAACGAACGCCCCCATGCGTGTCATGGCAGCGCCGATGCCACCCTCCACCTTGGCGATTCCAAAGTCTGCCACCCGAATCTCCGGTACAGCCCCCTTCGCCGTCTTGTTGCGAAGCAGCAGATTCTCGGGCTTGAGATCACGATGGATGATGCCCTGAGCATGGCCTTTCTCGAGCGCGAGGCAGATCTGACGACCAACAGCGGCCGTCTCTCGCACACCCATCGTTCCGACGCGCTTCATGTGATCGATCAGGCTGCCGCCCTCCTCGAACTGAGTCAGGAGGTAAGGCGACTGTCCCGTTCGATGAACGAAGCCGAGGTACTCGACAATGTTGGGGTGGTGCAGTGTCTGCAGGATCTGAGCTTCCGTGGCCAGTCGTCGCAGATATGCGCCGCTGTCACGGTTAGCGAACAGCAGCTTGAGGGCGATCCATGGTCCCGTTTCTTCGTCGTCATCCCCTAGCTCACGGACCAAGTAGGTGATGCCCGCTCCACCCAAGGCGAGGCGCCGGCTGACCCTGTACGTTCGATCAATGATGTCCCCAGACTGGTACATCTGTCCCCAGCCCATCTCAGGTTGTGCGCGGCCACAACTCAGGTTGGGGCACACTTCCCCCTTGGCCTGAAAGGTTGTCAGACAATCTGCGCAGTACCAGGTGACGTCGGGGCCGGACATGAGTGGATGATACCAACTGCATCGCGAGGGGCCACAAAGATCAGTACACTGCGGTCTGGAGACCACACAATGAATCAGACGGTGTGCTTTGGATTGATTCGAGAAACCCTGCCCAACGAGCGGCGGGTCGCGCTCACGCCTGAGGGCGCGGAGCGCCTGACCTCCGCTGGGCACGCCGTACTGGTTGAGTCGGGCGCAGGAGAACATGCCGGCTTCGACGACGGCGACTATCGGGCGGTGGGCGCCCGAGTCTGCATCAACGCCACAGAGGTCGGCCAGGGCTCAGACGTGCTGGTGAAGCTGCATGGCCCGAATGGCGGCGAACACCAACTCATTCGAGATGGCGGTGCGGTCACAGGATTCCTCCACCTGGCGAGTCCAAACGGCGGCGCCCTCCGCACGCTCATTCGTGAACGTCAAATGCATGCGATTGCATGGGAACTCGTCGAAGAGGCCGACGGAAGTCGCCCGGTCTTGGAGGCCGTCTCCGCCATCGGCGGTCGAGTCTCGGTGCTCCTGGCCTGCCAACACCTGATGTCCAGGGGGGGAGGGACCGGTAGGCTCCTCGGCGGAGCACCCGGTGTTCCACCACTCAATGTGGTCGTGATTGGCGCAGGTGCCGCCGGCGAAGCGGCAGCGAGGGAAGCCAAGAGGCTGGGGGCCGTTGTTCGTGTTCTGGATCACGACTCTAGAGCCTTGACTCGGGTATCCAGGCGCATCGATGGAATCATCACAGACGTGACCAGCGCCCGCTCTGTTGATCGTGCAGTCGCCCACGCCGACCTCCTGATCGCTGCGGTGGCCACCGCTGGCCGGCCTGCGCCCAAAGTGGTCACCCGAAGACAAGTCCGCAGCATGCCCGCCGACGCGCTCATCATCGACATGAGCGTGGATGAGGGCGGCTGCTGTGAGACCACCCAACTCGACCATCCAGAGGGTGACTACGTGGTTGAGGGGGTGCGGCACCTCAGCTTGCCCAACCTACCATCTGAGGTGGCAAGGACTGCATCAATTGCATTCACTCAGGCCACGCTTCCGTACCTCTTGGCCCTCGGCGAGGCAGGTGTATCAGGCGCCCTGTCCACAGAGCCTGCTCTCTACCGCGGAGCGGTCTATGTGGACGGCAAGCTGCGAAACAGTGTGGTCTCTGAGCTCACGGGTGAGCCGCTCGGGCACTGAAACTTACTGAGACGCCGCGCCCTCAAGGAAGCGGTCCAAGGGGAGCACACAGAAGCCCCAGCTGGAGGCATCCGCCCACCGAAGGCGAACAACATCGAGGCTGCGACGGGATGTCTGCGTGTCCTCAATGTACCCGCACCCGGTGTAGCCCTTCTTGTGTCCCCAGAGTCCCCGCTGCTGCTTGGCCTCACAAACGGTCACTCCAGCCTTCTCGGTTCCCGGCTCCATTTCCTCGATGGGTCTGCATAGCCACTCACGCTTCACATCAAAGATGGTGACCTTGTACGGCCGCTTGGCCGCCCAGCGTCCGCCGCGGGCCCCGACCATTCCGAGTCCTCGAAGCAGACGGACTTTGTCCTTGCCGTTGTCCCTCACCCAGGCGCGAAGGTCCGCCACCCGAACAGCCTCGATCCAGCCATTCATGCCGACGGTCTTCGAGGCAGAGGAAATCCAGGCAACCTGCATGCTCTCAGGAAGGCGCTTGGGATCTTCACAGGTCTGCCCAAAGGCCACAGAAACCATCAGAAAGAATGCAGCAATCATGACCGTCCTCTAACGTCCAACAGGCTCGCCAGATCCTTGTTCGCGCGATTGCCGACCACAGCCAGAGGTGGGGCAAGAGGCTGCTCCATCAGGTGACGCTCCCGAAGACTACGGACCCGCCCGAGCGTGTCAGATGTGAGGTCGTCGTGAATGTGATCGTCTTCCGCCAAGCGGATGAGCGTCTCCCAAGCGTCGACCTGGAGGTCAAGGCTCTTGCACATCAGGAAGAGGTCCATTGAGGCGCGTGTAGCCATGTCCAACTGTTGCTGGAGCGGATAGCGCCCGCGCACCGCCCCCATCTCCATGTCATCGGAGACCAACACGCCGCCGAAACCCAGCTTCTCTCTCAGCCAGCCTCGGAGGATGGGTGATGACATGGTCGCTGGAACCTCCTCATCCAGAGCGGGAAACATCACGTGCGCGCTCATGACGATGTCAGCCCCCTGCTGAATCGCTGCACGAAACGGTGCGAGCTCCAGGTGCTGGAGGTCCCCCACATCTTTATCCACTACAGGGAGATCAACGTGGGAGTCGAGGTTGGTGTCTCCGTGTCCAGGAAAGTGCTTGAGACTTCCCATGACGCCCACCTCATGCAGGCCCGTCAGAAAGGCGGCTGCGTGACGGGCCACGACCTCGGGGTCGCGGGAAAACGAGCGATCCCCAATGACTGGATTGTCAGGGTTTGAGTCCACATCTGTGCACGGTGCCCAGTCGAGGTTGAACCCCATCGCCCGGAGCTCAGCACCCATGGCGGCCGCCGTCTGTCGGGTCAGTACAGGGTCGTCTATATTCCCAAGAACTCGCATGGGCGGCCAAGGCGTCTCGCGAATACGAAGCACTCGTCCGCCCTCTTGATCAACGCTCAGCAGCGGCGGACTGTGGTCTGGGACCAGGCTGGTGAGTTCACGGTTGAGCTCCAGAACCTGAGCAGGCTCTTCAATGTTTCGGGCAAACAGGATGAAGCCTGCAGGTGGCGCTTCTCTCACAAAGGCCTTGAATTCATCGCTGGGTGTCGTGCCTTCAAATCCCAAAATCAGGCGCTGGGCAGCAGCCCGCTTTCTCTCCGCCAAGGTGGTCTGCTCGCCTACGGCCGATCGGGTCATGGTGAAGGATGCTCCGCCAGTTCGATCAGGACGCCACCACATGATTTTGGATGAATGAAGGCCACTCGAGTACCGTGCGCGCCGGGCTTAGGGGCTTCCGAGAGAAAGCGGTAGCCTTTATCTCTGAGCCGAGCCATGTCGCTGTCGATGTCATCCGTCTCGAAGCAGAGGTGATGTAAACCTCCGCCTCGCTTCTCGAGGTAGGCGGCCACAGGCCCCTCTCCTGCGATGGGGTGGATCAGCTCAATCTTGGTGCCATCGATGGGCAAGAAGGCCGTCGATGTAGACTCCGATGGAACATCTTCACGTCCCGCGAGTTCAATCCCCAAGTCGTCGACGAAGCGCGCAATCGCCGCCTCCATGTCTGGAACGGCGATTGCGATGTGGTCTAGACGGCGGATCATGGACATTGCCCTAACACCCTATATAGACCCCGCATGCGAGAATGCATCGCGCCCTGACCGTTTACAGTCCGGGTGACTGAACCACTTACACCTCGAGTCGAAACATGAGCCGCTGTTTCCTATCCCTACTTTTCTTGATGCTCGCTGCGTGCGGGGGTGGGGACGACCGTGGACAGCGGCGCGGTGGCTGGGGCGGGTCGGGCGGCGACAAGTTCGCTGACTGGCGCATTCTGGTGGAGACCTCAGCTGTGTCGACAGGCAGCGTCGCCAGCGAGTTGGTGACGCACGGCAGCCTGGAAAGCGAGGCCATGGCGGACATCACCCCAGAGGCGGCGGGCGTCGTCACCGAGGTTCGCGCTGAAGAGGGTGAGATGGTCAGTCGTGGACAGGTCCTCGCGGTCCTCTCCAGTCCGAGCTTAGAGGCCGGCAGCGAGCGTGCGAAGGTCGAGCTCTCGCAGGCACGGAGACGATTCGAGCAGTCCAAGGTGCTCCACGGAACAGGCGCCATATCGGACTCCGAGTTTCTGGAGGCTCAAGACGCCTTTGACATCGCAAAGGCCAGCTTCAACGAAGCCCGTGGGACCCGCGGCTTCACCCGATTGACCAGCCCCATCGACGGCACCGTTGCCCTGAGAAACGTCCGCCTCGGTGAACTGGCCGGCAGCGCTGGGCCCGCCTTCCAGGTCGTCGATCTCGAGCGCTTACGGGTCATTGTCAACATGAGCGAGGGTGACCTGACCCACCTCAAGCAAGACCAAACCGTGACCTTGGCCGGTACATACGATCGCGAGGCCCGTGCCACAGGCTCAGTCCTGAGGGTGAGCCCAGTCGTCGATCAGGCCACCGGCACCATTCGCGTCACGATAGCGGTGGACCCGATGCCGGAGGGAGGACAACACCTTCGACCTGGTCAATTCGTCGAGGTCCGGATCGAGGTCGACCGCCATGACGACGTCATGACCATCCCTCGAAAGGCCGTGCAGTGGCTTGACGGCTCTCCGATTGCCTGGCGCGTCATCGACAAGCCCAAAGACGACGGCAAGAGAAATGGCAAGCGATGGGGCAAGGACAAGCGCTGGGGCAAGGATAAAGACAGCGACGGAGATGGCTTCTTCGCCAAGCTCTTCGCCGATGATGAAGAGGACAATACACCCAAGGAAGACCCCTGGGCTGGTGTCCCGCGACGCATCGTGGAGCGAGTCAACCTCTCGATTGGCTACACCGATGCCGACTGGGCAGAGATCCAAGACGGACTCGAAGTGGGAGACCTGGTCGTGACCGTCGGAGGCGACGGCATTCGTGCAGATGCAGAGGTCAAGCTCCCCGGGGATCCCAACCCGAAGAAGCCCAAAGACGACGATGACGACGATGACGACGAGGGCGACGATCCAGCCGATGGCGAGGCCGAGTGAGCAGCTTCGCGACCGTCGTCAAACGCCCCGTGGCGACCTGGATGATCGCCATCGCTGCAGCGGTCTTCGGACTGGTCAGCTACGAGCGTCTACCCCTGAACTTGATGCCCGATCTCGCCTACCCGACCATCACCGTGCGAACGGAGGTCTCGGGGTACGCACCTGAGGAGGTCGAGACCCAGATCTCCCGCTCGATCGAAGAAGCACTGGCCACGACGCCAGGCCTCGTTGAACTCGAGAGTCGCTCAAGAGCAGGCATGTCCGACGTGGTGCTTGAGTTCGCCTGGGGCACAGACATGAACCGTGCGGCCCAGTCCGTTCGCGAGCAACTGCAGACCACCTTCCTACCAGACGATGCAGCTCGACCGCTCATTCTTCGCTTTGACCCCAACCTCGATCCTGTCATGCGCATCGCGCTCACGACAGACAAACCAGGAAGCCACGGCCTCATGGATCTGCGCCAAGTGGCTGAAGTGCAGGTGAAGCGTCGCCTGGAGGCCATGGATGGCGTCGCGAGCGTCCGCGTACGGGGCGGACTGGAGCGACAAATCCAGGTCGATCTGCGAGAGGACTGGATGGCAGCCCGGGGTGTGAGCATTGATGCCGTCACCTCAGCGCTCGCCTCCGAGAACGTCAACCTGCCAGGCGGCGCCATCTTGGAAGGCGACCATGAGTACCTGGTGCGTACCGTCGGAGAACTGCTCAGTGTGACCGACATCAAGGCCCTCCGGATCAAGCGACCGGACGGTGTCGACGTCCCCCTCACGGAACTCGCAGAGGTTCGTGAGGGGCACAAAGATAGAGAGGTGGTGAGTCGTCTCGACGGTCGCGAGGCGGTGGAGTTGGAGGTCTACAAGGCCGCTGATGCCAACATCGTGCGTCTATCTGAGGCCGTTCGAAACCGACTGGGCAGCACAGACCAAGAGGCATCAAGATCTGGGCGCCCTCGCGGTCCACCGACCATCACTGATCGCCTCCCAGAGGGCATGCAGATGGTGGTCTTGGAGGACCAAGCAGGCTTCATCGAGGCCAGCATCGAGAACCTCCGCAGCACCGCCGTCCTCGGCGCATTCCTGGCGATCGGAATTCTCTTCCTCTTCCTCAGGGACGTACGCGCAACCCTGATCATTGCCACAGCCATACCGCTGTCTGTCGTCGCGACCTTCGCCCCCATGTACATCGGCGGCGTGAGCCTCAACCTGATGAGCCTCGGCGGCTTGGCGCTGGGCATCGGCATGCTGGTCGACAACGCGATTGTCGTACTCGAGAACATCC